>Ga0208916_10000919_pt1 | contig 13044 bp, 12 predicted proteins | sample DEB19_08_DNA_5_FD_184523 | JGI IMG/M metagenome (GOLD analysis project Ga0208916, IMG submission 184523) | Aqueous microbial communities from the Delaware River and Bay under freshwater to marine salinity gradient to study organic matter... | ecosystem: Environmental > Aquatic > Marine >... | reverse complement strand
CCATATATGCAGCCCACTGTGGAACGCGGTGAACCGATATCTTTCCAAGCGTTACGCGATAAGCGCTTCTTAGGAGCAACGGCGCTCAATGCCATTAACTCACTTCACTTCGTTCTGCAAACCGTTGCAATTCCATTGTGGGTTGTACGCGAAACAACGGCTCCACGTTGGTGGGTTTCGGTCATCATGATGGTTAACACTGTCGCCGTAATGCTCTTTCAGGTAGCAGCGAGCAAGGGGAGTGGCCCTGTATTTGCCGGTGCAAAGCTTTATCGCCGGGCAAGCCTTGCGATCTCAATCGCCTGCATTCTCTATTCAATGTCACATGGCGTTAGTGCGGTAACAGCAAGTGCCATATTGATCCTTGCATCGGCTGTCCACGTATACGGCGAACTCATTGGCTCTGCTGGTTCATGGAGTATCGGTTTTGGATTAGCCGATGAGAAACATCAAGGTCAGTACCAAGGTGTCTGGTCGTTAAGTTGGGGTCTTGGTGGAACTCTTGGCCCTGCTTTTGTTACCTTGATGGCCATTACTTTGGGTCAAAGAGGTTGGATCATCATGGCTGTGATGTTCTTCATCAATGGAATTTTGATGCACAGACTTGTAACTCGCTCTTGGCTTTCAACTCCTGCATAAAGAATTTGAATTGAAAGAACCCCGCCATTTCTGACGGGGTTCTTTAGGTAATTCTTCTTAGATGTCGTAGTAGAGCTCGAACTCAGCTGGATGCGGACGAAGACGCACGTAATCAACTTCATTCTTACGCTTCCACTCAATCCATGTTGAGATGAGGTCTTCTGTGAAGACTCCACCCTTTGTAAGGAATGCGTGATCCTTCTCAAGTGAATCAAGAACAGCATCAAGTGAACCTGGAACCTGTGGAATCAATGCAGCTTCTGACGCTTCAAGCTCGTAGAGATCCTTATCAACTGGAGCAGGTGGTTCGATCTTGTTCATGATTCCATCGATACCAGCCATGAGCATTGCTGCAAATGCAAGGTATGGGTTTGAAGATGGATCTGGGCAACGGAATTCAACGCGCTTTGCCTTTGGTGATGATCCTGTAATTGGAATACGGATACATGCTGAACGGTTACGAGCTGAGTAAACGAGGTTTACTGGTGCTTCATAACCTGGAACCAAACGACGGTATGAGTTCACTGTTGGGTTGGTGAATGCAAGAAGTGATGGGGCATGCTTTAAGAGTCCACCGATATACCAACGGGCCATATCTGAAAGATCGCCATAAGTGCCTGCTTCGAAGAAGAGTGGCTTGCCATCTTTCCAGAGTGACTGGTGAACGTGCATACCTGAACCGTTATCTCCGAAGAGTGGCTTAGGCATAAATGTTGCGGTCTTGCCACCTTCCCACGCAACGTTACGGATGATGTATTTGAACTTCATCAATTCATCGCCTGCTGTGAGAATGTCTGTGAAGCGGTAGTTGATCTCCATCTGGCCAGCAGTTCCCACTTCGTGGTGTGAACGCTCAACAAGAAGACCTGCACGACCGAGCTCCATGACCATCTCATCACGAAGATCTGCAAACTGATCTGTTGGTGAAACAGGGAAGTAACCGCCCTTAATGCGTGTGCGATATCCACGGTTCGGTGTTCCATCTGGATCTGCAACGATGCCTGTATTCCAAGCACCTTCATATGAATCGATGTGGTGGTAGGCCTCATTGATGCCAGTCTTAAATCGAACCGCATCAAAGACATAGAACTCAGCTTCTGGTGCGAAGAATGCCTGATCTGCAATTCCTGTTGACTTCAAGAAATCAACTGCCTTCTTCACAACGCCACGTGGGTCGCGTGAATAAGGGGTGTCATCTGTTGGGTTATGAACAGAGAAGATGATGACCAAAGTCTTTTCAAGACGGAATGGATCAATAAATGCTGATGATGGAACTGGAAGCAACTTCATATCTGATTCGTGGATTGACTGGAATCCGCGGATTGATGAACCGTCGAACATAAGACCATCTGTGAAGACAGCTTCGTCGAAAGATTCAACAGGAACGTTGAAGTGGTGCTGAATTCCTGGAAGATCTGTAAAGCGTACGTCGACGAGCTTTACATCTTCCTTCTTGATGTATGCAAAAATTTCTGAAGAATTCTTAAACATATTGTGTACTCCAATTGAGGCTGTTTATCGCCCAGCCGCCTCATCATTGAGCACCGCTGATGGAGTGAAGGCTAGTTCGCCCAAGTAAAAAAGTCATAATTTTGGTGTTACATCCGTGTTACATCATGGTCGGTTGGCTCACATCGCAGGCTCGGGGTCGAGAGGCTAGGCTCGCCTCCATGTATCCACGCGTATCTCAAGGTCGGCGCCTGCTGGGAATCACCATCGACTGGCTGGCCTGTTATGTGATCTCACTGGGCTTCTTCGCAGGCGGTGGATCCTTCACTGATCGCGTACCTGGAGCTCGTATCCCGACCTTGCTCCTGCTCTTTGCCGAATACAGCCTGCTTGTCGCCTTCGGCGGAGCATCATTTGGTCATCGCCTAGTAGGACTCAAGGTCATTCGTTTCTCAGATGGGGGAGCTGCTACCCCATTTCAAGCTCTCATCCGTTGTGCACTTCTCATGCCTCTCATCACGGCAATTACCTTTGATGAAGATGGCAGAGGAATTAATGAGAGATTTTCAAATACGGTCCTCATAAAAACTCGTTAAGAGTGCAAAACTCTTCACTTTTGATAAACAATCTGCTTGTCTTTCATTCCATCTATAGCAAGGAGAGTTGATATGGCACAAGTGGTTGAGCGCACAGTCTGGCGCACGCATTATGGAAAAGAAGTTCAAGTGCGAGAAATGATGAATGAATTCAAAGCTCTTGTTCTCAAACTTGGCGTTAGTCGAGTAGAGATTCAATCAGGTATGGCAGGTAAAGATGTTGGGTGCCTGATCATGAACCAATATTTCAAGAATGCGGAAGATAATGGGCGACTCAACGATGCCTTCGCAAATGATGCAGATATCCAGGCATTTATGAAGAAGCAATCAACAATGCCTCAGGTGGCAGATTTCATCTCACACGATCTCTATGCAGTGGAAGAGTAATCGCTATGTCTAAGAGAGTATTTGTAAATTACTACTTTCGTGCAAAGTTTGGCCAAGGAGCCAAAGTTGATGCCTATATCGAAGAGATTAAGGCCGAAGCCCTCAAATTAGGAATTGCGGAAATTCGTGTTGGTTCCGTCGAAATCGGCGCTTACTCACCGTCAATCTACTTCTCTCTCACCTTTGAGAGCGGCGATGCTTTCGGAAGACAGTGGGGCAATGGTTCTGAGTATGCGGCAAAGAGCGAAGGCTGGGGAGCTCTTTGGAAGCGAATCGCATCCGAACCAAGTCAAATTTTTGAACGAGTTGGATCAGACCTTATTTACGAGGGGTAAGCACTTCTCGTAAATCAAATTAGCGGATCTTGATTCCCTTAGGCATTGGGCCCTTTGGAATTGGCATGGACATTCCACCCACAGCCTTCAGACGCGCACGCACTTCTCGCATCTGATGAGCTGACAATTTCTTAGGCAGCTTTGCAACATGCTTCTGCAGTTTGCGAATTGGAACTTGTCCGTCACCATCGCCAACAAAGACTTCAATGATGGGAACACCTGGGGCAAATCGCTCTGCCTTCTTCTTCTCATCCTGGATCATCTGACGGACTGCGAATCCGCCTTCACCTGTGAGAACAATTCCTGCACGTCCAACGCTACGGTGGACCATATCTTGTTGTTTATTGACTGCAACGGCAGGAGTAGTAGTCCAGCCTTTGCGAATAGCCATCAGAACGCTAGCTCCTGCACCAATCTGGCCTTCGATAGATGAATAAGCAGCAGATCCTGCGACGCGAGTAAAGAAGAACATAGTTGCAAGTGCAGCTAGTGGAATAGTGACAAAGCCTCCGTAGATTGGGTGACCGAAGATAACCCCGAGTGAAACACCGACCACCAGTACAACCAAGAAAATAGCGATGAGTGCAATACCGATCCACGGCTTAACAGATTTGGTGACCTTATAAGCATCACGGAAAGTCTGAAAACGAGGAGTCTTGATCTTTGCTTCTTTATTCTTCTTCTTAAACATGCGCGTTAGTTTAGGGGAGCAGGGGCCGTACCACCAAGGCGCACAGGTGCCCAGCGCTGACCAACATGTGAATCTGGATACTTTTCCTGCACTTCATGGAGCATCTTCAGCATCGTCTCTCGTAGCAACTTCTCGCCAGCTTCGACATCTGATTTCTTATCAAAGTACAAAGGCTCTCCAAATGCCACTGTAATGGGCACGCCCTGGCGGCGCAGATTGCGCTTCACCTTCTTGGTCCAGATTCGCTGTGAACCCCAGACGATGGTTGGGACGATTGGAACGCCAGCACCCATTGCCAATCGAACAGCGCCAGATTTCAACTCTTTGATTTCAAAGCTGACAGAGATTGTTCCTTCAGGAAAGATTCCGATGATTTCTCCTGCACGTAGTGCGCGAAGAGCTGTGACAAAAGATGCTGATCCGTTGGAGCGATCTACAGAGATGTGGTGCATGCCGCGCATCAGTGGCCCCGCTAATTTGTTATCAAAGATTTCCTTCTTGGCCATAAATCGCACATAACGTCCGGCAGGAAGTGCTGCCGTTCCTGTGAGCGCAAAATCTAAATAACCAATGTGGTTGATTGCAAGAATTGACCCTCCATCACGAGGAATGTTCTCTTCACCGTGGAAATCAAATTTCAATCCTAGGTATTTCCAAAAAGTCTTTATTGCAACAATAACTGGGGGATAAACGAGATCAGCCACGAGTACTTCGCTTTTCAAGAGCTTGCTTATAGAGGCGACCTGCGCGATATGAACTGCGAACAAGCGGTCCGCTCATCACACCGCTGAATCCAATCCCATCTGCTTCCTTTGCAAGCTCCACAAACTCATCAGGCTTAACCCAGCGCTCAACAGGATGATGCTTATTGGTTGGGCGCAAGTACTGGGTAATTGTGATGAGGTCACAACCAGCCTCATGTAAATCGACAAGTGCTTGTGAAATCTCTTCGCGAGTTTCACCGAGTCCTAGGATGAGATTTGACTTTGTAATCAGTCCAAATGCACGTGCTTGGCTAATCACATTCAGTGAGCGCTCATATGTGAAGGCTGGGCGAATACGTTTGAAGATACGTGGAACTGTCTCGAGATTGTGGGCAAAGACTTCAGGGCGAGTTTCAAAGACCTCATTGAGATAGACAGGATTGCCGCTGAAATCAGGTGCAAGCATCTCAACACCCGTACCAGGATTGAGTTCGTGAACCTTGCGGATGGTCTCTGCATATAACCATGCACCTTCATCATCTAGATCATCACGAGTAACGCCTGTAATAGTTGCGTATTTAAGTCCCATAGATTGCACGGATTCGGCAACGCGACGTGGTTCATCACGATCGAGCTCTTCCGGCTTGCCTGTATCGATATTGCAGAAATCGCAACGACGTGTGCAACGTTCGCCACCAATAAGGAATGTCGCCTCTTTATCTTCCCAACATTCAAAAATATTGGGACATGCTGCTTCTTGGCAGACTGTGTGTAGGCCTTCGCTTTTAACAAGTGAACGAAGGCGTGTGTATTCAGGGCCCATATTTGCACGAGTCTTAATCCACTCCGGCTTACGTTCGATAGGCGTCTCGGTATTGCGCGCTTCAATACGGAGTAATTTGCGGCCTTCAGGTGCGATAGTCATGCGCTCACCTTCATAAGAGATTCGAATAAAAACTTTTCGACGACGGGTAATACTTCATCAACCGATATATCTCGTGAGAGCTCATCGGCCATTGAGGTAACTGCTGCATCGCTGATGCCACAGGGGATAATTCTATTGAATGCTTCAAGCTCTGGATTCACATTCAGAGCAAATCCATGCATCGAGACTCCTTGTGCCACACGGATACCGATTGCTGCAATCTTGCGTTCACCGCGCTCATCGCAGATCCAGACCCCAGAACGGCCATCTACTCGCTGGGTATTTATTCCAAATTCTCTACAGACTTCAATAAGACCGGCTTCAATTTCACGAACAAAGCCAACGAGTTCAGTGGGCTTGGCCAACCTCACAATCGGATAACCGATGAGTTGCCCTGGACCATGCCAAGTGATCTTGCCACCACGATCTACATCAATGACAGGTGTTCCATCAGTTGGTTTCTCTAAATCTGTTGTTCGCTTGCCCGCCGTATACACAGATGGATGTTCAAGGAGAATCAATGTGTTGGGGCGAATGCCTTGAGCGACTTCAGCATGAATCGTGCGTTGATTGACCAGGGCTTCGGAGTACTCAACAAGGCCGGCACGGGTGAGTGCGAGAGGCGCTTTATTTAATACTTCCTGTGAGAGGGCGCTGGATGTGGGCACGAGTACAGCCTAAAGGTAGGCTAGCGCTCTTGCGAATTACGCTCACATCACAGCCCGAAAGGCCTTTTCTATCGTGTCTATAAATACCGTTCAAAAATCCCGTAAGCCATTTGCCATCGCTATGTTGGTTGTCATCGTCTGGTTCGTTATTGCAGGCGTATTTGGACCCCTCTTTGGAAAGTTGACCTCAGTTCAAGAGAATAACAACTCTTCATTCTTGCCTAAAGGCGCTGAGGCAACACTTGCTGCAGATGAGATCGCAAAATTCACTAGTAAAGATTCTTTCAACTTTCCAACACTGATTCTCTTTGAAGGAAAGGTCAACCCCTCAAATCTCGGTGCAATTAATGAGCATATGGCAGGTGTTGGTGCGCTCACACTTGATGGAACTGATGCGAAGATTTCTGACTATTTAGCTCCAGGACAAGTTATCTCCGTTTTCCCTTCACAAGATGGGCAAGCAATCCTTGCCAATGTCCCACTGGATGGAAATGCAATCGCAAAACTTCTCCCCAATGATAAGCCTGTACTTCCCGCAGTAATCGATGCCTTACGAGAAGACATCAAACCCATTGCTGAAGCAAATGGTGTTTCACATTATGTAACAGGGCCTGGTGGATTGCTGGGAGATCTCTTTGGAGCTTTTGAGACTCTAGATTCTTCACTTCTGCTTACCACTCTAGGCGTAGTAGCAATCATCCTGATTGTTGTTTACCGCTCACCAGTTCTGTGGATTATTCCTTTGCTCTCATCCCTTTTTGCTCTTTCGACAGCCGGCGGAATTGTCTATCTACTTGCAAAGAACGACATCATCGATGTTGACGGTCAATCGCAGGGAATTCTCTCGGTTCTTGTTATCGGTGCGGCCACTGATTATGCACTCTTACTTATTGCGCGATATCGAGAAGAGCTGCACCATCATGAAAATAGATTTGATGCGATGCGAGCTGCATATAAAGGTGTCTGGGAGCCAATCCTTGCATCAGGATCGACAGTCTCGATTTCTCTTCTCATCCTTCTCTTTAGCCAGTTAACAAATACTGCAGGTCTTGGACCAATCGGTGCTATCGGCATCGTCTGTTCGATGATCACTATTTTGACCTTGCTTCCAGCTCTACTTTTGATATTTGGTCGCTGGATTTTCTGGCCACGTATTCCGCGCAATGATGGTGATGATCACGTGCTCTCTGGAACATGGTCCAAGGTCGGAAGATCGATTGAACGCAATCCTCGCAAGGCGTGGATTATTTCGGGATCGGTACTTCTACTTTTCGCTTTTGCATCTACGACCCTCAAGGCTGATGGCCTTGGAACTGTTGATTCCTTCACAGGAAAACCTGAATCAGTAGTGGGACAGAAGTTGCTCACGAAGCATTTCCCAGGTGGAGAAGGTGACCCAACTCAAGTAGTTGTTTCTGTCGATAAAATTGGCGCAGTTACTGCAGCGCTGAAGAACGCTCCTGGCGTCACTGACATCACTCCGCAACTCGATGGCATGGCTATTCCAGGTCAACCACTTCCTGAAATGAAGGTTGTAAATAATCGAGCAATCCTTAATCTCACATTAGATAAGGCACCCGATAGCGTTGAAGCAGGAAATGACATACCTGAGATTCGTCGCTTAGCTCATGCCGCAGATGCAACATCACTTGTAGGTGGAACAAGCGCCGTTTACTTCGATGTCCGCACTGCTAATAATCGCGATAACAAGACAATCATTCCGATTATTTTGGTCGTTATTACTTTGATTCTTGGATTACTTCTCCGAAGCATCTTGAGTGCGATTGTTCTCCTTGGAACAGTGGTCCTGTCATACTTTGCAACTCTGGGCGTCTGTGCGCTGGTCTTCAACCATGTCTTTGGTTTTGCTGGGGGAGATAATGCATTCCCACTCTTTGCCTTCATCTTCCTGGTTGCTCTCGGCATCGATTACAACATCTTCTTGATGACTCGAGTTCGTGAAGAATCGCAGAAAATTGGCACACGTGCCGGCGTCATTAAGGGCGTTACTGTCACAGGTGCTGTGATTACTTCAGCGGGTATCGTCCTTGCAGCAACTTTTGCAGTTCTTGGATTGCTCCCACTTGTGCCACTTGCTCAGCTTGGCTTTGCAGTGGCATTTGGTGTTCTTCTGGACACCATCATTGTTCGCTCTATCTTGGTACCAGCTCTCGTTCACGAGATTGGTCCGAAGATCTGGTGGCCATCTAAGTTACAGAATAAGTAATTTGCAATGCGCGTAGGAATTGCCGGCTATGGGTTATCAGGCCGCTCATTTCATGCACCTTTACTTAAGGGGTGCGGATTTGAAGTGGCAACAGTGCTCACCGGCAATTCCACACGTGCAAGGCAGGCGAAAGAGGATTTTCCTCTCACAAAGGTAACAACCGATTTCAGTGAACTTCTTTCTCAACAATTGGATCTGGTTGTCATTGCATCTGCAAATTCGGTCCATGCCGAACACGCGCTAGCTGCAATCAAGGCAGGAATACCTGTAGTGGTTGAAAAGCCGATGGCGCGAACACTTGCAGAGACAGAGAGCATCTTGAACGCCAGCGAAAAAACTGGCGTTCCAGTCACCGCTTTCTATAACCGGCTATGGGATAGCGATATCTTGACGGTGAAGAAAGTTGCAACAAATGGTCTGATTGGCAGAGTCTTTAGACTTGATTCGCGCTTTGAACGTTATCGCCCGCAACTCAATGCAGCTGCATGGCGTGAGTCATTAACACCTGAAGAAGGTGGCGGACTTTTACTCGATCTACAGACGCACCTGCTCTCAACTGCGCTGGATTGTTTTGGCCCAGCAGATTTGACCTATGCAAGTGTTCGTAAGATCCGTGGTGAATCCGAAGATGATGTGGTTCTGAACCTGCGCCATCACTCAGGGGTGGATTCGTATTGTTCTGTGAGTGCGATTTCAGGTTCTGTAGGACCACGCATTCGATTATTGGGAACTGAAGGCGCGCTCATCATTGAAGAGCTTGATCCACAGGAAGCACTCTTGCGTGCTGGAAGTTTCCCTGAAGGTGGAATCTGGAGCGTGCCAACATCATCGAAGGCATATATCCAACGAGGAGATGCTCGTGAAGAAATTGACGCCGTTCCTGGAAATTATGGACTCTTCTATTTGGCAGTGCTGGGTGCTCTCGAAGGCAAGAATGAATGGCCTATATCGCCTGCACAGATTAGATCCGTTGCAACGATGATTGATAAGGCGCGTGAAATTAGTGTCCGATAAGAAAGTCGCAATCATTGGTGCAGGACTTGCTGGGTTAAGTGCGGCAATTACCTTGCAGGAAGCCGGTTGTGAAGTTGAGGTTTTTGAATCAAGTGATCGAGTCGGTGGAAGAGTTGCTACCGATGTCATCGACGGATATCGACTTGATCGTGGATTTCAACTCATTAACACTCGATATCCGGAACTTGTTCGACTTGGCATCATTGCAGAACTAGATTTCACCGAAGCCTCACGAAGCATCGAGATCTCACTGGGTGAATCACATATTTCATTGGGGGATCCTCGCCTGCATCCGTTTTCAGCGCTCAATTCAGAAACCGGTTCAATCTTTACAAAGCTTGGCTTTCTCTCATATCTCGCTGGAACATCAAAGGCGGGCTTAAGCGTTGAAGATGAGCTGGCTCAGTATGGAAATCTTTACACGCGAGTTCTTAAACCATTTCTCTCGGGAGTTTTTCTCACCTCTCCTGCCAGCGTCGATGCAGTAAGTGGGAAAGAAATTATCCGCTCGCTTGTGTCGGGAAAACCAGGGCTTCCAGCGCAAGGGGTGGGGGAGTTATCGAAAGCTCTTGCAAGGAGAGTTAAGGCTATTCATCTCAATGCACGCATTGATGCAATCAGCCAATGTAAAGCTGATTCAGTTATTGTTGCAACCGATGTGACAACTGCAGCGCAACTTCTGGATATTCCTAATGTGCCCAAACTTGCATCCAGCACCACCTGGTATCACGAGATGCCTCATGGGGTGAGAACTTCAAAGAATTTGCGTATCGATGGGCAAGCACGAGGTCCTGTGATTAATTCACTTGCGATATCTAATATGGTGCCAACTTATGCACCAACAGGAAAGACACTTCTTTCCTCCACAACAATCGACTTCGCCTCAGAATCGGAAGTACGTAGGCATCTTTCGATTATGTGGGGGGTTTCAACTTCTGACTGGGCGCTCATAGCTAAATATGAAATTCCAAAATCACTTCCTATATTTGGAATTGGAACACACGCAATCCATTCATCTCAGTTTGCAGATGGAGTATTTATCGCCGGCGACTACAGAACTGCACCGTCACAAAATGGAGCTCTCTTATCAGGACGCCTTGCAGCGCAGGAGTTACTCCTGAATTAGTGCGGTAAGTGCGTTTGTGATGTGTGGGTAATCCCAGGTAAAGCCAGCATCAGTGAGCGCTTGTGGCACTACCTTTTTACTACCCAAGATTTCAGATGAGAAACCACCGAGTGCGATCTTGAGTGCGATTGCAGGGGCGGGAAAGAGCGCCGGACGATGCATAGCCCGAGCAAGTGCTGATGTGAACTCTTGATTGGTTACTGGATTTGGGGATGTGAGATTGACCGGCCCTGACACATTTTTTTCAAGCAAGAAGGTAATTGCGCGAATTACATCGTGAAGGGTAATCCAAGACCACCACTGCTTACCATTTCCAAGTTTTCCACCGAGACCTAACCGAAAGAGTGGAAGCATTTTGCCTAGCGCTCCACCTGTTGGATCAAGTACTAAGCCCGTGCGAATTTTAACTGTGCGCACATCTGTGACGAGATCAGCAGCACCTTCCCATTCGCGACACACTGCAGCAAGGAAGTCATCTCCAACTCGGTCAGATTCAATGACAGAACGGTTACCTGATTCTCCATACCAACCGATAGCGCTTGCTGAGATAAATACCTGTGGCTTAACTTCATTGACTGCATGTGCGATAGCTGTTGTTCCAAGAAGTCGCGAATTGAGAATCTCTGACTTGTACTTCTTGCTCCAGCGCTTATCGCCTACTCCCACTCCAGCTAAGTGGATGATTGCATCGACGCCGCGAAGTGCTTCGATATCCACATAACCAGTCTTGGGATCCCACTGAATTTCATCAGGTGCGACAACAGGGCGACGCACAAAGCGCTGGACAGTGTGGCCTTCACTTTTGAGATGGCCAACGAGTGCTGTGCCAATAAGTCCTGATGCGCCAGTAATTGCGATGCGTTGTGGGACAGACATAAAGGTTAGAGACCCAAATCAGATTCGAATGCTCCACCTTCGAGGCGCTCTTTGAGAGTTACTAAGAAGCGTGCTGCATCTGCGCCATCGACAACGCGGTGATCGTAGGAGAGACCGAGATAGACCATGGAACGGATAGCGATTGTCTCGCCACCATCTTCACCCTTCACAACCATCGGACGCTTCACAACAGCGCCAAGACCAAGGATTGCAACCTGTGGCTGATTAATGATGGGTGTATCAAAGAGTGCACCACGTGAGCCTGTATTGGTGAGAGTAAATGTTCCGCCACCGAGTTCATCAGGAGTCACCTTGTTATCGCGTGTGCGAGCTGCAAGATCTGCAATCTTGCGAGCAACGCCACCCATGTTCAGGTCGCCAGCATTGTGAATGACAGGAACCAAGAGACCGCGCTCAGTATCTACTGCAATACCAAGGTGCTCTGCACCGTGATAAATAATCTGATCACCTTCCACTGATGAATTAAGTACTGGGTGCTGCTTAAGTGCTTCACACACAGCAACAGCAAAGAATGGAAGGAATGAGAGCTTGACGCCTTCACGCGCTTCAAATGTTGGCTTTGAGCGATCACGCAGACGCGCAATCTTTGTCACATCTACTTCGATCACTGTTGTGAGCTGCGCTGAAACTTGAAGGGATTCAACCATGCGAGCTGCAATAACTTTACGAAGACGTGACATTGTCACTGTAGTTCCACGGAGAGGTGATGCAACCGCTGCTGGACGTGGTGCAGATGGTGCTGCAGCAGCTGCAGGAGTTGATGTAACTGGCGCTGCCGCAGAACGAGGCGCTGCTGCTTCAACATCTTCCTTACGAATTCTTCCGCCGATTCCAGTACCGCGCACTGAGGCAAGATTTACTCCAAGATCATTTGCAAGTTTGCGCACGATAGGAGTGACATAAGCATCTTGTGGTTGTGTCACAGGTGCTGTCGCAGCTACGGGAGCTGGCGCAACAGGTGTAATCACAACAGGGGCTGCAACTGGTGCAGGTGGTGGAGTAGGAGCAACTGGTGCAGGTGTTGGTGGTGTGGCAGCTACAGGTGCTGAACCTGAGACACCGATAAGTCCAAGACGAGCACCGACTGCAACTGTTGTATCAACTGCAACATCAATTGCTAGAAGCGTTCCTGCAACAGGAGAAGGAATCTCTGTATCGACCTTATCTGTTGAAACTTCAAGGAGAGCTTCATCTACTGCGATGGAATCTCCAACGTTCTTAAGCCAACGTGTAACAGTTCCTTCGCTGACAGATTCACCAAGTGCCGGCATAGTGATAACAGTTCCACCACCGGATGCTGCAGGCGCAGCTACTGGTGCTGCAGGTGGGGGAGTTGGGGCAACAGGAGCTACAACGGGTGCTGCAACAACGGGTGCTGCAACAGGT
>Ga0208916_10000917_pt1 | contig 13053 bp, 12 predicted proteins | sample DEB19_08_DNA_5_FD_184523 | JGI IMG/M metagenome (GOLD analysis project Ga0208916, IMG submission 184523) | Aqueous microbial communities from the Delaware River and Bay under freshwater to marine salinity gradient to study organic matter... | ecosystem: Environmental > Aquatic > Marine >... | reverse complement strand
GCGATTTCAGTGACCGCTTGGCTGGTCGTGACCGCCTACATGGTGGAGAGCCAGTTCTTCCCAAAGTTCAAAGCCCGCTGGGCCATGGGGGGCTTGGGCAGCTTGGCTGTCGTGCTCGCCTGGTTTTTTCCGGGCACGCCGCTGTCGGCCCAAGCATCGGCTTGGTTGCCACTGCACTGGGCTTTGGGCCTATCGGCTTACGGCATGTTTGCCGCCGCCGTGGTGCATGCCTGGATGATGACGCGTGCCGAGCACGACATCCGCTTGGCACAAGATGCCGACAATGGTTTGCCCCTGCTGACGCTCGAGCGCCTGACTTTTCGTTTTGTCTCTGCGGGTTTTGCACTGCTGACCGCCACCTTGGTGGCCGGTGTTTTGTTTGGTGACGCGCTTTACGGCCAAGGACAAGGCCATTGGCGCTGGGACCACAAAACCATTTTTGCCCTGTTGTCTTGGTTGACCTTTGCCATGCTGTTGATCGGGCGCAGCCAGTGGGGCTGGCGTGGTCGCCGGGCCGTGCGGGTGCTTTACATCGGGGCCGCCTTGCTGCTGCTGTCTTATGCAGGTTCCCGGTTTGTGATGGAAATTTTGCTGGGACGCATGGGATGAAGTACCTGTTTTTATTGCTGGTCGTCTTGGTGGTGATCTGGGCGCTCAAGCGAGGTCGGACCGCCAAACAGTCCGCACCCGGCCCAACAGCACAAGCGCCCAAGCCCTCCGAAATGGTGACCTGCGCCCACTGCGGCATCCATTTGCCCCACGAAGAGGCGGTCACGGGGCAAAAAGGCCTTTACTGCAGCGCCGAGCATCGCGCTGCGGCGCAAGACCGCAACCCGGGCTGACACCTCAAAGGCCATGCACCTGCCTGCTTGCGACAACAGCGCCGCCTCAGCCTGGAAGCAAGGTTGGCACCCCCAAGCTCAGCGGCTCGAATCCCCCAACTTCGGCCCACGCCCGACCCCAGCCTGCATTGATCTGCTGGTGATCCACTCGATCAGTTTGCCGCCCGGGCAATACGGTGGCGATGCGGTGCAGCGCCTGTTCACCAACCGGCTCGATTGGGATGAGCACCCTTACTTTCAGTCCATCCGGGGGCTGGAGGTCTCGTCACACTTCTATATACGCCGCGATGGCAGCCTGTGGCAATTCGTCAGCTGCGACGATCGGGCCTGGCATGCGGGTCAGTCGACCTACCGTGGACGGACCAACTGCAACGACGACTCGATCGGCATCGAACTCGAAGGCCTGGAAGGGGACACTTTTGAAGATGCCCAATACCGGTGTTTGGCCCAGCTGTGCCATGAGCTGCGCTGCAACTACCCCATCGCACACATTGCCGGGCACGAACACATTGCCCCCGGTCGCAAACAAGACCCAGGCCCCGGCTTCGACTGGGCGCACATGAAGCGACTGTTGGATTTTTCGCCTCAGGTTTTTCCCTGATTTCGGCCTGCTAGCCACGGCAGAAAAATATTTTCACGGTATCGCCCTGCACCAAAAATGGGCGGCGCGTTTCAGGCCGACTGTCCACCCGCACTCCAGCGAGCCCTCAAATCAAGGCTTTCAAAGCGAAATGTGCTCGGCTAGCCGCATAGGGCCTGAATTGGCCGCTTGAAAGCCTGAAAAAACAAGCCTTTGCGGGCATCTTTTCAGAACATGAAAGACACAGGCCCAAACGGCTGGCCAGACATTTATTTGCCCATTTCGAGCAAGCGGGCAAAACGGCCCGGTACACTACCTGTAGTGGCTTGTGCAGATGTCAGACACCAGATATAGTGTCTATTACAAATTTTCACACCCTAACGAAATGTCCGCTCAAGCGCCTTGCCCCGGACCCAAAGATCATCAAAATTCAAAGAAATGACCATGCAAACAGACCAAAACATCGCCACACCATCACCAGCCCTGATGCGCCAGCCTGAAGCAGGACAAAACAGCGTTCCCGGCCTGCAAGCACTGGCCCACTACCAGATCATTCGCCGCAATGGCGCTGTGGTGCCTTTCGAGCCGAACAAAATCGCCGTGGCACTGATGAAGGCGTTCTTGGCTGTACACGGCACGCAAGGTGCCGCATCGGCCAGCGTTCGTGAAGTGGTCGAAGAGTTGACCCAAAACGTGGTCCGTGCTTTGGTTCGTTCACGTCCAGGCGGCGGCACCTTCCACATTGAAGACGTGCAAGACCAAGTTGAATTGGGCTTGATGCGCAGCAGCAACCACGAAGTCGCACGCGCTTATGTGCTGTACCGCGAGCGTCGCACACAAGAGCGTGTCCAGCATCAACAAGAAACGGCCCCCGCAACCGCCGAGCCTCGTCTGCACGTCATTGATGGCGGCCAGCGTGTCGCGTTGGATCTGGATTACCTCAAATCCCTGATGGTCAACGCTTGTGCCGGTTTGGGCAAAGATGTCAGCCCTGAGCCCATCGTGGCCGAAACCATGCGCAACCTGTACGACGGTGTGCCCATGGAAGAGGTTTACAAAGCGTCCATCCTGGCTTCGCGCACGCTGATCGAAAAAGACCCGGACTACACCTACGTCACCGCCCGCCTGTTGATGCACACCATTGCCAAGGAAATTTTGGGCAAGGAAGTGACTCAGGACCAAATGGCCGAGGAGTACATCAACTACTTCCCGAAATTCATCCAAAAAGGCGTGGACAACGACCTGCTTGATGAAAAACTGCTGCAATTTGACCTGGCTAAACTGGCCACGGCCCTCAAGCCAGAGCGCGACCTGCAATTTGATTACCTGGGTCTGCAAACCCTGTATGACCGCTACTTTTTGCACGTTCGCAAGAACCGCATTGAGATGCCGCAAGCGTTTTTCATGCGCGTCGCCATGGGCCTGTCGCTCAACGAAATCAACCGTGAAGCCCGTGCCATCGAGTTCTACGAAATCCTGTCTTCGTTTGACTTCATGTCCTCCACGCCCACGCTGTTCAACAGCGGCACCTTGCGCTCACAACTGTCAAGCTGCTACCTGACCACCGTGCCAGACGACTTGGATGGCATTTACGAGTCCATCAAAGAAAACGCCTTGCTGTCCAAATTTGCCGGCGGCTTGGGTAACGACTGGACCCGCGTGCGCGCCATGGGCTCGCACATCAAGGGCACCAACGGCGAGTCGCAAGGCGTTGTGCCTTTCCTGAAAGTCGTGAACGATACGGCTGTGGCCGTGAACCAAGGCGGCAAGCGCAAAGGTGCGGTCTGCACTTATCTGGAAACCTGGCACTTGGACATCGAAGAGTTTCTGGAACTGCGCAAAAACACGGGCGATGACCGTCGCCGCACGCACGACATGAACACGGCCAACTGGATCCCCGACCTGTTCATGCGCCGCGTCATGGAAAAAGGCAGCTGGACCTTGTTCTCGCCCTCCGATGTGCCTGACCTGCACGACCTGTTCGGCTTGGCCTTCGAAAAAGCCTATGTGGCTTACGAACAAAAAGCCGAGCGCGGCGAGATCAAACCCAGCAAGACCGTGCCTGCGACCGACCTGTGGCGCAAGATGCTGTCGATGTTGTTTGAAACCGGCCACCCCTGGATCACATTCAAAGACCCTTGTAACGTGCGCTCACCACAGCAGCACGTCGGCGTGGTGCACTCGTCCAACCTGTGCACCGAGATCACGCTCAACACCAGCGACACCGAAACCGCCGTGTGCAATTTGGGCTCGGTCAACCTGTCGCGCCACCTCAAAGACAGCCCCACCGGCAAAGTCATTGACCACGACAAACTGAAAAAGACCATCACGATCGCCATGCGCATGCTGGACAACGTGATCGACATCAACTACTACGCCGTCAAGAAAGCCCGTGATTCCAACATGCGCCACCGCCCTGTCGGTCTGGGATTGATGGGTTTCCAGGATTCGCTGTACGAAATGCGCATCCCTTACGCCTCACAAGCGGCTGTGGAGTTCGCCGACCAGTCGATGGAAGCGATTTGCTACTACGCATACTGGGCATCAACCGAACTGGCCAAAGAGCGTGGTCAATACGCCACCTACAAAGGCTCACTGTGGGACCAAGGCATTTTGCCGCTGGACACACTGGAACTGCTGGAGCGTGAGCGCGGTGGTTATGTCGAAGTCGACCGCTCTTCGACACTGGACTGGGACACTCTGCGCAAGAAAATCGCAGCGGACGGCATGCGCAACTCCAACTGCGTGGCCATTGCGCCCACCGCCACCATCTCCAACATCATTGGTGTCGATGCCTCGATCGAGCCTTGCTTTGGTAACCTGTCGGTCAAGTCCAATTTGTCAGGTGAATTCACTGTGATCAACGGCTACCTGGTGCGCGACTTGAAGCGCTTGGGCCTGTGGGATGACGTGATGGTCATGGATCTGAAGCACTTTGATGGTTCACTGCGCCCCATCGATCGCGTCCCTCAAGAAGTAAAAGCGCTTTACGCCACTGCGTTTGAAGTTGAAACCACGTGGCTGGTCGAAGCGGCTGCACGCCGTCAGAAGTGGATTGACCAAGCGCAATCCTTGAACATCTACATGGCAGGCGCGTCGGGTAAAAAGCTGGATGACACCTACAAACTGGCTTGGTTGCGCGGTCTCAAAACCACCTACTACCTGCGCACATCCAGCGCTACGCAAGTGGAAAAATCAACCGTGCAAGCCGGCTCACACAACGCAGTCTCTTCATCGGGTGCGCCATCTTCAAGCATGAGTGCATTGGACGCCGCAGCAGCTTCAGCACAAGCGCAAATGAACGCGACACCAGCCACCGACGTCAAGTTTTGCGCGATCGATGATCCAGGTTGTGAAGCTTGCCAGTGATCTAAAAAGCATTGCACTTTGCTGTGACAAGCCAAGTGCGATGCAATTGAACAACACTTCACAGTTGTGCGTGTCGAAAAAGTGAATCGCTTCTTTGAATTTCGTGCGCTTGCTTTCATAATTTGAGAACTGGAATTTTTTATGTTGTCCTGGGACGAACAAGTCAAACCTGCATCGCAACCTGCGATGCCCTCTTTTTCTGGCGCTGATGAAACCACAGCGTCTGCTGCTGCATCTTCAACAGCCAGCCCACGCCGCATGAATGCGGCCGACAAACGCATCATCAATGGTCGGACCGACGTGAACCAGCTGGTTCCCTTCAAATACAAATGGGCTTGGGAAAAATACCTGGCCACCTGCGCCAACCACTGGATGCCGCAGGAAGTGAACATGAACCGCGACATCGCCTTATGGAAAGACCCCAACGGTCTGACCGAAGACGAACGCCGCATCGTCAAGCGCAACCTGGGCTTCTTCGTCACAGCCGACTCGCTGGCTGCCAACAACATCGTGCTGGGCACCTACCGCCACATCACAGCGCCCGAGTGCCGTCAGTTTTTGCTGCGTCAGGCCTTCGAAGAAGCCATCCACACCCACGCCTACCAATACATTGTGGAATCGCTGGGTCTGGATGAAAGTGAAATCTTCAACGCCTACAACGAAGTCCAGTCCATCCGCGACAAGGACGAGTTCCTGATCCCGTTCATCAACGTGATCATGGACCCGAACTTCAAGACCGGCACCCTGGAAACCGACCAGACCTTGCTCAAGTCTTTGATCGTGTTTGCCTGCTTGATGGAAGGCCTGTTCTTCTACGTGGGCTTCACGCAAATTTTGGCCTTGGGTCGCCAAAACAAGATGACGGGCGCGGCCGAGCAGTACCAGTACATCCTGCGCGACGAATCGATGCATTGCAATTTCGGCATTGACCTGATCAACACCGTCAAACTCGAAAATCCCCAACTGTGGACCGCCGAGTTCAAGGCCGAAATCAAAGAGCTGTTCATCAAAGCGGTCGAGCTCGAATATCGCTATGCCGAAGACACCATGCCACGTGGCGTGCTGGGCATGAACGCATCCATGTTCAAAGGCTACTTGCGCTACATTGCCAACCGCCGTGCCACCCAAATTGGCTTGGAGGCGCTTTTCCCGAACGAAGAAAATCCGTTCCCGTGGATGAGCGAAATGATTGACCTGAAAAAAGAACGCAACTTCTTTGAAACCCGGGTCATCGAATACCAATCTGGCGGGGCGTTGTCCTGGGACTGATCTTCTGAACACCCCTCGAATGAAACCCCTCTTCAAGCCACACGCCACAATGCATTCAAGCATTGAGCCGTGTGGCTTTCCCGCGTTCATGGTGTTGGGGGATTCCTCAGCACCATGGATCGCTTTGTGCAAACCAACAAGCACCAAGCGTTCCCTTTTCGTTGAGTTCTCAACTTGATCAAGGAGAAAATCATGGCAACTGCAAAAAAAGTAGCGGCAAAAAAAGCTGCTCCCGCAAAGAAGGCCGTTGTGGCCAAGAAACCTGCTGCTAAAAAAGTAGCCGCAGCCAAGAAACCCGCAGCGAAGAAAGCTGCTCCAGCTAAAAAAGCTGTCGCTGCCAAAAAGCCAGCCGCTAAAAAAGTAGCAGCAGCTAAAAAGCCAGCCGCCAAAAAAGCTGCTCCAGCTAAAAAAGCCGTTGCAGCCAAAAAGCCAGCCGCTAAAAAAGTAGCAGCAGCTAAAAAGCCAGCCGCCAAAAAAGCTGCTCCAGCTAAAAAAGCCGTTGCCGCTAAAAAGCCAGCCGCCAAAAAAGCTGCTGCCGCTAAAAAGCCTGCCGCAAAGAAAGCTGCTCCAGCTAAAAAAGCAGCTGCTAAAAAAACCGCCGCTAAAAAGCCAGCCGCCAAAAAGCCGGCTGTGAAAAAAGCTGCTAAAAAACCTGCTGCAAAGAAGGCATCTAAAGCACCCGCTGCCCCCGCTGCACAGACAACACTGAATCCACAAGCTGCATGGCCGTTTCCTTCGGCCGCCAAGCCCTGATTCAACCGTTAGACGCAAGTAGCGCTAGAGCCCAATACTGGAAACGGTGTTGGGCTTTTTTGTGGGCGGCCTTCAGGTGCCGCGCAGGATACGGGCATTCAAGCCGCAGGGCTCAGGGGTAGAAGCTGAAAAGCCGATAACCTGATGGCGCTAAGCCATCTTCGGGGGAGAGATTCAGCTGGCCATCCCAAACTTGACCAGGGGCCAAAGCACCCGGCGCACCCTGTTGTGCCACCAACAACACACGCCGCACAAGGACTTTGTCTTGCGCATCCAGCAGCGTCAACGTCAGTGCCGGCATCTGCAAGGCATGCGATGTGGCGTTGCGGACAGTCCAGCTGAGCAAAAAACCACCGTCGGTCGGCGTCAAACTGGAGTTCTCTATCACCACACCATCGCGAACTTGCACTGGCGAGATCTCGCAACCGAGAAAACGACAGGCCGCATGCAAAACGCGCGCAACACTCGGCTGCGTTGCAGCCAGCATATGCCGCTCAATCCAGAGCCACTGGAGCGCAAGCGCCAACAGCAGCGCAAGCACAGCCGAGATCGGCCACCAATATCGCGGTGGGTGTGATGCCGTCAGGTGTGTGGCGGACAGAACCGATTCCCCCGAAAGCGCAGGCAAGGCTTCGGGCGGCAAAACCGAGGGAAGCTGCGGGCTGAAAGTCGACAGCGCTTCTTCAAAGGAGGCCACAACCGCTGTTGGCGACGGGGGCGGGGACTGGGGCGGCGAACGGTCTTCCTGTTTTAACAATTGTTCGATCACCAAGCGGTCATCGATTTCTTGCACAGGCATCACACCAAAGGCACTTGGAATGAGGTGGGGCCATGCCACCACCAACCCTGTGCTGTCGAAAGCATGTTGGCATTGTCCGCAGCGCAGCCAGCCTTGCGCGATCTTGATCTGATCGGACACCACTTTGTAGCTTGTGCCGCATGCCGGGCAGCGGGTAATCAAGCTCATGACAAGTTCAGGATCATGGCCCACGTCTGCACTGTGGTGCTCAAGCCGAAGCGGCAGGCGATGTCGCGGTCATCAGTATCCAGCCGTCTTCGCTGTCAGCAACCACGAGTTCAATCCACGGTGCATAAGCGGCCTTGAGTTCATCGGCCTGGCGCTCCAGGATGCCCGCAAGCACCAAGGAACCGCCCGAGGCCACATAAGAACACAACAGCGGAGCCAACACTTTGAGTGGTGTGGCCAAAATATTGGCGAGCACCGTTTGGTACTGCCCTTTTGCTTTGTCAGGCAAGCCAGCCAGCAGGACAACGCCATTGGCTTCGGCGTTCAAGACCGTGGACGTCACAGCCGCCTCGTCAATGTCCACTGCATCGATGTTCAGGGCACCGTATTTCGCAGCACCGATGGCCAAAATGCCTGATCCGCAACCGTAATCCAGAACACGTTGACCTTGCACGCCGTGCTGTGCAATCCAACGCAAACACATGCGCGTTGTGGGATGCGTGCCTGTACCAAAAGCCAGGCCGGGGTCCAAACGAATGATCTGCCTCGCCTGTGCTGGCGGCTCGTGCCAGGTGGGCACAATCCAAAAATCGGGGGTGATTTCAACCGGCGCGAACTGCGACTGGGTCAAACGCACCCAGTCCTGATCGGCAACGGCTTGAACACCCACGACAAGACAGCCTTCAAAAAAGTCTTGTGCCGACAACAACTGAACCGCTTCTTGGGCTTGAGACTCTTGTTCAAACAAGGCCACCATGCGCGAACGCTGCCAACCGTCTTTGGGGGGTGGCATGCCGGGCTCACCAAACAAGGCCTGCTCTGCAGGGGTTTGGGCATCGGCATCTTCGACCGACACGCTCAAGGCGTCGAGGGCATCCAACGCGTCGCTCAAGACGTCAACCCGGTCTTCCGGGCACAGCAAGCTCAGTTCAAACATACAGTCTCAGCGTTTGTGCTGGCTCAGCCAGTGTTCAAGGTAGTGGATGTTGGTGCCACCTTGCATGAACTTGGCATCCACCATCAGCTCGCGGTGCAGCGGGATGTTGGTGTTGATGCCTTCGATCACCGTCTCATTCAAGGCGGTCTGCATGCGGGCCAAGGCCTGCTCACGGGTGTCGCCGTGAACAATCAACTTGCCGATCATCGAGTCATAGTTCGGGGGCACGAAGTAGTTGTTGTAAACGTGTGAATCCACCCGCACACCCGGCCCGCCGGGCATGTGCCAAGACGTCACGCGACCAGGCGATGGCGTGAACTTGAAGGGGTCTTCAGCGTTGATGCGGCACTCGATGGCATGGCCACGGATTTCGATTTGTTTTTGCGTGAAGGGCAGTTTTTCGCCGGCTGCCACCATGATCTGCGTCTTCACGATGTCCACGCCCGTGACCCATTCGGTCACCGGATGCTCGACCTGCACGCGGGTGTTCATCTCAATGAAATAAAACTCACCGTTCTCGTACAAAAACTCAAAAGTACCGGCACCGCGGTAATTGATCTTCTTGCAGGCAGCCACGCAGCGTTCACCAATTTTCTCGATCAGCTTGCGAGGAATGCCCGGCGCAGGCGCTTCTTCGATCACTTTTTGGTGACGCCGCTGCATGGAGCAGTCGCGCTCGCCCAAGTAAACCGCATTCTTGTGCTTGTCAGCCAGGATCTGGATTTCGACGTGCCTTGGGTTCTGCAGGAATTTTTCCATGTAGACCGCAGGGTTGCCAAAAGCAGCACCGGCTTCAGCCTTGGTCATCTGAACCGCATTGATCAGGGCCGCTTCGGTATGTACCACGCGCATGCCACGACCACCACCACCACCGGCAGCCTTGATGATGACGGGGTAACCCACCGATTTGGCAATGCGTCGAATTTGAACCGGATCATCGGGCAATTCACCCTCAGAGCCAGGCACGCAAGGCACACCCGCACGGATCATGGCTTGCTTGGCAGAGACCTTGTCACCCATGATGCGAATTGACTCGGGCGTGGGTCCAATGAACTGGAAGCCGCTTTTTTCGACGCGCTCGGCGAAGTCGGCGTTCTCGCTCAAAAACCCGTAGCCAGGATGAATCGCCTCGGCATCGGTCACTTCGGCAGCCGAAATGATGGCGGGCATATTGAGATAGCTCAGAGCAGAAGCAGCAGGGCCAATGCAAACCGCTTCTTCGGCCAACTTCACGTATTTAGCGTCTTTGTCGGCCTCGGAGTACACCATGACCGCTTTGACACCCAACTCTCGGCATGCGCGCTGGATGCGCAAAGCGATCTCACCGCGGTTGGCTACCAGGATTTTCTTGAACATGAAATCCCCGTTTGCTTATTCGACGATGAACAAAGGCTGACCGTATTCAACCGCCTGGCCGTTTTCGCACAGGATTTGCGTCACAGTGCCGGCCTTGTCGGATTCGATCTCATTGAGAATTTTCATGGCTTCGATGATGCACAAAGTGTCACCCTCCTTGACCACTGAGCCGATCTGGATGAAGGGCGCAGCACCAGGGCTGGAAGAGCGATAGAACGTGCCGACCATGGGCGATTTGACGGGGTGACCGGCTGGCGCGGCAGGCACCTCTGCAGGCGCAGCAGCAGCGACGGGTGCCGCCATCATGGCCACCGGTGCCGCTTGTTGCATCACCATGGGAGCAGCAACACCCATGCTTTTGACAATACGAACCTTGCCTTCGGCTTCGGTGATTTCGAGTTCCGAGACATTGGAATCCGATACCAAGTCAATCAGTGTTTTCAGTTTGCGCAAATCCATAGATCCTCCATTGCTGTAAGCACATGTAATGGATCGAATTTACACCAATTTTCATCAAAACAGCTCAAAACTGCACCTATTCAGCGCCGCAGAAGCTTTAATTCACAAAAATTCGCTCGAATTGTTGGTCAAAACCACGGCCAAACAAGCCGCTGCCGAGGTCAAGCAGCAGCAGCGCGCCATTGGACCAAGTCATCTTGCGACAGCTGCCCCATCTTTTGTCGCCAAATACTGCCATCTGCCTTGAAAAATACCGTAAACGGCAACCCACCCGCAGCATTGCCCAATGATTTGGACAGATCGGTCCCCGCAAGACCGGCCATGGCGATGGGGAAGCCCAACGGCTGGCGCACCAAAAAGCGGCGCACAGCACTGGGCTGGTCGATGGCCACCGCGACCACTTGATGACCGTTGGCAGCATGTTCACGCCAAAAAGCGTCAATCATGGGCAACTCATCGATGCAAGGGGGGCACCAAGTGGCCCAAAAGTTCAGCAACAACGGCTTCCCCTTGAATTCGGCCATTCCCAGCATCTCTCCCGATGGGGTTTCAAACTGCTGTGCCCAAAACGGGTGGATCGCCGGGTCAGAAACCGCTTGAGGCGCGTAACGCCACATGGCCAGCCCAGCGCCGGCCACGGCAGCCGCTGCACCAGCACCTAAAACCAGGTTGCGCCTCGAAGCGCCAAAGCTTTGATTGTTCATGTACAAATTGTCATTCATGCTGCCAAGAGCCGCTTCAATGACGCCAAATCCCCTCTGGGCGAGCGGCCTTGGGCATCAGGCAACAGAGCACCGCGCAGATCGTCCAGGTCGTAAATGCGCAGGTGCACCCCCACGTCTTCGTTCAAAGCTTCACAAAAACTGTGCATGCTCAGCACATCCACATCGTCCCCGTGCAGACCACGGACCGTCTGGACTTCGTAGCGCTCGTTCCGGTTAATCAACGCGATTTCGGCCGACTTAGGGTCATCACAAAACAAGGCCAAGTCGATGTCACACAAACGCGTGGCCCAGCCTTGCCACACCGCACCACCCAAATGCGGGCGAAACTCGGCCAGTCGCTGCATCCAGACCTGCGCCAATTCGCGCAAAGCCTGCAACTCCCCAGGTTGTGTGTCGGCGCAAAACAGGGCGATGTAGTCGCGCACCTCGGCCTCGACCACATCATTCGTTGGCAAGGCGGTGCGGCTGGGCAAGCCCAGCTCTTTGAGTGCTCGGTGCTTGGCCGGGCCAAAGGCCAAGCCTTCTTCGACCACCATACGAGCAGCGGTGGCAGCGATTTCAAGAGCGACATCGTTCATGGGCGTCGATTGTGCCCGTGTGAATGCGAGGCTCGGGTGGCTGCCCCCTAAAATCCCCCTATGCATATTCATATTCTGGGCATTTGTGGCACCTTCATGGGTGGTTTGGCAGCACTGGCACGCGAAGCCGGTCATCGGGTCACGGGCTGTGACGCAGGCGTTTACCCGCCCATGAGCGACCAACTTCGGGCCTTGGGAATCGACCTGATCGAAGGCTTTGGCGTTGATCAGATGAACCTCAAGCCCGACATGTACGTGATTGGCAACGTCGTCAGCCGTGCTCGCTTAGGCGATGGCAACCCCAAATTTCCTCTGATGGAAGCCATTCTGGAGACTGGCGCCCCCTACACCAGCGGCCCGCAATGGCTGGCCGAGCACGTGCTGCAAGGCAAGCATGTGCTGGCGGTGGCGGGAACCCACGGTAAAACCACCACCACCTCGATGCTGGCATGGGTGTTGGAGCAAGCTGGACTGCAACCGGGCTTTCTGGTGGGTGGCGTGCCACTCAACTTCGGCGTCTCGGCGCGGCTCGGTGGTGGAAAGTATTTCGTCATAGAAGCAGACGAATACGATACGGCATTTTTCGACAAGCGCAGCAAGTTCGTGCACTACCGCCCGCGCACCGCGATCCTGAACAACCTGGAGTTTGATCACGCCGACATCTTTGATAACCTGGCCGCCATCGAGCGTCAGTTCCACCACCTGCTGCGCACCGTGCCCGGCTCGGGCCGCGTGGTCGTCAACGGGTTGGAAGAAAGCCTGACCCGCGTGCTGGCGCAAGGCTGCTGGAGCGAAGTACGCACGTTTGGCTCAACCGTCAGCGACTTTGTTGCCGAAGGAGAACCGTCGGATTTCAATGTGCTTCAAGCCGGAAAAACGGTGGCCGATGTGCAATGGACCATCGGCGGTCTGCACAACCAACTCAACGCACTGGCCACCATCGCCGCAGCCGAGCATGTGGGCGTGAGCCCCGCCACAGCGGCGCAAGCACTGGCCACGTTTGAAAATGTCAAACGCCGCATGGAAGTGCGCGGCACCGTCCCATTTGAAGGAGGTGGCATCACCGTCTATGACGACTTTGCCCACCACCCCACCGCCATTCGCACCACCGTCAATGGCCTGCGCCGCCAGGTGGGCAAGGCCCGGATCCTGGCGATTTTCGAGCCACGCAGCAACACGATGAAGCTTGGCACCATGAAAGCCCAACTGCCCTGGAGC
>Ga0208916_10000914_pt1 | contig 13071 bp, 8 predicted proteins | sample DEB19_08_DNA_5_FD_184523 | JGI IMG/M metagenome (GOLD analysis project Ga0208916, IMG submission 184523) | Aqueous microbial communities from the Delaware River and Bay under freshwater to marine salinity gradient to study organic matter... | ecosystem: Environmental > Aquatic > Marine > Coastal... | reverse complement strand
AAGTAGTAGCCGTCGGCGGGCGCCGCCAGCACTTTCTGCGCTGCCAGCGCGCCGCTGACGCCGCCCAGGTTTTCAACGATGACTTGCTGACCAAGTTCCTTGCTCAACGGCACGGTGAAGATGCGTGCGATCGAATCAGATGGTCCGCCCGCTGGGTAGGGCACCATCAAGTTGACCTGCTTGTTCGGGTAGGTGGTTGGTGTTTGGGCCAATGCGCTGCCGGTGGCCAGCAAGAGGCCTGCCAGCAGGGCACTGAATGTCTTGAATACGTTCATGGGTGTCTCCTAATTTATGAGTGTGTCGTCATCACGTCACGGATGCTAGACAGCCCGAACTAATGTGTCCAATGCATTATTATTCTAGTTATCATTCATATATCTCATAAATTACCACATGAACATCAAGCACCTTGAGCACCTGTTAGCGCTGGCAGACACGGGTTCGTTCAGCAAAGCCGCAGAGCGGTCGTTCATTACCCAATCCGCACTCAGCCGCAGCATTCAGAGCCTAGAAGAAGACTTGGGGGGGAAGGTACTGGATCGCATTGGCAAGCGCAATGAGCTCACACCACTTGGACTTGATGTCGTCTCCAGAGCCCGCCACATTGTTCGTGATGCCGCCGAGCTGCGCCACAGCGCCAAGTTACTTCAAGGGGGAAACCGAGGTGACATCAGCGTTGGTTTAGGCTCCGGGCCTGCGGCACTGTTGATGGTGCCCCTGATGTGCGAAGTAGCAAAGACGCAGAACATGCGTGTGGCCGTGACGCAGGGGCCGGTGGAATTACAGATCCTCCAGCTACGAAGCCGCCAACTCGACGCCATGGTTGTAGACATGCGCCGCGTGATACCTACAGCAGACCTCAACATCGAGTCACTGGTCGAACTGAATGCTGGCTTTGTGGTCCGCGCCGACCACCCTTTAGCCCATAAAAAGTCCGTCTCCTTGCCTGATGTTTTGCGCTTCCCCGTTGCATCGACACCGCTGTCCGATGAAGTGGCACGCCACATGGTGGCCCAATACGGCCCGCAAGCCAATCCAGCAGAAATGGTGTCACTGCGGTGCGATGATGTCGCAAGCTTGGTGAACACCGTGGCACAGACCGATGCCATCTTTCTCGGGGTGATCGCGGCAACCAGGAGTAGATTGGACGATGGCAGTTTCGTGGAGCTGCATTTAAAACCCAGGTTGGTGGCAACAGCGCGCTTTGCATATGTCACCCTTGCAGGTCGAACCGAAGCACCAGCAATGGCCTATTTCCGTCAGTTCGTACGGGACCATTTACGAGACTGACCTCACTGATGTAATGGGCTGAATTCGAAACGATTCGGCTGGCATGACGATCGTCTAGAAATGCTGCGAGTCCCTATACCGTGTTGGCCACACCTGACAAAACCCTTTCCCGCTGGCGACACAGAGCAAAAACGACAGACGTAAAAAAAACCTGCTACGTATTAAATAGCAGGCTTTCCTGTACCCGTGAGGGATTTTCTGGTGGCCTGGGGCGGAATCGAACCACCGACACAAGGATTTTCAATCCTCTGCTCTACCGACTGAGCTACCGGGCCAAGCCTCGAATTATATATCAGCGAAGGAGCACTTTCCGACGCTTTAAGACTGCCGTTTACCGCGCGTGAGGTCGACGCCGAGCTGTTTGAGCTTGCGGTAGAGGTGGGTGCGTTCGAGTCCGGTCTTTTCTGCAACGCGCGTCATGGATCCACCTTCGCGAAAAAGATGAAATTCAAAATAGGCTTTTTCGAATTCGTCACGCGCCTCACGCAAAGGTTTTTCGAGCAAAAAACTTTGCGTCGGTTTGGGGCTGGTGTCTTGCTCCGCCTCAGCAAGTACAACGCCGTTGCCTGCTGGCGACGTCTCCCCCGCAGGCAGAACGGCATAGGGGTTGAGGGGCTTGCGCACGGCAAGACGGGTCAGACCATGATCGACAGCCTGCAATAGTTTTTGCAGGGTGATGGGTTTCTCAAGGAAAGCCATCGCTCCGATCTTGGTGGCTTCAACGGCGGTGTCGATGGTGGCGTGGCCGCTCATCATGATGACAGGCATGGTCAGTAGGCCGCCCGAAGACCACTCTTTGAGCAACGTGACGCCGTCGGTGTCGGGCATCCAGATGTCGAGCAACACCAAGTCGGGACGAGCGCGGCCGCGTGCGAGTCTCGCTTGAGCGGCATTTTCGGCCAACTCGACCTGATGCCCTTCGTCGTTGAGGATTTCAGAGAGGAGGTCACGGATGCCCAACTCGTCATCGACCACCAAAATATTTGCCATTGAATCTCGCCCTTAGCAGTGCTTGGTCAGTTGAGCCGAAAAGCCCAGTGTTGTTAAGCCACAACTTGGAATGATAACGACACTTGGGCACCCTGCACCAACCCGGCGGTAACGCGGTTAGAAATATCGATACGCGCACCGTGTTCGTCGGCGATCTTTTTAACCACAGCCAGCCCCAAACCGGTCCCTTTGGCTTTGGTCGTGACATAGGGCTCGAAGGCACGCTTCAATATTTTGTCAGGAAAGCCTGCGCCGTTGTCGCGTACAACCAGCCGCACACGCCGAGAGCTTGCCGAGTACTCCGTCTTCAGGGTCACTTTAGCCGGGTGCGTGGTCGGCAAACCTTCTTGAGCATCTTGGGCGTTTTGCAGTAGGTTGTGCATCACTTGCCTGAGCTGCTGGGCATCACCCAGAATCTGTGGCGCAGCAGGGTCGAGTTCAACCTGAATCGGAATAGCGGCGTTGTCAACGTAAAGCTGCATCACGTCAGTCACCAGTGCGTTCAAGTCGATTGGCTTGAGCTCGGCAGCGGGTAGTCGGGCGTAATCGCGAAAGTCATTGACCAATCGCTTCATGGCATCGACTTGATCGACGATGGTCTTGACTGACTTGGTGAGCAAGGCCTGCTCTGGGGGCTGCAGTTTGTTAGCGAGCTTCATCTCCAGCCGCTCGGCAGACAGTTGAATGGGCGTCAGCGGATTTTTAATTTCGTGGGCGAGACGGCGGGCCACTTCGCCCCATGCCTCGGCCCTTTGCGCGGAGACCATGGCCGACACATCGTCAAACACCAGCAAGCACTCCTCGGTGCCGGGCATCTTGGCGCCACGCGCAATCAGCGACACGGCACTGTCTTCTGCGCCCGCAAAACCGCCATGCAGCTCAAAGGTCTGCTGCCAATGCTCCAACCCATGCGCAGTGTTCTCTGCCAAGTACGCTTCAAACTGCGCCTGCACGGCCTTGCCAAATACATCCAGACCAGGCACTTCACTCAAGATTTTCCCTTGGTAATCCGCCAGCGGCGCCTGCAAAATGCGAGCGGCGCCAGGATTGCTGGAACGGATATGCCCATGAATGTCGAGCACCAGAACCCCAGCCGTGAGGTTGTCCAAAATGGTCTGCACGTTGGCCCGCGCAGCATCCACCTGAGACATGCTTTGCTGCACGGCGGAGCGTGCATCTGCCAGCTGCTGGGTCATGACGGCGAACGAACGCGTGAGGCCGCCAAGCTCGTCGTTGCTGTCAAGCACCGCTTTCGGTCGCAGGTCACCCTGTGCCACTTGCCGGACCCCTTCAGCCAATAACAGCAGAGGCCGTGCCAGCTGGCTACCCAACAACACAGCCAACAACACGGCGCCAAACACCGCCAGAAAAAGACTCAGCGTCAACGTACCGATGTACATCTTTCGCAAACCATCGCGGGCAAGTGCCCTCTCTTGGTACTCGCGGTTAGCCTCTTGCACGGCGATCGCATTGGCCACAAGATCGGGCGGAAGATCTTCAGATATTTGAAGGAATCGGTCGGCACTGATCAAGTCAAAATTCGAATCGTTGACCAGTGCGATGGCCTTGATGCGCGCCTTTCGAGGTGGCGACGGACTGCCACTGCTGAGGACGGCGTCTTCAAGACCTTCAATTTGTGTCATCACCCGTTTGCCGCGGGCTGCCCGCAACTGCTGCGATGAAGGTCTGTCTGGTTGCAACAAAAAACGGGACTCACCGGCACTGGCAATCAGCTGCCCGGAGGCGTTCCACAGCACCATGTCCTTCACGGCGAGTTGGTCGCGCAGACGTTCCAACACCAAGCTGGCTGAGGCATCGCTCGATTGCGACAACTGAGTGGCCGCCTGGCGCGTTCGATTGCCGAGGTCAGCAGCCAATGTGTCAAGCGTGACACGGCCAAGGTTCAGTCCTGCCGCGAGTGCACCTTCGACCTTGACGTCGAACCAGCTTTCAATCGAGCGCGAGACGAACTGGTATGAAACAAAATAAATGGTGACGCCCGGGAAAAGCCCGACCAACGCAAAAATAGCCGCCAACTTAACCAGCAAGCGGCTACCGAATTTACGCTGGCGCAAGCGCAACATGAGGCGCAGTGCGATCCAGCCGATCACCAACAGCAGCAGCGCCGCCACGCCGATATTGAGGGTGAAAAGAATTGAATAATTGCGCTCGTAAAGCTCGCGGTTGCCGGTCGCTTGGGTGAGCAAAAAAATCAGCACCAAGCCAAGCGCCATGATCACGCCGACACCCACCCCCAGCACCCAGCGAAACGCGCGACTGGTTCGGATCGAATCAACGCTGAGCTCAAGCATCACTTGGCTCCCTCGGAGACGGTGTCTTTGGCCGGCTCAGCGGGTCGAGAAGTTTGCAGCACCAGCGGCTGAGCACTTTCGATGGCAATGTTCCAGTCACGCTGACCAGCCACGCCAATTTGAAACGGTCTTGGCAGTTGGGACAGATCAAGCTTGAAGCTGAAGACCAGATTGTGCTCATTGCCCGTGCGAACATCTGCCAGCTCTGCCACCTTCCATCGGGCCACGCGCTGAACCGCGGAGAGCGCTTCAGGCAAGGTGTCGTAGTTTTGATTAAAGGTGGCGCGCAACCCCGACGACCCACCGCCGATCAATCCGGAACCGATGTTGACCCGCCAACGCCGCGTCAGGGGCTGGTAGGCCAACCGGATGGTGCGCGCGGCACCGGCCACACGCTGGTCCATCCAGTACCAGCGGTCGCGGTAGATGTCGACCTCGATCGCGAAAAAGAGCGGGATACCCTTGAGCAAGGCATCTTCGACAACGTGGGGGAGCTCAAACGCCACGGCGGCGCTGAGGTAGACCCCATCGTCAGTCCGCTCGGCCCTCAGTTGGGTCAACTGGGCCGTCGCGGCGCTGGCAGCATAGGCAACGCTGGCGCTGTGCGCTGGCGGCTGAACACCCATTAACAGGGCGATGGCAATCGTCATGCCCCCCCAAAAACGCGCCCAGAAGTGCCGCACGCCAACGTCAGGTGGCGCGCTTTTCCAGAACAGCGTAATAAAAACCATCGTACTCACGAAGTAAATTGTCCGGGAAGACTGGCCCAGCCGCCCTGCTTTGGGGCAGCAAATGCCCAGGCGATGCTCTTAATAGCGCGTCAGTGTGGCGCATAAGAAACGTTTCGATCTGTTGCTCGCCTTCGGCCCTGAAAACCGAGCAGGTGCAGTAGAGCAAACGTCCTCCGCCACGCACCAGAGGCCACAGCGCTTCCAGCAATCGTGCCTGCTGCGCAGCCAGTTGGGCGATGTCGGTTGGACGCCGGAGCCAGCGCACGTCGGGATGTCGTCGCACAATGCCCGAGGCGGTGCAGGGTGCATCAAGCAAGATACCGTCAAACAGTTGGCCGTCCCACCAGCGGTCGGGCAAACCGGCATCGGCGACCGTGATCTGCGCCTGCAGCTTCAGCCGATCCAGATTTTTTTGGACGCGGGTGCAGCGGTCAGCATCAATATCGAGTGCGATGACATCGGCATCGGCCATCTCTAGCAAGTGAGCGGTTTTGCCGCCAGGTGCAGCACAGGCATCGAGCAAACGCAGGCGTGTCTGGCTGTCGGCAGACTGAAGCCCATCGAGCAGCAAGGGGGCTGCGAGTTGTGCGCCCGCGTCTTGCACTGAGAAATGGCCTTCGGCATAGCCCGGCAAACGCGTCACCGCCCGTGGCGTGTCCAAAATAATCCCGTGTTCACCGACGGGCGCGGCATCGATGCCGCTGGCCTGCAGCGATTGCAGGTAGCCGGCTTGCGTGGTTTGGCGTGTGTTGACGCGCAGCGTCAGCGGGGCCCGGCTGTTATTGGCCCGCAGGATGGTTTCCCAAGCGTCTGGGTGGTCTTTGCGGACCCTGTCAATCCACCACTGCGGATGATTCCACACCGCTTGCGGCTTGCGCTCGCAAATGGCCAACATGGCATCGCGTTCGCGCAAAAAACGGCGCAGGCAACCATTGATGAAACTGGCCTGATGGCGGGTGTCTTCGCTGTTTTTCGCTGCTTCGACGGCTTGGTCAACCAGTGTGTATTCGGTGTAAAGCGAGTCGTCGACCTCTGAAGCCAATGCCAGCGCGACACACAGCAACGCGTCCGCCTCCGGCGGTGGCGGCCGGCTGGCCAATTGCTGACGCAGGGCTTCAGCCCGACCCAGCCAACGCAGCGCATGAAAGCCGAGCGCCTGGACACCGGGACGAAGGTGTGGCGGAACGCGCTCGAGTTCGGCGGTCATGGAGCGGCCGCGCGCACGGCGAGCAACAGGGCGGCGGCCCCTTGTAGCTGTTGCCACAGAGGTGTCTGGTCTTGGGTTTCTTGCATAGGGGCTCAGGCAGGCAGCACGGCGAAGCCGTGGCCACAGGAATAAAAAAAGCGGGGCCCATGCCCCGCCATTCAAAGCAGTGTATCTGCCCAGATGTTGCTGGCCCAATTGAGCGCGTAGACACCTTCGAGTTCGTTCGGCGCAGGGCTCAGTCCGCCTGATCCGGCGACGGTCTTGAAGGTTTTTTCGGCCGCCACATACTCATGCACGCTGGCCACGTGGATAACGTTTTTATTGTCGACAAAGCTGTAGCAGGTATTGGTCAGCATGGGGGCGGGGTTGATGTCCCAACCTGACAATTCCGCCACGATGGCGGCAGCCGCCACCTTGCCGTGGCTGTTGGCCATGTGGCCACTCTTTGGCATGGCCGGGGCAATCTGGATAGAGTCGCCAAGCACGTGAACGTCTTTGGCGGCGGTCGATTCAAAGTTGAGGTAGTTGACACCGCACCAGCGGCTGTTGGCCTGGTTGTTCAAGCCAGTCTGCACGGCGATGCTGCCGGCGCGCATGGACGGCAAGACGTTCAGCACCTGCGCTTTGACATCGTCTTGAATCTCAAACTTGATGACCCCCGCTGCGGCGTCCACGGCCACGGTTTTGTGCTGGCTGCGGTACTCGACCATGCCTTTGTACTGCTCGTTCCAGACTTTTTTGAACAGCGCACCTTTAGAGGTCACATCGGGGTTGGCGTCCAGTATCAGGACCTTGCTGCGCGGCTTGTAAGCCTTGAAGTAACCCGCCACCACCGATGCACGCTCGTAAGGTCCGGGTGGGCAGCGGTAAGGCGCTTCGGGTATAGCGATGGCAAAGACGCCACCATCGGGCATGGCCTCGAGTTGCCGGCGCAAGGCCACCGTTTCTGCTCCTGCCTTCCAAGCTTGCACTATTTTCCCTGAGGTGTGGGCGGCTCGCAGGCCCTCAATGCTGTCCATCATCAGTTCAACGCCGGGCGACACCACCAGCTTGTCGTAACTGATCGTGGCACCGCCAGCCAATGTGACTGTCTTGCGCTGTGTGTCAATCGCGCTGGCCATGTCTTTGACCACGGTGATGCCGTGGCGGCGGCTCAGTGCCGTGTAGGGCACGGTGAGGTCGGCCAGTTGTTTGCCGCCGCTCAGCACGAGATTTGAAATCGGGCAAGACATGAAGGCATCTTGCGGCTCGATCAGCACCACGTCGATCTTGTAGTCCGAGAACATGCGCACGTACTTGGCGGCAGTGGCGCCACCGTAGCCACCGCCAATCACGACCACTTTGGCGCGTGCCGGTATGGAACTGGTTGCGCAACCGGCCAAGCCGAGCAGACTGAGTGCGGCGGCAGATTGCAAGAGCGTGCGGCGTTGCAGGCGGGCCTGCTTGAAGGGCGTTGAGGTCGCGGTCATGATCTTCCTTTACTTTTTCTGCGCGGCGAAATACGTGGCGACGGCGTCAATCTGAGCGTCGTTGTAGCCCTTGCTGATCTGGTGCATGACAGTGGCCGAGCGGGTGCCGGCTTTGAAAGCTTTCATCTGCGTGACGATGTAGTTTTTGTCGAGGCCAGCCAGCGTGACCACTTGGGAGCCTTCAACCGCTTTTCCGTCTGTGCCGTGGCAATTGGCGCAGGTTGCAGCCAGACTCTTGACATACAGCATTTGCTGCGTGGCTGGCGCTTGCGCTTGTGCAACGCTCGCCAGGCTCCAGAGGCCGGTGGCCAAGCACAGGGCCCAGCCCATTTTTTTTGTTTTCATCAGATCGCTCCTTTAAGTGTTGCTGAGATTCACCAGATTCGTTTCAGTCTCTGCTGCGCCGGGTATCACGTTCGATGATTCAATTTAACCGGCGATGGCGAGTCGCCCCACTAGGACTATCCATTAGGACCCGGATATTGCCCCCGCTTACGCGCTTTGCAGACCCATGGTCAAAGCCGCTGCCGCAGAAAAGCCAAACATACGTGCAATCAACCATGTTGGAAATTGTCGCTGAGCATCATTGAAGATCATCACGCTGGTATTGAAAGCTTGGCAGCCGAAAGCCAGCTTGCTTTGCGTTGTGATGAGTTGCTGAGCCAGTTCACGTATTTTCGGGTCAGCCAACATCGCCAAGTGGGTCGTCCCTGCAGCCCACAGGCTGTCTAATTTGTCATTCAGCTTGTGTTCTGCATCCATCAGGGACTGCACCAAAATTGCTTGGCTAGGACGCGCGCGAACGGCGTCATGCGCGGTGCTGGATTCATTTCTCGCCCCCATTAATTCATTCAACGTGATGGGTTCATGCTGGAGGTATTCACCCGCCGCTTCGGCAAGTTTGAGCAGCAGGTCGTGACGATCTTTGAATTGAAAATCAATCGCACTGAAAGCATTGCCGATCGAATTTTTCAGCCTCATGAGCCGGTTGTAACCGCCCACAGTCCAACAAACGGCCAACGCCAACAGCACCAACAGCACTATGGATTTTGTACTCATGAATTCATTTCCCCCGTGCATCGCCAAGACCGCCACTTTAGCCGACAAACGCCCACACCATCGACATAAAAAAGCCCCACGACCGGGGAAGGGCGTGGGGCTTGACCCCTGACGGGGATTCAGCTCAGAGCAGGATCAAGACTGGCTGTCGGCACCTTCGCTGCTGTGCTCTGCTGGCGTCAACGCCTCGAGCTCAGCGGCTTCGGTTTCGGCGATGGCACGGCGCTCGGCGTCGTCCATTTGCTCCTTGGCCTTGCGTGCCTCGTGATACGCCATACCGGTGCCGGCAGGGATCAAGCGGCCGACGATCACGTTCTCTTTCAAGCCACGCAGTTCGTCGCGTTTGCCCATGATGGCCGCTTCGGTCAACACGCGCGTGGTTTCCTGGAAGGAAGCGGCGGAGATGAACGAATCGGTTGACAGCGATGCCTTGGTGATACCCAGCAACAAGTTGCTGAAGGTCGCTGGAATTTTGCCAGCGGCGCGCAAGGCGTCGTTGACATCCAGAATGACCGAGCGCTCAACTTGCTCACCAGCGATATAGCTGGATTCACCGACATCACCCACCACCACACGGCGCAGCATCTGACGAACAATCACTTCGATGTGCTTGTCGTTGATCTTCACGCCCTGCAGACGGTAAACGTCCTGCACTTCGTCGACGATGTAGCGGGCCAACTCTTCCATGCCCAGCAAACGCAAGATGTCTTGTGGGTCGGCCGGGCCGTCCACAATGCTTTCGCCTTTGTTCACCACTTGACCTTCATGCACGAGAATATTCTTCTCTTTTGGCACGAGGTCTTCCCAGACTTTGCCTTCTGGGTCTGTGATTTGCAGGCGAATCTTGCCTTTGGTCTCTTTACCGAACGACACGGTACCGGTCATCTCTGCCAACGTGCCCTTGTCTTTTGGGGTACGGGCTTCGAACAGTTCTGCCACACGTGGCAGACCGCCGGTGATGTCTCGCGTTTTCTGGCCTTCAACCGGAATACGCGCCAGCACTTCGCCTGGGCCGACTTCTTGACCGTCACGCACTTGCACCAGCGAACCAATCGGGAAGCCGATCGTCACCGAATGATCGGTGCCGGGGATCTTCACTTCGTGGCCAGCAGTGTCAATCAGCTTGACGCCTGGACGAATCACTTTGGTCGCGCCGCGACGCTTCGGATCGATCACCACCAGAGTGGACAGACCGGTCACTTCGTCGAGCTGCTTGGCAACCGTGACGCCCTCTTCAACGTTCTCGAACAGCACCTTGCCGGCGAACTCGGTAATGATCGGACGGGTCAGTGGATCCCAGTTGGCCAAAATAGCGCCGGCTTTGATCGCCTGGTCTGCCTTGACCGTCAGGATGGCGCCGTAAGGCACTTTGTGACGCTCACGCTCACGGCCATGCTCGTCATGAATGACGATCTCACCAGAGCGGGCAATCACGACCAGCTCGCCTTTGCCATTGGTCACATAGCGCATCGGTGCGTTGAAACCGATCAGGCCGTTGGACTTGGCTTCGACGCTGGAAGCGATCGCTGCACGTGAGGCGGCACCGCCGATGTGGAAGGTCCGCATCGTCAGCTGCGTGCCGGGCTCACCGATCGACTGAGCGGCGATGATACCGACCGCTTCGCCGATGTTGATGAGGCCGCCGCGACCCAAGTCACGGCCGTAGCACTTGGCGCACAGGCCAAAGCGGGTGGCGCAGTTCAGCGCGGTGCGAACCTTGATTTCGTCGACGCCAGCGGCTTCGAGTTCGTCCATCAGGTCTTCATCGAGCATGGCGCCGGCCTTGGCCAGCACTGCACGGTTTTCTGGGTGCAGAACATCGTCCACTGCGGTGCGTCCAAGGACGCGGTCGCGCAGGGATTCAATGGTCTCACCGCCTTCAACGATCGCCCGCATAACGGAGCCATCGCTGGTACCGCAGTCGTCTTCAATCACGACCAAGTCTTGCACCACGTCGCACAGACGACGTGTCAGGTAACCGGAGTTGGCTGTTTTCAGCGCCGTGTCGGCCAGACCTTTACGCGCACCGTGCGTCGAGATGAAGTACTGAAGCACGTTCAGACCTTCGCGGAAGTTCGCAGTGATCGGCGTTTCAATGATCGAGCCGTCAGGCTTGGCCATCAAACCGCGCATACCGGCGAGCTGACGAATCTGAGCGGCAGAACCGCGGGCGCCGGAGTCGGCCATCATGTAAATCGAGTTGAACGATTCTTGGTCGACTTCTTTACCGTGACGGTCAATGGTGCGCTCTTTGGCCAGCTGGGCCATCATGACCTTGGAGACTTCGTCGCCGGCCTTGCCCCAGATGTCTACCACCTTGTTGTAGCGCTCGCCAGCCGTCACCAGACCGGAGACATATTGCTGCTCGATCTCTTTGACTTCTTTTTCCGAGCGCTCGATGATGCTTGGCTTTTCTTTCGGCACGAGCATGTCGTCGATGCAGATCGAGATACCGGATTTGGTCGCCAGACGGAAGCCGTTTTGCAGCAACTTGTCGGCAAACACCACGGTCTCTTTCAATCCGCACTTGCGGAAAGACACGTTGATCAGCTTGGAGATTTCTTTCTTCTTCAACGCTTTGTTGATGTTGGAGAAAGGCAATCCCTTTGGCAAGATCTCGGACAGCAGCGCACGACCGGCGGTGGTTTCCCACAGTTTGGTCGATGGGATGAACTCACCGGTTTCTTTGTCTTTGGTGTACTCGGTCAAACGCACATTGATACGTGCGTTGAGTTCGACTTCACCACCGTCAAAAGCGCGCTGAACTTCACCGATGTCAGAGAAGATCAAGCCTTCGCCTTTGCCATTGGTGCGGTCACGGGTGGTGTAGTACAGACCCAGCACAACGTCTTGCGACGGAACAATGGAAGGCTCGCCGTTGGCCGGGAACAAGATGTTGTTCGAAGCCAGCATCAAGGTGCGGGCTTCCATCTGTGCTTCGACCGACAAGGGCACGTGAACAGCCATCTGGTCACCGTCAAAGTCGGCGTTGAAAGCCGAGCAGACGAGTGGGTGCAGCTGGATCGCTTTGCCTTCGATCAAGATCGGCTCAAAAGCCTGAATGCCCAAACGGTGCAGCGTAGGCGCACGGTTCAACATCACCGGGTGCTCTTTGATGACCTCTTCAAGGATGTCCCACACCACTGGCGTGCCTGATTCGACTTCTTTCTTGGCGGCCTTGATGGTCGTGGCGATGCCGCGCGACTCGAGCTGAGCGAAGATGAAAGGCTTGAACAGTTCAAGCGCCATGAGCTTGGGCAAACCGCACTGGTGCAGTTTGAGCGTTGGGCCCACGGTGATGACCGAACGGCCTGAATAGTCGACGCGTTTGCCCAGCAAGTTCTGGCGGAAACGGCCTGACTTGCCTTTGATCATGTCGGCCAGCGACTTCAGTGCACGCTTGTTGGCGCCCGTCATGGCTTTGCCACGGCGACCGTTGTCGAGCAGTGAGTCAACCGCTTCTTGCAACATGCGCTTTTCGTTGCGAGCGATGATCTCTGGCGCTTTCAATTCCAGCAAACGGCGCAGGCGGCTGTTGCGGTTGATGACGCGGCGGTACAGATCGTTCAGATCGGAGGTCGCGAAACGGCCACCGTCCAGTGGCACCAGCGGACGCAAATCCGGCGGCAACACAGGCAGCACGTCGAGCACCATCCAATGAGGACGGATGCCGGACTTCTTGAACGCTTCCATCAATTTCAAACGCTTGGCGTTTTTCTTGATCTTGATTTCGGAGCCGGTCAGGTCGTTACGCAGTTTGTCGATTTCGACGTCGAGGTCCAGACTTTCTAGCAGGTCCTTGATGCCTTCGGCGCCCATCTTGGCGGTGTACTCGTCGCCGTATTCTTTGCGCTTGGCGTCGTAGTCATCTTCAGACATGATGCTGAATTTCTTCAGCGGTGTCATGCCGGGGTCAGTGACGACGTATGCTTCGAAATACAACACGCGTTCGATATCCCGCAGCGTCATGTCGAGCACCAGGCCCAGACGTGACGGCAGCGATTTCAGAAACC
>Ga0208916_10000913_pt1 | contig 13075 bp, 10 predicted proteins | sample DEB19_08_DNA_5_FD_184523 | JGI IMG/M metagenome (GOLD analysis project Ga0208916, IMG submission 184523) | Aqueous microbial communities from the Delaware River and Bay under freshwater to marine salinity gradient to study organic matter... | ecosystem: Environmental > Aquatic > Marine >... | reverse complement strand
CAGATGCAGAAAAAGCAACTTTAATTAATTGGTGCCAAAATATCATGGATACGCTAAAAGCGACTTATCCAGAAGATAGTTTGAAACTGAAAAAGCCTACAGTACCCGCTAAATAGGGACGGATCAATATGAAAATTGTAAAAGCAACTTATCTAATCTCAAGCCCAAGCTTTGAGCAGTGTCCTTCATTGCAAGCACCTGAATACGCATTTATTGGTCGTAGTAATGTGGGTAAATCATCCATCATTAACGCACTCTGCAAACAAAACAATCTTGCTAAAACTTCTGGTACGCCAGGAAAAACGCAGCTGATTAACCATTTTGAAATCACAAGTAATAATATCGTCAAGGGGAAGCAAGCCAAATGGTATATTGTAGATTTACCTGGATATGGATTTGCAAAAGTTTCTCAAAGCAGCCGTCGACGTTGGGAGCAGATGATTGAAAATTACTTACGTAAAAGGCCAAACCTGAATCGAGTTTTTGTTTTAATTGACAGCCGTCACAAACCACAAAAAATTGATCTTGAATTCATTGAACAAATGTATCAATGGGAAATACCCTATACCCTTATTTTCACAAAAGCGGATAAAGAGAAGCCTGGAGTAGTTGCTAGAAATGTGAACGAGATGTTTGAGATTCTTAAAACAAAGCTTCCCTTTTTACCAGAAGGATTCGTAACAAGCGCCGAAAAAAAATCAGGTGTAGAGGAAGTTGTAGAATGCATTAGCAGATACAACAAGCTTTATGAAGATGCAGCAAAAGAGGAATAATCCCTTACTACATTCATTTTTCAGAGCGCAAAACTAACCATACAAAATTTCACAGACCCATATTTAAATCATTATGCAGATTCTTTTCAAATATATCAGACCATTCAGAAGCCTTGTCATTGTTGCCTTTATCTTAGCAGCTATTAATCAGACATTTTCAATGTTTGATCCTATGTTATTTGGAAGGTTGATAGATGAATTTGCAAAAACCCCTTTCACTGATGCTTTAGGACATGCAAGAACCCAGTCCGACTTTTTAAAAGGAATTGGAAACATTCTATTATTACTAGTAGGAACTGCTATGGTGAGCCGAATTGCAAAAGCTTTTCAGGACTATACAGTCAATGTAATTATACAAAAATTTGGCGCTGCTTTATTCACAGACGGGCTAAGACATTCTATGCAACTACCCTTCCAAGCATTCGAGGATCAAAGAAGCGGTGAAACCTTGTCCATTTTAACAAAAGCAAGGGCAGATTGTGAAAAATTCATCAGCTATGTAATTAATGTTGTTTTTGGGATTGTGGTGAGTATTGTTTTTATCTCTATTTATGCAACAAAGCTGCATTGGTCAATCATGCCAATTTATATTTTTGGAGCAAGTATGATTGCTTATGTAACCAACTTGTTAAGTAAAAGGATAAAGTCAATTCAAAAAAATATTGTTAAAGAAACAACAACCTTAGCTGGTACTACCACCGAAAGCTTACGCAATATTGAATTAGTAAAAAGCTTAGGCTTAACCAATCAAGAAATTGATAGACTGAATAATAACACCTATAAAATATTAGCACTCGAATTAAGAAAAGTAAAAAATATCCGCTCTCTTAGTTTTATCCAAGGAACGATGGTAAACTTTTTGCGACAAGTAATTACGTTTACGTTAATGTGGCTCATTTTTAAAGAGATCCTAACTGTTGGACAGCTTATATCTTTACAATTTTACAGCTTCTTTATTTTTGGGCCGCTACAAGAAATCGGGAGTATCATTTTAAGTTACAGAGAAACAGAAGCGTCTTTAAATAATTTTGACAACTTAATGAAGAAGCCGCTAGAACAAACACCAGCTAATCCAATAGCCGTTGGTGTGATAGAGCGCTTATCGTTTAACAATGTAGGATTCCAACACCAGACTGCTAATTTTAAAGCGATTGACAATATTAGCTTCGAGGCAGAAAGAGGCCAAACGGTTGCTTTTGTTGGACCATCCGGCGCAGGTAAGAGTACTTTGGTAAAATTATTAGTGGGTTTATACGAAGCGCAGGAAGGTCAGATTTTAGTGAATGGCGTTAACACGGACGATATTAATATGGGTGAATTAAGAAACCAAATTAGTTTTGTTACGCAAGACACACAATTGTTTGCAGGCACCATTAAAGAGAACCTTGCCTTTGTTGCACCAAATGCATGCGAGGAAGAAATGTTGATTGCACTTAAAAAAGCAAGTTGTACTAATATTTTAGACAAAGGTGGAAATGGATTGAGCACATTGATTGGCGAAGGTGGATTAAAATTAAGTGGCGGTGAAAAACAAAGATTATCCATTGCTAGAGCATTACTAAGACACCCGCATTTACTTATTTTTGACGAAGCCACTTCCTCTCTAGACAGTTTAACGGAAGAATCTATCACGGATACGATTAGAGAATTATCAGCCGAAAGAGAGCAAATCACTATTATGATTGCACACCGTTTAAGTACCATCATACATGCTACCAGAATATATGTATTGGAAAAAGGAAAGGTCATTGAATCAGGCTCACACCAATCCTTATTAGAAGAAAAAGGTTTGTACTATGCAATGTGGAGACAGCAAATTGGAGAGCGAAGAGCCCAAAACTAACGACAAAAAAGTCGTTCACTAGATAAATGAAAAAAGTTTGATTTCGACACTTTAACTAGTCGCGATCAAACTTTTTTCGTAAGTACTCCATAACAGATGGATCTTCTAAGCCTTCCATATCGCTTAGTTCTAATTCAATAGCGCGCGTACTTAATCGTATTTCAATGAATGATAGGAATATAGAAACGGAAAAAGTAATCAAGCTTGTAGCGAATATCACTTGCGCAATGATTTGGTAATTTATGAATATAAAGAACATGGAAAGAATAGAGAGTAATAAAGTAGCCACTCCATAGGTCTGCATGTTCTGTATCAATTTGATTCGATACTTCAGATTTTTGATCTGCCCGAATAAGATATGCCTTTGCTCCTCTAGTTGGTATTTGTCGTGCAAAATGCGTACACGACTTGATAATGCCAAGAAACGATTGGTATAGGCTAACATAATTAAGCTGATAGCCGGAAAAAGAAGTGCAGGTACATTGACAGATAATTCCATGACACAAAAATATAAAGTATTTTTGTGCTTTCGCTCCCTTACCCATGGAAAAAGACGTTTTTAAGAAAATACAGCCTAGTATACCTCAGGACCCCGGGATTTATCAATATTTTGATGAAACAGGCACCCTATTGTATGTGGGCAAGGCTAAAAACCTACGCAAACGGGTAAGTTCTTATTTCTTCTCTACTCAGCATACACAAAAAACCATCGAGTTAGTTCAACGAATAAAGGACATTCAATATACTTTGGTCGATTCAGAACATGATGCATTTATTCTTGAAAATGAGCTGATCAAGAACTATCAGCCTAAATACAATATCAATTTAAAGGATGATAAAACCTACCCTTATATTGTTATAAAAAAAGAAGCATTCCCAAGAGTATTTTTAACAAGACGAAAAATAAAAGACGGATCCACTTACATAGGTCCGTTTACACATGTACTAGCGGTGCGTGAATTAATCAATCATATTAAACAAACGATTCCATTAAGAACTTGCACGCTTCCGCTTACTAAGAAAAATATTGAGCAAGGTAAATTTAAGGTTTGCCTAGAATATCATTTAGGAAATTGCCTTGGACCCTGTCAAGGATTTCAAACCGAAGCAAATTACGATACGTCAATACAACAAGTGCAACTATTGCTGAAAGGCAATATCAAGCCCGTTATACAGGAGTTGACTAAAAAAATGCAGGAGGAAGCAAGTGCACTTGAATTTGAAAAAGCAGGTGTGACAAAAAAGAAAATTGAAGAGCTAGAAACCTATCAAACCAAATCTGTAGTCTATACAAAACATCAGCATGCAATGGATGTATTTAGTATAGCGCATGAAGATGACCAAGCATATGTAAGTTATATGATGGTTAAAGAAGGTCGTATTATACAAACACATATCTTACCATTAAGTGTTCCATTGGAGGAAGGCAAGGAAACGATATTGGCATTTGCCATACATTATTTTAGAAGTAATTTAGCCTCTAATGCAAAGGAAATAATTGTTCCATTTGACATTGAAGAAAAAGATCCGGAGGTGAAATACACCATTCCGATGCAGGGGGATAAAGCACAACTTTTGGCCTTATCTCAAAAAAATGCGGATTATGCTTTAAAAGAATCCAAGCATAAACAACAATTGGTTAAAGTGGATACAGTCTCCCCGAATCAAGTGTTAAGTGAGTTAAAGACCCTATTACATTTACCAGCTGTCCCAACACATATTGAATGTTTTGATAACTCAAATTTCCAAGGGGCATATCCTGTTTCCGCAATGGTTTGTTTCAAAAATGGCGTACCAAGCAAGTCAGACTACCGAAAATTTAATATCAAAACTGTCGTTGGCATAAATGACTTTGCTAGTATGAAGGAATCGGTCTACAGGCGCTATAAATCGGTCTTGGAAAAAAAGCTACCACTTCCTCAGCTAATCATTATTGACGGCGGTAAAGGGCAGCTCAGCTCTGCATTAGAGGCATTAACGGAGTTGGGCATACAAGACAAGGTGACAACTGTTGGATTGGCCAAGAATATTGAAGAACTCTTTTTCCCTGGGGACAAGCAATCCATTTTACTAAACTGGAACAACGAGCCACATAAGCTACTGCGTAATATAAGAGATGAGGTGCACCGATTTGGTATCCAGTTTCATAGAAGCAAGCGTTCCAAAGGAGCATTAGAAACGAGCTTGGACGATATTGCAGGCATCGGCCCTAAAACAAAGGACATGCTTTTGCTTTATTTTAAATCGATCCAAAAAATTAAAGAAGCCAATTTTGAACTCTTGTCCCAAGTCATTGGTGCACAAAAAGCTAAAATTATGATTGATCATTTTAACACACCATAAAATAGCTGAAAAAAATTACTGTATATAATAATGTTACCAAATAAAAAAGGGGTCCAGCGAAATTCGCTGGACCCCTTTTTTATAAATTTTTTCTGCAAAACTTAATGGATTAGTATACCCATCTGTCTTGCTCATAATCGAATATCTTTTGTCTGATTTTATCCCCTTCTACTAAACGCTTTGTTGGATCCTTATAAATCGCATTCAGCATTTTATCATTGTAATTATCTAAAGTTGATTTTACGATATAACCATTGAAGTATCTACTTTCAAACAATTCCTCCCAAGTAATTCTACTTGAAATATTTCTTGGATTGTACACTTCATTCTTTGCAAGACTTGCACGTAACTCAGGATAATACATCCAGAACAAAGTTCTCTTAACTGGCTTATTATTGATCATGATACTTGCAACTGGAGCAATTCCAATAATCCTGCAATACATTCTGCTGGTCTTATTATCGAATACGTATTGTTCTTTCAAACGGTAGGTATAAATAGAATCCGGATTAGGCGCCAATTTTGTATTGTAGATAATGGTGGTATCAAAAATATTAGGGTTGTTTACATTCTGAACCAATTGTGTATCTAAACTTCCCTTCAACATTGAATTTACTTCCTCTATGCTAATAGGTGTAGTAAAACGATCGTCTCCTCCTTCTGCAGAAAAGGGAACTACTCCATCCTTTTCAATAGCACGAAGTAAAATTGCAAATAAACGTTGATCCCCATTGTCATCATATGCTTGGTAAACAAATGGTCGGTTTATTTTTTCTCTTCCGTCAATTTCCTCCCAAACAAATTCACTAAATAAAGCATCCTCTTCTCTTAATTTTTCATAAGGAAGTGGCACTCTTTCCTGTACCATTTTACGTGTATTGGTTTCTGAGAAAAAAGCGTAATTGCTTCTTAAACTCTTTTTAGTCTTTGCATTATATCCGCCAATCACTGTCGTGTCAATGGACTTGCTAGGCTTTGCGTTTGGATCAACCACTTGTACTTGTGTTGGGTTAATCGGTGCAGCATTTACAGGAGCCCCTTTTGGCTTAACTACTGTATCCGCCTGAACCGTTGCAGCTGGCTTTTTCTTAGCTCCATAGTTAAATTGCGCATTGCCTGTTATTACCACAAGCAAGCCACAAAAAACCAATGCACTAAATAATTGAAACTTTTTCATCTTATTGTAATATAAATGTGATTGTTTGGTCTAATTTCCTAGTGCCACCACCTGGTTCTGACACTTTAATTTCACCGATTGTAACAGTAGTTCCTGGCTGACACCTTCTTATTAATGCTTGCGCACCTCCTGCAAAAGCAGCACCATTCACTTCAGCAACTTCAGGTTCGTCAAAACCCTTTCCTGTTGCAATTACAATAAAGGAGACAACCTTAAATTGTACACCTTCAAAAATAAAGTCTCTTAAATCCGCAATAACTCCTTGCTGCACTCTAAATACATTTGCAGCCATATTTCCACCAGCACTTTTTCCTACAATCGCAATTGGATCTGGAACTCTTTTTACTGGGATACTAATTTTTTGAGATTGCTTGCCATCGTTTACATTTACTGTTACAGCACCCAATTGAGTACAAGTAACGATATATTGTCCTGGTCCTGATTTACTTATTGTAGCACCTGCACCTTCAACATTCACATTTACTTTTTCTGCGCCACCTCCACCAGTGATACTCAATGGATTTGGAAGGCCTTTATAAAATACTCTTGTTTTGTCTGTTGAAACAACTAATCCAGATGGAGTACCTACGGTGAATTTTACTTCCTTCTCAACAATAGCTGTTTCTCCATTTGGTTTTAGGAACGAAATTCTTACACGTTTTACATTTTCCCCTGGCGACCCTGCTGTTGTTTTATAGGTTGCAGAACCATCTACACCAATTGGAACCACATTGCCATCGATAGAAATAGTTGGTTTCGCAGCACTACTAAATGCGCCCACACCTGCAGTAATAACCAATTCCTCGCCAGACATTAAGTACTGTGAGTTAGATGCTGCAAATGCATTAAACTGGTCATACACTAATTCAACTTCCCCAATTTCTTTATGACAATATTCAACTACTTGTGCTTCACTATTACGAATGTCATTTTGAAACTTTGTCAAAATAGTAATCGCTGCAATAGTGGGAGTCATGTGAAAATAGGCATAGCCCCAATCTCCTTTTCCTACAATACTACTCGTAGCTGGTATATTTAAATCCAATGGCAAATTAGGAATCACTTCCTTTGCGATAGCTGGATCAATTGCCCCCAAATCGGCTTTGTATTGTTGTAATTTTTTATATAAGTCTTCCCCTTTTGTAATGCCGTTTTTATTATTTAAAAACAATCTTGACGTAGCGTCCAAATCGTCTTCCTTAAACTCTTCTTTTCCATCTTTTAATTTCAAACCAGATTCTACCTTTAACTCATGCTTCAAAGATTCAACGTAAGCAAATAATGCATCCGCATAACCATGTGCCTTGTCCGCCTTTGGTGCCCAGATAGCAGCTTTTTCAGCAGTCTTAGGATCTGTTAATTTTTTCTGTAATGATTTATATATATCAGTGTTCTTTCTTTGAATGATTGCATTTGCATTCATCAAACTTTGATCAATCGTTTTAAACGCGTTCAAAATTTCGCTAGATACATTTAATGCCAAAAGCGCTGTCAACACGATGTACATGATGTTGACCATTTTCTGCCTTGGCTCTGCTGGTAATGACATGTATACTAGATTTTAATAAGTTAATAATTGGATAGGATAAATTAGCGACCTTGCATAGCAGTAATCATATTGCCATACACTTTGTTCAATTGAGTTAAGTTGTCAGCCAAAAGCGCAATTTGCTCCTTTGCTCTAACTGCATCAGCAGCAGAACTAGACATAGCAGCAGAAGCTTCGTTCAACTTACTGTAGTATTGATTCATTGATTCCAAAGATTTACTCATTGTTTGAAATTGCGCATTCAAATCTTTCACTCCTTCTGTAGCAGAAGAAAAACTTCCTAAGTTAGTTGCCACTCCAGATACTGCATCTTTAATTGTCCCTAATGAAGCAGCAGCAGATGCTGTATTATGTGTGAAATCCTTACTCGCTTTAGACATATCTGCCAAATCACCTAAATACATTGCTGTATCATTCAAACGCTGAAAGCTAGTGCTTAATTTTTCAAAAGCAGCACCATCCAATTTAGCAGCTTCTAAATGTGAAATGATTTCTCCAGTTGCACCATGTGTAGGTCCTGCATGTGTTGCCTCTCCTCCAACTTCAGGAGGTGGCAAAAACGCATAGATCACAAATATTACAGCTTCAGTAACGAACCCTGTAACAAGGGCATAATCGGCCCAAGAAAGGTGAAGAATTTTCGCAAGGGTTGCAATGATAACAATCGCAGCACCTAATGAAAAAACTACGTTAACGATTTTATTAGTTTTTGGAGAAATAGAATTTGCCATCTTGGAAATTTATAAGATTAAAATGAAATGAATAAATATTAATAAGTTGTTCTTGGCGCCATTGATAACACACATCTAAATCCAATATATGATTTAGCAGTGTCTTGGTATTCGTAGTTTCTTGTACTTACTTGACAGTTGTATGCAATGTCTTTCCAAGAACCTCCTCTGATTACTTTACGTTTCATCAAAATTGGATCATCGTCTTTTGCATTGTATTGAACATCCGGGCTAAAGTCACCTACAAAATTATAACCACCTTCGTAATAAACAGAGCTTGTCCATTCTGCAACGTTACCTGACATATCAAAAAGCTTAAAACCATTTTCGTTAAATGATTTTACTTTAGTGGTATAGATATTATCATTCTTGCTATCGCCTCCAAAATAATCACCACGGCCTGGTTTAAAATTAGCTAACAATCGGCCTTCTTTTGTTTTTGCATATGGAGATCCCCAAGGATACATTGCATTCACTTTTGAATTACCTCTTGCTGCATATTCCCATTCTGCCTCTGTTGGTAAGCGATAAATACCATCAATTTTTTGATCCGCCTTACCTGGCTTACCATTGTAGTAATCACTATTATTGGTTCTCCAATTACAAAAAGCCACCGCTTGTTTCCATGTAACTCCAACTACTGGATATTCATTATACGAAGGATGAGAAAAATATAATCGCGTCAATGGTTCATTATAAGAATAAGAAAAATCACGCATCCACACCAAGCTATCAGGATATACGGGTTGCGTTTGTGTGACTAAGAAGTTACTTAAAGGTTGCTCCAAACCTTTTGAGGCTTTTGCAGCTGCCTTTAAATCCACATAAGAATATCTATAAATTAATTTAGTAGGATCAATCTCGATTCTTCCTTGAATACGATTATCAGGACTTAATAGTAGTTCATTTAATTTTTCTAAAACAGCCTTACTATTCTGATTGATTTTTAATGCTTTATTCCAATCTACTTTTAGCGTGTCTTCGGTTTGATTTATTCCACCACCATAGATCGCCATAAACTTTAAAGAATCACTGACATATCTTACAAAACGTCTGTATTGTTCATTCGTAATTTCAGCCCTATCCATCCAAAACCCATTCACTGAAACTAGCTTTTTGCGATTCACCATCGCCATATCGATTTGCTCATCGCTTGCGCCCATGTAAAACGACCCACCTGGAATGCTAACCGTTTGAGGGTCTTGCTTGAACCTATTTGGCTTCGCCTTCTTGTTGGACTCAAATGCAAAAAACACTAAAGAACTCAACAATAAAGCGCTTACCGCTAATGGGAATTTCAATGGCTTATTTTTAAAACTTTTAATCATATTCATTATTTAAACCGAATGCTTGAATGTCTGTTGTCGATTTTTGTTTGTACTCGTTTGTTTATTACTTAATCAGATGCAATAAAAATCTATGCCTTTGTTCCCGAAAGCCTTGATTTTCATCCCCTTTTAAGATTTGCAAATTAATACAATAGTTGTTAGAATAAAGCTAAAAAATCGGACAGATTAGTGACCGGCGCTGAGCATTGCCTATTTTTACATACAAAATATTGATTATCAACTACTTGCTTACCATTCGTAATTGGAATTGAGGCTAAAGTTTTTGGCAAAAAAAGCATAATTCTATTAGGCAGGAATAGATTCGCAATAGAATAGATGCTATTTTGAACCAATGGGCCTATTCCAACTAATTCTATACCCCCTACTGCATGGTTAAAAAAGGCCTGCCCCCAGTATCCAAAAGAAAGGGGATATTGGAGTAATAACTTTCTCATAGCACGAACCATTTGTTCAGATTGAGTCATCCATTGGTCGTTTTCAAACACAGTACCTAGATAGAATAAGGCAGCAGCCATCATAGCATTACCACTTGGCTGCGCCCCATCATAATTTTCTTTTTTTCTAACAATCACATCCTGTTGATAAGCAGCTGTGTAATAAAAAAATGTCTGCTCTTCGTCTATAAAATTTAGTTGCACATACTCGGTCCATTGCTTTGCTTTTAATAAATATTGAGCATCCCCAGTAATTTCTTGCAAATGAATATATGCTTGTATCAAGGTTGCATAATCATCTAAAAAAGCAAATGATTTTTTTACCCCGTTTGTATTTGTATGATAAAAACAATTTGCTTCCGCATTGAATAATTCTTGTTCAACCCATCGCATGGTATCGATAGCTTGTTGTCTGTATTCCTCTATACCCAATGCAGCAAAGGATTTACACAAAGCGATTATCATTAAGTTATTCCATGACAAGATTACTTTATAATCTAATGCAGGTCGTATTTTTTTTGATCTCGCTTCAAACAATATTTTTCGAGCAGCTTTAAACGCTTCCGATTGCCCCTCCTCTAAAGATTGACGCGTCCATAAAATATTAGTATGTTCCCAATTCCCTTCCGGTTCAATTTCATAGTATTTGCAAAAAGATTCAAAAATAGCAGGATCAATTAATGATTGTATTTCATCATACCCCCAAGTATAAAACTTCCCTTCTACTCCTTCACTATCTGCATCCAATGCTGCATAAAAAGCACCTTTATTATTTGACAATTCGGTGTTTAAAAAATGAATTGTCTCCTGTATTGCTTGCTTATACTTGTCAGATTTAGTAAGCTGATATGCTTCGGAAATCACAGTTAATAAAAGGGCGTTATCATACAACATTTTTTCAAAGTGCGGCGCTTGCCACTGGGCATCGGTGCTATACCTCGAAAACCCGCCACCTACCTGATCATAAATGCCTCCCTGGATCATTTTATCCAAAGAAAAGAGGGCCTGGGCCAAGGATAATTCATCCTTATTCAAATGATGATTTCTAAGTAATAATTGAATTGAAAAAGTTTGAGGAAATTTAGGTGCTTTCCCAAAACCACCCCATTCCATATCCGCTTGTTGTAAAATACGTTGAGCAATTAACGCAACCTCCTCTTTAGTAGCCAAGGGTTCTGCGGATGGATCTATTTGTAAAGTGGCAGCTGCATTAATATTGGATTGCACTAAATGATTGGTCAATTGCTCCCCTTGTTTAATTAATTTTTCTCTGTTCCCTTCAAATGCTTCATGGACCCCTTTCAAAACATCCATCCAAGAAGCACGTTGTGGTAATGTTTTAGGAGGAAAATAAGTGCCCCCATAAAATGGCTTACCATCAGGGAGTAAAAATATATTCAAAGGCCATCCACCTGAGCCAGTCATAGCCTGAAGTGCATCCATATAAACATGATCCACATCGGGTCTTTCTTCTCTATCTACTTTTACATTTATAAAATGAGCATTCATATATTCCGCAACCGATTCAGACTCAAAACTTTCTCTTTCCATTACATGACACCAATGGCAAGCAGCATATCCAATACTTAATAAGATTGGTTTTTGCTCAACCACCGATTTCTCAAAAATGGAAGTTGACCACGGCATCCAATTCACTGGATTATGTGCATGTTGTAATAAATAGGGACTGGTCTCCTTAATGAGACCGTTGGTAAATTTGTGTGCATTCATTTGAATGCAATTTAACTTATTTCTTTTTGCTTTGAATAGCAAGTAATTGATCCAATCCAGCCATCATACTTGGCGTTTGCGGACTTGGTACTTTTATGTGTAATTCAAGCCCTGCATCTTCAACTGCTTTGCAAGTATTGGATCCAAATGCACAGATAGATGTGCCATTTTGTACAAAATCCGGTTTGTTCTCGTATAAACTCTTTAATCCACTCGGGGTGAATAAACAAATGACGTCAAATTTATTGTCAGCTAAAACTGATTTTATATCACTGCTAACTGATCGGTACATATACCCTAAGTCAAAATTACATCCATGATCTTTTAACCAATTTACAATTTCGTTATCCTGTTGGTTTTCACTGCAAACGTATAAAAAACGCTCGTTGCTTTTATGCTTATTTAGTACATCAAATAGTTTTTTATTACTTCCGTCCGCGCCAAAAAATACTTTACGCTTTCGGTACATAATAAATTTTTGCAAGTACAATGCTACAGACTCTGTAATGCAAAAATATTTGGTATCCTGATTGATACTGATTTTTAATTCATCACAGGTTCTAAAGAAATGATCAATGGCATTTTTGCTGGTAAAAATAACTGCCGAATAGGCTGCAATATCAATCTTGTCTTTTCTAAAATCTTTAGCGCTGATGGCTTCTAGATGTATAAAAGGATGAAAATGAAGTTCCACATTGTACTTACGTGCAATATCAAAATAAGGTGACTTTTCACTTTCCGGCTTAGCCTGTGAAATAAGAATTTTTTTTATAGGCTTAGGGACAACTGTCTTTTTTGCTACACTCATTTCTTTCGCCATTTTACACTTTTCTGCTTTAGTAAGTTCCGCCAAAATATTGTACAATAAACTTATACAAAATTAAGAGAGGCAATATTTCGAATGCACAAAGGTATAGAAAAAAATGAAAGGAAGATATATGTAATTTATTCCTAACAGATGTTAACGAGAATAGATACCTATACAAAATTAATAGGACCGTTAAGCCAGCAGCACCGCCAATAGCAGCAGTATGAAACAAGGGCTTTGCGAAGGCCAACAATAGGATAAATGGCAATAATAAGATACCTAGCACCTTGTTGATCATAAACACAATAAAGACATACGTACTGACCAATTCTCTTGT
>Ga0208916_10000912_pt1 | contig 13076 bp, 12 predicted proteins | sample DEB19_08_DNA_5_FD_184523 | JGI IMG/M metagenome (GOLD analysis project Ga0208916, IMG submission 184523) | Aqueous microbial communities from the Delaware River and Bay under freshwater to marine salinity gradient to study organic matter... | ecosystem: Environmental > Aquatic > Marine >... | reverse complement strand
GTTGTAGTTGAGGCGGTTGGCACGGATGTAGGCGAGCGCGGCATACCATTTGTAGTCAAACAAACGCTGCTCTTGCTCCAGCGGCGCGTCGGGCCAGCGGATGTGCACGCCGCCCGGCGGCATGACAAAGTCAGTCGGCAGTTTGATCTGCACACGATCAGGATCAATCAAGGTGCTGGCTGACGACTCAACGATTTCTTGAATCGTCTTCATGCTGGCCCAGACGCCGGCGTAGCGGCTCATGGCCAGCGCGTGCAGGCCGAGGTCCAAAATTTCTTGCACGCTGGCCGGAAAAAACACCGGCAACCCGCAAGCTTTGAAAATGTGGTCACTCTGGTGTGCAGCGGTCGAGCTTTTGGCCACGTGGTCGTCGCCGGCCACCGCCAGCACACCGCCCCAGGGCGTGGTGCCGGCCATGTTGGCGTGCTTGAAAACGTCGGAGGTGCGGTCGACGCCCGGACCCTTGCCGTACCAAATGCCGAACACGCCGTCGTACTTGTTGGTGCCCGGTGGCGCAAAGCCCAGTTGTTGCGTACCCCAGACGGCGGTGGCGGCAAGCTCTTCATTCACCCCCGGCTGAAACACGATGTTCTGTGCTTTCAGGTACTTGGACGCCTTCCACAGCGCTTGGTCGTAGCCTCCCAAAGGGGAGCCGCGATAACCCGAAATGAAGCCAGCGGTGTTTTTGCCCTGCTGTTGGTCGCGCAGACGCTGCAACATCGGCAGCTTGACCAAGGCTTGCACCCCGCTCATGAAAGCGTAGCCATAGTCCAGCGAATACTTGTCGTCGAGGGTGACCGTTTCAAGCGACTTGCGGATGTGCTCAGGCAGCGGTGCGTTCATGTCGGCATCTCCATATTTTTATACCGACAAAGTGTAGGCGGCAGTACGGGATAAGTCTTTGCGTTTTGTGCCCTATTTAGGCTATCCTGCGCAAGATCCTTTCTTGAAAAGACGGTTTATGCAAACACTTGATAAATTTGACGTGGCCATTCTGAAAGAGCTGCAAACAGACGCTCGCCTCACCAACGCTGAGCTGGCTTCCCGCATCGGGCTGTCGGCGGCACCCTGCTGGCGGCGCGTGCGTGCGCTCGAAGAGTCGGGCTTCATCACCGGCTACCGCGCCGAAATCAACCGCCAAAAAATCGGTCTGGGCGTGCTGGCCTTCGTGCGCATCGACGCCGAGCGCAACACCGGCGAAGCCACCCGAGCGCTAGAAGACGCCATCCGCAAGCTGCCCGAGATCGTCTCGTGTCACTACATCAGCGGTACCGGCACTTTTGAGCTGCAAGTGGTCGCGCGCGACTTAGAGGCGTTCAGCAAATTCGCGCTGCAAAGCATCATTAATTTGCCTAACGTCAAAGACCTGCACACCAGCTTTTCACTGGGCGAAGTGAAGGCCGGCGGGGCGTTACCGCTGGGGCATTTGGAGGTTTGACTAGGCCAATTTCAGAATAAGACCTCAGGACGGCTGGAGACAACGGTGCAAATTAGCAATCATGTTTGACCGAAAGACTGCCGTTGACAAGCAGACCGTCGACCCGCCAACGCTGCCAGGTGAGTGCTCGGTGAAAGTGGTCGCCACGAAGGTGCTTGGTGAGATGCTGCGTCAGTTCACCGGCCAGTTGACGGTACTGCGTAGCTCGGATGACCCCGAGGTGGTGCACCAAGCGCGGGTGGCTTGGCGGCGTTTCAATACGGACTTACGCCTGTTCAAACCGGCGCTGCGTGATGTGCAGACGCCTTCACTGACCCCTTTGCGGTTGCTGTTGCAGGGCTTAGGCGCTTTGCGCGATCTGGACGTGGCTTTGACAGATACGTTGCCGCAGTCGCGCAGTAGTTACATCGAATGCAGCCCGCAGAGCAGCGCAGCGCAGGCCCGTCGCCGACGGACTTGGCGTCAACTGAGCCAAGCCTTGCAGCATTTAGCTGATAGGCAACGGCGGTCGGTTCGCCGCGAACTGCAACGCGCTGACGTGGTGGCCACTTTGGTCGAGCTCACTGAATGGGTCGATGGCTTGTCAGTGGCGTCGTCGGGCGAGGAATCTGTATCCGTTCCACTGCGGCGTTGGGCCCGGCAACGCTTGGCCGATTGGCACGAGCGTTTCAAGCAGGCAAAAAAAGTCGCATCAAAAGGTGCGGTGAAAAGATCCTCAAAAAGCGCATCCAAGGCTTCAATCAAAACCGGTCGATGTCGCACCAACCCAGAGCGCCAGCACCGCGCCCGCATTCTGGCCAAGCGCTTGCGCTACGGCGTGGAAGCCTTGGGCTTCTTGCTGCCTGAGCAGCGCAGTCGGCGCTGGCGTCAGCAGGCGGCTGACTTACAAACCAGCTTAGGTGCCGCGCGTGACTTGCTGCAAGCGCACGCGCTGGCCGCCAGCGTGGCAGCTGATGACGACATTCTGCGTTTCTTGCAGCGCTTGGCCGATCAATCCAGCTGAACCGTCGACAAATCAAACGACTTGGGCGGAAAAGCCAAGTCCATTTTTTCAAGCGTGTGGACCAGCAACTCAGCCAAAAACAAATCGCGGTAGCGCTTGGAGTCAGCCGGGATCACGTACCAAGGGGCATTGGCGCTGCTGGTGGCGGCCATGGCGTCTTGGTAGGCGTCTAGGTAGTCGTGCCACAACTGCCGGTCTGAAAAGTCTGAAGCTTGCAGCTTCCATTGTTTCAAGGGGTCGTCGAGTCGGGCTTGCAGGCGGGATTTTTGTTCTTGCTTGGAGATGTGCAAGTAGCACTTCAAGACGGTGACGCCTTGGTCGTGCAGCAGCGCTTCGAAGTTGGCGATGTGTTGGTAGCGTTTGAGCCAGACGGATTTGTCAATCCAGCCGCGCACCCGCGGCACCAGCACGTCTTCGTAGTGGCTGCGGTTGAAAATCGCCATCTCACCCAGCGCCGGCGCTTTGCGGTGAATCCGCCATAAAAAATCGTGGCGTTTTTCTTCTTCGCTGGGCACGCTAAAAGCTTCGGCCCGAACGCCCAAGGGGCTCACATGCGAGAACACGCTGCGAATGCTGCCGTCTTTGCCGGCGGTGTCCATGCCTTGCAACACCAACAGCAAGCCACGGCTTTTACCGGCGTGCAGCATCAACTGCAATTTTTCGAGCTTCTCGGCGGCTTTTTGAAACAGCGAGGGCCATTCATTGTCTTGCGTGGCCTTGGACATGTCTGAGTCTGCTGGCAACGTGGGCAAGTTTTTGAGCTGGAACGGGTGCTCGGCTTTGACGCGCCAGGCGGAAAGATCAATGTGGGACATGGTGTGAGAGCGTCAGCGACAGATGAAATTTGGATGAATGAAGGAGGTGTTGAATGTACCCATGCGGACAGCAATTCAGCAAACTATCCTCAGCTTTACCCGCACTTTGCAGGGTCCGGGAGGCGCGAACGCCGCCAGCCTTGTAAAGTTCGGCCTATGCAAAAGTCCGCGTCCACTCTTTCTACCACCAGCCAACTGACCCATTTCCTCTTGCGCTGGCGCTACGCCTTCGCTGCATTGGCCCTCTTGGGACTGGCTGTCGGTGTCAAATTCTATTTTTTCCCGACCCACAAGGCGCCGGCATTTGTCACCGCCACCGCCGCCCTGGGTGATCTTGAGCAATCGGTGTTGGCCACCGGCACCTTGCAGGCTTTCAAGCAGGTCAGCGTCGGCGCACAGGCCTCTGGGCAAATCAAGACCTTGAATGTGGCGCTGGGTGACAGCATCAAAAAAGGGCAGCTGATTGCCGAGATTGACGCCATGAAACAGGAGAACGACTTGCGCAACACGCAAGCCGCATTGCTCAGCGCTGAGGCGCTGCTGGGCTCACGGCAGGCCTCGCTGAAACAGGCTGAGCTGAGTTTTCGCCGGGAAAAAGAGTTGCTGGCGGCAGACGCGAGCTCGCGCCAGACGTTTGAGCAGGCTGAGGCCACACTGGGCACCAGCCGGGCGGATGTGAAAACCTCGGAGGCACAAATCTCGCAAGCCCGGATTGCCGCCGACACCGCGCAAGTGAACTTGAGCTACACGCGGATTCTGGCGCCGATGGACGGCGTTGTGGTGGCCCTGGTCGCCCAGCAGGGGCAGACCGTCAACGCCAACCAAAATGCCCCCATCATCATCAAGCTGGCGTTGCTCGACACCATCACCGTCAAGGCACAAATTTCCGAAGCCGATGTGGTTCGCGTCAAGCCCGGGCAAAAGGTTTATTTCACTATTTTGGGTGCGCCCGAGAAGCGTTATTACACGACGCTGCGCAGCGTCGAGCCAGCACCCGATACGATCGTCACCGACACGGCCACCACCGTCAACACGGCCACAGCGATTTATTACAACGGTCTGCTTGACGTGCCTAACCCGGATGGACTGTTGCGTATTTCAATGACAGCGCAGGTCTATGTTGTGCTGAATGAGGCGAAAGGCGCGATCATCATCCCTTCGGCGGCGATCGAACAAACGGGTCGTCGGGGCGCTGCCAGCGTGCGCGTGGTCAACGCTGAAGGCAAGGCCGAAAAGCGCGCGGTCAAAGTGGGCATCGACAACAACGTGAATGCGCAAATTCTGGAGGGTCTCATGGTCGGCGACAAGGTTGTGCTGAGTGAAGCGGCAGCGCCCGGTAGCCAGACACCGCAGCGTCAAGCACCACGCATGCGGTTTTGATGAGCACGGAGTTGAACGTGCAGCCTGACGGATCTGCCTCGATGAATGCCACGGACGCAGGCGCGCCCGCGTTGCTCGAACTGCGCGGACTGCAGCGCGATTTTCCGGCCGGGGAAGGCACGATCACTGTGCTGACCGATATCAACCTCGACATTCGTGCCGGCGAGATGGTCGCCATTGTTGGCGCCTCCGGTTCTGGCAAGTCGACGTTGATGAACATTCTCGGCTGCCTCGACAAACCGACGGTCGGGACTTACTGCGTGGCGGGCCGGCCGACTGGCCAGCTCGGCCCCGACGAATTAGCCGAGCTGCGGCGCGAACATTTCGGTTTCATTTTTCAGCGCTACCACCTGCTGGGCGATTTGAGTGCGCTGAGCAATGTGGAAGTGCCGGCGGTTTATGCCGGCCGCGACCGGCAGTCGCGCCGCGAACGCTCGACCGCGCTGCTGACGCGCCTCGGCATGGCCGACCGCTTGCAGCACAAGCCGGGTCAGTTGTCGGGCGGACAGCAGCAACGCGTGAGCATTGCGCGGGCGCTGATGAACGGCGGCCACGTGCTGCTGGCCGACGAACCGACCGGCGCCCTGGACACGCAAAGCGGCGCCGAGGTGATGAAGATTTTGATGGAGCTGCATGCCGAGGGCCACACCATCATCATGGTCACGCACGACATGCAGGTCGCCGCCCACGCTGACCGCATCATTGAGCTGCGTGACGGCCGCGTGGTGTCCGATCGTGTGACCCGGCCCGAAGCGTCCAAGACCCATGCGGCCTTGAAGCCGGTGGCCAGCAGCAGTGGCCGCTGGCAAGCCGGGCGTGACCGTTTCAGCGAGGCTTTCCGGATGGCCGTGCTGGCCATGAATGCACACCGCTTGCGGACCTTTTTGACCATGTTGGGCATCATCATCGGCATCGCCTCAGTGGTCTCCGTGGTGGCCTTGGGCGAAGGTTCGCGCCAGCAAATTCTGAAAAGCATCAGCGCGATTGGCACCAACACCATCGAGATTTTTTCGGGCAGCGGCTTTGGCGACCGGCGTGCCGCCCGCGTGCGCACGCTGGTGCCTAGCGACGCAGCGGCGCTGGCGGAGCAAAGCTATGTTGACAGCGTCACGCCCACCCTGTACACCTCCGTCACTCTGCGCTACGGCAACATCGCGTTGAGCGGCACCGTCAACGGCGTTGGCGATCAGTACTTCCGCGTCCGCGGGGTACAAATGGCGTCCGGTCGACCCTTTGACGCTGACAGCGTAGCGGGCCTTGCGCAGGAGGTTGTGATTGACGACAACACCCGCAAACAACTCTTTCCGAACAACCCGAATCCGGTCGGCGAAGTTATCTTGATCGACCAGGTACCGTGCCGCGTGGTCGGCGTTGCTAAGCGCAGCGACTCTGCTTTTGGCAATACCGATGCGCTCAATGTGTGGATTCCGTACACCGCCGCCATGAGCCGTGTGATCGGCCAAAACTACCTGCGCAGCATCACTGTACGCATCAGCGACGACGTCTCGGCTGCCGCCGCCGAGCAGGGCGTCAACAAACTGCTGCTGCAACGCCACGGCGTGATGGATTTTTACGTGCTCAACACCGACTCGATTCGTCAGACCGTTGAAAGCACGACGCAAACCATGACGCTGTTGATCTCGGCTATCGCGCTGATCTCCTTGATTGTTGGCGGCATCGGCGTGATGAACATCATGCTGGTGTCGGTGACCGAACGCACCGGAGAGATTGGTGTGCGCATGGCCGTCGGTGCGCGCCAAGGCGATATTCGGCAGCAGTTTTTGATTGAAGCCGTGCTGGTGTGTTTGCTGGGCGGCGTGCTCGGTATTGTGTTGTCGCTGCTGATCGGCTGGGGCTTTGAGCAGTCGGGCAGCAGCTTCACGATGATCTACTCCACGCTGTCGATGGTGGTGGCCTTTGTCTGCTCGACGCTGATTGGCGTGATTTTTGGCTTTATGCCAGCCAACAGCGCCGCCAAACTCAACCCGGTCGATGCCTTGATGCGCGAATGAAGTGAGCGAATGAACTCTGTGAAACCCATGACCTTGACACCTTTGGCCTTGATGCTTCCTTTGAGTCTTCGCGCTACCCGTTTGACTGCGGCGCTCGGCGCTGTCTTGTTCGTGAGCGGTTGCGCCTCGAACTTCAACCGCCCTTATCAAGCGCCTGCACTCACGCTGCCGGCGCAGTACAGCCAGAGCGTTGCGGGCGCTGAAAGTACTGCCGTGCCTTCAGCGCCGGGGGGGCTCTGGTGGACGCGTTTCAAAGACCCAGAACTGGACCGTTTGGTCACCGAGGTCTTGCAACGCAACAACAATCTGGCGGCGGCTGCGATCCGTGTGCGTCGCGCGCAGTTGCTGGCCGGCTTGGCCGATAACAATCTACAACCGCGCGTCAGTGGCAGCGTCGGTACCGGCGCCAGCCTGCCGTTGGAAGCTGGCGCAGTGACGACACGCAGCAGCAGCGTGCTGCTGGGCGCGGCTTATGAAATTGATTTGTGGAACCGGCTTGGCAGCCTGCGCGATGTCGCGCGCTGGGAAGCCTTGGCAACCGAGCAAGACCGGCAAAGCGCGGCGCTGGCGCTGGTCGGCACCACGGCATCGCTGTACTGGCAAGTGGGATTTTTAAACCAACGCTTGGCGGCCAATGCCGAGAGCATTGCCTATGCGCAAACCACCTTCAATCTGGTGCAGGCGCAGTACCGCGCGGGTGCCGTGTCGGGCTTGGAAGTGGCCCAGGCGCAGCAGACGCTGGCCGGTCAACAGGCCAACCAAAGCGTCTTGCTGCAGCTGGCGTTCGAAGCCCGCACGGCGCTGGCGCTGTTGTTTGACGGTCCGCCCGCTCAGGGGTTGGCCAACCCGGCCATCTTGCCCGTTGTGTTGTTGCCTGCGCTGGATGCCGGTGTGCCAGCGTCTTTGCTGAGTCGTCGTCCCGATTTGCGTGCAGCCGAATTACGTTTGCGCGGCTCATTCACGGGCATCGATGCCACCCGCGCCAGTTACTACCCGGCCTTGAGTCTGACCGGCAGCCTCGGATCATCAAGCGCTCAGTTGAGCAGCGTGTTGCAAAACCCGGTGGGTACGCTCGGTCTTGGCATGACGCTGCCTTTTTTACAGCGCACGGCCATGCAGCTCACGATCCGTGTCTCGGAAACGCAGTATGAAGAAGCGGTGGTGAATTTTCGGCAAACGCTCTACACCGCGCTCGGCGATGTTGAAAATGCCTTGTCATCACGCCTGCAACTGGCCGAGCAGGGCGCGCGGCTGGAAGAAACGCTGCAGGCCGCACGCACCGCGGAGCGGCTCTACGAAGTGCGTTACCGCGCAGGTGCGGCCACTTTGAGCCTGTGGCTGGACGCGCAGGAAAAACGCCGCACAGCGGACATCGCCCTCGCCACGAATCAACTGGCACGCTTGAACAACCAGGTCGTGGTGTACAAAGCGCTGGGTGGTGATGCGGCGCTGCCGGCACCTTGACGCGGGCTGAAGGTTGCGTAAAAAACACTTTTTGGCCACACTCTAGGTTTTCTAAAATCGCAGCCATAGGAACCGCCGCATGACAGCCTTGCAGACAAATCCGACCATCCGCCTCCATGCTTCAGACAACGTGGTGGTGGCGCGAGAGCCCGTCAGCATCGGCCTGCCGGTGCCCGCGGAGGGCTTTACCTGCCGCAGCCAAGTACCAGCGGGCCACAAGATTGCAGCGCGTGATATCGAAAAAGGCGAGGCGATTCTGAAATACAACGTGTGCATCGGTTTTGCCGAGACCGATATTTCCGCCGGCACCTACGTGCACTCACACAACACGGCATTTCGTGATTTCGACCGCGACTATGCGCATGGTCGCGACTACATCCACACCCCGGTGTTGCCGATTGAGCAGCAAGCCACGTTTGAAGGCATCGTGCGCGCCAATGGCCAAGTGGGTACGCGTAATTTCATCGGTATTTTGTCGACCGTCAATTGCTCCGCCACGGTGGTGCACCGGATCGCCGAACACTTCACCGCTGACAAACTGGCGGACTACCCGCAGGTTGATGGGGTGGTGGCTTTGAGCCATGGTTTGGGCTGCGGCATGGAAATGTCGGGCGAGCCGATGGACTTGCTGCGCCGGACGCTGGGTGGTTTTGCCACGCATGCGAATTTTGCAGCCGTCCTGATCGTTGGTTTGGGCTGCGAGCGTAACCAACTTTCAGAGCTCTTGAAGGCGCAAGGCTTGGAAGCCGGCCCGCGCCTGCACACCTTTGTGATGCAGGAAACAGGCGGCACGCGCAAGACGATTGAAGCCGGCGTGGCCGCCATTGCGGCTTTGCTGCCCGAGGCCAACGAAGTGCAGCGCCAAACCGTCTCGGCCAGTCACCTGAAGGTCGGCTTGCAGTGTGGCGGTTCAGACGGTTTTTCTTCCATCACGGCCAACCCTGCACTCGGTGCCGCCATGGATATTCTGGTGCGCCATGGCGGCACGGCCATTCTGTCGGAAACGCCGGAAATTTATGGCGTGGAGCACACGCTCACACGCCGAGCCCGCACACCCGAAGTCGGTCAAAAATTGGTCAAAATTATCCGCTGGTGGAAGGATGAGTATTCACCTGGGCGTGATGTGCAGATCAATGGAAAGGTCAGCCCAGGCAACCAAATGGGCGGCTTGGCCAACATCTTTGAAAAATCCCTGGGCTCTTCTATGAAGGGTGGAACAACTGGGTTGATGGAGGTGTACCGATATGCCGAGCCAGTGACCCAGCCTGGATTTGTCTTTATGGATACACCTGGGTTTGATCCGGTTTCGGCCACAGGTCAAATCGCTGGAGGCGCTAACCTGATCTGCTTCACCACGGGCCGCGGCTCTATGTTTGGTGCCAAGCCGGTGCCCTCTATCAAGCTGGCAACCAACACGCCAATGTATTCGCGGCTCACCGAAGACATGGACATCAACTGCGGTGTCATCCTGGATGGCACGGCCACCATGGCACAAGTTGCGCAGAAAATCTTCGACGAAATGTTGCTGGTGGCATCGGGTAAACCGAGCAAGAGCGAAGAGCTGGGTCTTGGCGATCACGAGTTCGTGCCATGGAACATTGGCGTCGTCAGCTAAGGACTGAAGCTTGTACAGGACAACACATGACAATCAATATTCAGAACGTTCTCATCTACGGCTTTGGCGTCATGGGCCGCGGGGTTGCCAAAACCTTCGTCGCTGCGGGCTACAACACCACCGTCAAAACGCGCAGCCCAGTGCCCGAAGCCGAACACCTGCCGGGTGTGCGCATGGTGCTTGAATTGCCTGCACAAGCGCCAGATTTGGTGATCGAATTGGTGGCCGAAGAGGTGACCATCAAGCAAGCTATTTATGCAGAAGTCGAGGCCGCCTTCCCAGACACGCCAGTCCTTTTGGCCACAGGAACCTCCGGCTTAGATTTGATTGAATTGGCTGTCAATTTAAAGCGACCTGAATGCTTCTTAGGGTTGCATTACTTCATGCCTGCGGACACTTCGCGCGTAGTCGAAGTCATGGCGGGACTAGACACGCCCCGTGAGGTCGTCGACCAGATGGCTCTGGTGATGGAAAAGACGGGCAAAGAGCCCATTCGTCTGTACAAGCCTACGGTGGGATTTTTGCTGAACCGACTGCAACACGCCATCTTGCACGAGGCCTATTACCTGATTCAAGAGGGTGTGGCGAGCGCCGCTGAAATCGACCATGCGGCTCGGCGTTTGCTCGCACCCCGGATGTGCCTGAACGGATTGATTCAGCAGAAAGACATCAGCGGTCTGAAGATTCACGCTGAAGCGCAGCGCTCCATCGTGCCGTCCCTATTTCATTCGGGCGTGCCTGCGGCCGTTCTGCAAAATCTGTCGGCCAGCGGCGAGACGGGCTTGTCGGCCAAGAAAGGTTTTTATGACTGGAGCGCATGCGATGCGGTGGCTGTGCGGTCTCGCTCGGCAGAAAGCTTGCAAAAGCTGATGAAGTTCATCGACGAAGAGCTGCCTGCCCCAAGTCCCGATACCGTGCCACTGGCGCGCCAGTTTTGAGCTACATGAATGGGGGAATACACCTCAAGTGATCTTGAAAACCGTCCGTACCGTCCTCGAGCCTTTTTTCTCTTCAAAAACAGACCACTGCTTGATGCCTTTGACCAAGAACGCAGTGCTGACGTCTTTCACAGCAATGCGGGCGGTGCGCTTGGCGGTGACCCAGTCTTGAACGTGCGGTAACAGAGGACCTTCAACGCCTGTCGGGACGAGCAATTCTTTGTCGCCGACTTTGCCAGCGGAGGTGACGACGAGTTCGGTGGCGGGCATGTTGGCTTTCTTTTGGGTCAGATGGGCTAGCCGCTCAGCGCGGCCACAACACCCACAGTTTGAGGGGTTGGTTGACTTTGCTGGCCAGCGCGCCGGCCTCAGCGCCGGTGCCGGCAAAGTAGTCGGCCCGCACTGCGCCCAAGATGGCGCTGCCGGTGTCTTGCGCCAGCACCAGTTTTTGCAATTGCACGGACGGGCCGCTGGATGTCAGCCAAACAGGTGTGCCGTAGGGAATGCTTTGCCGGTCGACGGCAATCGAGCGACCGGCCGTGAGTGGCACGCCTTGCGCGCCGCGCGGGCCAACGCCAGCGTCTTGTTCGGCCAGCGCTTCTTCTTTGAAAAAGATGTAGCGCGGATTGCTCCACAGCAGTTGGGGCACGCGTTGTGGGTTTTGCGCGGCCCAGGCTTTGGTGGCGTCGGGCCACGGGTTGATCTTGCTCACGCCTTGGTCTAGCAGCCACTGGTTGATGCTGCGATACGGCTGATCGTTGGTGCCGGCAAAGGCCACCCGCACCGTGCGCTGGCTGCCGTCGGCTTCGGTCAGGCGCAACCGGCCCGAACCTTGAATGTGCAACATCATCGCGTCAATCGGGTCTTCCAACCAAGCGATTTCGCGGCCCTGCAATGCCGCTTGCGCTTCGGGCAGGGTGTCAATGTCTTGCCGGCTGAACCATGGTTTGCGGCTGGCCAGACCGGCCGGTGCTTGGTACAGCGGCACGCCGTAGGCGGCAGTCGGTTGACGGCTGGCGCGAAACACCGGCTCGTAATAACTCGTCAGTTGGCCCTCGGCGACGCCGCTCAGTGACTCAACGCGGTAGGGCTGCAGCCGCGACACCATCCAGGCACGTTGCTCTTCTGCGCTGCCGATGCTCAGGCGCCGGATATCCGGGCACAGCGGCGCAAAGGCGGGCCCGGGTCGCTCGCAGCTTTTGATCCAGGCATTCCAGGCTTCAAACAAGCTGTCGTTTTCAAAGCCGGGTAAATCAGTCCAACGCACCGGCACCCAGCGACTTTTGCCCTGGACCCGCGCGCCAGACGCGTCGGCCGCAAAAACCGGTGAACCCGGCGGGCTGGTGGCTGTGGGCACGCTGCTCGACCCCGGCGCCGGCCACGCCGGCAGCGGGGTATTGACGGCGCAACCGGTCAGCCAGAGCGCGCCACCGATAATCAAAAGCACCATTGAAAACCGGGAAAAATTCGCCATGATCTTGTTGCTACTGGAAGCCCTCGCGGCTTTGCTGATACTGGTGTTCATTGTGTGGTGGACCATGTTCTCAGGACGACAAGGCGGCGAGATCAAACCGGATGAGAAGGTTGAGAAAAATCAGCAGAAAGACGGCGACTAAGTATTGCGCATCAAGTTGGCCAACTCGACCGCCGACTTGACCCCCATTTTGTCGAACACGCGGGCGCGGTGCACTTCCACCGTGCGCACGCTGATGTCGAGCTGATCTGCCACCAGCTTGTTGGGCAGACCGCCCACCACCAGGCGCATCACATCCCGTTCGCGATCCGTCAGACCTTCCAGCCGGGCCTGCAAGCCAGTTGACTGGTTGTGCAAGGCCAGGCCGTCGGCAGACAGCGCCAGCGCTTGCACGATGCGGTCGACCAATGCGTTGTCTGAAAAAGGCTTCTCGTAAAAATCAAAAGCACCGCGCTTGACGGCGTCCACGGCCGTCGGCACATCGGCATGGCCAGTGAGAAAAATCACCGGCAGTGTCGGCAGCAAGCCGTAGGCGATGAGCTTTTCGAACATCGCCAGACCACTCAGGCCAGCCATCCGCACGTCGAGCAACACGCACGAAGGCTCGCTAATCCCGCTGATGGCGGTGATGTGCGCATCAAAGGCTTCGGCGCTGTCAAAGCATTCGCTGACCAGGCGCCGCGAACGCAGCAGCCAAGCCAGTGCTTCGCGCACGACGGCGTCGTCGTCAACGATATAAACGGTCGCGTGGGGGCTGGTTGTCATGTCGAGAACTCGCTTGCGTAAGGGGTCGTCGGGGACGGGTTGATCGGCAGGGCTGGCTGGCTTGGCATCGGGCCGGAGGGCAGGGTGAATTTGAAAATAGTGCCGCGTGGTTTCGCTGAATCATGACCCAGGTAGCCGCCGTGCTGCTCAATCACCGTGCGACACAAGCTCA
>Ga0208916_10000911_pt1 | contig 13094 bp, 27 predicted proteins | sample DEB19_08_DNA_5_FD_184523 | JGI IMG/M metagenome (GOLD analysis project Ga0208916, IMG submission 184523) | Aqueous microbial communities from the Delaware River and Bay under freshwater to marine salinity gradient to study organic matter... | ecosystem: Environmental > Aquatic > Marine >... | reverse complement strand
GTTTTGCTGCCTCACGTTTGCTGAGATTTTTACCCACTACCCTGTTATGCCGTAGGGGGGTTATTGCCTCGTCTTGAGTTACAACTTCTGTGTGCAGGTAGAAGTGGTGAGTCTGGGACACCTGGGTAGTAGTGGTCTGCTGTGAAAGGATCGTTAGGTTTGTATCCCTCTTTACATATCCAGCATTGTTGAGCTGATTCCCTTACCTGTTTAGCTCTCTTAGCATAATCATTTGTGTAATGTTTCCTGTTTGGTTTACGTTTAGCATCTGCCTTGGCTGTGTGGGTGGTCTGGTGTGGTTGGCATCTGTTACCTGTTGAAGTTAGGACACCGCAGTCCAGGCAGGGGCGTGGGAACACCACTAGAGGGTAGGAAGTTTCCAGTTAGTTATTTTCCCATTCGGATGAGAAACCCAACCGTAGATGGGTGGGTGGCTGAATGAGTCGTGTCTTACTGCTGTCTCAATGGCGTTGTAAAGATAAAGGTCGTGGTTTTGTTTCCAATCTGTTGATCTATGGAAGTCTGTGCTTAACGAACCTAAAGCTAATGTTCCACCTGAACCTATAGCCCAATAAGGTTTCACACGGCTGATACCTAAAGTGTTTGAGATGCTGAACGCTTTACCGTGAGTTATCAACATCAGCTCTGATTCAGGTAGCTCTGCAACACCATCCTTAGTGTCAAGGCTTAACTCATCTTGTGCTGACTTACGGATGATTGGGATGATTCGTTTAGCAATAAATGAATACCATTCTTGGTCATCTGTTTTCTTTTTTAATGTGGGTGGAACAACAGGATACTTAGTTATGTATTGGAGTATGTCGCAGACTCTATCTGACCCAGCCGCAGCAATTAACCAATCTCCTTGACGCACCACTTTTTGCATAGGCGGACAAGTTGTGTATTGCTCATCTGTTATGCCACTCTCAGACATCATCACGCAACGGTCATCAGACCAGGTAACACCAATAGTTGTCATTTAACTTTCAGGCTTTCTCTATCAATACTTATGTTCGCAGCCTGTAAACATTCGGTATATGTTTCGTGATCTTGTGTTTCACAACCTGAACGACAATTACTCACCTGAAGCCTCAGCTTCTTTTAACGCTTCTATAGTGGTTTCATTAGGTGTGTGTGTTTTAACGTAAGCACGTTTCTGTTCACGAATCTTCAGCTTTGCTGGACTATAACCACCAATGGTTCTTCCAGTCTTACGTTGCTTGCGTGGTTTCTGTTTCCAAGCCTTACCACATTTACGGTTATCGTTCCTGTTACCTTTTGACTTACCACCTTTCACAGCCAAACAGAATCACCACCATTGATTTCTTTTAACTCTTTTGCTCTATCAAAAATTTTGACTGAATAGTTTGTTAAACCAAAAAAGTCTTTAACTAACCCAAGAACAAACTCAGGCACTAAATTGCCACAAGTGTATAAATCGAACTGTAAAAGCCCAGGTGTTTGCTCATCCCAAACGTGCCAAGCAATATGAGAAGTTTCAATAAGAACACAAGAGGTCATTCCACGATTACCAACAGCTTTAACATAAACCGCTTGAGGCTCAATAAGTCTTTTCATCCCAATAGACTCAACAAGGTCACACATAAACTTTTTAACAACATCAACATCTGTTGGTGGCTTCGTAACCTGACCAATAATGATTTGCTGTAAATGATTAACTGCCATACTTATTCTCCTTTACCTATAACTGAACCTTTACCACCAGCAACATCAACAGCGTGCAAAACACCAGCGATAAACAAAGTTGGTATCTGATGCTCGGTGCTATTAACATTCCTGAAAGTCATAACCTCAACTTCAGCCATCAACGAATCAATAACAGCTTGACGTGTGAAACCAACAATTAAATGTGTTTGGTCAATACCAGGTTCAAGTTGTTCAGGTGTTCTGTCGTAGTGTTCTAAGGCATAGTTCATAAGCAACGCTTTGATACGTTGCCCAACAGGATCACTAAATACTTCTACTCCCACGATTGTTTCAACCAACCTTGTTCGTGTGCGTCTTTAGGATTCTGTGTGACCCAAGTGTGGCAAGGACGACATAATGCAACAAGGTTTTCCTCATCAACAATTGAACCACCTCTAGCTCTAGACTTTAATTCGTGAACGTCTTGACTTCTATCTGATAAACATCTTTGACAAATAGGTCTATCGCCCAACAATTTCCTAACCAAGTTCCTACGCTTAGTTGCGTATAGTTTCTCCATTTTGGCTGAACGTGGGCGAATAGTCATAGGTTTATTCTAGAACGAATCATTGACCCAAGGATTGTTATCTGATTGGGTTGCGTGAGGTTTATCTGCCTGTATAACATTGTTTGCTTTGAAAGATTTGCGTCTCAACTCAGCACCAACAGACTCTGCCTCAACCTCGAACACAGTCTTTTCTGTACCATCTTTGGCTATGTATGAGCGTTGTTTAAGTTTGCCAATGACGACAACTGTGTCACCTTTGAAACAAGTGTGTGTAACGTTCTCTGCTGTGTCATTCCAAACATTAACGTTTAAAAAGATTTTGTCACCATCAACCCATTGACCTGCTGGGTCTTTCTTACGATCAGAAGCTGCAACACGAAGTGAAGCAACCGCTTTACCTGTAGTTGTGAACCTAAGTTCTGGGTCAGCTGTTAAATTACCTACGATTACTATTGTTGGCAATGCCATTACTTTTCTCCTTTTATCTTTGTTAATCGGCTTCCCTGAGTTATAGGAAAGAAACCAACAGACTTAGTTCTTTTGCTTGTGTTCTCGAACTCTGTTGTTGTTGGTAAATCGGTTTGGTCTTTCCATTGAGGTTCAAACAAACGCAAATCAAAAGCCCACACACCTTGAGGTGTTGAACAAATATAGGTAGGAATGAGTCCACGTTCACCAGCCTCATACTTCAGGCGAGCATACTTTGATTGCTCAATCATCAAGTTTTCGTAATGTGACTTACGACATTTCAATTCAATAAATAGTTGTCTAGAGTTTGAGAAACAATCGTATGAATCATAAATACCTGACGATTTAATCAAATCTGGCATATAAAACTCTTTTAACTTATTAAATAGTTCTTTCTCGTTCATAGTCTGTGTGCAATCACGCGAATAACTTTTCTTTTATCTTTAACATTGTCAGGTAGCTTAAAGGCTTTGCGTAATCTTTCTCGCTCAGCGGCCGTGAAACTTCCGTAGATTCCCCACTTATCTTTCCAACCAAGTTCCAAACAAAATCCTCTAATCGGGCAACTAAGGCAGATACGAATAGCACGTTTGATTTGAACAGCATCATCAGCTTCACAGAAGAACAATTCTGGATCGTGATCAAGACATTTTGCGTGCTGCTGATAATCATCTGGGGCTGGACATTCGGCACAGATTTCAGTCCCCTCTATCGGTGGGTGATTGCAATCTTTTAACACGAAGTTCCTCAATTAGTGCAGTTATAGTCTCCAAAGATACAACAGCCCACCATTTATTGACATTTGCCACTCCCACACCATTTGGTTTAATAACGAGCACACCAAGTTCCTCACCAGCGTTGATGCGTTCAATCTCGGTTTCTTTCATCCATTCGTGAATCTTGTAAGAGCGTTGGTTCTTAACCTCAACAACAGTAAAAGGAACATTAGCAATATCGCCTTTATCATTCACACCTGATAAGGCTCTACGTTCGACTGCTGGGAAAGTTTGTCGCAAATAATCTGCAACAGCAGTTTCAGCCAATGTTCCTTTTTGTTTTGATTTACTCATCTAGCCAACAGCTTTAGAAGCAAATACATAATCACAACTTGCATACCAATAATGATTGCTTCCATTCAGTAACCCCAAATTCTTTCATCAGCGCGGTCTTTTGCTAACAAATCGCTATCAGGAGTCCAAGATGGTTCAGATTTAACTAACTCATCCCAAGACTCATAAATGAAAGTCACAGAACCATCCTCATTGTTTCTGGTAATCATTTGTTTCTCCCAGGGAGTTTATGAATAGTCCAAGGAAGTGTTAAAAGAAACGTGTAAATAGCCCAGATTGCATAATCGTAGAAAGTCATCATTTCACCAAACAATCGTGCGCTTCACCTTTAATGTGACCTCTTTGACACTCAACACAAATAGTCACAAGACGCAAACTTGGTTTCTGATTCTTCTTAATCAAAGGACCAAAATCTTGTTCAATTTCTTTATCATAAATTGTTTCAGCTAGTTCATCACAAAGCCTCAACGCCTCAGGACCTTTCAGAACAAGTGACCAATCATCAATACCTAAAGTCTCAATCAAAGACTGAACATACAAATCTTGTAAAGATAAATCCCCATCAACAATCTTGTTAGATAAATCTTTCACCCGATCCGTTTTATTTACAACATTGTGAGCAATCCAGCGCACCATAGATTCCAAATCTTCTTGAGGAATCTTTACAATAATGCTGTCATCATCCTTTGTTACTTGCTTCATTTCATCACCCTTTTCTTTATGTAATCAGGAAGCGCAACAGGTTCTAAACCATTGGCTTCATATCGTTTTCCGTTGCTATGGATACTCGGTGGAGCAACCACATAACCCTTATATTTGATATCAATGCCGTTTTCTAATTTACCTTTGACGGCTGACAAAGCATCAGTTTTGAAATAAATGTGCAAACCATCACCAGTTTCTACCTGCATTGTTTCAATAACAGAAAGTTCTTTACCTAACTCCCAAGAACATTTGCACATATTTCTGTAATCTAAATCCAAAACAATCAGACCAGATTTCTCGCAAGCAATACCAATGTTCAGGTCAGGAACTTCATCAAACCAAGACTTAATCACATCAAGTTCATCAGTTGCAGAATTATGCCCATACCGCATAAACCTGATAGCAGGTTCTTTAGAATTAGCTTTTACAGCCAACACTTTCCAACCTTTACCAACATAATCAAATGTTTGATCCAGAACATCAAGTGTTTTCATAAAACCTCTAAATAGGTATTTATATTGGAACTGCCCCAATCACAATCATTTGAATCAAAATCAGTTGGTTCAGCAACTTGTAAAACCAGATTACTTTCTAACTCTGACATTTCCTTGTCAGTCAATTCCTTGGAACAATCAAAAGTTATTTCTATCTTGTATTTCATTTGTCCTCTTTCATAGGGTTCTGCTGGCTGATTACGCAGGTATCCAACCAGCAGAAGATTAGTTTTACTTTCTATCCCAATTAACTGCCCATTGACCATCATTGCTTTCTGTCAATGAAACATTCTTGTAACCAAAATGAACTTTGGCTTTATACATCTCATTTGCCACCACAAGAGTCTTGTAGGTAATTCTAAATTCTGTAATTTGACCTGTTTTATCTTTATCAGTAACCATTTTTATTCTCCCTAGTGGTTTTCTAACATATGTGCAATTACTTTATTGATAGCACTCTCAACTGACAAAGTATGACTTTTATGTGTCAATTGAAAAGCGCAAGATGGACAAATAATAAAATCTGTCGAATCTTTACTCGCTTCCATAACTTGATTAAACAAATCAAAGTGCTTGTGCAGTAAATCTTTTGTCTCTATTGTCATTGTGTCCCTTTCCGAGGATCAATTGCTTACATAACTAATAATACAGATTTGTTATACAGAAGCAAGGTAATTAAAGCTAAATTTGATAACAATTTGATAACAATGTATGTCCGATTTGTCTAGAACACCTGTTCGAAAGGTTTAACGTTCAGGTGGAAAACTAGGCAGAGGATGGCAGGGAACACCCCACCAACCCCAAATAACGCCCAGTATGGAACTGAGGCTTTCGGATGGGTGGCCTTTCGACCACGATTGCGCCATATGAAACTAAAAGTCCCTAGTCAATGACAGGCAACCAGTTTTGACATTCTTTTAGCTTCTCGCACATTTTCGATTTTGTGCTCGCTTGATTATTTTCTTGCAAGACAACACATCTGCCTCAAACGCAGATTTAACGTGTGATAAGCACGCCCAGAGCCTTTAACGAGCCTCTGTCACTCGACTACAAGTTTTACCATACGATTGATGATCCACTCAACAACAGGTACTGTGACAGCGTTTCCCATCATCTTGTATCTTGATGAATCAGCTTGAGATGCAGTCCAATCATCAGGGAAACCTTGTAAACGTTCGCATTCTTTAGGTGTAAGTCGTCTAACAATTGAATCTTTCCAAACAGTTCCTACGTGGTCGTGACCTGCAGCTCCAGAGCGCAATGTTTGATTTGTGTTGTTTATAGAATGATTGTAAGTATCAAATGCTTTTGGTTTACAAATAATTAAATTACCATCAGTTACATCTTGATTCACGACAGTTCCTTTGTGATAAATACTTGCCGTAATTGTATTTGTAACTTCTTTTCCATTACTCAAGGTTAAAGGCACATTATTACCACCAGTACCCCAGCGAGCAATAACGGAAGGTGAAATGTTTTCGTGAACACGAGGATCACCAACACGATTACCCTCAAACAAAAACAAAGTTTGATCATTACCAGTAGCAATAGTTAAAGACTTATTCTCAGACACCAATGCACCTTTCCCCCCCCCATCTTTACCCCCACGCATACGCAGAAGTTTAGGTTCTTGAGTCACAACAGTCGTAGTCCTAGAATCACCCGAATCAAAAACATTTAACGTAGGAACAATCTCAGACTCAACCCAGGACTCATCATCATCTACAGTTTGTGCTCGCTTTGACTTTTGGAAACTATTGACACCAATGCTTCTTTCAACTGAGTTGGAAGTTGCTTTCCTCTTTTTTCTGCCCGCCTCAATATCCCAGAAGCCGCTTTCTCGCTCAAACAATATTTCTGCAGGTCTCCTGTGGTCTCCAAGACTTGCGACAATAAAGATTCTTCTTCTGCGCTGTGGGACTCCGAAGTTTTGAGAGTCCAACACTCTCCAGCAAACGCCATACCCGCGTTCAACCAACGCTGTGATGACGATTCCCATATCTTTTCCTCGTTGAGATGACAAGAGTCCACCAACGTTTTCAAGGATGAGGAATTGTGGTTTAAGTTCATCTGTAAGTCTGATGATTTCGTGAAAGAGTCCTGACCTCGATCCATCCAAGCCTCTACGAAGTCCCGCAATGGATAAGTCTTGGCAAGGGAATCCACCTGCAATGATTCCTCGTTCTGGAATAAATCCTGTTGCTCTGAGTTGTTCACCTGTTACCTCTTTCACATCATCAAATAGTTTTGTTTCTGGAAAATGTAAAGCTAAAACTTCTCTACATTTTTTATCTATCTCTACTGCTGCAGTTACTTTCACTCCTGCTCTTTGAAAAGCAAGGTCAAAACCACCAACACCAGCAAATAAACTTATTGCAGTTAAATCAGACAAGATTTTCCTCAAGCCCTAAGTCGTTGTAAAGCATATTCAACGACAAAGCCACAATTCTTTGTTCATCTTGTGACAAAAGATTAAGTTCAGATACACGAACTAATGACTCACCACAGTTAATGAAACGTAAAATCTCAACTAAAACAAGTTCAGTACGAGTCCACTCAAAACTATCAATTGTTTTCCAATCAATACGGTTAATATCTAAATCGGTTGTTTCAAATGCTTTATGGTTTCTCATCCAAGTCATCTTTACAAGATTGGAAGCAACTTTAGCTCTATTCATCTTTTAGCCTCTGGAATCATCATCTCAACCGATATACGGATCACTTCAGATATTGAAGCGTTATGTTGTTTAGCAAATGCTTTAAGTGCACGCATTTGTGTGTTATTTAATCGCAAAGCAATCAAATTATCTTTACCTGTTTTGTCAGACATTATTTCCTTTCGCAGTTAGGTTCAATGTTATACGCCTTGTTTACTTAGGTTGTGTCGGGCTGACGGAAAGGGGACACAAGTGCCAACCCGACACAAGAGACCCCGCCAGGGTGTCTCGGTGGACATCTGAGCCACTAGGGATGACTCAGATGACATCTTTGAGATTCGCACGAATCTTTTGAACTCTGATTCTAGTCCAAGCCACATAAGCTAAACAATCATCAAGTTCTTCTAAAGCATCATCTAAAACTTGCTCAGGAGTTTTATCCTCAATCTTTTGTGTAGCACCTTTGTCATATTGTGCTGCACCAATACTGAGAATACGTTTCTCCACATTTGAGATGGCGTGACTTATCGCTTTTGCTAGTTGCTCACTTGTCATAAGACGGCTAAGTCACTCCAACCTTTTTTATCGTGCTGACCGACCAACATAGTCATTGTTCCAGGAGATGACCATATGCCAGACATATCTGTAAACCATTTTGACCCACCATTAGTTGATCCGTCTGTGTCCAGGGATGGGCATTGGAAACGTGTGAACGCACCAAAGTCGTCAATCTTAATATGGTGCTTGTGTGCTGTGAACCAAATTCTAGGTTCTGAACCATTATCACGCAGCAGTCTTAAAGATTGTGCTCGTAACCATTCCATCTCTTTGCCAGATATTTTGTGACCGTGTGTGAAAGCACATTCAATACCTGAAAGATTTACTTGCATACTCATTTGGTCGTGAGGTATATGCCAATCATCAACAATGTCATAACCATCCAAAATTCTTTTTAATGTGTCAGCTAAGAAACCATCAGCAGAATCAGAATCGGTTGTTACAGAACGATTACCACGTCTCATCCATTCACCGTGATTAGAAAGTGTTGAAATAAACTTTGTGCGCTCAGCCAAACCTGCAAGGGTTGTTACACCTGTTGTCCACAAATCTAAGGCTGTTAAAAGTTGTTGGCGTTGAGTTTGTTCAACTGAGAACAATTGGCTTGAATAATGCCCATCACAGCCCTCTATTGGGTCGCCCATATTGATAAAAGCAATCTGCTCAATGTTACGGCCTGCTTTTTTTAGTTCTTCTACTCGTTGCACAGTTTTATTGAATGATGCTAAAACTCTGTCAATTGTGCCTTTAACACCACCTGAAGCAGATTTTGCTAATTGCCAGTCAGCCCAAAGAACCACAAAAGTTGTTGGTGTCTCATTGCTTGGCTTTACGTTATTTGGTTTGAAACTTCTAATATTTTTTCTGATTGTTTCAATATCAATGTCATCTATTTTTGCAACTTTCCTACGCCCAAAAGTTGCCCTATAGGAATATAACCAAATTAAATCCCTGTCGCCATTTTCTAAACGTTTAGAGGATTGCCATTTGGACATTCTTACCTTGTCACCAACAACTTCAAAAACTGTTGGATCAAGACCAAACGATTTAAGAATCGCTGACCAATCATCACCCAAAGGCTCAGTCAGAACACCTGTGGCAAGTTCACCACCATCTAAACCAATCTCAGCCCAAGGCTTAGTGTCAGTGTTAGTAGGCAGATTCTTATACCGTTCCTCTTGAATATTTTGTTCTTTAATAAACTTTGCTAACGCTTCCTCAGCTTCAATCTTGGAATCAAAAGTGCCAAGAGTTGTGTGACCGTGCTTCTTACCAATTCTTACCCGATACTTATTGTTTGCACGTTTCTCAACTGTGCCATAAGGTCTAACTTCTTTCATTTGTCCTCTTTCTCAGTTGTATCACAGTAGCGCTTAAAATTAGAAACTAATGTGACAAACCCAGCGAGTCCAAGAATAAATAAAAGTATTGCTTGGAAGATGAGCGCAGGATTCACCTTTTAGTACCAACCTTTTCTGTCGTGAAAAGCTAAAGCATCACAAGGTGAGCCGTAGCGTTCAGTTATGTAATCCATTCCCCATTTAACCTGGGTCATAGGATTAGTTTTGTAATCGTCACCGTGACTTCGCATCTTGCGAGCAGGAAGCGCTTGAACAATTCCATAAGCCCCACTACTTGCGTTCTCAGCTAACCAAGGCATCCGACTTGAAGCCCAAGAACTTTCCCTCTGCCACAACTCATCAATACATTTCCATTGTCGCTTCGAGTATTGCTCTTGAACATAACTTCTTACTGCTGTTATTTCCATTCTTGAGTCTTGCTCCACATAAACTGGCGCAAGCATTGCAAGGATAGTTTCTAGCAATATATTCCTTTGTTAGTTCTTAGGCGTTTCCCAAGGATCATAATCTGCACCTTTTTTGGCTCTCACCAAGTTGTAGAACACAGATGATTCACCTTGTTGTTTTGTTTTTTGCAAATCTGCAATGAAATGTGAAATTTGTTTCATAGAGAAATCTTCAAGTGTTTTGCACTTGTATTCCTCACACGCCCATTTCATTACATCCTCATAACTGAACTCCAATCGTTGTGCGATTTCTTTCAGCATTGAGATTGCAAAACCTATTTGTTTCTCTGTAGCTTTAGCCCGACCCATAGGGCCATCTGTCACATTTGCTGGTTTAGATTCTTTTGCAACAACACGTTCCATTTCTTGGCGTGATGGTCTTGGTTCACCTTTGCGTGTAGAAAGACCAAGAGTTGCAATACATCTACCAATCGCAGAAGTGCTACAAGTTTCCAACGGAAAATTCTTTGTAGTCATTGAAGCACCAACAGTTTCTTGCGCATAATCTGTTGCGCTAGGAAACTGATCAGTTGCTTCTTTGTACGCTGATGCTTTGACAATGTAAGAAGTATCAGAGTGAAACACAAGTTCTGTTTCTAAACGACCATTTGGGTAAAGTTGCCAGAACTCAGCAATTCTGTCCTGAACTGTGGCATATGAACTTAAATCGAATCCACCCATTAGTAATGCTCTCCACAACTGCAAGTCCAGTTATAGCAGGTATGGCATCTTGCATCCGCTAAATCGGCTTGCCACGCCAACCATTTTGTTTTAGCTTGAATAGATAATTTGTCCCAGATTTCTGGGTCAGTTATGTTAGGCAATTTGGTGTCCTCTCCTTGAGCCTGTATAACAGACCTTACAAGGGTAGTCTGACAATTCCTAGATTTGGGGGATTTTAAGCGCGTTTTCTAGCGTGTCCACACGCTTATTTAGGGTTTCAACTTTACGTTCAACCCTTTGAATACCAAGGGCAACATCTGAGAGGCTTTTACCGCCATTTGTTTCAGGCTGAATCTGGTGAGTGCGCAGGTCAATATAAGTTTGGATAGGTCGAACAACAGCGTACTTAACAATCACAAAAACAACAGCACCAATGGCTGAAAGTGCACCAGCTAACTGACCAGCCATAATTATTGCGTTAGTCATCAGTATCCCTAATAGGCAAAGTTACTAGCCATATTACAAGACCACCGAGAATCAGAAAACCAGTTACTTGCTTCGCTGACCCATCCAAAGTGAAAAAAGCAATAAGCAAACCCACATAAGTCCAAGTATCACCTGTAATAGCAACAGCATATTTACGAATCCAATTCATCATTTACGTTTAATCCTTTTCGTTTCATTTCTTTTACTTGAACCTTGAATAGAAGCAGCAGAAGCCATAGAAGCAATCTGGGTGACAACAATTGCGCCAACAACAACAGACTGTGATTCCTCGCGTTGTTCCTGAGTCATATCTGATCCAACATTTAATATCGCTTCAGTTGCCGCAAAAACTTCAGCAATTCCAGGTATTTCTGCAAGCGCAGTTGGTAACTCTAATTCTATTGTATTTTCAGCTATGTATTCCAAGTTGATTTGTTCTTGTATTTGTTCTTGTAGTTCCTCTACACTTAACTCAGGTTCTTCAATAGGAGTTTCAATTGTTTCTGGTTCTACTATTTGCTCAACTATCTCTAGTTCTGGCTCTGTTATCGGTGTCGGCTCTGGCGTTTGTAATATCTCTGGAATTACCTCAACAAAAATCGGTTCGTTATTTGAGTTATCTGTTACTGGTTCTTGGGTTGGTAATGGCGTTGGTTCTTGTGTTGGGGTTGGTGTAGGTGAAACTTCTGTCGGTGATGGTTCGGGTGTTGCGCTGGGAGTTGGCTCACTTGTGGGAGTCGGCTCTGTTGTCGGCTGTGGGGTTGTTGTTGGTGTCGGCGTGGCTGTTGGAATGGTTGTAACACCAGACCAAGTTAAAAAATAAGTTCCATTAGGTGATTGATTACAACACATATAAGCAAAAGAAGTAGCACGAATAAAATAAATTCCTGAATCAATAGGTGCAGTAATAATTGATGCTAAAACATTTGTTGCAGAGTGCGCACCATCATCATTAGCAAAAAGTTTTGTTGTGCCTTGCCAAAGTTCAATCCAAGAATCCACAAAACTTGGGTTAGTTTGTGGTGTGCCATTTGTTGTTTGAACAGTTAAAGTTGTTGGCTCTGTAGCCTCAATAGGAATATCAACATAGGGAACACTAGGTGATAGTTCAATTGTTTGTTCATCAGCAAATGCTGGAGACATAACAAAACCCAGTAAGAGTAATGAAAGAGTCAAGCGCAGTTTGGTGCGCCTATTCAATTATGCTTCCAGAATCGCTTTCGGATCAACATCTTGACCAGCAGACCAACGAACATTGTTTCTAGCTTCAAAATGTAAATGTGGGCCAGAAGAATTACCAGTATTTCCTGATTCTCCTATGTGTTCACCTTTTTTAACTTCGTCACCAATTTTGACCAAAGACTTTGACAGATGAGCATAAATAACCCAAACATCTTGTCCCTCAATCTTTTGAACAATGTGTGTTCCATAGGCTTTGCCCCAGTTAGCGTTAGCAACTTTGCCATCAGCAACAGCGAGAATGTCTGTTCCCTCTGGTACGGCAAAATCAACTCCTGTGTGATAGCCCTTTGACCACATTTTGCCAAGTTTTTTGTATGCTGTTGTGATTTTCCCATCTTTAATTGGTAAACCCATTCTTACTTGCCACCCTCAGATTTTTTGTTAGCACGCTTGAACACGCCATCAACTTCTTCTTGAGTTAATTGACCATCATCAAGAAATGCTTTTGCAAGGTCTGTTAGAACTTTGCTAACACCAAGTGCTCCAGCTATAAGAGCTGATTGGACTGGTTCAACACCAGCAAAAGCACCAGCACCGATAGCAGGAAGCGCCATTGTCATAAATAAAGCTATTGATCTAAAAAGTACGTCTTTTACGATTGCTGGTTTCATTAGCCAACCAGCGCTTCTATTTCAGCGTCAGATAAACCGAGTGCTTTGAGTTTGGCTTTGCCTGATTCTTTTTTCGCTTCGGCTTCTGCCTTTGCTGCATCTTCTGTTGCTTTTTTTG
>Ga0208916_10000910_pt1 | contig 13103 bp, 12 predicted proteins | sample DEB19_08_DNA_5_FD_184523 | JGI IMG/M metagenome (GOLD analysis project Ga0208916, IMG submission 184523) | Aqueous microbial communities from the Delaware River and Bay under freshwater to marine salinity gradient to study organic matter... | ecosystem: Environmental > Aquatic > Marine >... | reverse complement strand
TGGTGAATGCGGTCACCCTGGAGCTGACGCCAGCTGAATCGGAGCGGCTTGACTTGGCCCGCAGCGTGGGAAGTTTGTCGCTGGCGCTGCGCAACGAACTGGACCGGGCTCAACTGACGTCAGCCGGTACACGGCTGGATGACCTGATGCATGAAACCGCTCATGCAGCCGGATCGGACCTGAAGGCTGCCGCCACCCCAGCCGCCGCTGGGACGCGGTCAGCACCAGCAGCCCGACAAGCGCCTAGTGGTGTTGAAGAATATCGCGGGATTCAACGCGGCATCGGGAGTGAGTTGTGATCTCGCTCAAGCACATCGCTGTAGCCGTGGCTGTGGCCATTGCAGCCTGCTTGAGCAGCTGGCTGCTTGCACCCTTGCCTGCCGCCAGCGCTGCAGATTTACAGCCACCTGCGGCTCCAAAAATTCGGTGGCAAGACGGGATGCGCGCTGTGGTCGGGCACGTTGTGGTGCTGCCACTGCCAGAGCCGGTGAGCCGGGTCGTGGTCGGCGACCCGAGGGTGGCTGATTACCGACTGATCTCGCGCACCGAGCTGTATGTCTTGGGAAAATCAGTCGGCACGACCAACTTTTTGCTGTGGCGTCAAAGCGGGCCACCGGTCTCGCTCACCGTCAAAGTGGGTGCAGATTTAGCGCCCTTGGCGGAGTCGCTGAAAACAGCCCTGCCCCGGGAATTGGACATTGAGTTAACGATGGCCTCAGGTTCGGTGGTGCTGCGCGGCAGCGTGGCAGATGTCGGAGCGGCAGACGCGGCGTTGCAACTGGCGCAAGCCTACACACGTCAGTTGAACCGCTATCTCGCCAGCAGCGCAGGTGGATCGGCCTCAAGTGGGGCCAGTGCTGCAGTAGCCCAACCTTCGGCCAGCTCAGGAATCGGCGGAGGCAGTTCAAGTGGCGCACCCCCTGCAGGGGGCGCGAGCGGTCAGTCGCAGGTCATTAACTTGCTGCGCATTCGGGATGCGCAACAAGTGATGCTGGACGTTCGCATTGCCGAGGTCTCCAAGTCGCTGCTGGACAAGCTGGGGCTGCAGGTTCAAGCAGCCGGTGGGGGTGACATTCGCTGGAATGTTTTATCCAACTTTTTGGGCGGTGGTGGCGCGACGGTAGGGCTGCTGTTCAGCAACGGCAATGCCATCAACCTCGAAGCCGAAAAGCAGGATGGCTTGGTGCGCATCTTGGCCGAACCCACCATCGTCGCCATGAGCGGTCAGGAAGGCAGCTTTTTGGTGGGCGGCAAGGTGTTCATACCGATCACGCAATCGGTGGGCACCGGGGGGACCGCCGTGACACTTCAAGAACGTGAGTTCGGGGTTGGACTTAAATTTGTGCCGACCGTTCTGGACGGTGGCCGCATCAGCCTGAAAGTAGCACCCGAGGTGTCTGAAATCTCCAAAGAATCAGTCAAGACCGGAGCCACATTGCTGCCAGCCTTCACAACGCGCCGGGTCTCCACCACCGTGCAACTGCAAGATGGACAGAGTTTGGTCATCGGCGGTCTGGTGCGCAACAGCACCACCGCCAACCGAAACGCTTTTCCGATCCTGGGTGAGATCCCCATTTTGGGGGCGCTGTTTCGCAGCAACCAGTTTGTGGCCGACCTGACGGAGCTGGTGGTGGTCGTGCGCGCCCGCTTGGTGCAGGCAACTGAAGCGCCGCCAAACTTGCCAACGGACGCGGTGCTGCCGCCAACACGGCGAGAATTTTTCATCGATAACAAACTCCAGGGCGCCCAACCGGAGCCCGCCCCAGCAACTGGAGAGGGCAATGAAAAACCTTAAAGCTTGGTCACTTGCCGCCTGCAAAGCTAACGGCATGGTCACCTTGACAGGACTCGCCCTGCTGGGCTTGCAAGGCTGCTCACCACTGTTGATCGATCAGAAAGACCACGGCCTGTCGGTGCAAAAAGCCTTGGAAGCGCAGCGCCTGCCCTCCATGCCGCGCAGTCCCGCGAGTGCACCCTCTCCACCAGCAGCAAGCGAACTCAAGCCGGCCTATGACCGGTATTTGCTGCCACCACCGCCCACCAGCCTCACACCGCAACTGCCATGACCGAACAAGCCAGCGCTCCGGTGCGCGGGGCTCAGCAGCAGCGCGGGGTATTTGCCGTGGCCACCGCACTGGCCATGTTGGTGATGCTGGGTTTTGTCGGCTTGGCTGTAGACGCCAGCCGCTTGCAACTGGTGCAGGCCGAGCTGCAAAATTCTGCTGATGCCTGCGCCTTGGCAGCCGTGCTCGAACTCAATGGTTTGTCGGACGCGCCCAGTCGCGGTGCCATGGCAGGGCAGTTCGTAGGCGGAGCACACAACCGGCGCAACTTCCAAGCCGAGTGGGTGGGCACCGGCCAAGTGAGCCCCACCTTCAGCACGACTTTGAACGGCAGCTACCAAGCGGCAGGCGGAGGTGCAGCAGCGGCATCACGCTTTGCCCGCTGCGCCGTCACGCAAACCAGTCTGCGACATTTCTTCATGGGTTTGTTGGGCGTCGGTTCTTCAAATTTGGTGGCCACGGCCACAGCCACCGTGATGCCATCTCAGAGCGTTTGTGCCATCCCCATGTCCATGTGCAAAGGCGCCGGCCCGAACGCCAACACCTTCGGCTACCAGCTCGGTGACAAGATCACATTGGGAACGTCACAAGTCAGTGGTTTTTTTACTTGGGCCAATGTGCTGGGCACCGACACTTCGGGCAGTCTGGAGCCTTATGCGCAGGCTTTCATTGGTTTTGGTTTTTGTGAAGTGCCTACCGCCGCCGACCGCTGTATTGGCATCCATACCGGCGTGGTCACCTCGCTGGACGATGGCTGGAACTCCCGCTTTGGGGTTTACAAGCAAGGCGGCAGCGGGCTCGACCCTGCCTTGGCGATTCCAGACCTCACCGGTTACGGCTATCGCCCGCCCCCGGTGGGCGGCGCTTACAGCGACTACACGCAAAATCGTGCGCCCAGCCGGCAGGCTTTTCAGGGTCACATCCCCAGCTACACCTCACCGGCCAACGTGCACACGCATTACGGCGCATCGTCGCGCCGGCTGGTCTCCATGCCGGTGGTGGCCTGCAGCAGTTCGGCCTGTGGAACAGGTGCCAAGCCCATTTTGGGTTGGGCCTGTGCCCTGATGCTGAGTCCAAAGTCCCCCACACAAGATGCAGAAATCGAGTTCAGAGGCCGCGCCGATGACCCGCTGTCCGGTTGCAGAACGGCGGGCCTTCCTGGTGGAACAAATGCCATCGGCCCACTGGTGCCTGTGCTGGTGCAATGATGCTGAAAGACCGATGCATTCCGTGCAAAAACCGCCGACAGAGCAGGGGTGCAGTGCTGGTCGAGCTGGCCCTCTTGTTGCCCATATTGCTATTTTTGACGCTTGCGTCCGTCGAATTTTCGCAAGCTATTGCGGCCTACAAAGTGGTGGTCAATCAGGTGCGCAGCGCCGCCCGCCACCTGTCCACGAAGGCGGCGGGGACGGGCCACATAGAGGCCGAGTGTCTGGTCACCAACGGCAACCCCAGCAGCGCAAAACCCTGTACCGGCAGTGTCTTGCTGCCAGGTTTTTTCGCCAGCAGCTTCAGCGTGACAGTGGCCGACGCCATCAACGCGCCGACCACCCACCGATCGCAACGCACCACGGCTGACCTGACCGTCACCAGCGCCACCACCATCAATTTGGTGACTGTCACGGCCTCTGGCTACCAGCACCATTTGTACTTTGCAGGCTTTTTATCTGGCGTGGTGGGGAATGCAACGTCCCTGACGTTTGGGCCGATCAGCATGACCATGAGGCAGATCAACTGATGCCCACGCGAATACGCCAACAGACGGGCTCAGCTCTGGTCGAGTTTGCGCTGTCTTTGACTGTTTTTTTCATGGCACTGCTCGCCGTGATCGAGTTCGCCCGCTTCATGTTGGTCGTCAATACCGCTGTCGAAGCCTCACGCTTGGCCAGTCGCTTGGCCAGCGTGTGTGACACCGGTGCAGTGCAACAGGACCGGATCAGGGAAAGGGTTCGGTACTTTGTGGAGGCGTCGGGGCAAATCGTGGTCGGTACCCGCAGCGACTGGCTGGTGTTCACTTACTCGCCGGCCAACTGCACGCAAGCCAACTGCACGCTGGTCGAAACCAGCCTGCGCAACTTGCAGGCGCAGCTGCTGATTCCGGTGTCCGCCATCACCCTGCCCATCCCGGCCTACCGCAGCGCGCAGGTTCGGGAGGCCATGAGCAATGTCATCGCCGGTGAACTGAACAGCAGTTGCAGCTGAACGCCATGCACATCGTCTTATTCTCAAGCCAAGCGTGGACTTTGCCTGCCGCCACCTTTGAGGCGCAGCATCAAGTCACCGCCCTGCATGGCGCGCTGCCTGACATGCAGGCGCGTGTAGTGGCGAGCAAACCAGACTTGGTGCTGTTGGGCGGCTTCGAGCAAAGCGATGCCTTGCTCGAGAAAATGGAGTCCCTGTGTGCCGCGCTACCGCATGCCGCTGTCTTGCTGGTGTGCACGAATCCAGAATCTGCTTTTTTGATGCGCGCCATGCGTGCCGGGGTTCGTGAAGTCATCTCCTCAAGTGCGCCTGAAGCCATCACCACGGCGGTGACGCGGGCTCAGACCAAATTTCACAGCAGCCGACAGAACGGCGTGATCACCAGCCGCTGCATCGGCGTCATGCCAGCCAAGGGGGGGGATGGTGCCACCTGCGTGGCGGCCAATCTGGCGGCACAGCTCAGCCAAACCCCCAGCTTGCGGGTGTTGCTGATCGACCTGTCTTTGCCATTCGGTGATGTTGAGTTGTACCTGACGCGCGAGACCGGGGTCCACAATTTGGCTGATTTTGCAGACGAGATAGAACGACTGGATGGTGCCTTGCTGGAGGGTATGGCGAGCCACATCAGCAGCAACTTTCATTTGATCCAGTCACCGCAAACGATTGACCAGTTGATGCACATCTCACCCGGTTATGTCGATCGACTGATCCGCATTGCCATACAGCACTACGACTACGTCCTGCTTGACTTGCAACTGGACACGATCAGCTTGAGCGTCTTGGAGTTGCTCGACCAGTTGGTGGTGGTGACAACGATGAACGTCCCATCCGTACGGCACACAAGCCAAATTCTCCGCATGTGGGAGAGCTTGGGCTACGCACCGGCGAAGCTATCCATCGTTGTCAATGCGTTCAACAGCCAATCCATCGTGCGCATTGCTGATTTCGAAAAAACAGTTGGCCGTCGGGTCAGTCGCGTGTTGCCACTGGAGACAGAAGGCGTTGAAGCATCACTGTTGAAAGGCATTCCAGCGGTGCTGCTCAAGCCGAAATCTGACTTTTCAAAATCCATCAACGCGTGGGCGGCGGAGCTGACGGGGCGAACTCCAACGGATAAATCCATATGGCAACACTTCGGGATCAAATAGCCGCTTGGACCAAAGGCGAGGCCTTCAAGCCGGTGGCCAAACGCGCCCCGGAACCAGTGGCACCATCGGCAACCCCACCCGAAACGGCGCCATTGCCACCCCCGGCTGCGACGCCCCATGTGCTGCCAACGCCGGCAGTGCCGAAGCAAGCACCGCCACCGCCTGCACGGCCGCTGGCCAAAGATCTGTCACCGGGCTATTTCGCGACCAAGATCGGACTTCACAAAGCACTGCTAAAACGGATGGACTTGGCAGCGGCAGAGAGCCTGCCCGAGGAACAAATTCGCAGCCAGTTGGCCCACATGGTCGACTTGCTGATCGCCGAGGGACAACTGCCAGTCAATGAACACGAGCATCACCAACTCATCATCGATCTGCAAAACGAAGTACTCGGACTCGGTCCGCTAGAACCCCTGCTGGCAGACCACAGCATCAGCGAGATCATGGTGAATGGTTTTGACAAAGTCTTTGTCGAACGCAAGGGACGGCTCGAGTTGGTCGGTACCCGCTTCAACGACAACGATCACTTGATGAAAGTGATCGACAAAATTGTCTCGCGCGTCGGTCGCCGGGTGGACGAGTCCAGCCCGATGGCCGATGCACGACTGGCAGACGGCTCACGCGTGAATGCCATCGTCCCGCCGGTGGCAATTGACGGCCCAGCATTGTCAATTCGTCGCTTTGAAGTCATCCCTCTGAAAATGGCTGACCTGATTGCAAAACACGCCTTGACATCGGGCATGGCCGAGTTGCTGGCCGGGTTCGTGAAAGCCAAAGTGAACATCCTGATCTCCGGCGGGACGGGTTCCGGCAAGACCACATTGCTGAACATTTTGTCGGGCTACATCCCAGAAGGTGAGCGCATCATCACCATCGAAGACACGGCAGAACTCCAGCTGCAGCAAAGCCATGTGGTGCGGCTAGAAACCCGCACCCCTAACTTGGAAGGAACCGGTGAGGTGACCATGCGCTCGCTCGTCAAAAATAGCCTGCGCATGCGACCAGACCGCATCGTCCTAGGGGAGGTGCGCGGCAGCGAAGTGATCGACATGCTGCAGGCGATGAACACCGGCCACGACGGCTCGCTCACCACCGTGCATGCCAACTCCCCACGCGATGCGCTGTCGCGCCTTGAAAACTTGGTCGGACTCGGCGGCGTCAACTTGCCAGTGAGGGCGCTCAGACAACAGATCAGCTCTGGCATCAACGTCATCGTGCAAGCCAGCCGCTTGAATGACGGCAGCCGAAAAATCACCAGCATCCATGAAATTACCGGCATGGAAGGCGATGTCATCACAACGCAAGAAATTTTCTTTTTCGACCGTCAGGGCATGAACCCCGATGGTTCTGTGATGGGCGCCTTCAGGGCCACCGGCGTTCGCCCACAACTGGCCGAAAAGCTGATCACCTACGGCATCGTTCTCAATGAAAGTCTGTTTGATCCAACGCATCCGCTGGATGGTTCAGCGGGGGAGGCTCAACCATGACGGAGAACCTACTATTCGCTGGACTGGCGCTCCTATTTTTACTGGTTGCTGGTGCAGCGATCGGCCTGTCAACATTTTGGTCCCGGCGTTTTAGCGCTCATTCACGGGCCTTGTCGAGTCGCCTGAAGGATATTGCCCTGCGGCGCCGGGAAGACCCACAGAGCCAGCTGCTCAAATCTGGCGGTGGCCTAGAAGCGGCGTGGCTGCAATGGATTTTGGGGCATGCACCGGGCGTTCATGCGCTGGGTCTGCTACTGATACGCTCGGGCAGCACGCGCTCGACGGCCGAGGTCATGGCCCTCAGCGCCGGGCTAGGGCTGCTGGTCTGGCTGCCCCCCACCCTGCTGCTGAATGCACCCTGGCTAATATCCATCCTTGGCGGCCTGTTGGCTTTTTCACTGCCGTGGGTTTACCTGGTGCATCGTGAAAAAAAACGCCGTTTGCACTTTGAGGAACAGTTGCCCGAAGCCCTTGACTTCATGACCCGAGCCCTGCGCGCTGGTCACGGTTTGTCAGTCGCCATCGGCATGGTCGGCGATGAACTGCCTGACCCTATCGGACCGGAATTCAAAACCGTCTTTGAACACCTGAAACTTGGCATGACCTTTGACGATGCCATGGCGCAAATGGCCGATCGCATCAACAGCAGCGACCTGAATTTTTTGGTCATCGCCTTGATGATTCAACGCAAAACTGGCGGCAACCTGACCGAGCTTTTGACAACCCTTTCACTGACCGTGCGCGAGCGCATCAAGCTCAAAGGCAAGATCCGAATACTCGCCTCAGAAGGTAAGCTGTCCGGCATCATGATCGGCAGCTTGCCGTTCGCACTGGGCAGCATTCTGTCGGTTCTCAACCCGATTTACATGTCGACCCTCTGGACCACCAAGTCGGGGCAAACGTTGCTGCTGGTCAACGTCGTGATGATTATTTTGGGCGCCTTGTGGATGTGGAAGATCGTCCAAATCAAGGTCTGAGGTGACACGCCGTGATTGACTTTTATTCACTTATCGCATTGACCGTTGCGTTCTTGGCCTACGCGTTGCTGGTGTGGGGTCTTGTCAAACTGCTCCATCAAAGACAGATCAACCGGCGACTTCAACAGACGCACAGTGCGCAGTCAACGGCCACAGTTCACGAACCGCTGCAAGTGCAGCAAGAAGGCGGCTGGCATGCGCTGCTCGTGTCCATGTCTAAGCTGTCTGTTCCTGAAGGCGACTGGCAAAATTCACAGCTCAGGCTGAAGTTCATTCGTGCCGGTTTCAGAGGACCGACTGCAGCCCAAACCTACTTCTCCATTAAAACAATCTTAACGCTGGTCTTGCCGCTGCTGGTGGCCTTGCTGATCGGGGTTTGGTCGCCCGCAACGCCCTACCCGCGCTTGGCTTTGTATGCCGTGTCGTTGGCCGGGATCGGTTACTACCTGCCTGACATTTACCTCGGATGGATGACGCGACGCCGCTTGGACGAAATGCGCGACACGCTACCCGACCTGATTGACCTCTTGGTCATCTGCACTGAAGCAGGCTTGGGCATGGACGGCGCCATCAACCGCGTGTCACTGGAAATTGCTCGCAGCAGCAAGATCCTCGCAGAAGAATTTAATTTGGCAGCTCTTGAAATACGGGCAGGCTCGGGCCGCTCAACGGCCTTGAAAAATCTCGCCTTGCGCATCAACCTAGAAGACTTGGATGGGCTGGTTTCGATGCTGGTGCAAGCTGACAGGTTTGGGACCAGCGTGGCTGAGTCGCTGCGCATCCAGTCTGAGGTGATGCGCATGAAGCGGATGCAACGTGCCGAAGAAATCGCCACCAAAGTACCAGTGAAGATGCTGATCCCGTTAATCTTCTTTATCTTCCCGGCACTTTTATCTGTCCTCATCGGACCGGCGGTGATTCAGATCTCAGCAATGTTCTCAAAATAACACGCGAGGCTTGATTTAGGCTTGAACATGAGTGCTGACACTCGTACTCTTGGGGGCCGTCAGCCGCCGCCAAATTCTGCTGAGCTTGGCAGGGATCTCTCGTACCAGTAGACCTAAGCCGTACAAATCAAAAGCGCGCGCCCTCAGCAGTCGCCCCCTTTCCGTACGGTCTGAAACCAGTCGCCACCACGATGAAGGCATCAACAGAGGGTGCCGTGCGTAAAACCGGCCTGAGGTGAGTCGACGAGGCAGCACGGTAGCGTCTGACAGCTTGATACTTTCAGACGCGAAGTTGAGCCCACAGTCAACAGTGGATGCCAATGTTGCCCAAAAACGAGGGTTGGATTCAATCAAGAAAACATCACCGGTTTTTGTATCGAGACGAACATCCGCATTCATCAAACCGTTGTAATGGCTCATGCGGCATATTTTTTCGGCGATCTCTTCCAGCTTAGGGTGGGGCATGAAGTCGATGAAGAACTTACCCGGTCTGTGGATCGACACCGCCCGAAGCTGACCCGCCACCGAAAACAAGTTGATGTCCATGTCAATGCCCTCGATGTATTTTTGTGCAATGAGCGGGCTGAATTGGTACGCGGCATTCTTCACTATGCACACGTCGAGTGCATTGCGGCTGTTCACAAGTTGAACGCCGTTTGAACCTGATTCATTGCTTGGCTTAATGATGAATGGCAAGCCCAATTCGGATTCAATCGTGTCGAAATCGAGATTCGACTTAGGGCCAATAAACAGTGTCAATGGCACCGGCAATGCGTTGGCCAAACAGAACTGATAAAAGGCCCATTTGTCATCGAACATATTCAGCGTTGCCAAGTCTGGTACTGGAATTGATCTGAGGCTCAAACAGCCCTGCACGCGGTTGACGAGGCGAATGGCTTCGCAGTCAAAAGGAATGAGGATAGCGTGGGCATTTTGCTGCGCCATGTGGTTGATGACGCGCACCACAGCTTCGTCTTGAGTGAGGTCCATCACGGCGTGCTGACGGCATAGATGAGACCATCGCAGCGCTGCAGTCTGCTGGCCACCAATGAGCGCGCAGCGCGTATTGCCAGCACTGTGCATGGCCTGAAGAACCGGCAGCGCAAGGCGGGGGCTATTGCCAATGAGTATGAAATCGACCATTGATTCACCGGTCCTAGACGAAGTAAACATTGACTTCGTCATCAAGTGAAACCATAGCGCCGAATGTGTCGAGCGCGGTAACTCGACTGAAGAAATTTTTGCAGGCACTTTGCTGAGCAGCCTGCAAGCCGCCTTTTACCTCGAGCTTAAAACTCTAGCGTCTGCCCCTCGGTCATGGGCACAATTTTGGTTGAAGAGCCTTTCATGGCGGCTTGGAACTCAGCCAATGTGCCCTTGGTCAGCGGGTTCGAGTTGTAGTGCATGGGGATCACGGCTTTGGTTTTGATCCACTTTTTCATGGCGTAGGCCGCGTCATCCGGGTCCATGGTGAAATTGCCACCAATGGGAATCAGCACCAGATCTGGCTTGTAGCGGTCACTGATGAACTTCATGTCGCCAAACAAACCGGTGTCGCCCATGTGCCAAATCTTGAAACCGTTTTCAAGCTGGATGATGTAGCCCATGGCTTCGCCGGCAGGGTGCGATTCGTTCTTGTCGGTCGCGGGATTCTTAAACACGATCAGGGACGAGTGCTCGGCCTGGACAGCCGTGACTTTGATGCCAGGCAAGGGCTGAACGTTGCCTGTTTTGTTGAACCGATGACCGAGATTCGGGGGCAACAAGCCCAGCGTGTGCAAAGGCGTGACCATGTCAGCCGGGCCGTACAAAACCGTGTTGTTCAGCTTGGCTAGCGCGGGCGCATCACCCAAGTGGTCAACGTGCGCATGGGTGACCAACAACAGGTCGATCTTGCCCAAGGCAGCTAAATCAGCTTTGAAAGCTGCTGGCGCTTTAGGGCCACCAGTGATCCATGGGTCAATCACAATGATTTTCCCGGTTGGCGTTTTGATACGGAATCCAGCTTGTCCGAGCCACAAAAGCTCAGTTTTACCGGTCACTGCGGCCGCCTTTTCAGGCTGCGCGTAGACCGTCGTGGCCGCCATGCTAAAGGCCCCTACCGAAGCCGCTAGAAGTGTCTTGAGAAGAAAAGAAGAAGGCATGCGATGACTCCAAAAATAGTATTAATTTCCGCAACGAATCCTAATGGGGTTCTGCCAGAAGGACACTAGGGTTTCTCATAGTGGGGCATAGAAAGACTTTTTTGCCCGGATGTCTTTTCCCTGAGAAACTAGCCTTTTTATAGTCAGGGATGGTCATGCCAACATTTTTGCGTTCCTTCTGGTCTTCAGTGGCGGCACTTGCCATCTTGGGCTGGACCCTCATGGCAACGCCAAGTCATGCGCAGGTGGCATCGTTTTTTGCGCCCTCCGGGACCCTGCGGGCCTCGATCAATTTGGGCAACCCCATTCTGGCGAACAAAAATTCATCTGGACAAGCTGTGGGCGTGTCTGTTGACTTGGCGACCGAGCTGGCCAAGCGTCTGGGGCTACCCCTCGAGTTGGTGATTTTTGATGCCGCCGGAAAGTCAGTCGATGCGCTGAGCCAAGACAAAGCGGACATTGGTTTTTTTGCCATCGATCCGGTGCGCGGAAAAGACATCGCATTCACAGCCCCTTATGTGTTGATTGAGGGCAGTTACCTGGTTCGCCAAGATTCAGCATTGACCCGAAATGAAGAAGTCGACCGAGCGGGGACTCGCATCGCGGTTGGTAAGGGAAGTGCTTACGATTTGTTTTTAACCCGCGAAATCAAAAGCGCGCAGATCATGCGCGCACCCACATCGCCAACCACCGTGGATTTTTTCCTAGCCCAAAATTTGGAGGTCGCGGCAGGCGTGAAGCAGCAACTGGAAATGGACGCCAAGCGCTTGCCCAAGCTGCGTTTGTTGCCAGGCCGCTTCATGGTGATTGAACAGGCGATGGGCTTGCCCAAAAACCGGAACGATGAAGCGCGCGTCTATCTACAGCGGTTCGTAGAAGAGATGAAGTCGTCAGGCTTTGTCGCCAATGCGTTAACCAAGCATCAAATCGAAGGGGCTGTCTTGGCGCCACTGGTGGCTGCGAAGCCTTGAACATGGAGGTCAACGGGCCGTCCAGCCGTCATTGAGGGTTTTGAGGAATGCGATGACATCTTCAATTTCAGCATCGTTCAGTGCGGGCGCGTCCCCGGGCTGACGGTCGTAGGGCACCTCTTTGGTGTTCACGTTGACGCGGTACTTTAGCGGAACGTCGTCAAACTTTTTGATGCTGCCGTCCGGGTTGGCCGGGTACCACTTCTCTGGATGGGTATCGCGCTGCACGTAAAAAACTAGCGCGTCTTTCAGGGTCTTGAATTTCCCGTTGTGAAAGAACACCGGACGCAGCGCCACATTGCGAAGGGACGGAACTTTGAACGCGCCGCACAAATCGCCTCGCGCCTTCAAGTCAACTCGACCACACAGGCCGAGGTCAAAATAAGTGGGCTTGCTGTTGGCCGCGATCTCGGCATTTCTCGGCACACCCAGGTTGTCATAGGTGAAGTCGGTGAACAGCGGATGATCGCCGTTGGCTGATTTTTCGGAGGTGTGACACGACGCACAGTTGCCCTTCGCTGCGTCATTGAACAATGCCAGGCCACGCGCTTCAGGTGCACTCAAGGTCGCTTTTTTGCGCAGCACCGCGTCGTACTTGCTGGAGAACGATTGGAAAACTTTGTCTTCCAGTTGGTAGCGCTGCAGCGCTTGCGTGAGTTTGTCAAAAGCACTGTCAACGTCATTCAGTACGTCGACGCCATACACAGATTTAAAGTCTGCCACCCATGTCGCATTGGCTATTTTTCGAACCACGCTGGCCTTGTCCGGGTTGGCCATCTCGATGTCTCTGAGCAACGGGCCGGCAGCCTGAATCGCCAACGAATCAGCCCGGCCGTCCCAGAAAAATCCGCCCGTGGGCGTTCCCTCTGCGTCAAAGTGAAATGCCTTGTTGGTGGCGAGGTAACGCAAAGAACCGGAGGACCTCACGCCTTGCAGGCTCAAATCGGCGCCGCCCAACTGGGCTGCCAGCGCATTGGGGGCCGCGTGTCCAACAACTGCAGCGTGACAACTGGCACACGACTGCCGCCCTGATGCGGACAAGGAGAGATCGTTAAACGCCTTTTCACCCAGTGCCGCTTCCGGACTCAGGCGCTGAACAGAATTACCTGGGCTACAAGCTGTGGTCAGCACCGCGACGCCAAAGACCATCAGCACCGACACCAG
>Ga0208916_10000909_pt1 | contig 13117 bp, 14 predicted proteins | sample DEB19_08_DNA_5_FD_184523 | JGI IMG/M metagenome (GOLD analysis project Ga0208916, IMG submission 184523) | Aqueous microbial communities from the Delaware River and Bay under freshwater to marine salinity gradient to study organic matter... | ecosystem: Environmental > Aquatic > Marine >... | reverse complement strand
GATCACCAAATCAGCGGTGTTGAGCGCCTGCTTTTCAACGTGGATGGCGTTGAACACCTTTTTGTGGAGCGCGTCGACTTTGCCCAAGGCCTCAAGGACGTAGTACAGGCGCTGCTGCGGCTCAAAATCGGGCCGGAAGGAGACGGGAACGCGACGCACCACGACGTCTTTCGCGGCTTTTTTAGCCCAAGCGTCGAACTGCGGTTCAAAGACGTTGCAATGCGGGCAGCTGTACCAGAAAAATTCGACCACCTCGATTTGGCCGGCGGCGGCTTCGACCGGCGCCGGCTTGTCCAGCAGCAAATAATCAATGCCTTCGGTGAGCGGCTTGCCTTGGGCTTGCGCCGTCAATGGCAGTGCGGCCGTCATGCCGGCCAAGGTGGCGACCGACAAAGCGGCTTGCGAAAATTCTCGTCGTTGCATCAATGTATTTTCCTTCATGGGTGGTTACTTTTGAACGCGCACCAGCGCAGCTTCAATGCCGCCACTGTCGAGCCGCGCTTTGGCTTTATCGGCATCGTCTTTTTTGTCGAACGGACCGAGACGGACGCGGTAGACCAAGCGACCCGACTGCTCGCGCTCGCTGACGCGTGGCTGCAAACCCATCAACACCAGCTTGGCGCGTTGTTGTTCGGCGTCTTCAGTGGTGCGAAAAGCACCCGCTTGCACGAAGTAGTTGAACGGGTCGGAACCGGCAGACGGGGTCGCAGTGGCGACCGGCGGCACTGCTGGCAGCGTCAGCGGTGCCGCGGCAACAGGTGCCGCAGGCCGAGCAGCCGATTCTGATTTAGCACTGACCAGATCGCCCAGCGGATCAGCGGAAGGAGTCACCACAGCGGCGGCGTCAACGGGTGCCGGTTTGGCGGCAGGCTTGTTGGCTAGCCCGGAATTCGGATCCCAGTCACGATTTTTTTGCGCTTCCGCAGCCTCATTTTCAGCCGCTCGGGCGGGCGCCTTGTTCATGAAGGGCATCGGCACCTTGGTGATGTAGACCGCCACAGCCAAGGCGGCACCCAGCCCCAGCAGGGCACCCATGATGAAACCCAAAAGGGTTCCGCCGCGTTGCTTTTTCATATCGAGTTTCTTCACATTTTGGCCGGTGCACTCACACCCAGCACTTGCAAACCATTGTGCAACACCTGCCGTGTCGCTGCCACCAGCGCCAGCCGCGCCAGCTTGACATCTTCGTCATCCACCAAGATGCGTTCGGCGTCGTAGTAGCTGTGGTAGTTGGCTGCCAACTCACGCAGGTAAAAGGCCACGTCATGCGGCGCAAAGCCGCTGGCGGCATGGCTCAGCATGTCGGGGTATTTGGCCAGCAGCAGCATCAAAGACTGCGCCTGCGGGCTGTCCAACGGCGAGAGATCAACGCTGCCCAGCTCATCGGCAATCGCCAACACACGCTCGGCTCTAAACTGCTGCTCGTCTTGGCCGATTGGCAGCTGGCTTTTGATGTCTTCGTCGTCCAGACCCGCATGCCGGAGCAGCACCGAGCAAATGCGCGCATGGGCGTATTGCACGTAATAGACCGGGTTTTCGTTGTTCTTGGCCAGCGCCAAATCAATGTCAAAGACGTATTCGGTGTCGGGCTTGCGGCTCAGCAAAAAGAAACGCACGGCGTCCTTGCTGGTCCACTCGATCAGGTCGCGCAGTGTGACGTAACTACCAGCGCGTTTGGAGATCTTCACCTCTTCGCCGTGACGCACCACGCGCACCATGGTGTGCAGCACGTAGTCGGGGTAGTTGGCCGGGATGCCGGCACCGGCGGCTTGCAGACCGGCGCGCACACGGGCAATCGTGCCGTGGTGGTCCATGCCCTGGATGTTGATGGCGCGGGTATAGCCCCGCTCCCACTTGGCCAAGTGGTACGCGACGTCGGGCACAAAGTAGGTGTAGCTGCCGTCGCTCTTTTTCATGACCCGGTCTTTGTCGTCACCGTAGTCGGTTGACTTGAGCCACAGCGCGCCATCCAGCTCGTAGGTTTTGCCGGCTTCTTTCAGCTTGCCGACAGTCGCTTCGACCCGGCCCGAGCTGTACAAACTGGACTCGAGGTAATAGTTGTTGAAGCTGACCGAGAAAGCTTTCAGGTCCAGATCCTGCTCGTGGCGCAGGTAGGCCACGGCAAACTGGCGAATCGCGTCGAGGTCTTCGATGTCGCCTGACGCGGTGTATTCGCGGTCGTCTGAGCGCACGGTTTTTTGGGCCATGAAATCGCGCGCGATGTCGTCGATGTAGTCGCCGTTGTACGCCGGGTCTGGCCACTGGGCATCACCGGGCTTGAGGCCTTTGGCGCGCGCTTGCGTGCTGGTGGCCAGCGTGTGAATTTGCACGCCCGCGTCGTTGTAATAAAACTCGCGGTAAACGTCCCAGCCTTGGGTCGCGTACAGGTTGCAAATCGCGTCACCCAAGGCGGCTTGCCGGCCGTGGCCGACGTGCAGTGGGCCGGTCGGATTGGCTGACACAAACTCGACGATCATGCGCGGCTGGGTGTCTGGCTGCTGCTGGCCGTAGGCGCTGCCGCTGCGCAGTACTTCGCGCACGGTTTCTTGCTTGGCCGCAGGCTTGAGCCTGATATTCAGAAAGCCCGGTCCGGCGATGTCAATCGCGTCAACCCAGCGCTCAAAAGCCGGCGCCTGCAACAACACCGTGCGCAGGTTTTCGGCCACTTGGCGTGGATTGAGCTTGAGGGGTTTGGCCAGTTGCATGGCCGCCGTGCAGGCCAAGTCGCCATGGGCCGCCACTTTGGGCGACTCAAAAGCGGCTTTGTCGCCGGCACCAGGGGAAAGTTCTTCCAGCCCGGCAGCCAAAGCTGCGAGCAAGTCTTTTTTAATCGATAGCATTCGCTGATTTTACGGTGAAGGCCGCAGCGCGAAAGGTGACGCACTCAGACGGAACGAGGGCGAAGTTGCTCAAGGATGAATCAGCGCTGCGATTTGGGTGCGCAAGCCGGGTAAGTCGGCATGAATGGTGGTCCACACCACCTCAAAATCAATTTTGAAAAACCGTGAGCAAGCGCATTGCGCATTTCATAGGCGAAATTGAGCGGTACCTCCGGATGCTGGCGGGCAAAATCCGGATGGTATTTTTTGATGTTGTTTGACGCTTCACGGATCACTTCAAAGTTGCGAATAACGGCGTCCTGCGTTTTCTCGTCCTGGAGAAAATCGGCCTCAACCATGTCCTCTACATAGCGCTGGACACGGTCAATGGCCTGAACAATGCGCCCGAGATACTCCGGCAATCGCAGAATGTCGGTCTTGCTCATACGGGCGTTGCCTCCCGCAAAACAAGCGACTTGAAATGATCAGGAATGGCGCGCGGCGTCAGCACATCGACCGGAATACCTAGCAATTGTTTGAGTTCGTGCCTGATGGCACCAATGTCCATCATCGTGGTCTCGCTGGTCGGGTCGACCAGCAAGTCGAGGTCGCTGCCCTCGGTGTCTTCACCATGCACCACAGAGCCAAACACCCGGACGTTGGTGACCCGGTGGCTCAGCGCAATGCGGCGAATAGCTTCGCGGTGGGTTTGCAAGGCAACAGAAGGCAACATGGGTAGCTCTCCTTGGGTAAAACTTCAGCGGGAATGCTTCAATTGGCACTGACAGTGGCTATTGTCACGTCACACCGCCCAATACGCCGACTGACCGTAGCTGTGCTTTAAAAAATCGATCCACAGCCGGACCCGCAGCGGCAGGTGTTTACGCTGGGGGAAGACGGCAAAAATACCGTTGGCCGGTGCGTCAAAATCTTGTAGCACGGCCACCAGTTGGCCAGCTGCGATCTCAGTCTCAACCTCCCACGTGCTGCGCCAAGCAATCCCATAACCGGCCAGACACCAGTCGTGCAGCACTTGGCCGTCGGAGCAATCCAGCGGACCGCCGGGCTTGAGGTGCTGCAGCTCGCCGTTGATGCGAAAAGCCCAACCGCGCGTTTGCGAGGCGTCGCTGGACAGCGTCAGGCAGTCAAAACGCGCCAACTCTGACGGCTGCTGCGGCGTGCCGTGACGCCGCAGATACTCAGGCGTGGCCACGCACAGGCGCCGGTTGTCGGCCATGCGCACGCTGACCAAAGAAGAATCTGGCATGTCGCCAACGCGAATCGCGCAGTCAAATCCCTCACCGGCCAAGTCAACAACGCGGTCGCTCAGGTTCAGCGAGATGGTGACGTCGGCATGCTGCTCTCTAAAGCGCGTCACCAGCGGTGCCACGTGGCGCCGCCCAAAGCCCGCTGGGGCGGTGATCCGCAGATGCCCGCTGGCCTTGACGCCGCCGGCTGAGACGCTTGCTTCGGCATTCGCCACATCTGTCAGCAGGCGCTGACAGTCCTCCAGAAAAGCACTGCCTTCATGCGTCAAGCTGATCCGGCGCGTGGTGCGCACCAGTAATTTAACGCCGAGCCGGCTTTCCAGCGCGTCGAGCCGCCGCCCCATGATGGCGGGCGCCACGCCCTCGGCTTTGGCTGCGGCCGTCAGACTGCCACGGGTGGCCACGGAGACAAAGGATTCGAGCTGCTTGAGTTTGGCCATGCGCGATTATGTGCAATTTCGGATCGAATCCAGAATTTTGACGTGTCGATTGCAGCGGTCCAAAGCCGTTAGTCAAAGCGCGCCGCTCTCGCCTTTCTCGCCGCTCAGTAGCTGAGGCGGGCCACGGCGCGCAACACGTCAGGCGTGGTGCTTGGCAAACCGAAATACTCGAGATACGCCGGGATCTGCTCATACAACATGTCGGTGCCGATTTGCACCGGGCAACCGCGGGCTTTGGCGGCACTCAAAAAAGCCGTCGTCTCGGTACGCATGACCACTTCGCCGACGAACGTCGACGGCGCGATGCGCGCCACATCCATCGGCAAGGCGTCGCCTTCGTTCATGCCCATCGGCGTGGCGTTGGCGACCAAGTCGTGGCCGGCTGGGTCGTTGCTGCCGGTGCGAACTTGCAGCGCCGGGTAATGCGCTTTCAAACGCTCGCCAAGGGCTTCGGCCGAGGCCGCGTTGACGTCATACAAACTGATGGCTGCAATGCCTGCGGCTGCCAGCGACGCGGCAATCGCTGAGCCCACGCCGCCGGCGCCGACCACCAGCACATTCGCGCCTTGCAGCTTGAAACCCTTGCGCAGCACGCCGCGCACAAAGCCCTCGCCGTCAAACATATCACCCTGCAACTGACCTTGCGGACCGAGCCGCACCGCGTTGCAAGCGCCGGCAATGGCCGCCGCTGGCGACAGCTCATCGACCAGCCCGGTGGTGGTGATTTTGTGCGGCATGGTGATCAGCGCGCCGCGGATGTTGCTGAGCTTGAAAAGCGAACGCAAAAAGGTCGGAAAGTCCTCAACCCGGCAACCCATCGGCACCACCAGCGCATTGATCCCCTGCTGTTCAAAGTAGGGGTTGTAGATCATCGGTGCCTTGAAGGCGTGCGTCGGAAAACCAATGTGGGCGATGAGTTCAGTGTGGCCGTTGATGAGCATGTAGGGCAATGAATGAGCAGAGGGAAAAATTATTTGGCAGCCTGAGCCGCCGAAACGGCTGCGCGCAAGGCCAGCAGGTAGCTGTCAACGCCAAAGCCGCAGATCTGGCCTTTGACGATTTCAGCGAAGACCGAGACATGGCGGAAAGCTTCGCGCGCATGGATGTTGGACATGTGCAGCTCGACGATCGGGCAGGTCAAAATAGCCAACGCGTCACGAATGCCGTAGCTGTAATGCGTCCAGGCACCGGCGTTGATCAGCACCGCGTCCACGCCCTCGGCATAGCCTTGGTGAATGCGCTCGCACATGTCGCCTTCACTGTTGGTCTGGTAAGCCTCAATCGTGCTGCCAAGTTCCCGGCCCAAGGCGACGAGCGAAGCATTGATTTCGTCCAGCGTGATGGTGCCGTACTGGGCCGGGTCGCGCTTGCCGAACATGTTGTGGTTGATGCCGTGCAGCATGAGAATTTTCATTGTGTTTTTCCTTTTTGAGTGATTGGGGTGTGACGCTGGCGAGAGGCGTCAGGCAGCGTCGAGATGAACAGTGCGGCCCGTGCGCGCGGCCTCGGCGATGGCTTCGGTGACGCGCAGGTTCAGCAGGCCGTCTTGCGCGCTGACCAATGGCGACGCTTCACCGCGCACGACTTGGCCAAAGTGTTCCATCTGATGCTTGAGCGGGTCATCGCGCACCATGCCCACAACGCCAACTTCAAACGCTTTCCACCACGAGCGATCTTCCGGACGTGGGTAAGTTTTCAGGCGCATGGTCGGCACCGACAAGCTGCCGTTGGTGCCGGTGATGACGTAGCAATCTTCGTCTTCGTACGTGGCGTAAGCTTTGTTTTCTTGGCTGGTCTGCTCCCAGCTGCGGGCGCAAGCGGCGGTGTCAGACAGCAAGAACGTGCCCAGCACGCCACTGGCAAAACGCAAATTAATGGCGACCGTGTCCTCGACTGGAAAGCCGCGTGTCGCGTGCGAGGCGAAGGCCTGCACCGCCACAATCTCACCGCACAAGATGCGCAGGTTGTGCACCTCATGGATCATGTTCAGCAAGATCGGGCCAGCGCCGGGCTCACGCCGCCATGGCGCGTCCGCGTAGTACGGGTCGGGCTTGTAAAAAGTAGCGCTGCCCATGACCGCCACCAACTTGCCCAGCTTGCCGGAGTCAAGCACTTCACGCGCCTTCGCCATGATCGGGCTGTGCGCGCGGTGGTGGCCCATCAAGACCTTGGCGCCCGTCGCCTCGACCACCCGGAGCAACTGCTCGCCTTCAGCCACGCTGGTGGCAATCGGCTTTTCAAGCAGGATGGGCATGCCGGCGTCGATGCACTGCAGCGCCTGCGGCACATGCAGCGGGTTCGGCGTCGCCAACACCAGCCCGTCGGGCCGGTTGTTGGCCAGCAGCTCTTCAATGTTTTTGAACAAAGGAACCCCGGCTTGCGCGGCCAAGGCCACCGCGGCCGGCGACGGGTCGACAATCGCCGACAAGGTGCAAGTCGGGCTGTGCCGGGCCACGGCCATGTGAGCCTGACCAATGTAGCCGGCACCAGCCACCGCGATTCGAGTTGGGGTCATGTGCAAAAAAGTTAAACGAAACAATCATCCGCCACGACCTGCGCCGTGGCGGATGTTACTTACTTGCGGAGCTTGGCCAACTCAGCTTGCAGTTCAGCCACGGTGGCGGCAATCGGCTCGCCGTGTTTGGCGATCACAGGCTTCATCTTGTCGCGCAAGATGGCCATTTCAGCGGCCGGCAGTTCGGTCACGGTCATGCCATTCGCCTTCATGTTGGCCAACGCGCCTGCTAATTGGCCACGGGCTTCTACGCGCTGAAACTTGACAGACTCGGTCACAGCATCTTGCACGATGGTCTTCTCGGCGGCGCTCAGGCTGTCCCAGAATTTTTTGCTCATGATCACCGACTGTGGGTTGTACTGGTGGTTGGTCAACGCCACGAATTTTTGAACTTCAAAAAACTTGTTCGCGTTGATCACGGTGATCGGATTCTCTTGGCCGTCAATCGCTTTTTGTTCCAAAGCGGCATACACCTCAGGGAATGGCAGGGGTGTCGGGTTAGCGCCCACGGCCTTGACCCAGTCGACGTTGACCGGGTTCGGGATCACGCGCAGCTTCAGGCCTTCGAGGTCAGCAACCTTGTGGATGGCGCGCTTGCTGTTGGTGATGCTGCGAAAACCCAGCTCGTAGTAACCCAAACCAACCATGCCTTTTTCTTGCAATTTGGCATGCATTTTTTTGCCGAATGAACCATCGACCACGGCGTCGGCCTCTTTCTCACTGGCAAACAAAAATGGGAAGTCGAACACGCCAAAGTCTTTGACTTGGCTGGCCAGGATGCCGGAGTTGAGCGAAAGCATCTCGACCGAGCCACCTTGCAAGGCAGACACATTGGCCTGGTCGCTGCCCAGCACACCGCCAGGGAACAGGTTGACCTTGATCTTGCCACCGGTCTTGGCTTGCACGATTTCAGCGAACTTTTCCATACCCACCACGATCGGGTGGCCCTTTGGATTTTGCGTCGCGAACTTGATGGTTTTCTCTTGCGCAGAAGCGACGCCGGCCGCAGCCAGAATCACCGAAGCAATCACGGTTTTGATGAATACACGTTTCATGGGTTTGTCTCCAAAGAAGGTTGTTGTGAGGCCGTACGCACACATCAAATGGCTTGTCGTCTGGCGTACCCGAGCAGACGACAATTCAAAAAACTCAATAGAACCAGCGCGCCGGCACCATCACCAGCTGCGGAAAAGCGATCATCAAGAACATCGCTGCGAACTGGGCGATCATGAAGGGGACCACGCCCTTGGTGACTTCATCCATGCCCATTTTCCCGACGCCTGCCACCGCGTTCAGCACCGTCCCGACGGGCGGCGTGATCAGGCCAATGGCGTTGTTGATGATGAACAGCACACCGAAGTAAACCGGGTCAATGCCGGCGGCCTTAACGACAGGCATCAGCACCGGCGTCAGCAGCAGAATGGTCGGCGTCATGTCCAGCGCCGTGCCCACCACCATGGTCAGCACCATGATCGCCAGCATCAAGAGTTTGGGGCTGTCCAGCAAAGGCTGCATCAACTCAACCACTTGCGCCGGCAAATTTGCCACCGTGATCAGCCACGCCGAGACCATTGCCGCCGCGACCAAAAACATGACAACCGAGCACGTGACAGCGGCCGACACAAACAAGGGCACCAGCTTTTTGAAGTTGAGCTCACGGTAGACAAACACAGATACAAAAAGCGAGTAAACCGCGGCCACCACAGCCGCTTCCGTTGGCGTGAAGACGCCGAACTTCAGACCAAACACAATGATGAACGGCAGCACCAACGCCCAAGTCGCCAGTCGCATGGCTTCGATCACTTCAGCGAACGATTTACGCGGCGGCGGCGTGACGGCCTCTTTGCGCACCAACCACCACCACGTGGCCACCAGCGACAGCGCCAGCCAAATACCTGGAAAGATGCCAGCCATGAACAGTTTGGAAATAGACACGCCACCGGCAACGCCAAAAATCACAAAGCCAATGCTGGGCGGAATGATCGGGGCGATGATGCCGGCCGACGCAATCAAGCCGGCAGAGCGGCCCCGGTCGTGCCCGGCGGCGATCATCATCGGCAGCAACAAAGCCGTCAAGGCCGCTGCGTCTGCAACTGCTGAGCCCGACAGCGACGCCATGATGACAGCGGCAACGATGGTCACATAACCCAAGCCGCCCCGCACGTGGCCGACCAGCGCCATGGCAAAGTTCACGATGCGGCGCGACAAGCCGCCGGCGTTCATGATCTCTCCCGCCAGCATGAAGAAAGGCACCGCCAGCAAAGGAAAGCTGTTGGCCCCTTCCATGACGTTTTGCGCCAGGATTTGCGCGTCAAACATGTTCATGTGCAGCATCAAGGCGGCACCGCACAGCAACAATGAAAAAGCAATCGGCACGCCCAGCGCCATGGCCGCGAGCAGGGAACCCAGAAAAATGGCAATCGTCATGTCAGACCTCTGTTTATTTTTAGTTTTAGTATTTTTTACGAGGTGCCGTGTTCAACGGCCAGTGCTCGCGTCTGCGTGCGGCGCTTCTTCGGATTCCTGAATCAGCACCAGATGTTCGTCGTCGACCTGGCCGGTCATGAGGCACCAGAGGTCATTCAAAATAATCGGTGCGCCCAGCACTGAAAACACCATACCGGAGGCATAAAACCAAGCCATGGACACTTCCATCACAGCGCTGGTCGAGGTCAGGTTGATGACCGTCTGGTCGTAAGCCCCCTTGAACAGCAACCACAAGCAATACAGCATCAACAGCAGCGACAAGCCCATGCAGAGCTTCTTGCCGGCGGGTCCTAGCTTTCCGACCAGCATGTCGGTGCCTAAATGGGATTTGCTGCGCAAAGCGACCACCGCGCCCATGAAGGTCACCCAGACAAACAGCCAGCGCGACAACTCTTCAGACAGCGTGAAGCCGGAGTTGAAGGCGTAGCGCATGAAGACGTTGCCAAACACCAGCACCACCATCGCCGCCAACATGGCTGCGATCAGGTAACTCAGCGCTTGGCAGTACAGATCTATTGTTTTTTTGAGCACGGTTTATCTCTGGTTTATTTCTTCAGCACGTAATGTACGAACTTGTTAGTTCTTAATAAATAGGGATAACCCTTAGATCCTCGATGACCACGGGATATTCCTGATCATCGGTTGCAGGCTTCCTCAACGTTGCACGAAGCGCACGATCATCTCAACAATGTTGCCGCGGCGCGCCGCCCGCGCTGCGGCAGCGGCCGGGTCGTGCTTGAAGATCAAGCCGAAGGTGTGCTGGTTCGAGACATTGAAAAACGTCAACGCAGAAATCGAAGCGTGAATGTCGATCGGGTCCAGCCCCGCCCGAAAAACGCCTTCGGCCACGCCCCTGTCGTAGAGCTGGCGAATCGCCTGAATGGCCGTGACATTGAGCTCTTGAATGATCTTGCTCTGCGCTAAGTATTCGCCCCGCTGCATGTTTTCGGACATCACCAAGCGGATGTAGTCCTGGTTGCCGAAATGATGATCGAAAGTGAACTCTACCAATCGGCGCAAAGCCTGCACAGGTGACAAATCGCCCAAATGCAGCTCAGCCTCGATGCGGCGCATGCGCCGGTAAGCTTCTTCCAGCACCGCCAAATACAGGCCTTCCTTGCTCCCGAAGTAGTAATAGATCATCCGCTTGCTGGTGCTGGTGGCGGCGGCAATCTCGTCGATGCGTCCGCCGCTCAGACCCTTGTTGGCGAACTCGGCGGTCGCCACTTCCAGAATGCCGGCCATGGTCCGAGCCGGATCGTTGGTGCGCGACGTGGTGCGGGCCACGGGTTTGGCATCGACTTTCGTCGGACTCAAGCGGGAAGAACTTTTTAGATTTTTCAACGCCGAATGTACTGTCTCGTTCATTCGCAAAGTATAGGACGATGAAATGCTGACGAGGCGTCAGAATCAGCGCTGCAAACTTTTTTCGAGGCCTTTGATGGCTGCCACCAAGGTCTGGTTCACCGGCGTCGGCACACCACAACGCGCGCCCTGCGCCACCACCGCGCCATTGATGAAATCGATCTCGGTGACCGAGCCTTTCTCTAGGCTTTGCAACATCGAATTCTTGAACTCGAACGGCAAACCAGCGCCAGCCCTGCGCCAGGCATCGACCGGCTCGGTGATGCTCAATTGCACACCGCAGGCGCGCGCCACGGCCATCGCTTCTGTCACAGCCGCCACCGCGCAGGCCTCCAGCGCCGGCACCTGGTACAGCTCACCGTAAGGCAGGCGCGTGATGCCGCTGAGCGCGCCGGTCGCCACATTCACCAGCAGCTTGTCCCAGATCGTGCCCATGATGTTGTCGCTCACCGTGGTGTCCAGACCCGCCGCGTTGAAGGCAGCAGCAATGGCCTCGGCCCGCACACTGACCGAGCCGTCCAGCTCGCCAATCAGCGTCAGCTTTTGCCGCGTGCCAGCGATGACATGACGCGCTGCGAGTTGTGTGCCGCCCACATAGGTTTTGCCCGCCAGCAACTTGTCGCGGCCGACAATTTCGGCCAACACGTCCTCATGGCCCAAACCGTTTTGCAAGGACAAGACCACCGTTTGCGAGCCGACCAGTGAGACAGCCGAGCGCATGGCGGCTTCGGTGTGAAAAGACTTGACCAGCACGATCAGCAGATCGACTGGGCCGCTGGCCAAGTCAACGCCAGCCGCCGAGGTGACTGCGCGGACCCGCACCGTGCGGTCGACGCCGTCGGTGCGCAGCATCAAGCCGCGCTGCGTCATGGCCTCAACTTGCGCCGGGTTGCGGTTGATCAGCCAGAGCTCGTGACCGGCTTCGGTCAGCACTCCGCCCATCGCACAGCCCAGGGCACCTGCGCCAAGCACCGCTATTTTCATCCGGCCTCAGTGACCGCCGCCGCCCAAATAAGCAGCCTTGACAGCCGGGTCGTCGCGCAGCTTTGCCGCCTCACCGTGGACGGAAATGCGCCCGTTTTCCAGTACGTAGCCGTAGTCGGCCACCTTCAGTGCGGCCGCCGCGAACTGCTCCACCAGCAGCATGGTCACGCCACGCGATTTGAGGTCGGCAATGATGCGAAAAACTTCTTCCACCAGAATCGGCGCCAAGCCCATCGACGGCTCGTCAAGTAACACGATCTCCGGGTTCAACATCACCGCTCGCGCCATCGCCAACATCTGCTGCTCACCGCCCGACAAAGTACCAGCGAGCTGATTGCGGCGCTCTTTGAGGCGCGGGAACAAGTCCATTGCACGGTCCAAATCGCCTGCCACGTCGCCCTTGGGGCGGCTGCCAGTCAAACGCGGGAAAGCGCCCAAGATCAGGTTATCGGTCACCGTCATGGTGGCGAAGACGCGCCGACCTTCAGGCGAATGCGCCAAGCCTTGCTTGGCGATGGTGTAAGACTCCAAGCCGTCGATGCGTTTGCCGTGCAAAGAGATTTCACCGGCGGTCGGCTTGATCATGCCGGACACCGCGCGCATGGTCGTTGTTTTACCCGCGCCGTTCGAACCGATCAGCGTGACAACTTTACCTTTGGGAACTTCGATCGAAATGCCGTGCAAGACTTGCACTTTGCCGTAACCGGCTTCCAGATTTTTAATGCTCAACATATTGGATTCTCTCTACTTAAGCCGCCGTGCCACCGAGGTAAGCCTCGATCACTTTTTCATCAGCCTGCACCTCCGCGGGCTTGCCTTCAGCAATCTTCTGGCCAAAGTCCAGCACCGACACCGCATCACAAATGCTCATGACAACGTCCATGTGGTGTTCGATCAAAATCACCGTGATGCCGTGGTCGCGGATTTTCCGGATGATGCTGATCAGCTCTTTGATGTCGGGCGCGGTCAGGCCGGCTGCCGGTTCGTCTAGCAGCAAAAGTTGCGGATCCAACGCCAGCGCGCGGGCGATCTCCAACAGACGCTGCTTGCCGTACGGCAGGTTGCGCGCTTCTTCGGTGGCCAAGTCGCCCAGACCGACAAAATGCAGCAAGCCCAAACCGCGGTCGACTGCGGCTTTTTCTTCACGCTTGTAGCGCGGCGTGTGCAAAGACACATCCAGAATATTGCTCTGAAAGGTGTGGTGCAAACCGACTTGCACGTTTTGCAAGGCGGTCATTT
>Ga0208916_10000908_pt1 | contig 13134 bp, 15 predicted proteins | sample DEB19_08_DNA_5_FD_184523 | JGI IMG/M metagenome (GOLD analysis project Ga0208916, IMG submission 184523) | Aqueous microbial communities from the Delaware River and Bay under freshwater to marine salinity gradient to study organic matter... | ecosystem: Environmental > Aquatic > Marine >... | reverse complement strand
ACTCAAAGGCTTGCCTTTCGACTATGTTGCCGTGCATATTGCCCGGGGCGACCATAAAAAGCCACCGTATGCGGACTTGTCTGCCGATACGCTGGTGCCGCTGCTGGAAATCGATGGGCAAAAGCTGTCGCAGTCGATGGCTATCATTGAATACCTGGATGAAAAACACCCCACGCCCGCCTTGCTGCCAGCAGACGCCCTGGGTCGCGCCAAAGTGCGGGCATTGTCCCAATCGATTTCTTGCGACATTCATCCACTGAACAACCTGCGCATCCTCAAATACCTGGTCAAAGAGCTCAAGGTTGAAGACGATGCCAAAAACACCTGGTACCGCCACTGGTGCCGTGAAGGCCTGGTGGCCTTTGAAAAGCAACTGGGCCAGTTGCCAGCGTCTACCTACTGCTACGGCGATACCCCGACCCTCGCCGACTGCTGCCTGGTGCCGCAAATTTTCAACGCCCAACGCTTTGATGTGAACTTTGACGGCCTAACCCGCACCCTGGCCGCGCATGAGGCCTGCATGAAGCTGCCCGCGTTTCAAAAAGCCCAGCCCAGTGCTTGCCCGGATTTTGAGGCTTGACATCTCCTGACTGGCTGACCCCCAACTGGCCAGCGCCCGCCCGTGTGAAAGCCGTGTTCACCACGCGCCATGGCGGATTGTCAGAGGCACCTTGGGACAGCATGAACCTGGGCGACCATGTCGGCGATGTGCCGGTGCATGTCCATGCCAACCGCGCCCTGCTGCAAAAAACCATGGGCGCGCAGGCTGTGTTTCTCAAACAGGTGCACGGTGTTGGCGTTGAACAGTTGAGCAGCACGACCCCAGACGGCACGGTAGCCGATGCCTGCGTGACGACCCAGCGCGGTCTGGCCTGCAGCATCATGGTGGCGGACTGTTTGCCGGTGCTGTTGACCAACACGGACGGCACCGCTGTGGCTGCTGCGCATGCAGGCTGGCGCGGGCTGGCTGGGGTTGATGCAAGCGGAAAATTAGCTGAAAAAGGTGTTCTGGAGTCTGTTTTTGCTGCTTTTCAGGGTTCAAATCAGCCTCCAGGCCAATCAATACATGCGCGAGCAGCTCCTGAAATAATAGCGTGGCTGGGGCCTTGCATTGGCCCAACGGCGTTTGAAGTCGGTGCTGAAGTCAAGGCGGCGTTTGAAGCCAGTCAGCCCGAAGCTGCTCGATTTTTCGCAGCAACGGGCAACGCAAAGTTTCTGGCTGACCTGGCGGGTTTGGCCAGGGCGCGCTTGAAGACGCTGGGCGTTGCGCAGGTTTACGGAAACGACAGCCGCGCTGAATGGTGCACAGTGGGTAACCCGCCAAGGTTCTTCTCGCACCGGCGTGATGCAGGAAAGCATGGCAATGGTTTCGGTACGACCGGCCGCATGGCTGCGTGCGTCTGGCTCGCGTGAAGAGCACTTGTCTTTAACGGTTAGCCTTGGTCATCACATCAAACATGGTGCGGATGGTGTTGGAAAAACGCGGCCGCATACGGCTGCTCCATTCGGTTTCCCGTATGGCCAGCCAGGGGGGCGAGCCCAGTGTTTCTTGTGTGACCAGGTCGTAGCAGGCCAGCGACAGGGGGCCGTGGTCGTGGTTTAAATAACGGCTTGCGCGTACGCAGCCGGGAACCAGGGCGAGTCCGGGCATGTGTTCGGTGTCGTACCAGTTTGAGAGCTCTGGCATCCATCCCGCTTCAGGATCCATTTCCACCACGTAGTGAAAGACGGCTGGCGTTGTTGCTGACGCGCCTTGTTTGTCCAGCATCTTTTCAAGCCGGGACACGCGCAGGTTCTGCAAGGCGGGCCATTTGTTTTTGAGTGTTGCGCCCAGCGATGCGGCGACAGATGGCTCAAGTTGCCTGCGCTCTGCCAGGTGCAGGTAGGCGTAAAACATGCTCTGCGGCTCATTGAAGGCGGCATGCACTTGAATCGTTGAATCGTGTAAAGCCGTGCGCAGGTGACGTATCAAGTCGGGCAACACCGCAGCACCACCCGCAGCCAGTATGGCCTGCACCAGCAGGGCATCGGTGGGCGTTGCTGTCATGTCAATGCCCAATCTGAAAAGCCGTTAAGAAGCGCGACACCATGTTGTAAGCCGCCACCGTGGCGACCAGGTCGGTCAGTTGCTGGTCATTGAAGTGCGCTTTGACCGGATCAAACACGCTGTCCGGCACCTCGATGTCCCGGGTCATGGTGTCTGTCAACGCCAGCACGCAGCGCTCTGGGGCTGAAAACACAGCTGATGTTGCAGCCGTGTCACGCAGCGCGTCTATTTTTTCTTGCGGCATACCGGCCTTGAGCGCGTGCGGCACGTGGGCTTCAAATTCGTAGGGGGCACGGTTCAGCACGGCCACGCGCAAGATCACCATTTCGCGCAGGTCGGCCGGTACGCTGCTGCGGTTGCGGATGGCGGTCAGCAATTGCTCCCAGCCCTGCGCCAGCGGCGGGCTGTTCAGCAGCACCTGGTAGAGCAGCGACACGCGGCCGCGCTCGGCCGTGATGCCTGCTTCAAGTTCGGCCAGCTCGGGTCGCGTGCCGGGGGGGACGGGGCTAATTCGGGTTCTGCGCATCGCTGATTTATTCCGGTTTGATTTTTTTGTCGCGAATGACTTTACCCCATTTCGCCGTGTCATTTTTAAGCAGCAAGGCCAGCTCGGCCGGGCTTGATGCAGAAGGTTCTGCACCGGACGCCAGCAGTTTGCTGCGCACCCCTTCATTGGCCAGCGCACGCCTGACCGCCTGGTTCAGCCGCTCAATGTCTGGCGCAGGCGTGGCTTTGCTGGTGAACAGTGCGTACCAGTTGTCTGAATCGACGCCGGGTACGCCCATTTCCTGAAAGGTTTTCACGTCAGGCAGCAGTGGGTGGCGTTTGGCTGCTGCAATGCCGATCGGCTTGAGCTTGCCCGCCTTGATGAAGCCGACCAGGCCAGGAATGTCGCCAAAAAAACCGTCCACATGGCCTGCAATCACATCGGTGATGGCGGGCGCTGCGCCTTTGTACGGGACGTGCACCAGGTTGGCCTTGGTGGCGTCGGCCAGCAACTCCATCGCCAGATGCGGCACGCTGCCGGTACCCGACGACGCCATGGTCGCGCCTGCTGCTTTGAGCTTGGCGTTGACGACAAATTCAGCACCGGTGTTGGCCGGATTGCTGGCACCCACCACCAGCAGCTCGACGTTGTTGACCACCAGTGATATGGGGGCCAGGTCACGCACCGGGTCGTAGGGCAGTTTGTCGTACAGCGGCGGGTTAATGGCTACAGCGCCCACGCTGGTCAGCCAGATCGTGTTGCCGTCTGGCGGCGCGCGGCTCACGTATTCAGCGGCAATTGCGCCGTTGGCACCCGCCTTGTTTTCAACGATGACTTGCGTGCCCAGTTCCTTGCCCAGTTGCTCGCCAATGGTGCGGGCCACAAAGTCAACCGGTCCACCCGGCGGGAAGGCCACCACCAGCCGGGTGACTTTGGCTTGGGCCATCACGGGCTGTGTCAGGCTGCCTGACAGGGTGAATACAGCCACGGCCATCAGGCCGAGTGCATGTCTGCGGGAGGTGTCTCGTTTTGTCATGGTTTTTCCTTCATTGCATTTCAATTTCTTCAATCACATCGAACCGACATGCCGCCGTCAACAACGATTTCTGTGCCCGTGATAAATCGGGCTTCATCAGATGCCAAAAACAGCGCCGCGTTAGCGGTGTCGCGGCCATCGCCCATGAACGGCAGCGGAATGCGCGCCTGACGCTGCGCCAGCAGGGCCGTCACGTCGCCACCGGTGCGCTGCTTGGCCAGGCGCACATCCACCATCGGCGTGTAAAGCTGGCCCGGCACCACAGTGTTCACGCGTATGCCTGCCTTGGCGTATTGCACCGCCACCACGCGTGAGAACTGAATCACACCCGCCTTGGTCGATGCATAAGCCACCTGGGCCGATCCCGTCCAGCGTGTGCCCGACGTCGATGCGATGTTGACGATCGCGCCGCTAGCTTGTTCATTCATGATGGGCAGCACATGCTTGCAGGTCAGAAAGACGCTTTTCAGGTTGTGGTCGATCTGTGCGTCCCAAACATCTTCAGACATGTCAACCGGCCCACCTGCGGCCGAGCCGCCCACGTTGTTGACCAAAATATCGATGCGCCCAAAGCGCGCCATGCAGCGGGCGACCACTGCCGCGATCGCGTCAGACTGTGTCACGTCGCAGGTGGCTGTCTCAATCTCGCCGCTTGCATCTTTGACCAGTCGCACCGTTTCTTGCATGCGTTCGGCGTCACGGTCTACGGCGAATACTCTCGCGCCTTCCTGGGCAAAACGTACGGCCATCGCACGGCCGTTGCCCCAGCCTGGGCCGACTGAGCCCGCGCCCGTGATGAAGGCGACCTTGCCCTGTAAACGTCCTGTCATGCGGTAAACCCATAAAAGCGCTGCGGGTTGTGGACCAGCAGCTGGTGCAGTAACTCGGTGGTGGGTGCGATGCTGCTGAGCAAGTCAACCAGTGCGCCATCGTCAGGCACATGGGTGTGGTTGGGGTGCGGCCAGTCGGTGCCCCAAAAGCAGCGATCAGGAAATGATTCAACCAACTGCCGTGCCAGTACCACGCCTTGCAAATAGGGCGGCTTGGGGTCAATCCGGTCTGCACCGCTGACCTTGACATAAAAACGCGGGTCTTCCATCAGGCGGCACAAGGCACGAAAGTCTGCATGGTCAGCGCCCAGCGCGGCGTCTACCCGGGCCATGTGGTCAATCACCACGGGCACCGCTGACCCCTTCAACATGGGCGCCAGCTCATGAATCAAGCTGCTGTCAAAGTGCACCTGCAAATGCAAGCCCAGCGGTGCCAGGCGCTGCGTCAGGGCAACCAGCTGCTGCGCTGATGCGCCTTGCCCCAGATGCTTCATGAAATTAAAACGCACGCCGCGAAACCCAGCTGCTTTCAAGCGGGCCAGTTCGGCATTGGGCACGTCGTGCGGTGCCAGCGCCACACCCAGGTAGCGGCCGCCTCCGTGTGCAATGGCATCTTCAACGGCAGAGTTGTCAAACCCGTGAATGGCGGACTGCACTATCACGCAGCGCGAAATGCCCAGGTGCTGGTGCAGCGCAAACAGGGTTTCTTTGGGGGCATCAACCGGTGTGAAGTTGCGCGTGGCAGCAAAAGGAAAGCGTGCCGCAGGCCCAAACACATGCACGTGTGTGTCGCAAGCGCCTGCGGGCAAACGCAGGGCGGGGCGCGAGGGCCTCGGGTTAAACGTGGTGACAGGTGTGTTCACAGGATGTTGATGGGTGTTGGTCATAGCTTGATTGTCATTGTCATTGTCATCTTTCCGGCACGTCCCAATGCCGCCATCACAGGTATAACGGACTGAAGCGCGTGTTATGCAGAATCTTCACGTCCTGCGCTACAAAAGTTCCCTTGTTGGTCTCCTTGAAGGCCTGCCATGCAGGGTCGGCGTCCATGGCGGCGCGGCGTGTTTCACGGTCGGCCAGGCTGTCGTAAACCCAGATGTGGACGACCTGGTTGAGCGGGCCGATGTCGCTTACAAAAAAACCCAGCAAGCGGCCCAGATGCTTGAGCTGCAGCGGTAGCGCATGCTGTTCATAGCGTGCCAGGTAGCTGTCCATCAGCCCGTGAGCAACGGTGTAGGTACGGTGTTCAAAAATCATGGTGTTGACCGGTAAAGCAGATGAAAAATTCAGGCAGGTGGCGTCAGGATACGGCCCGTGTCAAAGAAAGACGTGAGGTTGTCAAAAACCAGCTTTTCCATGGCTGCGCGGGTCTCGTAGGTGGTGGCAGCAACATGCGGAAGCACAACCACCCGGTCATTGCCCAGCAGACCTGCGGGTACCTGCGGCTCTTTTTCCAGCACGTCGAGCCCGGCACCAGCAATCGTGCCCTGGGCAATCGCCTGCACAAGAGCCAACTCATCAACGACCGAGCCACGCGCGATGTTGATCAAAAATCCCTTTTTGCCCAGGGCTTGCAGCACTTGCGCTGAAATCATGTGGTGCGTTGCTGGCCCGCCCCGGCAAGTCAGCACCAAAAAGTCAGCCCAACGGGCCAGTGCCAGCAAATCGGCTTCAAAAACGTAGGGTGCGTCAGCACGTGCTTTGGGGCCGTGGTAGCGCACCGGCATGTCGAAGCCGCTGGCCCGGCGTGCCACGGCGGCACCAATGCGCCCTAACCCGACGATACCCAGCCGTTTGCCACTGACCCGCGTAGACAGCGCAAAACTGCCATCTTTCCAGCGGCCCGTTTGAACAAAACGGTCTGCCGCAACAAGTTGCCGTGCCGTGGCCAGAATGAGGCCAAACCCGATGTCGGCCACGCAATCGGTCAGCACGTCCGGGGTCGTACTGACGGCAACACCATGCTGCACTGCTGCCGCAAGGTCGATGGTGTCAAAGCCCACACCAAAGCAGGCCAGCACCGTACCCCTCAGGCAGGCCATGACATCCGCAGAGCCGCCATGCCGTGACATGGTCACGCCGCCTGCCAATTGCCCGGTATGTGATGTTAAAAAACCTGCCCGATCAGATTCCAGCCACAACGGGTGCAACTGGTAATGGGTCTGCAGCAACTGCGTCAGGCCAGGCGGCAGCGGGCCGAGCTGTAACAGCCTGGGTGAAGCAGCGGGTATGGCGGTCTGTGCTGCGCTCATTCGGTGCGGATGTTGGCTTCTTTCAGCCACGGTAGCCAGCGGTCAAAGTCAGCATCCAGCCGCGCCTTGAAGCCTGCGTTGTCACGCGGATTGCTGAAGCCCGCTTCGGCCAGCTTGGCCGCCACCTCTGGTTGGCGCACCACGGCGGCCAGTGCGGTTTCGATTTTCTGGCGAACATCTGCCGGTGTGCTGGCGGGCACCAGCACGCCGTACCAGTTGGTCATTTGAAGGGAAGGCATACCGGCTTCAACAGCCGTGGGAACGTCCGGCAACTGCGGAGAACGTTTGGTGTCAAAAATCACCAGACCCTTGAGCCGACCGTCCTTGATGAAGGGGCGCAGAACGGGCACATCGGCATTGACAAAATCAACGCTGCCGCCCATCAAGTCCACCAGCGCGGGCGCAGCACCCCGATACGGCACGTGCACCATCGAAAGATTCGCAGCCTTGCTCAACAGCTCGGCCCCAATGTGCATGGTGCCGCCCACACCCGTGGTGCCGTAGTTCAGTTTGGCCTGGCCTTTGGCTTTGGCCACCAGTTCGGCCAGCGTATTGACACCGAGCGACGGCCGCACGGCGATCATGGTCTGCACTTCACCCAGCAGGTAAACGGGCTCCAGGTCCTTGCGGGGGTTGTAAGACAGCTTGGGTGTTGTGCCTGCTGTAAAAACAATGCTGGATGTGGTCAGCAGCAAGGTCATGCCATCACCGGGTGCTTTGGCGGCGGCAGCAACGCCAATCACACCGCCTGCACCGCCACGGTTGTCAACCACCACTGGCTTGCCAAGCAGCGTCCCCAATGGGGTGGACACAATGCGGGCAATCTGGTCTGCCGGGCCACCGGCAGCAAACGGCACGATGATTTTGATGGCTTCAGTGTTCTGGGCATTGACCGCTGCGGCGGCCAGGTACAGGGCAATCACTGCACAAAATTTGAAACGACGCATATTTGTCTCCGTTGAGGTGGGTAGTTCAAGCTGCAAAACAGGGTTCGGGCAGTCCGCGTACGCCGACGTCCAGTGACAACAAAGCACCAGCGAGGGGCTCGAGTGCCTGCTGTCCGGGTGTAAAGCGCTGCGAATGCGTGGTGATGTACAGCGTTGCCAAATTGTCACCGCCAAAAGCCGGGCAGGTGGGGTTGGTAACGGGCAACTGGATGCTGCGGTCCACCCGGCCGTCAGGTGCAAGCCTGACCAAGTGGCCGCTGGCGACCATGCAGACCCAGACAAAACCTTCTGCGTCCACCGTCGCGCCGTCCGGGCGACCGATCTGATGGGTCCAGTCCTTGAAGATACGGCGGTTGGAGATACTGCCTGCCTCAATGTCATAGTCAAACGCCCACATGAGCTGGTTGTGTGTGTCGGCAAAGTACATGGTGCGGTCGTCTGGGCTCCAGGCCAACGAGTTCGGCAGCACAAAACCATCGAGCATGGCCGTGCAGCTGTGGTCGGCATCAATGCGGTAAAGCGTGCCAAGTGGATCGCGCACCGTGTCATGCATGCTGCCAACCCAAAAACGGCCACGTCGGTCGCATTTGCCATCATTGAGGCGCATGCCGGGTTTGCCTTCTTCGGGGTGGGCGATGCGGCGTGCTGCTTGAACGCCAGGGGCGTCTTCCAGATAAACCCCGGATCCGGTGGCAAACAAGAATCCGCCTTCACGTCGCAGCGCCATCGAGCCTGTCACCATGTCCGGGTGCAAGCGCCGTGCGGTGTACTGCTGAGTTGCCGGCTCCCAGCACTGCAAAGCAGGCCGACGCACATCGACCCACCACAGGCGCTGTGTGTCGGCGCACCAGCGGGGGACTTCACCCAGGATGTCCGCGCACTGCACAACGCAGTCAATCGTGACGTTGGTTTCTATCTTCATGTCGTGTCCATTGAAAGGCTTATTTGTATTTTGTGGCGGCAAGTGTGGCCAGGTCTATCCCAGCAGCGATGTCGGCCTTCTGGCGGCTGTCGCCCTGGTCTATTTTTTCAGCATGATCCAGCACGGCATGTGCATGTGCAAAGGGCACGAACACCACACCGGCTTCGTCTGCCAGCACCAGGTCGCCGGCGTTGACCGCAACGCCAGCGATGCGCACACAGCCATTGATTTCGACGGTTTCAAGTCGCCATTTTCCGGTGATCGGCGTGACACCGCGCGACCAGATAGGGAACCCGCGTTCGCGCGATGCTTGCGGGTCCCGAAACGAACCTTCAATCACTGCGCCTGCGCAGCCCGCGCGGTGTGCCACGCTAGCGGACTGGCCGCCCATGTTCGACACACCAGACAGCCCTTCAATGACCACCACATCACCCGGCTCTGCGAGGTTGTAAGCCTCGTGCTCCCCCATCTTGCCCAGTCCGCTGGCGGCATTGCGCGTTGGACTTTCGGTGCGTTCAACATTGCGCACGGTGACGGCTTGGCCCACCATGCGTTTGCCGGGCAGGGTGGGGGTCAGCACCGACGCAGGTATGGCACCAAACAGTCCCAGGTTGTCCATCGCATCCGATACGGTACCCGTCAGGTCGTCCAGCGCCGCAAAACGCTGCAGCACATCCGGCGGCAGGCGCTGTAAGGTTAGGGTTCGAATCGCTTCAGCGGGAACGCGGCCGGTGAGTTTTTTGTGCATCACGACGTCAATTCATCAGCTCATCAGCCCACCGTCAACCATGTGAACCGTACCAGTGACATAGGTGCTCATGTCGCTGGCCAAATACAGCACCGCACCAGCAATTTCGTTCGCATCTGCATGGCGTTTGAGCGGCACGGTCTGGTTGAGTTGCTCAGTGACGTTGATGCCCAGGAGTTGCCCCATTTCAACCTCAATACCGGTCTGAAAACCGTTGTCAACGGGGCCAGGGTTGATGGTGTTAACGCGTATCCCGCGCGCAGCCAGAGAGCGCGCAGCCACCCGCATGACGCCGATTTGCGCATGCTTGGCCGTGACATAAGCCATGTTCACACCGTTGCCCCCACGCACGCCCGAGACACTGGACGTGATGATGATGCTGCCGCCATCGTTCATGTGCGGTGCGCCGTACTTGCAGGCTAAAAATGCGCCCCTGGCATGGATTTTCAGGGTCAGGTCAAAAATATCTTCCGGGTACTTCTCAAGCCGTTCGTTGCGACCGGCGTTACCCGCATTGCTGAAAATGACGTCAAGCTTGCCCCAGCGGGCTGTGACAGCCTTAAACGATGATGCTACCTGCGCGGCATCAGACACATCACAGGTGAAGGCAAAGACATCTGGACTTGCGAGCTTGGCCACGGCGGCGTCAAGCAACTCTGCATCCTGGTCAACCAGCATGACTTTTGCGCCCTCGTCAAGAAAGCGCTTGGCAGTGGCAAAACCGATACTGCCTGCACCACCGCTGACAACGCAAACTTTGTTGCTCAATAGACTCATAAAAACTCCGGTAAAAAATGGTCAGTGCAAACGCTGCGGCATCAGTCGAGCTTGGCACCCGAAATCTTGATGCGCTGCTCCTGGCGCACCCGATCCCGAACGATGTAGCTGGAAAACTCTTCAGGTGTACTGGCAATCAGGTCAAAGGCATAGCCGTCGATGTATTTTTCACGGAAAGTCGGGTCGCGTACGATTTTTTGTACGTCACGCGCAATCTTGGCCACCAGTTCCTTGCTGGTTTCACGCGGTCCAAACAACGCAATGTTGAAGTTGGCGTCAATGTTTTCAAAACCGGACTCCACCAACGTGGGCAAGCTGGGCAGGAGCTTGGGGCGCTGTGAACCAGAAATGGCCAGAGCCTTGATTTTGCCGGCTTTAATATGCGGCTCTAAAACAGACAGTGCACCGAAAGCGGCTTGGACTTGACCGGCCAGCATGTCCTGAATCACAGGTGCAAGACCTTTGTAGGGAACGTGGATCAGTGATATGTTGGTTCTGTTTTCCAGCCAGGCCATCGACAGGTGAGTGGCATTGCCGATGCCCGTCGAGCCGTAGGGAATTTTCCCTGGTTGCTGCTTGGCATACTCGACAAATTCTTTGACGTTGTTGACGGGCAAGCTGGCCGGTACAAAAAGAACCATGTTGGCCAAGGCGATGCGGCTGATGGGCGCGAAAGCATTGATCGGGTCATACGGTAGCTTGGCGTACAAAAACTGGTTTTGTGAAATGGACGGATCCGTCGCCATGAAAAGCGTGTAGCCATCGCCTTTGGAATTGGCGACGTTTTCAGCACCCACAATTTCGTTGGCACCCGGGCGATTGTCGACGACCACAGGCTGACCCCACACCTCAGTCAACTTCACGGCCAGCGCGCGCGTGATCACATCGACAGGGCCTCCGGGGGACAGCGGCACCACGATGCGTACCGGTTTTGTCGGGTAGGTTTGTGCAACTGCTGTGGAGCACAGCACAAGTGCGGCAGTCACAGCCGTTAGTAATTGGGTAATGGTTTTCATGGCTTTGTCTCCGTGTTGGTTTTTTTGACGCATGTTGCCTGAGGCTTGTGCGAAGTCAAAATTATCCGGATACTGCATACTCAAAAATTGCATAGCCTCTATATCAGCTATGTTTATTCTCTATATTCAATATTCAAGTTCGCGATGGATTTCAAACAACTTCAGTACTTTGTCTGCGTCGCAGATTCACACAGCTTTAGCCGCGCCGGCGCGACACTCAAACTGGCTCAACCTACATTGAGTCGGCAAATCGCGTTGCTTGAAGCAGATTTGGGTCACCGGCTGCTTGTACGTACCGGCCGTGGCGTGACCTTGACCGAAGCTGGTGCGGCTTTGCTGGCGCATGCGCGCCGGATGCTTGACGGTGCGCAGCGTGCAAGGGAGGAGTTGCACGAACTGAACCGCAGCCCGCCGGGTCGGGTGTCTATCGGACTGCCGCCCCGGGTGGCGCTGGGTTTGAGTGCGAGACTGGTCCAGCGCTTTCGACAACGGTTTCCCCGTGCGGTGATTGCCATTACCGAAGGGCAGAGCCCGCAACTGCGTGAGGCACTGATTGGTGGGCAACTGGACATGGCCTTGTTGTTTGACCCGCCGACGTCGCCGCAGTTGACGTATCAGCCTCTTTTGCAGGAGTCACTGGTGCTGGTCGCCCCTGCAAAAGGGCTTACATTGCCTCCCCGCGTCAGCCTGAGCGCGTTGGCCCGTTACCAGATGGTGTTACCCGGCGCACCGAATGCGATCCGGAGTCTGATAGACGCGCTGCTCCAGCCACGCCAGATTGAGCTGAAGGTTGTGGCTGAAGTGGGGGCAGTGCAGACGGTGCTGTCTCTGGTGGCTCAGGGCATCGGTTGCACTATCTTGCCTGAGGGCGCATTGACTCTGGGGGCACCAGGCTTGGCGGTTCAATGCGCACGCATTGGGCCGCCCGCCATACACATCAACATGGTGCTGGCAAGTCCCCGCGCCGGGTCGACCACGCGGCTGGTCAGGGAGACGCTCGACTTGGTCAAAAGCATGGACTACCGCGCGCTGGGATCCAAGTCCGATTGACCCGTCAGCTCGCGTCTTGCGGGGAGTCCCCTGTTTTGCCATTTGTAGCAGGACCTGTTGAAGATGCCGCTGCAGTATGAGCGGTCGCTTGTTGTTGGGCCAACTCGGCGGCTTCCCGCTTTTTGATCGCTTTCTTGCGCGCAGGTGTGCCCATCAGATACGCCACCAGCGCCGCTGGCCCCACGCCGTAGAGGAAAAACGTCACGATGGCACCGAGCAGTGTGCCGTTGGTGTTGGTCGCTTCGGCCACGCTCATCATGAGCACCACATAAATCCAGGCAATGACAACCAAATACATAAAAACGCCAGTTGAAGCGGTCAGTTAGTGCAGCTACTTAGACGATGCACGCTAAATGCTGCGAGAATAAATCAGTGGGTATCGGACGAATGTGGCCAGTGAACCCTGCGCACCGGAAAACAATATGAATTTTGACCCAAACTGGCAAAAAGCCGTCAACCAGATGCAAGAAGCCTTCAAAGGCATGTTGCCTCAGCTCCAGGGCGCGCCTCAAGCCGCTCCCCCTTCTGTCCAGTTTGATGCGACCAAACTGCAGCAAATCCAGCAAAGCTACGTGGATGATGCCGCGGCGCTGTGGAACCAGTCCCTGCAGGTGGGAAGTCCTGTTGCGCCCGCACATGACCGCCGGTTTTCAGCCCCGGCGTGGAACGACAACCCGGTCTCCAAATTTTCAGCCGCTGCCTATTTGCTCAACGCCAAGGCCTTGAGCGCCATGGCCGATGCCGTTGTGGGTGACGACAAAACCAAAGCCCGTGTGCGCTTTGCGATTGAGCAGTCTCTTGCGGCTACGGCGCCCAGCAATTTCATGACGCTGAACGCCGATGCGATTAAAAAAGCCATCGATACCAAAGGCGAGAGCATCGGCAAGGGTATTCAAAACCTGCTGCACGACCTGCGGCAGGGCCACGTGTCGATGACCGACGAGAGCCAGTTTGAAGTCGGCAAGAACGTCGCCACCACCGAAGGTGCGGTGGTGTTTGAAAACGAGTTCTTCCAGTTGCTG
>Ga0208916_10000905_pt1 | contig 13153 bp, 12 predicted proteins | sample DEB19_08_DNA_5_FD_184523 | JGI IMG/M metagenome (GOLD analysis project Ga0208916, IMG submission 184523) | Aqueous microbial communities from the Delaware River and Bay under freshwater to marine salinity gradient to study organic matter... | ecosystem: Environmental > Aquatic > Marine >... | reverse complement strand
AAGTACATTTTCTTCCGTCCTCATGCAAACCGTAACTTTGTTCCGATTGGCGATGAGCGTATGTCCACCAACCAAGATGCCATCGTGCGCTTGATCGGATGGGCTGGCAATATGACTGCCTCGGGACTCCAGTTCCAAGGTATCATGACTGAATAAGGAGCAAAAAATGGCTGATTACGTCACCGATGGCAAAATTGGTATTGATTTGACCGCTACTTATGCGTCCACATCTGCCGGTTCAACAACATTGTTCCCTGTTACCCCTGGTACTCGGGTGAACGCCTCCAACAACGGCGTGTATATGTTTGTACGCGCCGAATCCGACATTGCGGCATATGACGCAGTGATCATGAGCACATTTGCAGACTCAGCAACAGCAACGCCTGTTATGAGAGCAGTGCCTGTGACCACTACCAATGCTGCCGCATTAGGTTGGAATGCAGTGGGCTTTGCTCAAACTGCGATTGCCTCTAGCTATTACGGCTGGGTGGGCTTGAACGGTTTGCTCAAGGTCAACCTGTTGATTGCTTGTCAGCCTAAAGTGCCTTTGTACACCACAGCTACCGCCGGTAAACTAGATGACACAACCGTGTCTGCTGGCTTTATCCAAGGTATTGTGGCTAATACATCTGCCACTTCTGCATCTGCACCATTCTGTATGGTCAACAATGCAGGCTTAATGATGGTTGGCGCTGGCTAAACCAGATTGATGCCCCGCCCACAAAGCGGGGTATCTTTTTAATGAGTTCTGTTCCCCTCAAAATCGTTGGTAAGTGTGTCGCAGAAGACGAGACACTGTTTGCTCACATGGAAGCCGCTGTCGCAAGAGGCTTACCGCAAGTTAAACAAGCCGAGCCGGTCAAGACTAATTCGGTTATTTTGGTGGCAAGCGCACCAAGCGTAAGAGGAAAAGTAGAGGTCATTAGAAAGATGCAAGCTGCGGGGTCGCCGGTAGTCGCTATTAAAGGCGCACATGATTGGCTCATTGCTCAAGGTTTAATACCTGATTACGCTTTAGCTATTGACCCGCAAGAACACCGCATAGCGTTCTACAAGCCGCATAAGGCTGTGCATTACATGATAGCCAGCCAATGCCACCCTGCGATGTTTGACAACCTTGATGGGCATCAGGTCACCATATGGCATCCATACGTTAAAAAAGGGCAGACACGCCCTAAAAACTGTATGTTGATAGGTGGCGGCACAACTTCTGGTTTGAGGGCTATATCGTTGTTTTACGTCCTTGGCTACCGACAGTTTGAGCTGTTTGGGTTTGATTCTTGTAATACAGGCGAGATGCTTAGGGTCAACGGCGAAAGACTTAAAGACGGTGACAACCTAATTGAAGTGCAGATTGACCCAAATGGCGAGACGTTTTACTGCAACACGGCGATGGCGTTGCAAGCTGAACATTTTCAAACGTATTACGATTACTTGCCAGACGCTACATTTGTCGGGCATGGGCATGGTCTGATTCAAGCAATTATCAAAAAGCGTGAGCAGAACATGATTGAGTTGGGTGGCATCATTGATCAAAAGCGTGAGCTTAACGACCGCACATCGTTTATCCATTGGGGCAATGACAATGCGGCAAGCTGGCGCTATCGGGCAAAGATTCCATCAAGAGGATGGGCGACACTGAACGACCTGACCGCTGACACGTTGATATTTGCCAAACCGCAAGCCAATGAGCTGATGGATATGGCTCGGGCTAAGGCTCGAGGGGCATGGGTGGTGGTGGACTTCTGTGATGACCATTTTGATTGGCCTCATTACCAAGAGGCGTTACGCCTTGCGGATGCGGTGATTTGTCCGACCACCGAGATGGCAAAAAGAATAAAAGAGTTGGGCAAGGATGCTACTGTCATTTCTGACCCTTATGAGTACCCCGAGATGCCACCGCACTACGATGGGGTTAATTTGCTTTGGTATGGGCATCATGTCAACCGTGAAAGCCTAAAACGCATATTGCCCGACCTAGAGGGTTATCCCTTGCGGGTGGTGTCTAACTTTGACGGGGCAATCCCTTGGTCTTACGAGACCATGCTGGACGAGTTTGCCCAAGCCGATATAGTGGTGATCCCTGCCACAGCTCCTTACAAGAGCGCCAACAGGGCAATTGAGGCGATCAGGCAAGGGTGTTTTGTGGTTGCAGAGCCGCATCCAGCCTTGGAGGGTTTTCCCATCTATATCGGCAACATCAAAGAGGGCATCGAATGGACAACACAGCAGAACATGAACGAACTCATTTCCAAGGCGCAGAAGTTCGTGAGGGAAGAATTCTCGCCAGCAACACTGATCGACAAGTGGAAGACAGCTACGAAACGGCCTACAACCTCGGATGCGGTTCAAAGAAATGGGACGGTTGGATAAACGTAGACCTGCATTCTGATATTGCAGACATCCAGTGCGACCTGAGAAAACTTGAGTTAGCTACCGATTCAGCCGATGCGGTGGCGGCAATCCATGTTTTAGAGCACTTTTACGAGTGGGAAGTCTATGACCTGCTGAGTGAGTGGAAACGGGTCTTAAAGCCTGGCGGCAAGATGATCTTAGAGCTTCCCTGCATGGATAAGGTATTTGCTTACGTCCACAATTGCGTTGTCAATAAAGAGCCGTTACAGCCGTTTATGACCTTAAATGCGTTATATGGTGATCCTAAATACAAGTCAGAGGCAATGTGCCATCATTGGGGCTGGTTTCAGCGTCCTTTGAGGGATATGTTGGAGACCGTAGGAATGCAAAATATTGAGTTCCATGAGCCTCGATACCATTTCCCATTTAGAGACATGAGGGTCGAATGCTTAAAGGGGTCTTGACCAACGATGAGCGCCATGAGCAAATGGCAAAGTCAATGCACCTGCCTTTGCTGAAAAAAAAGGGCAAATTCAACGACCGGCGCATGACCATTGCGTGTTATGGCCCAAGTCTTGAAGACACTTGGCGACAGCTTAAACACCCGATCATGACGGTCTCAGGGGCGCATGACTATCTGGTGGAGAGGGGTGTTATCCCTGATTTCCATGTGGACTGTGATCCCAGACCGCATAAAGCTCAGATGTTAAGAAAACCACAAAAGAACACAAAGTACCTGATGGCATCGGTGTGTCATCCTGATTTTTGGGAGATTCTTAAAGGAAAAAATGTTAAGGTATGGCATCTGGTAAATGGAGATGATTTCGAGACGGTGGCATGGGTCGCCCAGCACCACCCCGAGGGAATGGAAAGCCTGATAGGTGGCGGTTCGAGCGTAGGAATGCGAGCAATGAATGTTTCGGCGGCTTTAGGGTTTCGCCGGTTTGATATTCATGGCATGGATTGTTCGTTTGTAAAAAACCGCCACGCAGGTGCTCACACTGGCAAAGATCAGACTAAAATCATGGTCAGAGTTGGTTTGAGAACATTCCAGACAACGCACCAGATGTTGCAAGCAGCGATTGAAATGGAGAAATTCATAGAGACGCAGGACGCAGAAGTGGTGTTTTACGGTGATGGACTAATGCAGGAAACTGCTTTCAAACTCAAGGAATTAGCATGAAAAATGAAGTAGCTGGCTGGACAAACGAAAGCTGGATGGAAGACAACCGAGGCAAGATGGCTGTTTTTTTCCATGCCAAGCAAGTGCAAAACGCATTTAAGACGGCTCAGGAAAACCGCCCAATCTTTGAAGAAAAAATCTTTATTAAGAAACTTGTGCCAGGCGACTCAACCCTGATTGTTGACCGCCCTATGCGTCCCTCAGATGTTGAGGAATTCCCGATTGAGTGGGCAAGGTTTGAGCAAAAGAAAGAAAATCGTGTGGCGGGTACTCCGCTGGATGCGTGGCCTGTCTTGAGTGAAACCCAAAAAGCTGAGTTCCGAGCACTTAACATTTTTACGGTTGACCAGTTTGCACAGCTCCCTGATTCGGTGGGCAACAAGATCATGGGCTTTAACGATTTGCGTGACAAGGCTCGCACATTTATCTTGGCGGCAAAAGATTCGGTGATAATGGACAACGTGAGAGCCGAAACCGAGAAAATTATGCAGGCTCAAGCCGCTGAATTGGCTGAACTTCGTGCGATGATTGGCGAGTTGACGGCTAAAAAAAGCGGTCGACCCAAGAAAGAAACCGTAGAGGAATAACATGAGCTACACATTACTGCAACTGGTTGACCAAGTATCGGCAGAGCTGGGACTGACTCAGCCAGCGGCAGTAATTGGCTCATCAAATAATCAGACCATTCAATTATTGGCTTTGGCTAATCGTTTGGGTAAGGATTTGGTAAGAGATTTTGAATGGCAGCGTTTGGTGCAAGCCTACATTTGGCAAACACAGGTTGCGGTGAGCACCACGGGAAATATCACGGCAGGATCTAAAGTCATTACAAACATTCCTGACACGTCAAGTTTACAGGTTGGAAATGTGGTCACCGGCACTGGTCAAACACCGTATGCGGAAATTTTGACGATTGACAGCGGTACGCAAGTGACGCTGAATGCGCCGGTCACCACGTCCACTGCTTCGGTTTCAATGACGTTTGCCAAGCAGGATTACGATTTGCCAGACGGGTATGACCGCATGATCTCAGACACAAACTGGGACAGGACAGACCACTGGCGCAACCTTGGTACTAAGTCATCTCAAGATTGGCAGTTCTTACAAGGCGGCATTATCTCAATTGGCCCACGTGAGCGTTATCGAATCTATAACAACAAATTCCGCATTTTTCAAGCCCTGACCACTGTTTACAACTTCTCTTTTGAGTATGTGTCTAACTGGTGGGTTTGTGCGGCAGGCTCAGATCAGGGGTCAAAATCAGCGTTTACGGCAGACACAGACACCTGTGTTTTCCCTGATGATTTGATGTTGGCTGGCTTGAAATTCTATTTTTTAAAAGCCAAAAAGCTCGATTATTCAATTGAATTAGGCGAGTTCATGCGGTCGCTTTCATACTGTAAAGCTCAAGATGTGCCAGTGTCGGCAATGTCACTTGCGCCGGTTGGTATGAATCAACTGGTCGGGCCGTGGAGTGTGCAAGATGGCAATTGGCCTAGTGTTTAAGGAGATAACATGAAATTAGATGGACTGTATGCAAACATTCACGCTAAAAGAGAAAGAATAGCGGCGGGGTCTGGCGAGACAATGAGAAAGCCTGGCACAGCAGGCGCACCGACCGCCAAAGATTTCAAACAAGCTGCTAAGACCGCCAAGCCTGAAAAAAAGAAATAAATGCTTAATTCATTTGCCAAAATACCCCGTCAACAGTCTGCCCAGACGGTAACTGTTGCTGCGCCAATTGGTGGATGGAACGCCCGAGATGCTTTGGGTGCGATGGATGCTTTGGATGCAGTCACATTGCAAAACTTCTGGCCTGGCACGAATTCGGTGATTTTAAGAAATGGGTATACCAAACACGCTACGGGCTTGCCTGGCGTTGTTCAGACCTTAATGGCGTACAGCTCAGGCACATCAAATAAGCTATTTGCCGCATCTGTAACAAGTATTTATGACGTTACCTCGCCTGGCGCTGTGGGTGCGGCATCGGTTACTAGCCTGACAAACGCTAAATTTCAATATATCAATATGACCACCACGGCGGGGTCTTATCTGATGGCGGTTAATGGCGCAGATAAGCTCAGAATTTACAACGGCACTACTTGGTTTAAAGATGGTGACGGTGTACCTTATGACATTACAGGCGTAGATACGTCAACTTGTTCAAACATTACACTATTTAAAAATAGAGTTTGGTTGATTGAAAATAACACATTAAAAGCATGGTATTTGCCGATTAACTCAATTGGCGGGGCAGCAACTAGTTTGGATATGTCAAGCCTTGTTCAGCAGGGTGGCTACATCATGGCGGGTATGACTTGGACGCTAGATGCTGGTTATGGTATGGACGATTATTTGGCGTTTATTACCTCAACTGGCGAAGTTATTGTTTGGCGATTAACCGATCCAACAACCCCATCTGGAATATCAATGATTGGGGTTTACTCTATTGGCGCACCGATTGGACGTAGATGCTGGACTAAATTTGGTGGAGACTTGCTGATCATTACTCAGGATGGCGTAGTGCCTATGAGTGGGTCATTACAGTCATCTAGGCTTGATCCAAGGGTATCTATCACCAATAAGATTCAATACGCCATGAGCGTGGCTATATCGACCTATGGGGCTAATTTTGGGTGGCAATTGTTGTATTACCCTAAAGAAAACCAGTTAATCTTAAATGTGCCAATTGCAACAGGACAAGAGCAGCAGTATGTGATGAACAACATCACAAAGAGCTGGTGTAACTTTACAGGCTGGGCAACAACTTGTTGGGAATTACACCTAGATGATCCTTATTTTGGGGGTGATGGGTTTGTGGCTCAAGCGTGGGATGGCAATACCGATGATGTGTCAGATATTGCAGGATTTGGTCTCCAGAGCTTTCAGACGTATGGCACAGCCCTACAAAAGCAGTGCAAGATGATTCGATACCATCTTCAAACCAATGGCGCTCCTGCGGTGTTTGGTAACGTAAACGTGGATTACAACTTAGCTGATGAAACTGCACAGCTTAACTTTTCTACGACTTCATATGCAACATGGGATACAGGATTGTGGGATTCTGCGGTTTGGGGTGCTGGTCTTGTTCCAAATGCCGATTGGCAAGGTGCGACAAATATCGGATATTCATTTGCTCCGTTGATCAAAACATCCACTCAGGGCATACAATTACAGTGGGTCGCAACCGATCTGGTGTTTGAGGGCGGCGGTGTGCTTTGAGATAGTTACCAATCATTCAGTGGGTCATTGGACTGCTGAAAAGATTAAAGGGAGCTATTTTGATGCAAGAAGCCAAGCCATTGGACTAAAACAAAACGGCGAGTTTGTTGCTGGTGTGATTTACGAGAACTGGTGTAGGCGGTCAATTACCTGCCATATTGCTATTTCTGGTCGGTTGACACCTAAATACTTGGCGGTGATTTTTGACTATCCATTTAACGTGTGTAAGGTCAAAAAAATTATTGTTCCAGTAGATGCAACAAACTTAAAAAGCATATCCTTGGTAGAAAAGATGGGCTTCACTGAAGAAGCAAGGATCAAGGATGGCATGGCTGATGGGGACATGATTTTGTACACATTGGCAAAGGATGATTGCAAATATTTAGGGGAACGATATGGGAAAAGAGTCTAGTCCACCACCAGCGCCTGATTACGCAGCGGCAGCGACCGCCCAAGGCGTGGCAAACACAGAAGCGGCAAGGGCTACGGCAAAATTGTCTAACCCTAATATGTACACCCCTTATGGAACTTCATTGGTAAGTTATGAGGGCGATGTACCAACTGTTCGTCAAACTCTTACACCTACCGCACAAAAGACATTAGAGGCGCAACAAGGCGTTCAATATTCCCTTGCAAACCTTGGACAAAAAGGAACTGATATTGCGGGAGGCGTGTTAGATAAGCCGTTTAGCTTTGGTGGGCCTGCTGTACAAACTTCACTGGATACAAGCGGAATAGCCAAAATGCCAGTTAACGCAGGCATGACAGGTCAAGAAGCAATCATGGCTCGACTTGAGCCGTCTTTGGCAAAACAAAGGGTAAGCACTGAAACTCAGTTAATTAATCAGGGTTTACGGCCTGGCACTGAGGCGTATAACAATGCCATTCAATTACTTGGTCAGCAAGAAAATGATGCAAGGCAACAAGCCGCATTGCAAGGTCTTAATCTGGATATTGGCGCAAATGCTCAAGGATTTAACCAAGCATTGCAGGGCGGTCAGTTTGGCAATACCGCCCAACAGCAGGCACTTGCACAAGCTATCCAACAACGTCAAATGCCGCTTAATGAGATTAGTGCATTAATGTCTGGTTCACAGATTCAGAATCCGCAATTTCAAGCATATACAGGCGCTAACGTAGCGGCAGCTCCAGTATTTGCGGCGGCTCAAGCACAAGGAACGGCTGCTCAAAATGCGTATAACCAACAGGTTGCACAAGATAACGCCTTTACAAGCGGATTATTCAGTTTAGGTGGTGCGGCTCTGGGTGTACCGTCAATTGGCGGCGCATTAAGCAAAAAACTTGGTATTGCATAAGGAAAAGTTATGCCAGATATAAATTTAAGCCCCTACACGGTTGAACAACAGGCAATTGACCGCCGCCGCCGCATGGCTGAGTTGTTGCAACAACAAGCTGCCGCACCGATGGAAATGCCATCTATGCCTGGTGTAAGAAGTAGCCCATTTGCTGGTTTGGCTAAGTTATTGCAAGGCTATGGCGCAGGTCAAACTTTGCAAAACGTTGATACAGAACAAAAAGCCCTTGGTGAAAAATATCAAACCGAGCGCACTAATCAATTTCAAGATTTAGCTCGATTACTCAGCGCACCAGCTCAAGCGGCACAGTTTTCCGAATTAGCGCCAGCAGAGGGACAAGGAACAATCACTAAAGTTAATGAAACAGCGCCAGCTCGACCTGCGGGTTATTTGCCTGCTGAGGCTTTATCTCAATTTACGCATCCTGAGATTAATCAGTTGGCTATGTCAAGGTACTTGGCTCAACTTGAACCTAAAGCGCCAACTAAATTAGGGCCAGATGAATCTTTATTACATCCGACTACCTATGAAGTTTTGGCAACAGGAAAAACTAAGGAAACATTCCACCCGCCTGTTAACGAGTTTGATCCTAATTCTGGTCAAACTCTTAAGGTTGCATACAGTAATTTGGGTACTCGCAAAGTGATTGACACGGCTGGCGCTTATACGCCTGACCAATGGAATTCCATGCCTTTGGAAGCTAAAGCCAAATTGTTGTTTGATCAATACAAGTTTGGTAATTTGAGTGCTGAACAATTGATTCAAGCGGGTCAGAAAAATGCACAGCTTGGCCAAGAGTTACAAAAATTACAATTTGAAACCGGTAAAGGTGGCCCTGGCCCTGTAACTATTCCCGCTAATTCGCCAATGCCTAATTTGGGTAATCCCGCAGTAAATCCTGCTGTATCTGCTCCAGTTGTTGCACCCGCTGTTTCTGCAACGCCATTGCCTCCCGCAACAAAAGGTAAAAAGCCCTACACGCAATTAAATGCGCCGCCTGTCGCCCAAGTTGCGCCTGTTGAGCAACCTGTTGCAACACCAACCGAGCAACCGCCTGTTGGATTAAGCCCTAAAGCACAACAGCAATGGTTCTTGGATCAAGCAAAAATCAAAACTGAAGCCGACAAAGCAGAGCAAAAGAAATCTCGCAATCTTGAGCAATTGCCTGATTTAATTTCATCTGCTAAAGCAATTTTGCAAGGTAATGGCGGTGTTGATGCAAACGGTAAACCAATAAAAACACCATTACCGACACAAAGTATGGGCGGCGCTGCTGTTGATGTTTTAGGTGGATTTATTGGAAAAACTCCATCAGGAGCAGGCCCAGCCGACCGATTAAAAGTAATTGGTGGAGCTATGACAATGGCAATGCCTCGCATGGAAGGCCCTCAGTCTGATGCGGATACTCGCTTATATAGGGAAATGGCTGGTCGAGTTGGAGATGACACTTTATCAATTCAAAGACGACTTGATGCTTTGGATCAGGTTGAAAAAATATATTCAAAATATGGCAAGTCAACTGGTTGGAAAGTGGTCAAATAATGGCAGACCAAATCTATAAAGTCCAAGACCCGCAAGGCAATATTCGCCAAATCAGTGGCCCTGCTGGAGCTTCTGAAGCTGAAATTATTGCTCAGGCACAAAAGTTGTTTGCTGATGTAATTCCAGCACCTGATCAACCAGTTGTTGCGCCTGTTGGTAAACAAGCGCCTCAATTGTTGCCAGCCAATGTGCTAGAACAAATGAAAAATAGTGAAAACCCATTGCCAGGCTTATGGATGGGTGCTACTGATCCTTTCTATGCTGGTGGTCGGTTAGCAATGCAAACTGGCATAGGCGATAAACAAGCAATGGACAAAGCTATTGCTGAACGTGAAGCCGCATACCAAGCAAGTCGCCAAAACAAAGGATTTGACACAAATAGGATGGTTGGCAATATTGTCAGCCCTCCAAATATTGCACTGACAATGGCAATGCCTGAGTCACTTGTTTCGACTTTGCCTCGATTATTAGCAACTGGTAGCGTTATGGGCGCAGGCACAAGCCTGATGAATCCTGTTACCGAGCCAACGCAACAAAAAGATTACGGTGAAACACTGAAATCAAACATGATGATGGGCGGTATGCTTGGCCCAGTGTTTCAAGGCGGGGCTAAAGCGGCGGGTGCTTTGGGTAGCAATATTGCTCAAAGGGTTAGTGAAAGTTCTGCGGCTGATGCGGCAAAATTAAAAATTGCTGAAGTGCTGTCAAAAAGCGGCGTAGGCTCATTATTTGAGCCTGGCGGTGCTGGTAATGCGTTAAGCCAGATTGAAGCAAGATTATCCAAACTTGGCCCAGAGGCATCCTTAGTAGATGCGGCTGGACAGCCTACAAAGGTTTTGCTTGATACGTTGGCAACCCTGCCAGGACAGGCTAAAACCCTTGTAGAACAGTTTATTCGCAACAGGCAAGCCACACGCCCACAAAGAATAATGACGGCGGCTGATGAGGCTTTAGGCACTGGCGGCGCTGGGTACAAAACCACTTTGGATGCGTTGATTGAACAACGGAAAACTGCCGCAGCTCCTTTGTATAAACAAATTGAAAATTTATCAGTTAAGGTTGATTCTGAGTTGTATAAGTTATTGCAAGCCTCGCCAAAATCTCATGCTAAATATGAGGAACTTGTGCAACTTAATCGCGGTACACCAATTGATTTGTCAAAGATTAAGCCTGGTGACGATATTCCCTTTGATGCGTTGGATAAGGTTAAACAGGCTTTGTACGACTTGGGTAATGATGCTAAAGGTAAATTTAATGAGCCTACTAATATTAGTGCATCGTATGACAAACTTAGGCGAGACCTGATTAGCAAAGCAGATAAATTAAGCCCTAAAGACCCAACAACAAAAGAATCTATTTACAAAATGGCAAGAAATGCGTTTGAAGGGCCATCCCAACTTAAAGGTGCGGTTGAAGCTGGTCGCACTGCCATGAAAAACGATCAAATTGGTGTTTCTGAGTTAATGAAAGACATGGGAACTAGTGAGTTGGAGGCATTCAGAATTGGGGCTTTACAGTCTTTGCGGGACAAGGTTGGCACTGAAGCTGGTCAAACATCATTGTTAAAAATGTGGAAAGAGCCAGCCACCAGCGGAAAACTTAAAGAAATATTTGGCAAGGATTACCGTGAATTTGCGGCATCTGTGGCTAAAGAAGCTCGATTAAAAGAAATTGAGCAAACTGGTCGAGGCACAAAAACAGCACAGCGTTTATTGTCGGCGGGTGAATTAGATGCTGGTGATGCAGTGCAAGCAGGCCAAGCTATGGCAAGTGCTGGACAAGGTAATCCCGCCCCGCTGATAAATACGGTTATGAATCTTGGAAAAAAGATTTCCACACCAGAACAAACACGCAATGAGATGGCAAAATTGCTTATGCAACAAGGCCCAGCAGCAATGCGTACATTACGAGATTTGCCTTTGGCTGTAAAACAATTCAATGAAGCTCAAGCCAGAAATGCGGCTTTAGCAAATACTTTGGCACAACAACCAAATAGGTGATGCAATGAGTTACAACGGCAGCGGAACATTTCAAATAAACACCTCTGGGCAACCAGTAGTTGCAGGCACGGTTATATCCTCGACCGCTTTTAACGCCCTTACAGCGGATTTGGCAACAGGTCTGTCCACGGCTATCACAAAGGACGGTCAGACCACCACAACAGCTCGCATACCGTTTGCGGCGGGTATTAATTCCACATTAACCACGGATTCTACTAATACCACCACAGGGTCAATTCTTACGGCTGGTGGTGTGGGTATAACTAAGGCGCTAAATGTTGGCACAACCTTGGGGGTAACTGGCGTAGCTACTTTTAGCGCACAACCAATATTTTCTAGTTTGACGGCATCAACGGCAGTGGCAACAGATTCTTCTAAGGGTCTTGTCAGCGTCACCAATACCGGCACAGGTAATAACGTGTTGGGAACTGGCCCAACAATATCCTTGCCTGTTATTGACAACATCAAAATGGGATATACGACCACTGCTACGGCGGCGGGAACAACGACCTTAACTGTGGCAAGTAACTATCGCCAGTTTTTTACTGGCTCTACCACGCAAACCATTGTTTTGCCTGTTACTAGCACTTTGGTGACTGGCATTGCTTATGAGATCGAAAACAACTCAACTGGCACATTAACTGTTAATTCATCTGGCGGTAACTTGGTTGGAACAATTCCCGCCGGCGTTTGTGCTCATGCGGTCTGTATTGGCACTACGTTAACAACTGCCGCCGATTGGGATTGGGACTACATCTCAACCACCACAATCACAGGTACAGGCGCTAATGTGTTGGGTACTTCTCCGACCATTACAACGCCTACTATTGATACCATTACTTCTGCCGCTGCTACTGCACTTACATTAAAAAGTGCTGGAACAACGGCACTCACAATAAGCACAAGTCAAGCCGCAACTTTTGCAAGCACTGTTGCTGATTCAGTCGCAATATTAAGACCATTGGTTTCTGGTACTGCGGTTACGCTTACCACGCAAACAAGTGTTGACTTTACTTCTATCCCATCATGGGTGAAACGTATCACTGTGATGTTTAACGCGGTTTCTTTATCTGGCACAGCGTATATGCAAGTGCAACTTGGTGATTCTGGTGGTATTGAAAACACTGGGTATACAGGCTCAGTAACAATTGTTGGTAATGCTGGTACAGGTGTTTCATCTTCTTTAAGCGCAGGATTCCAAACAGAGAATCATACTTATTGGGTAGCGGCATCAACTCGCATGGGAATGATGACGCTTACAAATGTTAGCGGTAATATATGGACTGCAAATTGGACGCTTGGGGCAACTGGAACAAGCCCTGCGGCTAATGCTTTTGGTGGCGGCGTAAAAACATTAACCGACACATTAGATAGGGTGAGAATCACAACTACTAATGGAACTGACACCCTTGACGCTGGTTCAATCAACATCCTTTACGAGTAAACATCATGACACACAGAATCGTAGTTAACGTAGAAACAGGTGAAGTCACTCAAGTTGAGTACACCGCTGAAGAACAAGCAATCCATGATGC
>Ga0208916_10000904_pt1 | contig 13162 bp, 16 predicted proteins | sample DEB19_08_DNA_5_FD_184523 | JGI IMG/M metagenome (GOLD analysis project Ga0208916, IMG submission 184523) | Aqueous microbial communities from the Delaware River and Bay under freshwater to marine salinity gradient to study organic matter... | ecosystem: Environmental > Aquatic > Marine >... | reverse complement strand
GCCGGGGCTTACCCGGTGCCCCAAGGGGTCAAGGATGACCTGCTACGGCTCTGTGCCGAGCGGGGGGCATTGCTGGAAGAGGTGGCGCAGCGGCTCAAGACTGCGTGACTAGCCTACCGCGCCACGCCCTTGATCTTCTCCGCCGTCCTCATACCACCCAATCCGAGCATACCCAAGAGGACCACGAACAAGTCCCCTAGCTCCACCTCGGGAATGGGGGTGGTCGAGCCGGTCAACAGGAGCACCCAGTCCGCCATAGGACGGCCGATGTAATGCCATGCGAGGGCGCAGCCACAAATCCATCCGATGAACGGACGCCACCTTGACGTAAACGGGTCGGAGGAACCCGCTTCGACCTTGTTCACGTCGGCCTGCATCTGCGCCTGCTGTAGCGCGGCGTCGATAGCCTTGAACTCCCCCGCCTGGCGCATCTCCTCGATGGCGATGGCGGCCTTGGCTTTCTCGGCAGGGTCTGGCCAGGCGCGGTCGATGATCTTGCCCACCACCCCGGCGATCATGTCTCCAACCATGCGATCTTCCTCCAGCGCCGCCCACATCGAGACAGGCGCGGTGTACGCCAGCAATGCCGGCCGGACGGCTAGCCGAAACGGTAGCCGCTCGGCATCCATGCCATCATCGCGAGAGCCACCCGGCTATCGCTTCCTTGAAGAAAGCCACCCCGGCCCAAAGGATGCTGATCGCGAGCGACAGCCCACCGATCACGCCCTTGTACCGCGCCATCTCCCGCGCGTTGGCCTCGATGGCCGCTTGAATGGCGTCGAGGCGCTTGTCGAGTTCCCTGCGCCTCGTCTCGCGATCTTCGTCGTCTCTATCCATGCGAGACTCCAATACGGCAAGCCGTTCGTCTGCGGTTGGGGGCATTACTTCCGGCCTCCGTGCTCGATGGAAAAATGCGGTGGATCGCCGAACCGTCCGCCCCAGCGACAGTCCGGGGCCAGCGATTCCCAGTATTCGCCGAGCGGCTTGTAGTCCTGCGTGAGCTTGCCGCCTCGAAACAGGTTGAAGTCCACGGCGAGGCGGTCGCAGTGCAGGCTGTTGCGGATGCCGATACCCTTGGCTGCGTTCAATGCCGCCTGTTCTGGCGTGCGCCACGTTTCACCGAAGGTCAGTTCGTAGCCTTGCAAGTCGGCCCATTCGATGAGCAGGCCGACGTAGCGCACGAATCGAGACTGTTTCTCGCGCAGGCTTTCACTCATGCCAGACGCACTCGATGACTGAGTGATAGATTTTCGGCCCGCGAACGCCGTCGCCCACGGTTTGCAAGCCAAGCCACGCAGAGCGGCCGCTGGCAATCAGGGCACGCATCGCCGCCGTAACGTCCCGGCCGTCCGACGTTGGTGTGACTCGGTTGGACTGCGTCACTGTCGCGAGCGGCGACACCTGACCGTCCACGACCACGACGAGTCGCAGGCCGGTCGGCGAGGGGCCGCTGTCCGGCGTCCAGCTAAACGCCCAGCGGCAGGACTCGATGGACAAGTCGCGATTGCTGTATAGCAAAGACATCGACGCCGACATCGCGACCCCTGGCCAGTGCCACGCGCCGGACGGATAGCCCTGCAAGGGCACCTGCGCGTTGCGGTACAAGGTGAACTCCGTCTGCATGCTGGCCCCAACAGACGACGCCCACAGGGTCAGCAGGAACGCGAGCGTCCTCATTTCTTGAAGGCGTACATGCGCACGCTCCCCGAGGCGATATTGCCGCTCGAGAAGAGCAGCCGGAAATACGTGCTCGCTGCCGCGACATATGCGCCCATGCCGTTGATCATGTAGTAGGACCCGGCCGCGTTCTCGCCTGACAGCCGCCACGACACCCGCACGCCCATGCCGCTGACGGACGTGATCTCGACGGTGCCGCTGATCTGCTCGCCGTCCTGGTTGCCGACCGCGTTGGCCATCAACAGCTTCGCGTCGCTGGTCGATCCGGCAAGGCCTTCGCTGGCCGCGTCGGTCAGGTTGTGCCGCGACCAGCGGTAGGCGCTCGTCGCATAGGTCACGCCGTCCGACGACAGACGGCCCCACAGCTCGACTCCGTCGGTGACCGGCTTGAGGTTGTCGATGTGGATCACGTGCCGCGCGTAGTTCGTGAGGTCGAGCGCGAAGTCGAGCGTCGCGGAGGTCGAGGCGGTCTCGGTTTCGAGCAGCGCGCAGGCCCCGCCGAGGCCCGCCGTGACGAGGTTCGGCGGCGTGATCCGCTTCATCGTGCCGGCCGACTCGTCCCACACCCACAGCAGATCGTCGGTCGCGATGCTAGTCAGCGCGGTCGCGTCCTCGATCGGCACGTGGCGTGCGAGTTCGACCCAGTCGGTCGAGCGCCGCTGCAGCAGGATCCAGGCGCTCAGGCTCGCGAACGTGAAGTCGGTCGAATCCTCGAGGAGGATCTGCCCCGCCCCGCCGGCGGCGTGGTTGACGGTGACGACGCGCGAGGCGTTCTCGGCCATCACGATAATGATCTGCCCGTCGCGGGTGTTGGTCTGCGCGATGGTGTCGAGCGTGTCGGTCGCCGCGTTGCCCTCGGTGTCCAGGCGGAACACGCCGCCGCCGGCGCCCTCCGGCGGCGTCACGCTGCCCGAAGCGATGGTCAGCTCGTAGCGCGCCTCGCCGCCGACTGCTTCGGCCATGATGTCGCGGATGGCCTCGAGCGCGGCTTTCATTTCCGCGTTGGTGCGGGCCGCGTTTTCCAGGTAGCCCGCTGCTGGCAATGTGCTCATGTCAGTACCCCTGCACGACCGCGTCGACGAGGCCCGTGACCGCCGTGCCGCTGGCGTTCAGGACCTCGATGTCGGGGCCGAGCGTGTTGGATTTGTCGATGATCCGCGCGGTCACGCCGCCGTTGCCATCCGTCTGCACGGTGACGTTGACGGCCTTGATCGCGCGGTAGGTCTTGGTGATCGGCAGCCGGGTCGACGTCGCCGAGATCACGACGTCGTCGAAGATCTCGACCAGATCCGGCACGTCGATGACGATGTCGAACTGCGAGACGACGCCCTGCACCGCCCCGCCCTGCGTGGTCAGCCGGAACTGGTAGCTGTCGGCCGTGGTGTCGAAGGGCCCGAGCTGGCCCGGGAACGACGCCCACTCGCCGATCGTGTCGGCGTCCCAGAACAGCGCCCCGTCCGTACCCCAGAACGGATCGCCGTCGACGCCCCAGAACGCGCCCGAGGTCGAGATCCGGTAGTCGAGCGTGTAGCCGCCGGTGACGGTGGTGTCGATCTTGAGCACGCCGTCGCCGAGGATGTCCGTCGTCGGCGTGTAGGTCGCGATGTAGACGAGGCTGTCGTAGGTGTTCGCGAGCCAGTACGCGTCGCCATCGTCGGCCCAGTGCAGCGCCGCGTCCGCGCCCCAGAACGGCGGCGATGACAGCAGATCCGCTTCGAGATCCGTGCCGGTGTCCGTGCCGCCGCTGAGACTGCCGGCCCAGCCCGGGCCCTCGGCCTGGGTGACGACGACGTTCGCCGTCACCAGATCGCCGAGATCAATCGTCACGCTGGCGGCCGTCGCCGACTCGATGCCGCTGGTGTCGACGGCCTTGATCAGCAGCGTCTGCGTGCCGTGCAGCGCCGAAATGTCGAACGGCGGGCTCGCGACGACGCCGGGGTGCAGCGCGCGCGCCGTGCCCCAGTCGGTCGAGGTGCCGTAGTTCGCGCGCAGCACGAAGCCGGCGAGGTCGAGCGGCGGGTTCGGGTAGGGCCAGGTCAGCGCACTGCCCTGCCGGTAGAAGCGCTCGACGTTCGCCGGCGGCGTCGCCTTGCCGACGACGGTGTGCGTGATCTCGGTCCAGTCGGAGGTCGCGCCGAATTGCGAGACAGAGCGCAACTGCACGGCGTAGGCGGCCCCGTCCTGCACCGGCATGACCGACAGCTCGCCGCCGGCGGCCGGCAACGTGGGCAGCCAGTGCCAGTCCTCGGTCGTGTCCGCCTGCCGGTAGCGCGCCTGGATGATCTCGGCCTGCACGGTGCCCGTCGACTGATCGAGCGCCGCGGCGATCAGGATGCGCGAGGTCAGGTCGCCTGCGCTCGACCGAATGAGCGCGTCTTCGTCCGAGTCGACCGACAGGATCTGCACGCGCGCCGGCCGGGCCCGATTGGCAACAGGCGGCAGGGTGATCTGCGGGTCGAAGTCCGGCACGGCGCCGCTCGCTGCGGACTGGATCGCCGGCGCGTAATCCTGGAAGGTGATTCGCGCGCCCATGTCGGCCAGCGGCTCGATGGAGCGCACGACGAGGTCGACGGACTCCGAGCCGGAGACGCCGAACAGGACGAGGTCGCCGACCGCCGGCCCGCTGGTCGTTGCGACCGGCGTGGCGAACGTCAGCGCCGTCTGCTCGCCCGCCGCCGTGTTCACCGGGGTCAGCAACGTGTCGCCGGTCGCAAGCCGGAACCGGCAGGCATACGAGACGCCGCCCGTCATGGTCACGGCCGCGTCCAGCACCACGCCCGTGGTGTTGCTGCCACTCGTCGCCAGACTGCGCACGCGGGCAGCAGAGACGCCCCAGAGTGGCACATCGTGCGTGACCTTCACGAGGTCGCCCGGCTCGCAGACGATGTGCTCGATGTCGGTCTCGAGGCTGTAGATTTCAGGCCGCAGTCGCGCCGTGAACAGCGCGCGCCGGCCGCGCCTCCATGCCTGCGCAGCCGAGGTGGTGAACGGCAGCTCCAGCGTCTCGAACAGCGTGGCGTTGGCCGCGGTGTAGCCGTCGTCGTAGATCCGGATCTTGTCCTGCTGATGCTCCGTCGCCTCGTTGGGGAACAGCACCTCAAGGCCGTGCGGGCGCGTGGCGAAGAGCTTCGTGCTCTGGAAGTTCCGGGAATTGCGCGGCGTGAAGTGCTGCACGACGGTCGTTTTCGTGTTGTCGAGCGCGACCGAGTACAGGCCGTTGCGCGTGATGCGCACGGCGTTGCCGGTGGCGGCGATGTCGTCCAGCACCTCGGCCACGCTCGAACGCTGGTCGAGCAGCGCATCGAAGGTGACGCCGTCGGCCGTCGTCTGCGCGTCCCACTCCAGCATGCGGGCGAGGTCAATGCGCGAAGCCGCCAGCGGCCGCGCGTTGGCGCTGCCTCTCAGCACATCGCAGAACGCCCAGGCCGGCGAGCGGGTCTGCTGCTCGACCCAGCTGGAGCCGTTCCAGACCGGCAGAATGCTGGTCACGGTGCAGTTGAGCTGCTCGATCTGCCCGTTCAGCTGATTGGACGCGCGCACCCTGATCGCGATGCGGGCGATCCCGGTCTTCGTGAAGGGTTGCGTGTTGGTGATGGACCGGAACGCCGTGAGATAGGACTCCTCGGTCGTCACCGACTGGTTCTTGCCAGTGTTATCCGACTGGTCGTCAATCGTCAGCCGGCGCACCTGCACCTGCCACTGGTTGCGGCTCGGGAACAGGACGCGAACCGTGCGGCGGATGGCGCTCTTGCTGTTGGCTGCGATCTCGAACGCGCCGCCCGTGATGGTGATTCCGGAGGCTGGCGCGGTCAGGGTCGGATTCTGCCAGGCGCCGCCGGACAGCGGGCGCACCTGAACTTCGAAAGACACCGCGACGCCGAGCTTCACGTTCCTGTCCGTGATGCGCTGCAGGCCGCCCGGAAAGGTCACGTCCAGAATCGCCTCGTCTGCGTCCGGCTCGGTGGTCTGCAGCACGAAGCCGTCGACCTGTCGCAACTGGATGTTGAGCGCGACCTCGCGCACCTGGGACGGGAACAGCGTGATCGGGGTGTCGGTCGAATAGCCGTAGCGGATCTGGTATTCGCAGTCCTGCAGGTGCTCGATCGGCGTGTCCCCGATCTTGATGTCCGAGATCGCGAGCGGTCCGTAGCCGACGTCGAACACGGCGCGCACGAACTGCTCCTCGCCCCATGCGATCTCGGAGTACGGCTGCGCCGCGAGCACCGGGTAGTGACGCACGCGGCGGCCGTAGATTTTCGGGATCGGCAGGTAGGGCCGCGCTTCGTTGCGGATGCCGGCGATCGAATACCGGGCCTCGTAGGCCTCCTGCCGGCCCGCGTTGCGCTGCTTCGGCACCGGCGAGAGCGCTCCCGCGATCAGCGAGGTGACGAGGCCGACGCCGGCCTGCAGCAAGCCCGTGGCTAGCGCCGAGAGGCCGAGCGTGCCGACCCATGAGGACGCGGCGAAGCCGGCGACAGAGACGATGAGCGGAATCGCGGGCCCGGCCGGCAGGTTCTTGATCGCCACCGGCCCGGTCTTCGGCCGAACGTGGCGCCACTGGTCCCTGGGGACGATCCGATCGCCAATGACGACGACGGCGTTCCCCATGGCTGCCAGCGGCACCCTGCCACGCTCGGCGGCCTCGGCCACCAGATCTTCGACCGTCGGCCGGCCCGCGGCCTCCCACAGGTAGCGGGTGTCCCGCAGCGGGTGCGGGCAGGCGACGACGGTGATCATTGCCACTGCGCCCAGCGGTAGAAGCCCGAGATCCGGCGCGACCAGGTCGGCGAGTCGTAGCGCTCGACGCACGAGTCGATGCCCCGGCGGGCGTGCAGCATGCGGCCCGGCTCGACGACGATGCCGAGGTGCGACTCCTCGCCCAGAATGCGCAGCAGGATGAGGTCGCCGCGCTCCTCGCGCCCCGGCCGGACGTGGCGCCAGGTCTCGGACTCGCCGCGGATGATGGCGGCGATATGCGCGCGCTCGGCGGCGTCCAGCTCGCGGCCGTAGCGGTCGCCGAAGCTCGGCAGCTCGATCCCGTGCTGTTCGCGATACCAGAGACACGGCAGACCCCAGCAGTCGATGCCCTCACGGGTCGTGCCGTGCAGCTGGTAGGGAATGCCGATGTACTGGTCCACGGTCATCGGTCCACCGCCTGGAATAGGCCCGGATACTCGATCGGCGTGTACACGTAGGCCGGGAACGGCTCGCTCAGCAACGGCTCGTAGGCGAGCGTGAAGCGCATGCGCTGGACGTCGTACTCGACCGCGCGCGACTGGAACGCGAACGGACCCGCCTCGACGGTGTCCGGATGGGACGCGAGCACGACCTCGAGCGTCAGCGTCAGCGGCGTGTCAATGCTGCGAACTTCCTCGATCAGCTCGCGGCTCACGTTGTCGACGACAAGCTCGACGGACTCGGCAGAGGTGGCCGGGATCGAAATCTCAAACGGGAACGCCGTGTAGGTGTCGCCGCGGCTCACAACGTCCTCGGTGTTGGCCACGATCCGGATCGGCGTCACGATGGCGCTGTGCTCGACCGTGAGCAGTTGCAGCCACACTTCGTCCGACTGCGCGGCGTAGAGCGCGGCGCGGGCGTTGGTGCTTAGCGTCCTCACGGCAGCACCTCAAGATCCAGCGTCGTGCGCCAGTAGTCCGGCGCGCCCGCCTCGGTGTATGCCGGCGGCGAGCGGAACCGGTACGAGGCGGCCGAGCCTGTCCGGTGGTCCGTCCAGTCGAACGGGTCGACCTCGGCCAGCGTGGTGCGGTAGAAGGTTTCGAGCGTCGCCACTTGAGACGTGGTCAGCAGCAGTTCCATGCTGTAGACGCGCACGGCCGCCGTGTAGCGCCGGCGCATCTTGGCCGGCCCCACGTCCATGTCCGAGCGCACGACGTTGCTCTGCGGCGCCTCGGTGAAGCCGTCGGCCAGTGGCCGCTGCGGCAGTCCTGCGGGCCAGCTGGCCATTACCGGGCCACCAGCGGCGGCGCCAGGCCGAGCGGCGCGAGCATGCCTTCGGCGGCCGAGTCACTGGCCACGCTCGCGAACACCTGGCGGATCTCGCGCCGGCCGTTGACCGTGCGACGCTGGACGCTCTGCGGCGCCGCGCCGACGTTGACGATCGTGATGTCGCCGCCGCCACTGCCCGGCCTGCCGACGGCCACCACCTCCCCCGGCTGCGCGGTGAAGGCGACAGGCCGCTCGCCGCCGCCGGAGCCGGCCACCTTGTACAGACCGCCCCGCGCGTTGCCGAACAAACCGCGCAGGAATCCGCCGATTCCGCCGCCAGGCTCAAGCACAGAATTGGCCCCGCTGCTGAACAACCTTGCCAACGGGTCGGTCACGGTGTCTCGCAACAGCAGCCGCGCGATGTCCTTCGCCAGCCCGCCGAGAACGTCCGAGAATTTCTCGCCGTTCAGAATGGCGTCCTCGAATGCACTGCTGAACGTCGCGCCCAGGTCGGCAAATGTGGTTTCCAGTTTCTTCGCCTTCTCGTCTGCCGCGTCGATTTGCGGGTTCAGGTCGTTAAACGCCTCGATGGCCGCGCGGCCGTAGGTGTCTGAGTTCTCCCCGACAAGGCGCGCGATTTCGTCAAGCTTCTTGATCGCCTTCTCTTGAGGCGTCGCGAATTCGTCGATCAACGCCTGCGCACGCGCGCGGGACTGCTCGACCTCGCGCTGGAACGTGGCTTCTCTGTCCCGCGCGTAGTCCTGAAGGAAGTTGCGCACGTCGTCAGACTCGCGCTGCAAGGCTTCCGCAACCCTCTTGGCCGCCAGTGCTGCGCGTTCGGCCTTGCGCGCCGCCTGCTCCGGGTCTTCCGGCGTGCCGACCTCGCCCTCGTTGAAAAACGGACTGAGAATCGCCGTGCGCTGCGCAGACGTTGAGTTCTCCATGCGGCCGGCGCGCCGCGCGTTGCGGCGCTGCCGCTGCTTGTCTTCTATCGCTTCGATTGACTTCTCGGCCGCCTCCGCCTGTGCGCGGAACCGCTCGGAGTCGAACAGCTCGGCCTTGAAGATCTCGAAGTTCAGGTTGAACCGTTCGAGCCTCAGCGCCTGCTCGGTCAGGAAGTCCGTGAATGCGTTGCCTAGACTCTTGAGCGCCGGCCCGGCTTTCGGAATGCCTTCCGCCAGCGAGTTGAACAAGGCCGTGAGCGCGGGCGCGAGTTCTACGGCAATGGCCTTGCCGGCGTTGCGGGACGCCAGTTGCAGGGCGCCAATCGAGTCGTTCAGGTCGTCAAACTTGTCCGCGTCCTGCCGGGTGATGGTGCCGTCGAGCCTGATGAACTGGTCGATCAGTTCCTCGATGCCCTCCCGGCCTTCGAGGATGAGCGGCGCCAGCGACTTGAACTGCTTGCCGAACAGGGCCGTGCCGAGCGCTGCACGCTGTGAAGGATTCTCAATTTTGAGCAGCGCTTCGCCGATGGTTCCGATCTGCTGCGCCAAATCGACCTTGGCGAGATCGTCGGCAGCCAACCCCAATGCAGAAAGCGCAGCCGCCGCCTGCTTCCCGCTACCGCTGGCAACATCCACTAGGTTTTTCGCCAAGCGCTGCGAGGCGGTGGCGATGGCGTCAATGCTGGTGCCGGACTGCTTCGCCGCGAAGTCGAGAAAGGAGAGCTGTTCGACGCTCTGCCCGGTCGCAAAGGACAGATCCCGGAGCTTGTCGCCGAGGTCGATGACCTGCCGCGCCTGCGCCGCCAGACCCGCCACCGCCACGCCGACACCGAGCCCACCGAGGACTGCGCCGGCTGCTGCCGCCTTCGTCTTCAGCGAGTCGAGCGAGCGAGCGACGGACGCCGCGCCCTGCCGCGTCTCGTCCTTCAGCCCAATCCGAAACTCTGAGCGGACGTTCGCCATTAGTCGCACATCTCGTCTAGCGCCGAGGTGTCAGGCGCCGGCTGCTCCGGCGACAGGTGCGCAACCCATAGCTGCACCTCGAACAGCGACATACTGAGCACGTCACCGAGCGAGCGGTTCAGGGTGCGCGAGAGGTGCATGGCAGTGGCCAACTCCGGCACCTCGGCTAGTCTTTTTTTGCGTCGGCCGAGTCGAACGCGGACACGCGACGCGCGGCCTTGGTTAGCTCAATGAAGTCGTCCTCATTGCGCAGGCCCCATGTGTCCCACCACTCGACGTCTCCAAGGGGTTCGCCGTCCTCGTCCCTCACGGAATGCGCGAGCACGGTGGCGGCGCGAAGCTCCGGGCCACACAGGGCAAGTTGGAGCTTCACGCCGAACCCGATAGGCCGAACGATGACGACACCGTCCCCGCCAAGGGACGGCACCGTCATGCGCTCTTCGGCGAGGCTTTCGACCGTGACGCGGTCTTTAGCTCGCATACGCCTTGCCCCGGCCCTGCGCGGTGATCGTCAGCGTGCACTCGACCAACTCGCCCGCCGTGCCGGCCGGGGCAAAGTTGAAGCCGATGTATCCGTTGAAGACGTAGATTTTGCCATTGCTGAACGTGAGCCGGATGGCGCGCTTTGCGGCCTGGTCGCTGGCCGTCTCCGCGGCGATGAGCGCGGCGTCTGCCGGGTCCCACAGCGAGCGGAAGGTGTAGACGGTCGCGGCCTTCACGGACGGGATCTGCTGCTCGACGTCGTCGTGCAGAATCCGGTAGGTGATGAACTGCTGTTCGCCGCCGGTCGGGCTGATTTCCATGAGCGTCGAGAAGGACGTGCCGAAAGTCACCTCGTTCGCGTAGCCGGACACGAACGCGTCGTAGCCGCTCGAGGTGTTGACGCCCTCGATCTCCCAGGTGCTGGTGGCCGGGTTGTCGATGCGGAGCACCCGGCCGTTCAGCTGCTGCATGCCGGACGTGATGGTATACACCACGTAGGCGCCGTCGCTGATGCCGTGCGACGTGCTGCTCACCACGCCCGGATTGGCGAGCGTGACCGCGCTGATCGTCTTGTTCGCGCCAAGGGCCGACTGCATCGCGACGGCCACTTTTACCCAACGTGTTACGTCGGCCATGAGAGTCTCCTAAAGTAGGGTTTCAACGTCGCCGCGCGCCACGGAATAGCGAACGGCATACGTCAGGGTGACGGACACATAGTCGCGATCTGTGTCCCGGTTCTCGGTGTACTCGCGCTGTACAAATGCGATTGCGTCGCCAATCGTCGGCGTCTTGGCCGCGATGGCTTCCTCGGCCAGCAGGGACAGGGAATCGGCCTCGCTGAACGTGTTGCCGACCACCGTCACCTCGACGGCGATGTCGTGAATGTCGATGTCGCTGAGGCTGGATTCGCTGACGGTGTCCAGCGTCGTCCGCACGAAACACGCGTCCGTATTGCTCTCGATCTGCCGCGGCGTCCCCTCGGTGCACGTCGGCAGGCCCGACACGCCCGTGCAGGCTGCCTTGAACCAGTCGCGGATCTGCGTGGCGGCGTGGCTCATCGGACGAGTTCCAGGCGCACGAGCGGCGCGTCGAAGCGCTCCACGCGGCCGATGGTGTAGCTCACGCTCCGCACCGTGCAGGCGTCGCCCAAGGCCCCGTCCGCGTCGTCGAAGTCGCTTGCCGCGACGTAGAGCACCGTGCGCCGGCCGCCGATCTCAGTGCCCGCCATCAGCGCGCCCTCGAACGGGGTGACGACCACGGCCGACATGGACTCGCCGGACACGGTCACGGTCTCGCCCAACTCAGCCACGACGCCCACCACTGCGGCGATTTCGGTGAACAAGGCCCGGCCGCTGCCGGCGATGATTCCGGGCATCTCGAGCGTGCGCGCGTAGTAGCGCAGTCCGGCCGCTGAATCCGCTTCGTCGGGTGTCGCTTCCGGGCCGGCAACGAAGCCACGCAACACTACCAGCGGGATACTGACGCCGTAGCCGCGGGTGACGATCGGAGACGTAGCCATTACGCACGGCTCGCGCTCGTCGGCGTGGTGGCATCGTCAAGGGTGACGGCGAAGGCTTCCGTGCCGCCGAGTTGCTTGACGCTGATCGTGGTGCCTGAGATCGCGAAGTCCATCAGCATCTGATGAATTGCGTACAAGCCCTGCGCCGGGGTGAAGGCTGCGCCGTTGGCCGCATAGGACTCGGTCAGCGCCGTCGTCCACGCGGCGAGGATCGCGGCCTCGACGGCGGACTGATCTGCCGGATCGGACGGCAGCAAGTCCGTCTTGGCCTTCACCGCCGCGAGTTCGGTGTCGAGGTAGTCGTCGATCGCGGTCAACTGCGTGTCGAGGTTTGCCGAGGCGAGGCCCACAGCAGCACGCACGCCAGCCGCGTCGAGAGGCGCCGTGTAGCTCGCGCTGGCGAGTCGGCTGCTCACGGTGGCGTTCAGGTTCGTGCCGATGATGTAGCCGGCCGTCCCGCTGCTGTACGCGCCAGGCAGTGCGGTAGACCACGGATCACCAGAACCACCAGCAGCGGCGAGCGCCGCACCCGTCGAGCCGGCGCCGTTGTGGTCGGCCACAGCCTCGTCCCAGACGGCGTCCGCAATGCTGGCCGCGCTCGGAATGTCGCCGGTCGCCGCGGGACTCGCCGGCAGGTTGTCGGTCTTGGCCTTGATGGCCGCGACTTCCGTGTCGACCGCCGCGAGAATGGCCGCGACTTCGGTGTCGAGGTAGCCGGCCACCGTCGAGAGCGCCGACGCCGTCGCGAGGCCGCTCTGCAGCTCCGTCGTCACGTCGGCCGCGACCTTCGCCGCGGTGATGGCGTCGGCCGCGATGGCGGATGCATTGATGGCGCCGGCGGCGAACGTGGCCGCGTCGATGGCGCCGTCGGCGATCTTGGCGGCCGTGATGGCGTCCGCTGCAATACTGGCAGCGGTGATCGCGCCGGAGCCCCATGCAGTGCCCGCGGCGTGCGTGGTGTTCACTTCGGGCCGCCCGCCGCTGAACGTGCCGGCGCTGCCGCCGAAGTGGGTCACGTCGGCGCGATAGTCCCCGGCTTCCTCGGGGTAGAGCACGAACACGAGAGGCAGGGCGCTCGCGTTCGAGACCGTGATCTTGAGCACCACGGCATCGGCGTTCATCTCGGTCGACGTCAGGTCGATGTACCCGCAGCCGCTGCTGCCGATCTCGGTCGCCTCGTTCGTGCAGTCGCTGAACGCCGCGCCGTCGAGCGAGACTTCGGAATCAGCGCCGGTCCACGACGTGATCAGCGTGCCGTCGTTCTTGCGGATCGCGAAGTAATGCCGGAAGGCAGCGTTTTTCCTCGGGACCGGCCGGGCGTCTGTCGCAGCCATCAGTGCGCTCCTATGCCGTTGACGACAGGCGAGCCGGGCACGTAGACCGTACCGCCGCCACCTCCGGCGCCATCATCGAGGCCGTCGATGATCAGGTAGAAAAACGGCACGCGGCTGTTCGTGTCCGACCAGCTCGCCTCGTTGACAAGCGACGCATAGGCGAGATTCGTCTGCGTCCAGAAGCAGTTCTTGCCCCCGCCCCATCCCGCGACGTCGCCGTTGTCGTTGAAGTCCATGTAACGGATTGCGCAGTTCGTGGCGGCGGTGTTTTCCAGTACCGCCCTATACTTCTGATT
>Ga0208916_10000903_pt1 | contig 13164 bp, 19 predicted proteins | sample DEB19_08_DNA_5_FD_184523 | JGI IMG/M metagenome (GOLD analysis project Ga0208916, IMG submission 184523) | Aqueous microbial communities from the Delaware River and Bay under freshwater to marine salinity gradient to study organic matter... | ecosystem: Environmental > Aquatic > Marine >... | reverse complement strand
TCCTCGGTTGACATGTGAGTATCGGTTGTTTGTGTTCCCCACTATTTAGGGCTAGTAGCCCAAGGGAGCCGTTCTAGTTTTGTTCAGGGGACAACCTTTCGCAATGTACGTTTGAACGCTGATCAGTCGCTGTACGCGACCGTCTACCTTCGTCGCCGAATGTTCCCCGTTGGCACAGTTCAGCTGGTGCCGGGGCTAATGACTCCCTCTTCTGGAATCTGTCGTGATCGGTTGTATGTCAAATTATGTTAACTATGGCTTACCCATTCGCCGTCTATGAGCACTCGAGCAAACGCTATGTCTCGGGCTGGTATGGATGTCCCGCTGATAGTGACGAAATAGTAGTCATAGAAGCCTGCTTTGTTATCCACAAGGATGAAAGCGATGTTGCTGGCTGTGTATTCGCCGTCGCCTATCTCGCCAAAGCGTTGATAGACCTTGATCGGGTTAGCTGGTACGACAGTCTTCATTTGGGTTTCCTCGCTAGTCGGGTTGATATGTCTTGAATGTCTTTAGGCCGCCACAAGTACACTTCCTGCCCTGCGATGGTTAACGCTTCAGACCATACGATCTGCATGGCGGATAGTTTGCCTTTGTCGCTCTTTAGCTCGGCAAAGATTAAGCCCCTGTCAGGGTGGACTAGGACGAGATCGGGGAAACCTGCATGCCCTTGCAACGGTGTTTTCCATACGCCCGGGCGAATCTCTACCGCTCGAGTATGCATAACCAGCCAGCCATGCAACTTAGCAAGCATGATGACCTGAGACTGAAAGTAAGACTCTTTCACGACGCCCTACTAGCAAACTCTAAAACTTCTTCTAATAGTTCCATTTTGAACAGTCGTGATCTTTCTAGGCCGTAGGTGCCTTCTTCGTAAATTGGTTTGCCACAAGTACGTACTCTGAAAGCGCCAGCCCAACCAGCAATAACGACCTGATTATCTTTCGCGATACACAGCACATAGATAGCGTCTTCGTCTTTAGGTCTAATAATCAGACGGTACTTAGGGTCAGGTTCGTCTTTGTAGAAGCTTGTACGGACTTCTAGGCCCATGACGTCGCCACAGTTGCCGTCTTGACCTTCGCCTATCCATTCACGGCCCATATACAGCGACACAGCCAATTCTCCCATGCAACCAATAAGGTCTATGTCGTAACGGTTTCTGCCTGAGACAAACAGTTGCTCGTTGCTGGTCGCTGCTTGCAGGCGTCTTTGAGCGTCAACATGGCAACGGTCCATTTGTTGATCAGTCAAAGTCACTAACGGCATTACTTTTTACCCATGCGTTCAATGATCGCTTTAGCTTCGTTCCATGTTGCAGGCACTTCGCCTGTGTAGCCAATAGCCGCCAAAGTCTGCAACTGTGTCTTACTGACGGGCCAAGGCTTTTCGTTAGGGTCTACCCGGGCGGCTTGCGTACCGCCATGACTAACTTGTAAACCTCGAATCTTGGTTTGCGAGTTTGTGTTGAATGCTGGCGTATCGTTTTGACGGTTTTGCACTTCTTCAAACGACGCCATTTTTCCGAACGGTATCATCATGCCCAAGACACGACCTAGACAGCTGGTGCTTGCATTCATCATCTCGCTGTTTCGTACGTACGGCGTTGTGCCAGGGAACGGTTCCCAACATGTAGCGACACAAGGCAACGGGTCTGACGGGTCCCTGTAGACAGTCATAGTGACCGATATGAAAGTTCTGTCGCCAATCGTGACGATCTTTGCTGGTTCTTCTATGACTCTCATCTCAGGCCACTTGTCAAGCGCCAAACGAAACCTTGTAGGTACGTCAACATAATCGCCAAGGTTCACTTGAAGCCGCCGAGTCTCATAGCAACGATGGTGTCTTGACTGTTCTTAGTCAGGTTGACAAGGTTTATACCATGCTCTTCAGCGGTGTAAGCCAACTCAAATAGGCATTTGCGGAGCTGGTCAATGTCGGAGCGCTGAGACTCTAATTGCCATGCGGCCGCTTTCATAGCGATCTCGGCTTTAGTGATCGCTTTCGTCATTTCGTTTAACTGTTCATTCATGTCGGGTCCTTTCGGGTTGTCGGGTAATTGGAACATATCAGGCGGGTAAGGCGTACTGCCACTGTCTTTTTAATTCTTGCCTTCGGCGCTCTGTCGTGCCAGCCCAAATACCTGTCAACTGCTTCTCGCCAAACGACATAGCGTAAGCGAAACAGGCGCTGTATACCGGGCAAACTTCACAGATAGGCGTAATGATTTCCAAGTTCTTTTTGCTGTCTCGAGGGTTAGTAGGGAAGAAAAGCACTGTCGGGGTGTCGTGGCAAGCGGCTTGCTCTTGCCAGTCAGGGCGATCTCCTAGCATTCGATACGCCAAGGTGTCCAACCGCAATCACCTTGTTCTTCACGGCCCGAGTACAACAGCCAAGCAAACCGAAGATTAGCGGCAGGGTCTTTCATGCCTTCAAAAGTCCAGCCAAGCTGCTTAATGTATTTGCTGTGTATTTGGTTGATCTGCATAAGGCCGTGATCGGGTCCTGAATCGGCAGCTGGTTGACAGCGGGACTCTCGCCACATAATCCGATCAAGCGTCTTAAGGATTATTGGGTTATCGGGCCAGCCTTGCTCTATTGCTAACGGGAACCATATGCCGCATTTGTACGAGTCAAAACTGTGTATGACAGCAACAGTCGTTTCGGGTAGCGGAGGCTCTGTAACGGCGTTTAAAGCGGTAATACGGTCAATCTGTTGCTCAGGGGTAAGTATCTCTACCGTGTTGTAGGGGAGATCGGCTAGTGGGGCGGCGTCAGTAGGGGGGTTACCGCCGCCATACGCCACCACTAACCCTGTGAAGGTCAAAGCCAAAGCCAATAGGAATTTGTAGGGGTTCATTTTGTGTCCTTTAGTCGGGGTTAAGGTCGGGTTATGTTTACCGAAGCGTAGGCGTTAAGTCAAGGACCCTTAAAGATTGTCTCAAAAGCATGGGCGACGACGTCAGGGTGATCAGCCAATAACGGGCTAATTTCGACGTGGACCCATTGACCGTTTTTGCTGCCAATAGTGTTTTTCTCGTAAACCTTCCAAGCGTCCCGATCACATTTGTAGGCAGCGCCCCAACCAAATTTTGACGGCTTATAGGTGTTGCTGTAGTCGTGAATTGCCTCGACGCCGAGAATGTCACGGTTGATATACAGAAACTCTATGAGCTTGTAGCGAGCGTTACTTTTAGCGCCCAAGTCAAAAGCTCGCCAAGTGCTATGTACGGACTTAGGCGGGTTGGGCATGCCTGAACTGTTGATGTTGCGATCAGCAAATATGCCTAGACATTTGACGCCAAACAGATATTCGCAATAGTCCACAAACAGACTTGTGCCTGCTCGAGGCCTTGCATGCACCGAGTCTTTTAGCCCGGTATAGGGCCGTATGGTCATTTAGTTTTCTTGCCTATAATTGGCGGCACGATCTCACCATTTTTAGGGCGTATGGAATTGCCGACGCTGTACCCGATAATGCTGCCTAAAAGTCCTGTGCCGGCTGACTGGTCAATTTTTGAAGTGACCATTAAAACGGTTATGCAGACCATGGCGGCTAAAACCAAAAAAGCCTTTGGCGGGTTAGTAATATTCATGACGCCCCAATGTCAACGGCCCAAAGTGCAGCTGTCAAAACAGATGACCTTGTAGCGGTCACGGTGTTAGCGCCTGCAAGCAAAGTTGCAACAATAGTTTTAGAACCAGTAGAAGCAGCGGTAAACACAAAAGTTAAACAAATGTTTCCTTGAAGTGTCGTGGAAATTGGCATGCGTATTTGGTTAATAGTTGCCCCGGTAACGTTATCTTCTCTAATTCTTGCGTTTAGCGTTGTTGCTGTTGTGCCTAATAAAGATGGTTCTACATAGGTAACTTCGTACATTCGACCACTAACAGCGTTAAACGTGTACGACAGCATGATTTCTTCGGTTGTCGTAATGGTGCTGTCTGTCGTCGTTGACGTTGCAGGCGTAGCCATAATGCCACGGGGAAAACGGTTTGCCTGACTTGCGGTATATATAGCGCCGGAACTGAACGTGGTGTTGGGTGTTACAGCCATGATTTGTACCTTACTAGACGCCTAAGCGGTCTGTGTCCAAGACACCAAAAACGGCGTCATCTAAAATAAAGTTGGCGTAATACGTCTGCGGTGACATAAGCATGTCAACCGTAGTTTGGCTAGTTGTGGCGTTAAAAGTAATTTGTTCAGGCCAGTAATAGCCAGTTGTAGATACTCCGCCAGGCGGCGTATAACTAACCTGCAAAAATTCAAAGTTTACATTCCAAAGATTTAACGCTGTTTGATCCTGTGCTACATCAGAAAAAGTAACAAATAAAGATTCAACGTTAGGGTCGCTAAAAGCGTTGGCGTACCATTGCGCCGATTGTCCTACAAGTTGGCTTTGGGCCGTTGTCGCCGTAAAAGTTCGGGTCCCGTAAGTTGCTATGTTTTCGGCATTACTTGTCTCTGTAGCTGCTGAACCAGTAATGGTTGCCTGCGTATAGAAAAGGCTGTTGCTAGCCGCCTCGACACGAACAAGGTCTTGGTAAGCAATTTGTGACGCTGAAGTAGTCCGTCCAATAGTTAAAGTTGATTCAACAGAAGTGTCAAAATTGCTTGGCGCTACATACACATATTCTCCGCTAACTAAAGCAAATACGCCACGGTCACCAGCGACAATTTCGTTTATGCGCTGATTTGCATTAACGCTGAAAGTGCCAGTTGAAATGTTTATATCTGTGTTAGAACCGCTAATACTTATTTGCGGTAACACCGAATCTATTTCTTCTATTTGATCGTTAACGCTTGTCAGGCTTTGTGAATTAAAGTTAGCCATGCCAGCTTGAAGCAAACCGTCATTTAATAGCACAGTCATAGTGCTGTTTATGCCTGTTCCGGGTTCGTCGTTGTAATTACGAGAAGCGACACGGCCCACAAATTTTAGTTGGTACGAACCGCCTGTTGCCTGCGCATACAAATAGATTTTGTCATTTACAGCAACATACGTTTCAAGACCACCATAAGACGACATTGTAAAGCTGGCGCTGTTTCCCGAATACGGCGAGACTGGCGACGGACGGCCTAAAGTAAAATTTAAAGACCTTACATATTGCGTTATATTTAGATCGGCTTGCGTATGATTTGTGATTTTCCATGTCAGTTTTGGCATTACATTGCCCTGATGTTGACCGGCACAGGGCCTGAAGTCCTGACATAGCGTTGCAGGGCTTGGACGACAGCGTTAGGGTCTGCGCCCTGCACATTGACCGTAATAGCAGACATTGCGCCTGCTTGCCCGCCCATGCCTCGATCATTGCTAGACAGGTCAGGTGCTTGTGTCATGCCAGCGCCTGAATCGTGTATGCCCGGTGCTACGCCCGGCTCGCCTCCCATACGCCCAAACTTGACGCTGCCTATCTCTTTAATGTCTACGCCCGGTATTAAATTCATCGCTTTAATGATGATATTGACAGCTTTAATCCAGCCATTAACCATAAATTCGACATAAGACATAATGCCGTTTACAACAGTCTTAACTACATTGCGAAAACCCTCAAACTTTTTGTATGCCGCAACGACTGCAACGCCTAAAGCAATAATGCCAGCGGTGATAGCAATAGCAGGGTTTAATAGCATGGCTGCATTGACAGCAAGAATTGAGACAGCCAAAACGCCCATAGCGCCGATCACTACAGCTAACAGGGTTGGGTTCTTTTCGGCCCATGCACTGAACTTCTGCACGACAGGCAACAACTTTTCCATAATAGGCAAAAACGCCATGCCCACGGATTCTTTAGTTTCGTTAAAAGCAATTCCTAACTTTTTCATGCCACCAGCTGCGGTATCGGCAGCCGCTTTACCTGCGCCACCAAAGTTAGTTTCAAGGGTTGCTAGGACTTCTTCAAGGCTTGCGCCGTCTTTAATCATGGCTTTAAGTTCAGGTGACAGGGCCTGCAACCCTCGCATGTTCCCTGCATACGCTTTAGCGAGGGCGTCGGAAACGGTAGCAAGGTCCTTGCCTGTACCGGCTGAAATGTCTATAGCGGTATTAAGTAGGTCTTGCGCTTTGGTGACGTCTTTAGTTGCGACGACCAACGCTTGCAACGCTGGTCGAGCGTCGCCGTCAGACACAGCAACAGACTGCCCAAGGCTAGAAATATATTCTTCTACGCCTTTGATCTGTTTGTCAGTTGCTTTAGTGCTGGCTTTAATCTGACGAGCTAGCGACGCTTGTGCAGCCTGATCTTCAATGGCGGCCTGAACAGCAGAACCGATAACGGCAGCGACGCCAGCCAAAGCAGCAGTGGCAGGCACAGCCGCTTTCTTGATAACAAACTGTGCTTTCTGCCCGGCTGTCTCAAGTTTCTTAAACTCTTTAATGGCTTGCTTAATACCGACGTCTTTAAACTCGGTAATCAGGGGGATAGTTATGCCAGCCATGCCTAGAACCTTAGTTTCTTATTTGTTTTCTCGTTCACATAATCAACCAGTTCGGCAAGATTCTTTGTGACTTCGTCTTCTTTGCTTTCGGCAGCTGGCCACATAGTTCGGGACGCTCGAGCGAAAAGGTCTAACTGTCGTGACAGCACATTAGGGTTTCTGCGTCCTGCAATATCAAAAACGGCAGGGGCGATCTGACGCTGAGTGACAGTCAGAAACGCTGTCTTGCTAGGGCGTACTTGCACCTTGACGCCTTTAACAGCGACGCTTTGTGACCAGCCCGGTACGATACGGCCCTTCTTTTTTCCCCAAGGGCGAACCATGCCCGATAGCGGAGCGTTTTTACCGTTGCGACTAGACGCCGCTGTTAGTCGGGCCTGAGCGTCTTTTACTATTGGGTCAACAGCAAATTTGGCTTTAGACCGAAACTCTTTAAAGATTTCAGGCTCAGTCTTTTTAAGCATTTGTACGGTGTCTCGAATACCGATCACTTCGGCTTTAAATTGGACGCCCGACATGCCTACTACTTCCTTTGGTCATTCATTACTTTAAAGACTGTAGCAAGGTCGTTATGCTCAAAAGGTATGTTTGGCGGCCAGTAGCCAGTTTCCACTAGCAGGACGGCTAAGGCGTAGCTGTAGTGGCCTCTACGAAAGGGCTATCAGGCTCGTTGTCTATAACCTCAAGCAAAACTAGCTTTTTAATGAAATCGTCTAAAACGACAGGCACTATGACGTTATTTTGTTGCAGCGCCTGATGAGCCATAAAAGCTAGGTCTTCCATGCCGATACCTTCACCGATCTTGCTGGCTTTGGTTTTAAACTTTCGTTCCCATGCAACAATAGTGAAGAGGTTTGTAGACACTTCTAGCGGGCCGTCGCCCTGATCAACTCTAAGGGTAAGTTTCATGTCGGGTCCTTTTGTTAGGGGTTGAGATTATGAGGTTGCAGTAGTCAACGTGCCGCCCTGAAAACTGAGCGAGATAGACGACAGCTCGCCGAGGGTGGCGTTAATCAAAGGCAAAGACTCTAGGTAGCAGTTAGTCAAAGTGAACTTAGGGGCTGTAGCCGAAGGCGTTGCTAGACCTGCTGCAGTAGGCGAGATCGTGATCGTTGTCTGTGTTCCGACGAGGGCCGCCAAAGTTGCATAGGTCTCACTGGCGCTGTAGCTCATAAAAAGTTCGCATTCAAAAGTGTTATTGGTAGTCCCTGAGACATAGAACGAGTCCAGGCTGCCGAAGGTTGAAGCGTTTTGAGCAGTATTGACCTGAGTAATAACTGCGCTCGTACACTGGTCGGTTAGGTTCACAGCGTTAATTGTCATTGCAGGGTTAGAAAGATAAGTGCTAGTTGCCATGAGGTTCAGTCCTTCGGTTCGTTGCTAGTAGTTTTAGCAGATTTCTTGGTTCCTGTGTCCACCACAAAGCCGCCAGCGATCAGCGCTTCAATGTTGACGCCTTCGCCCGGCACAAACTCGTCGCCCGGTACGCCTACTCGAGTTGAAACTATCTTTAGCATTATGCGCTCGCTTGTGCTTGTAGGGATATGTCTAGATCGTAGCAGGGGAAGTCTTGGCCGCCGATAGTAATGAAGCCCGGGCGTCCAGCCGTGACAGCGACTTTCTTAGCAAGCATTTTAGCTGTAATACTGAGTATGTTTCGCATGGCGTCAAGGTTGCCCGGTCCGAGCGATATCACTTTGACAGCAAACGTCATTTTGACTATGGCCGAGGACCAGCTGTCAAAAGTCGGGGCGTCTAAAAAGACACAAGGCGGGTTTATTTTTTGTGGGTCTGTCGTGACTCGAAGGTTAGTGATCGTTGCCAAGGTTGTAATGAGATCGTCTATGGCCTCGTTAAATAGGTCTGTGTATACGGTCATGCGACAGCTGGCCTAGGGATTCCTGCAAGCTGCTTAATGATCGGGCTGAGTCCTGTTGTTGGTACTTGGCCCATCTCTGAGAAGCTAGCGAATTGGTCAACAGAACCTCTTTGGCGATACAAAGCAGAACCATACATTTTTACGGCCAAGGTCACTTGCGTACCGGGCGAAACTGTCAGGCTGTCCGTATACCCTGCCTCTTGACGTCGCAAAAATATAAAGTTGTTTGCAGCATTAGCACATTCAGTCAAGAAGGCTGTTTCGTCAGTGCCTGCAAGGTCTATGCCTAGGTATGTGCCTAGTTGGGTGCCGTTTATATAAGTGCAGGTCTGCGTATGGGTAAGCGTCCCCTGAGGTATGACTGCGTAACGATCTGTGTCTGTTCCAGCGACATAGTAAAGCACCTGATTAGGTATGGGTACGCTTGTGTTAAAAAGCAGGTCGCCGTCGCTGTCTACGCCAAGAAATTCGTACTGTGGCATAGCGTAAACGGTTTTTGTGCCGTTAAAAGTTGCTGAGACACTAGCGACGACAATGCTTTCGCCCGGCTCAATCTCAGGGTTAGTCAGGGTTTGAACTACTGCATAGTTGTCTAGCAGTTGAGCAAATATGATTTGATAGGTGGCCATAGCCAGCAGGCCGCCTTCCGACTAAGCGATTACGATTCCCTGAATAAAGCTTGACTTGGCTACAAAGGTGGCGAAGTATTGGTGCAGTGAGAATGTCTTGCCGAGCTTAGAAGCGTCGTCAAAGGTCATCAAAGAAGGGCCTGATTCGTAGATTTCAAAACCCGGAGCGTAAACGACAAGCATGGTTCCGCTGGCGAAGTTGTTGTCAACTACGAGCGTCAAGCCCATAACGTCCATTTGGTTGTAGCCAAGGCCGCCTACACGACCAATGCTGTTCTGTCCAAGTACGCCGTTGGTGGTGTAACCCAAGATAGGACGCTTTGAGGCGTCCAACTGGCTACCCAACTTTTCCCATACGTCAGGACTGACGCAAAGGTGAGTTGGGAAGTAGTTGCTGTCTTCGGTGATCTCTCGAGCGGCGTCATACAAGGCGCTAATCAAAGACGAAGGGTCGTTAGCGGTGACGGTCCAAGTTGAACCTGAAGCAGTTTTGCCAGCGACCAATGCGTCAGCCGCAATATCGTCGGTCTTGATTAAGACTTCGCCTGCAAGGTCATTAAGGACTAACTGCAAAGCTTCGGGCGAAGTGAAGTCAATGTCTTGTACCGACAAAGTTACTTGGCCAGCGACAGTCTTTTTGGTAATCACATTAGAAGCGATCACCATAGTTGTCGCCGAGGCTGCAGTTAGTTCAGTTGTTTGCTCAGCCGCCGATGTATGAGTCGTTATAGTTGGACGAATCCAAGTCTTAGAAGGCGTATTCGGCATGGCCCTTGCGCCAAAGGCATTAACGACAGGCCTGACGAAGTTTAGATCTTGGAACAATGGACCCATAACCATCTGATTCAAAAGGCCCGGGGTGTCACTGCTCAGAATGTCACCAGCTGCCGCTTGAAGGGCTGTCTGCTGGCGTCGAGCGGCTTGCTTCCAAGCGTCGTTCACGTTATGCCAAGTGTCGCCGCCAATGTGCATAGCGGCAAGCATTTCGGCTGCCGAAGGCATAGCGAATTCTCTTTTGACAGTAGCGAAAATGGGCTGAGTAGGGATTACTACTTCGGCGCTGGCTGCTTGAATTTCCATTGGGGTTTCCTCGTTTTCGGTTTCGGTAGGTACTTCTTCTTCGGCTTCTTCGTCAGGTGCAGACGCCGCTACTTGGGTGATCGTAGCACCAACAAAAGCGGGTGTGGGAACTAGCGACAGCTCAACCCAATCGGCAGCAAAAACGATCATGTCGCCGCTGTCGTCGTACTTAAAGTTTGTTGGGTTAACGCCAACGGACACTGAGTCCAGGACGCCATCAGCCGCTAAAACTAGGGCTTCGTCGCCGGCACGGGTGTTACTGATCTTTGCTGTAAACATCATGCCTTCGGCGGTATCTAGACGTTCAGTGACAAGGCCTACGGGCTGTGTTGAATCGTGGTACATAAACAGTTTCGGCATTTTGCCTGTCGTGGGGAGACTGCCCGGGGCGAAAGATACTCGGGTGCCGTCAGCGACAGTAGCGAAAGTGTCATAGGGCAGGGCTGTACCCGTGATGGTTCGTCGAGCTGGTTCGCCCGGGGCGGCAGCGTCAATCGTGAAATTAGACAAATTGAACTTGATCATGCGAGTTGCTCCTGAGTGTTTTCCTTAGGCATATTCATACCATGTTCTTCCATCGTGTAGTCCTTCAGATAGTTCTCAAAATCAAATTCAACATGGGTTCCCCTAGGCAGTTGTTGAGATAATGCTGAGGTGATCGCTTCGGCGTACATGCTGAGACCAAAAGTCCACAGGTCACTTTTGGCGCTTTGGCTGTTTGTGTAAGCGTAGGAGCCTGTAGAAATACCCAATAGATACGGCGGGATATTGCACAGTCGAGCGCATTCCAAAGCCTGATAATTAGCGGCTTCAATCAAAAGCATTTTGTCCGGCGTAGCTGTCGTTTCTGTGTACGTTAAAAATTCGTTTAGTGCTGCAGTTTGGTTAGTTGCCCGGGCCGCATTAAACGCCGCCGAAAGATCTGCTAGTTCTGTGGCGCTCAAAGGTTCGCCGCCTGTCTGCTTCAGTACGCCTGCAGGGATAGCCGAGGAAGCGTTACGGTAACGGGCCGCTTCAAGCTGTAGGGCCGTCGCTATGGTTTGTTCGCTCATGTAGATCATGCCCTGAGTTGGCGACAGAATCTGCACGACATCTTCGGTTGGTAACTGCTGGCCGTTGAAATAGATAGCGTCAGATTTTCCAAACCAGACGGGACCTGTCATGTCTTCAGTTGTGATACTGCCCATAGGCAGACGGGTTGCCGAGGCCATATAGCCGTCAGCGGTTCGGGCTGTGATATAAAGCATGCTTCTTCCGAAGAAGAAAAGATCGTCAAATATCCAAGGGAAAGCGAAGTTGTTTGGCATTTTCGGGTCTAACTGTGACAGCCAGCTTCGAGGCGCAAGCGGCACCTGTTCCATTTCTTCGCCGTTCCAAATTTCGGTATACATCTTTAATTTCATGCAGGCAAGCACTGACGCCATGAGATCACGGGAGCGAGAGATGGCAGCAACAGACATCGCCTTGTTTCGGGCTAGCCCTGCCTGATATGCGTAAAAGTTTCCTACGGCCGCTTTGCCTGAGGTTGGGAACATGTTGCTTACGCCTACAGCGGCAGTCTTTTCCGCTGGTGGACTGATCGCCGCTTTGTTGACTCTGTTGAAGATTCCCATGATGTCCTTCGTTGGTTGGTTCGGCCCAAAACCCGACGCTTCAGGCCGAACCTGAGCAGACTTTAGCCTATGCGCCTGACGCTATGTCGCTGAGACTACAAGCATAGGTTTACCTACGACTCTAGGCCGTGACGCTTTAGCGATAGCCAGCACTGCACAGCGAGCCAGTTCTATCGGACCGGGCGACCTATGCGACGAGATCATAACGCCGTCGCTAGTACGAATTTGGACTGCCCGACAGACATGCTCGGCAAGTGTTCTTTCGCCCCGGTGCCGTACTTTACTTTCGGCGATCATGGCTTTAACTAGACCCGTATATTTGACTAGCTCTTTTTGGCCGCCTGTGGTGCAGCGTCGAGCCAAAGGTTTAGGCACATGTATTTCGTAGGTCGGCCCGATCAACAGCTGCACAGTCTGATCAGTCATAACCCGTTTTATTTCCTGCCACATTTCCGACATGCTGTCAACAATAAATTCAACCTTTAGCTGCACGACATCTTGAGCGACAACGGCCCTGACGCCTACAAAACGGTTTTGGTCTGCTGAGGCGTCGCAAGCCAAAATACCGCCGTCAGGCATATCGGTATCAGTCGCCAGTTTCTGCCAATCTGCAGCGTCAATCCAACTGCCCTTAGCGCTGCTCCAAAGATTAAGGTGCTGGCGGTTAAAGCTGTCTTTAGTTGAGGCAAGTTTTAAAGCGTCTAACTGCACAGTCAAACCCAAACTAGGGTTTGCATAGCCCCAATATTCTTCGCCGTGACAGCCGGGCGGCATGCTCCATTCAGCGAGATAGCAGGCGCCAGTCGTGCCAGCGTCTAACTCTCGCAAGCAAGTTTCCCGGGTCTGAATCATCGCCAAACTTGACTCATCGCCAGCAGTACTGAACATGGCCATATGAGGATTAGCCCTAGCGATCTGCGACGGCTTTAAGCAGTCGTCTACGCATTGCTGAGAGATATTCCAAAGTTCGTCAGCGACGATCAGGTCGTAAGAACCGCCGACAAGGTTAAGGGTCGCCGCTCGAATCTCCCAGCGGGAACCGTCAGGCATAGTGACACTCTTACGGCCCATAGCCTGCATTTGCTTACCGCCAAAGTTGGCCACCAAAATAGGCGCTAAAACCGTAAAGATACTTTCAGCCCGGTCAAGACGGTTAGCGACACTAAGGGCATATTGGGCATGGCCACGACGCCTAGCAAACGTAGTCACAAAGAAGCCAAGCACAGCCGTCATCAAAAGAGACTTACCCTGCTGGCGAGCGCAAGAGATCAGCGACTCACGAAACAGCAGCTCGCCGTCATCGTTTAAACAGAACATGCCGTCAAGTGCCCGACATTGCCAGGGGTGCAGTTTTACTGACATGTTTTGCTCGGCCCACAAAGCAACATCGCCACCTAAAGAACGCTTCGCAAAATTGTCAGGCAAGATCGTTTCCAATCTCGGCTGTTCCCGCCCTGTGGGTAACCCTGTGGATAAGTCAACGCTGGTCAGGGCTAGTTCCCCAAAATTGTGGACAACTTTGCG
>Ga0208916_10000901_pt1 | contig 13188 bp, 8 predicted proteins | sample DEB19_08_DNA_5_FD_184523 | JGI IMG/M metagenome (GOLD analysis project Ga0208916, IMG submission 184523) | Aqueous microbial communities from the Delaware River and Bay under freshwater to marine salinity gradient to study organic matter... | ecosystem: Environmental > Aquatic > Marine > Coastal... | reverse complement strand
CTGCTGCAGGTTTGCCGGCTGCATGGCAAGGCAAGACGCTTGAATTTTTCCCAGAAATCGGCGGCGTCACAGAACCTGCCGCAACCATCACGCAAGTCTGGAAAGACGGCCTGTGGACGGCGCAAGTACCGCTGTCGGCGCACCGCAGCGAAAGTCCACAACGCCTGCCGGTGGTGCTGGCCTTGGCCGACGGCAAAGGAACGGCCAAACAAGCTTGGCGCATAGAACTGCCGGTCCAAGGCGAATGGCCTAGTCTCGCCGCACCCACAGCCGTGCCCGCCGCACTCGAAGCCGCTCTCAAAGCCAATGCCGCTACGGCAGTGACAACCGCCGCCGCGCCCACATCAGCCCCAGCCACGACTTGGCTGGCCGCCATGTTGGGCGCTTTGCTCGGCGGCTTGATCCTGAACCTCATGCCCTGCGTCTTTCCGGTGCTGGCCATCAAGATGGTCGGCTTCATGCAGGTCAAAGACCAGGCCAGTCGCACGGCCAGCGGCGTGGCTTACACGGCCGGTGTGGTGCTGTCGTTTCTGGCGCTGGGCGGTCTGCTACTGGGCCTGCGCGCTGCGGGCGAACAACTCGGCTGGGGCTTTCAGTTGCAAAGCCCGGCGGTGGTTGCCGGCTTGGCGGCCTTGTTCACCTTGCTCGGCCTGAACCTGGCCGGGCTGTTTGAGTTCGGTCAATTGCTGCCCAGCCGCTTGGCCAGCCTGCAATCCAAAAACACCACGGTCAATTCATTCTTGTCGGGCGTTTTGGCCACCGCGGTGGCGTCGCCCTGCACGGCCCCTTTCATGGGAGCCTCGCTGGGCTTGGCGGTGGGCCTGCCGGCGGTGCAAGCCTTGGCCATCTTTGGCGCGATTGGCGTGGGTATGGCGCTGCCTTATTTGGTCGCCAGTCTGGTGCCCGCAGTGGCGCAGGCCATGCCAAGGCCGGGCCAGTGGATGGTCACCTTCAAGACCTTCATGGCCTTCCCGATGTTTGCCACCGTGGCTTGGCTGGTGTGGATTCTGGGCCAGCAAAGCGGCATCGACGGCGCCGGTGTCTTGCTTGGCCTGCTGGTCTTGATGGCGCTGATGATCTGGACCTTCACGCTCACGGGCAGAGTCCGCGTGGTGGCGGTCAGTTTGTCACTGGTCGCCGCGGCATACGCGCTGTCGGCCGCCGGGCCCAGCGTTGTCAAACTCATGGAATTGGGACCCACCGGCACGTCGGCTGCCTCGGCCTCCGAGCGCTGGCAACCGTGGGCGCCGGGCCGCGTCGAACAACTCACGGGCGAAGGCCGCAGCGTGTTGGTCGACTTCACCGCCGCTTGGTGCGTGACCTGCCAGTACAACAAGAAAACCACGCTGAGCAACACTGACGGGCTGGCCGACGTGGACGCCAAAAATGTGGCGCTGCTGCGCGCCGATTGGACCCGCCGCGACCCCGCGGTGACCGCCGCGCTGAAAGAACTCGGCCGCTCCGGCGTGCCGGTGTATGTGATTTACAAGGCTGGTCGCGCCCCTGTGGTGATGTCGGAAATTTTGTCGGTGGGCGATGTCCGGCGCGAGTTGGCGCGACTTTGAGCCAGCCGCAGATCGCTGGGCAACACCTGAGACAATCAGGTCATGTTTGCACCACTCCAAAACGACACCTTTTTGCGCGCCTGCTGGCGACAAGCCACTGATCACACCCCCGTCTGGCTGATGCGCCAAGCCGGCCGCTACCTGCCGGAATACCGCGCGACGCGGGCACAAGCCGGCAGCTTCATGGGCTTGGCGACCAACACCGACTACGCCACCGAAGTCACGCTGCAACCGCTGGAGCGCTTCCCGCTGGACGCCGCCATTTTGTTTTCCGACATCCTGACCGTGCCTGACGCCATGGGCTTGGGCCTGTCTTTCGCCTTGGGTGAAGGCCCGAAGTTCGCAAGCCCCGTGCGCGACGAAGCCGCTGTCAACCAGCTCGAAGTCCCCGACATGAACAAGCTGCGTTATGTCTTTGACGCCGTGACCTCGATCCGCAAAGCCCTGAATGGCCGCGTGCCTTTGATCGGTTTTTCGGGCAGCCCGTGGACGCTGGCCTGCTACATGGTCGAAGGCGCGGGCTCCGACGACTACCGCCTGGTCAAAACCATGTTGTACCAACGGCCTGACCTGATGCACCGCATGTTGGCCATCAACGCCGACTCGGTGGCGGCCTATTTGAACCAGCAGATTGAAGCCGGCGCACAAGCCGTGATGATCTTCGACAGCTGGGGCGGTGTGCTGGCCGACGGCGCTTTCCAGACCTTCAGCCTGGCCTACACAGAGCGCGTGCTGTCACAGCTGAAACGCGAACACGAGGGCGTGAAGATTCCGCGCATTGTCTTCACCAAAGGCGGCGGCTTGTGGCTGAAAGAAATGGCCCAACTCGACTGCGAAGTGCTGGGCCTTGACTGGACCGTCAACCTCGGCCAAGCGCGTGCACTGGTCGGCGGACAAGTCGGCGGTGCCGGCAAAGTCCTGCAAGGCAATATCGACCCGAACGTGTTGTTTGCAGAACCCGGCCAAATCGCCACCGAAGTGGCGCGCGTACTGGACAGCTTTGGCCAACCGCACACCGACCGAAGCACCACCGGGCCGACGCACATCTTCAACCTCGGCCACGGCATCAGCCAGTTCACACCGCCAGACCGCGTGGAGGCCCTGGTCAGCGCCGTGCACGCGCATTCGCGGCGAATGCGCCAGCCTTAGCACGAAAAAAGTGCATTCGCCAGTGACTTATGCACAAAAATCATGCTGCGGTGCGACATAAGAACAGTTCGGCCATGCGTCGCGCTACAAAAGGAATAGCGATCCTAAGTTGTTGATTTATAAGGGTTATTTTGAAGTGCTTTTTTTAAGGGCATTCTGACTCAGCCCTTGATTTCAAAGGCTTGGCGCCCTGCAGAAGTGACATATCAACAAAGTTATCCACAGAAAACATGAAGATCTAAAAAGAGGTTTGTAAATCAAGCACTTACAAGATGATACGAATGTGAAGCCCGAACAGATCACGACAAACATGGCGTTTTGGATCAGCGTTGTGGTCGCCACGCCAGCCCATAGCGGCGTCGGCGGGCCACTGACGTATCGAAGTGAGTTACCACTCGCGCCGGGGCAGTTGGTACGCGTACCGTTAGGCCGCCGCGAAGTGCTGGGCGTCGTCTGGGAGCTGCTGCCCGACAGCGGTGGACTGGCGTCAGCGCAGGCCAAGGCTGTGCTCGGAGCGCTCGAAGGCCTCGCGCCACTCAGCCCGACTTGGCGAAAACTGGTGGCCTTCACTGCCGGCTATTACCAACGGTCTTTGGGTGAGGTCGCGCTGGCCGCGCTGCCGCCCCAATTGCGGGAACTGAGCACCGTGCAGCTGGCGCGTCGCTTGAAACGCCCCAGTGCCGACACCTCCACCGAAGAAAGCCTGCGTGCGCTGCTCGAGTTGAGTCCCGAGCAAACGGCCGCCTTGGCTCAGTTAGAGGCCGATACCCGCCCCGCCCTGCTCTTTGGCAGCACCGGCAGCGGCAAGACCGAGGTTTATTTGCGCGCCGCAGCGCGGGTGCTGGCGGAAGACCCCGAGGCCCAAGTGCTGGTGATGGTGCCCGAAATCAACCTCACGCCCCAATTGCAAGCGCGCTTTGAAGAACGCTTCAAGCATTTGGGCCGAGAGCGCGTGGTCGCCCTGCACAGCGGCTTGACACCCGCCCAACGCCTCAAAAGCTGGCTCGCCGCACATGCCGGCGTGGCGCGGCTGGTGCTGGGCACGCGCATGGCTGTACTGGCGTCGATGCCGAACCTGCGGCTGATTGTGGTCGATGAAGAACACGACCCCAGCTACAAACAACAAGAAGGCGCACGCTACTCGGCGCGCGACTTGGCGGTTTACCGCGCCCGTTTAGAGGGATTGGCCACGGCTGAGTCAGCAGAACCGCAACCCCAAACGTCTGCAGAGGCCAGCCCCCAAAGCTGCAGCGTCATCCTCGGCTCGGCCACACCGTCCCTGGAAAGCTGGCAAGCCACTTTGGTGGGCCGCTACCAACGCCTGACCATGCACGAACGGATTGGCTCGGGCGACCAAACCGCCGGCAGCTTGCCGACCGTGCGGCTGGTCGACATGAACCACCAGCCCAAACACTGCACGCTGGCGCCGCCCTTGCTCGCGGCCATCGCCCAACGCATTGCTCGGGGCGAGCAGTCTTTGATCTTTTTGAACCGGCGTGGCTACGCGCCGGTACTGGCCTGCCACGACTGCGGCTGGAAGAGCGAATGCCCGCACTGCAGCGCCTACCGCGTCTTTCACAAAATAGACCGCACGCTGCGCTGCCACCACTGCGGCTTCACGGAGCGCGTGCCGCGCGCATGCCCGAGCTGCGGCAACGTCGACATTGCGCCGGTCGGGCGCGGTACCGAAAGGCTGGAAGAACACTTGGCCGAGTTGCTGCAAGGCATCACCCGGCCGGATGGCAGTCCGCTGGTGATTGCGCGCATTGACGCCGACACCACGCGGCTCAAAGGCGCGCTCGAATCGCAACTCGCCAGCGTCCACGCCGGTGAGGTCGATGTGCTGGTCGGCACCCAAATGATCGCCAAAGGACACGACTTCCGGCACATCACGCTGGTGGCTGCGGTCAACCCCGACGGCGCGCTGTTTTCAAGCGATTTCCGGGCGCCTGAGCGGCTGTTTGGTTTGCTGATGCAGGCGACTGGCCGGGCCGGTCGGAATGCCGAAAAAGGCGCGCAAAGCGAGATGTGGGTGCAAACCTTTCACCCCGAACACCCCTTGTTTGGCGCCCTGAAAAAACACGACTACCCGGCCTTTGCCGCGCAAGAACTCGCCGACCGCGAAGCCGCCGGCATGTCGCCGTTTGGCTTCTCAGCGCTGGTGCGCGCCGAAGCCCGTTCGCAAGACTTGGCGCAGGGCTTTTTGAACGCCGCAGCGGCAGCCGCCCAAGCGCAAGCCCTGCCAGGCCACGACATGGTCACGCCCTACCCGGCGGTCCCAATGACGATTCAGCGCGTCGCCAACGTAGAGCGGGCGCAAATGCTGGTCGAAAGCAGCTCCCGCGTGGCGCTGCAACGCTTTCTGGCGGCGTGGCAACCGGTCATGGCGGCCACGCGCCAGCAAGCCGAATTCAAGCCGCTCATTCGCTGGGCCATGGATGTGGACCCGTTGGCGATTTGAGGAAAACGTTCACTCAATGTGAAGCTCAGCGGCGTGCGGCATCAGCGCGCTTCCACTGAAACGGCAAGTTAGAAGCCGACGCCTCAAGCCGCTCAGCCAGCCAGATCTTGATCACAGACTGCCTCGTCACACCCAGTTTGCTGGCTTCACGGTCCAGGGAGTCGATCATCCAAGTCGGGAAATCGACATTCACCCGCTTCTGATCTTGCAAGACGCGCTTGGCCTTGGACAAGTCCAAGGCAGCGGTGATGTCGACGCCGTCGTCAAACTGTTGTTCGAAATTTTTAGCTTTCATACAAGACCACCTCCTCTGTTCGTGAACGACGAACGGATATCAATCGAATATTGCCCCCCCGATAGGTCACGACGGCCGACCAATGCTTTCCATCAAGAAGGCCGATGACGAGACATCTCGGTTCATCCTCAGTCATGGCCGGAATCTCCAACAGCATAACGAATCAAGCCGCTCAACTCACCCATGGATTCACATCCACGCGCAATCTGAGCGGCTTGAAAAGGCCTGCCGGGCCTAGGAGGCTTAAAAAAGCTTACGCTTTGACCGCGTCCAAAGCAGCGTTGAAGGTCGCACTTGGGCGCATCACTGCGGTCATTTTCTGAACATCGGGCATGTAGTAACCGCCAATATCAGCTGGCTTGCCCTGCACTGCATTCAATTCAGCGACGATCTTGGCTTCGCTGTCCGTCAAGGCCTTGGCCAACGGTGCGAATTGCGCTTGCAGTTCTTTGTCGGCTGTTTGAGCGGCCAGTTCCTGAGCCCAGTACAGGGCCAGATAAAACTGGCTGCCGCGGTTGTCCAACTGACCGGTTTTTGGCGACGGGTTTTTGCTGTTGTCCAGCAACTTGCCGGTAGCAGCGTCCAGCGCCTTGGCTAGGACTTTGGCTTTTTCGTTCTGGGTCTTGATGCCCAAGTCTTCCAAGCTGGCGGCCAGCGCCAAGAATTCACCGAGCGAGTCCCAACGCAAGTGGTTTTCTTCCACCAGTTGTTTGACGTGCTTAGGGGCCGAGCCGCCAGCGCCGGTTTCGTACATGCCGCCACCAGCCATCAAGGGCACGATCGACAGCATCTTGGCGCTGGTGCCGAGTTCCATGATCGGGAACAAATCAGTCAGGTAATCGCGCAAGATATTGCCGGTGACAGAGATGGTGTCCAAGCCGCGGACGACGCGTTCCAGCGTGAAACGCATGGCGCGAACCTGCGACATGATCTGGATGTCCAGACCTTGGGTGTCGTGGTCCTTCAAGTAGGTTTCCACCTTCTTGATCATCTCAGCTTCGTGCGGACGATACGGGTCCAGCCAGAAGATCGCGGGCATGCCAGAGTTGCGGGCGCGGGTGACGGCCAGCTTGACCCAGTCACGGATCGGTGCGTCCTTGACCTGGCACATGCGCCAGATGTCGCCTTCTTCAACGGTCTGCACCAGCAGCACATCGCCGGTGGCGATGTCCACAATGCGGGCTTCACCGGCTTCAGGCACTTCAAAAGTTTTGTCGTGTGAGCCGTACTCTTCAGCCTGCTGAGCCATCAAACCAACGTTGGGCACGGTGCCCATGGTGGTCGGGTTGAAGTTGCCGTTGGTCTTGCAGAAGTTGATGACCTCTTGGTAGATGCGGGCAAACGTGCTTTCAGGGATCACCGCTTTGGTGTCCTTGGGCTTGCCGTCAGCGCCCCACATCTTGCCGCCAATGCGGATCATCGCCGGCATCGATGCGTCAACGATCACGTCGTTGGGCGCGTGCAAATTCGAGATACCTTTGGCCGAGTCGACCATGGCCAACTCTGGGCGGTGCTCGTGGCAGGCGTGCATGTCGCGGATGACTTCTTCGCGCTTGGTGGTCGGCAGGCTTTCGAGCTTGTCGTACAAATTGACCAGGCCGTTGTTGACGTTGACCCCCAGCTCGTCAAACAGCTTGCCGTGCTTGGCAAAAGCGTCTTTGTAGTAGATGCGCACAGCGTGACCGAACACGATCGGGTGCGAGACCTTCATCATGGTCGCCTTGACGTGGAGCGACAGCATGACGCCGGTTTTGCGCGCGTCTTCCATCTGGTCTTCATAGAACTCGCACAAGGCTTTCTTGCTCATGAACATGCTGTCAATGATCTCGCCAGCCAGCAGCGACACCTTCGGCTTGAGCACAATGGTTTTGCCGCTCTTGGTCAGCAATTCCATCTTGACGTCGCGCGCTTTGTCCAGCGTCAGCGACTTTTCGCCGTGGTAAAAGTCACCGTGGTTCATGGTCGCCACGTGGGTGCGTGAAGCCATGCTCCACTCAGCCATGCTGTGCGGGTGCTTGCGAGCAAAGTTCTTGACGGCCAGCGGTGCGCGGCGGTCAGAATTGCCTTCACGCAGCACCGGGTTGACGGCGCTGCCCAAGCACTTGGAATAGCGCGTCAGGATGGCTTTGTCTTCAGGGGTTTGCGGGTCTTCAGGCAAGTTCGGGATCTTGTAGCCCTTGCCCTGCAATTCTTTGATCGCGTCGTTCAACTGGTGCACCGAAGCGCTGATGTTGGGCAGCTTGATGATGTTGGTGTCGGGCAACAAGGTCATGCGACCGAGTTCAGCCAGGTTGTCCGGGACTTTCTGCGCGCCGGTCAGAAACTCAGGAAACTCACCCAAAATACGGGCCGCCACTGAGATGTCGCGCTCGACCACGTTGATGCCCGCCGGCGCCGCAAACGTGCGCACGATAGGCAGAAATGAAGCCGTCGCCAGCAGCGGCGCTTCGTCTGTCAATGTGTAAATAATTTTAGATTTTTCAGCAGCCATGATGTCCTTTACCTTTGATCAGATGGGTGGGATGCGGGGTAAAACCCACAGCCTTCAATCATAGGCCAGACTTTTACACTTTTTTTGGCAAGTTGAATGCCGGTGGCCTGCTCGGGATGCCCCAGGAGAGGCACGTCATGGCGAGCGCAGCCATCCATCGTTGGGGGACGCGGTGATCTACAGCAGAAACCGCACAGCCACTGAAAAGCTGAAGAACGCCAGCACGGTGGACAGCATGATGATGATGCGGGCGATGCGGCCGTTGTCTGCGCCAAAACGCTCGGCCAATATCGACACATTGCTGGCGCTGGGCAATGCGGCGACCAGCACCAGCACCGTCAGGGCAAAGCGGTCTAGCGGCAGGCCGAGCTGAATTGCCATCAAGCCCATGAGGCCGACCAACAGCGGATGCACCACCAGTTTGATCAAGACCACTGGCATGTAGTCGCGCGGGTGGGCGGGCGTGGTGGTGTTCATTTGGGCGCGAGCCAAGACCGCGCCGATGGTGAACAGCGCCACCGGCGAGGCCGCGTCGGCCAGCAAACCGACGGTGGCGGCGAGCGGGGTCGGCAGTGAAAGACCCTGCGCCGAAGCGAGCCCACCCAGACCAATCGCCCAGGGCATCGGGTTCACCAGCACGCCTTTGAGCGCCCGCCTGAAAGCCAGCGCTGCGCCGTGTTCTTCAGCGCCGTCCAACCGGGACAACGCAATGCACAGCGACGAGGTGATGATCAAGTCAACCGCCAGTGCAAGAATCACTGGGCCGGCAGCGGCAGCCCCCAGCAGCGCCACCAACAGCGGCACGCCCATGAAACCGGTGTTCGGAAAAGCCGCCACCAGCGCGCCAAAAGAAGCGTCGTTCCAGCCGATGCGCGGGCTGCGGCTGACCGCAATCGTGAAGCCCACCATGATCAGCGCGCAGAGCAAATAGACAGCGATCAAACTGCCGTCGAGCAACTGCCCGATGGGTGTGCTGGCGCCAAACCGAAACAGCATGCAGGGCAAGGCGAAGTAAAGTACAAAAGAATTCAAGCCAGGGATGGCCGTCTGCGGCAACCAAGACCGACGGGCTGCCACGTAGCCACATAAAACCAGGGCAAAAAACGGAAAGGTGATGAGGAGGATGCTGAACACAGGCGGTATTGTCACTTGTCGGCAGTGATCACAGACGACTCGCTATGATGATCGGCTTGCCCAGCGCACAGATTTTTCTTTCCCCCACAGCCCCCATCCATGTCGACCCCACCACCTTCAGGCGCGCCCTCCATCGCCGGCCTGAACCTCGCGCAGCAAGAAGCCGTCAACTACATGCACGGCCCTTGTCTGGTGCTGGCGGGCGCGGGCTCTGGCAAAACACGGGTCATCACGCACAAGATCGGGCGCTTGATTCAGGCTGGCCTGAAGCCCGAACAAATTGCCGCCATCACCTTCACCAACAAAGCTGCCGCCGAAATGCGCGAGCGCGCCAAGAGCTTGATCGGCAAGAGCGCGCGTGGCGTGTTGATCTGCACCTTTCATGCGTTGGGCGTGCGCATGCTGCGTCAAGACGGCGGCGTGCTCGGCCTGAAGCCGCAGTTCAGTATTTTGGACAGTGACGACGTCACCAGCATCTTGAAAGACGCTGGCGGCTCGACCGACTCGGCCACCGCCAAGCAATGGCAATGGACCATCAGCGCCTGGAAAAACAGCGGCCTGAATGCCGAGCAAGCCGAAGCGCAAGCCGCCACCGACGAAGAGCGCGTGCTGGCCCGCATCATGGCGCGCTACGAAGAGCGCCTGACGGCCTACCAAAGCGTCGACTTTGACGACCTGATCGGTCTGCCGCTCAAATTGCTCAAAGAGCATGACGAGGTGCGTGACAAATGGCAAGCCGCGCTCGGCCACGTGCTGGTCGACGAATACCAAGACACCAATGCCACGCAGTACGAGGTGCTGAAGCTGCTGGTCGGCGAACGTGGCCGCTTCACGGCGGTGGGCGACGACGACCAATCGATTTACGGCTGGCGCGGGGCCACGCTCGACAACTTGAAACGCTTGCCGGTTGACTATCCGGAACTCAAGGTCGTCAAGCTAGAGCAAAACTACCGCTCGACCAGCGCCATCTTGCGGGCTGCCAACAACGTCATTGGCCCGAACCCGAAGCTCTACCCAAAAACGCTGTTCAGCGAACTCGGTGAAGGCGAGCCGGTGCGCGTGATCGACTGCGACGGCGAAGAACACGAGGCCGACCGTGTCGTCGCCCGCATCCAAAGCTTGCGCGCCGGTGGCGAGTTGCAAGCGGTGGGCAGCCAGTACAAAGACTGGAAAGACTTCAGCGTGTTGTACCGCGCCAACCACCAAGCCAAGGTCTTTGAAAAGGCTTTCCGGCGCGCGCAGATTCCATACAAGGTCTCGGGCGGCCAAAGCTTTTTTGACCGCGCTGAAATCAAAGACCTGTGCGGCTGGCTGCGCCTGCTGACCAACAACGACGACGACCCGGCGTTCATGCGCGCCGTCACAACGCCCAAACGCGGCATCGGCCATGTGACCTTGCAAGCCCTCGGCAACTTTGGCAGCCTGTACAAACTGAGCCTGTTTGAATCCCTGTTCAGCAACTCGCTGGCCACGGTGCTGCCAGCCAAAGCCGTCGGTTCGCTGCAAGAGTTTGGCCGCTACATGAATGACCTGGAGCACCGCGCCAAACACACCGTGGGCGCGCAAGACGCACGCGTGTTTTTGACCGACTGGCTGAAAGACATCGACTACGAAAAACATTTGTACGACGCCGAAGACAGCGAGAAAGTTGCCGCTGCGCGCTGGACCAATGTGATGGATTTTTGCGATTGGATGGCGCAGCGCTGCGGCGGTCAGATTGAAGACACCTCGGGCGCCACCGTCGAGAAAGAACGCAAGACCATGCTCGAAGTGGTGCAAACCATTGCGCTGCTATCGACCATCAGCGAACGCGAAGGCGACCAAGATGTCGTCACGCTGTCGACCCTGCACGCCGCCAAAGGGCTGGAGTGGCCGCACGTGATGTTGATCAGCTGTGTCGAAGGGCTGCTGCCCTTCAAGCTGGGCGAAGACGACGCCGAAGCCAGCGCCGAGAGCATTGCGCTGCGCCTGCAAGAAGAACGCCGGCTGATGTACGTCGGCATCACCCGCGCCCAACGCACGCTGATGGTGAGCTGGCTGCGGCGGCGCAAAAAAGGCCGCGAGATGATTGCCGGCACCCCCAGCCGTTTCATCGCCGAAATGGGCCTCGACAAAACCACGGTCAAAGAAGACCCGCGCGAAAAAATCCGTGCCCTGCGCGCCGAGTTTGCACAGCGTGCAGCCGAGGGCGCCGCAGCCAAAGCCTTGGCTGAAGCCCATGCCAAATCAGGCCTTTGACGTTTTAATAAAGGTCACGCCATGACGCCATTTTTAAATTTTCAAATCCGCGCTTGGTTGCGAGCCTTCTGCTTCGGGCTGGTCCTGCTGCTGGGTTTGAGCAGCGGCATGGCGCAAACCAAAGCGCCGCTGGCTGCATCAACGCCGCTCAAAAACTGCCCGACGGCGCAACAAGTCAAGGCCGAAGATCTGCATGGTCAATGGGCAGTGACATTCACCAACCCACCGCGTGGTTTGCCGACCAAGGCAACGCTGGAACTTCAGCGTCATGCCGAATACAGCGAGAGCTTGGCCGGAACCTTGTTGCGAGACCTCAGTGCAGCACCCGGCGGCAAAGTCCCCGGCCATTCCCCGCGCGCCCAAGTCGCCGGCGATCTAGAGAGTGGCTTGCTGATGCTGGATGAGTCGTCCAACGGCACCAACCTGACCGCCAGCTGGGACGGCAAAGTCGTGGAAGGCAGTTGCGGGGAGGTCATCGAAGGCGTCTGGATAGACCTCAGCAGTGACGCACTCCCGGACGCTGCCGAAGTGCCCTTTCGCATGCGTAGCACCAGCAGTTGGTGAAATCGCACAGCTCACGTATTTAGCTGGTCAGCTGAATATTTTGGTCTTTGGCGACCTTGGTCCAGCGCTCAATGTCAGCCTTGACATACGCCGCAAACGCTGTTGGCGTCATGGGCACCAAGGCAACCGCTTCACCGGCCAATTTGTCTTTGAAGTCAGGCTGCGTCAGCACTTTGTTCAAGGCCTCGTTGAGCTGCTTGACCAATGCCGGCGGCATGCCCGCCGGGCCCATGATGCCGTACCACTGCTCACCGTCAAAACCCTTCAGGCCGAGCTCTTCAAAGGTCGGCACGTCTTTCAGCAACTCATGCCGCTTCATGCCTGTGACCGCCAACGGCCGCATGCGGCCGCTGCGAATATGCGGCAAGGCACCGGCCAAACTCGGGAACGCCGCCTGCGTCTGGCCGGCCATCAAATCAACATTGGCGGGCGCCACACCGCGGTAAGGCACGTGCGTCATGGTCAAGCCGGTTTGCAGCTTGAACAACTCCGCCACCAAGTGCGTCAATGAACCCGCCCCGGCCGAGCCATAAGCGATGTTGCCGTCTTGCTTGCGGGCGTAGTCGATGAAGGACTTGACGTCTTTGATTGGCAAGCCCGGATAGATGCACAAGACATTCGGTGCGGTGCCGATCATGCCAATCGGCGTGAAGTCGCGCAGCGCGTCGTACGGCAGTTTGCGGGTCGCCGGTGCGGTGCCGTGCGTCGCCACATATGCCTGAATCAGTGTGTAGCCGTCGGGTGTCGCGCGGGCGACGTTTTGCGCCGCAATCGCACCGCCACCGCCCGAGATGTTTTCAACCACAAAGGTCTGGCCCAGCTCTTTGCCAAGGCGCTCACCCGTGGCCCGCGCAATCATGTCGGCGCCCCCACCGGCCGACACTGGAACGACAAAGCGAATCGCCTTGTTTGGATACGTTGCCGACCCGCTTTGCGCTTGGGCGAGTGAGCCCATGCCAAGGGCCGGCACAGCGATTAAAAAATTTCTTCGTTTGATCTGAGGCATTGGCTCTCCATGCTGATGGTCGAGGTATTTCATCCGCGATGCTTCGTTAGAAAATGCATCATCGCCTGATTGAACACCGCTTCCTGCTCAATATTGGCAATGTGCGCGGCGTCCTTGATCAACAGAAATTCAGAGCCTTTGATGTTGGCGTGCATTTGCAGCGACATCTCTGGCGGCGTTCCGTGGTCGTGTTCACCGACCATGATCAAGGTCGGGCAGGTGATCTCGTGCAGGCGGTCAAGGACGTCGATCCTTGAAATCGCTTCGCAGCTGCCGCAAAAACCA
>Ga0208916_10000898_pt1 | contig 13234 bp, 11 predicted proteins | sample DEB19_08_DNA_5_FD_184523 | JGI IMG/M metagenome (GOLD analysis project Ga0208916, IMG submission 184523) | Aqueous microbial communities from the Delaware River and Bay under freshwater to marine salinity gradient to study organic matter... | ecosystem: Environmental > Aquatic > Marine >... | reverse complement strand
TCCATTGACCCGATTCAAGACGAATCTATTGCCTGCCGAGCCTGCACATTACCGTGTGCAGGGGAGGGCAGCGAAAAGAGGAATCCATTTATATGAAACACATCATTGCTGTCCTGCTCGAAAACGAACCCGGTGCGCTGTCGCGTGTGGTCGGTCTTTTTTCTGCCCGGGGTTACAACATCGAGAGTCTGACCGTGGCGCCCACGGAAGACCCCAGTTTGTCTCGCATGACGATCCAGACCACGGGTTCGGACGACGTTATTGAGCAGATCACCAAGCACTTGAACCGGCTCATCGAAGTGGTCAAAGTGGTTGACCTGACCGAAGGCGCTTACACCGAGCGTGAGCTCATGATGGTGAAGGTTCGTGCGGTCGGCAAAGAGCGTGAGGAAATGAAGCGCATGGCGGATATTTTTCGCGGTCGCATCATCGACGTCACTGAGAAGAGCTACACCATCGAGCTGACCGGTGACCTGACCAAGAACGACGCATTTTTGGAGGCGATCGAGCGCAGTGCCATTTTGGAAACTGTGCGCACGGGTGCCAGCGGCATTGGTCGGGGTGAGAGAATCCTGCGGGTCTGAAGTTGAGTTGTCCGTTCGCGCGTTTTCGACAGGCGGGGCGCGGACGGATTGTTGTGGCGATTGAGATTCATCGTTCGCCCTCAGCCTGTCGAAGGGCATTTTCGCCAAAACCTATTCGGAGAGAAGAATGAAAGTTTTTTACGACAAAGATTGCGACCTGAGCCTGATCAAGGGCAAAACTGTCGCCATCATCGGCTACGGTAGCCAGGGCCACGCACACGCACAAAATTTGAACGACAGCGGCGTCAAGGTCGTGGTGGGTCTGCGCAAGGGTGGCGCGTCGTGGGACAAAGTCGGCAAAGCCGGCCTGACCGTGATGGAAGTCAACGACGCCGTCAAGGCCGCTGATGTGGTCATGATCTTGCTCCCGGACGAGCAAATCGGCGAGGTCTATGCCAACAACGTCGCACCGCACATCAAGCAAGGCGCTTCGCTGGCCTTCGCGCACGGTTTCAACGTGCATTACAACCAAGTCATCCCACGCGCTGACCTCGACGTCTGGATGGTCGCTCCAAAGGCACCAGGCCACACTGTTCGCAACACCTACACCCAAGGTGGCGGCGTGCCCCATCTGGTGGCTGTGCACCAAGACAAGAGCGGCAAGGCCCGCAATCTGGCGCTGTCCTATGCCATGGCCAATGGTGGCGGCAAGGCCGGCATCATCGAGACCAACTTCAAAGAAGAGACCGAGACCGATCTGTTCGGCGAGCAAGCCGTCTTGTGCGGCGGTGCGGTTGAGCTCATCAAGATGGGTTACGAGACCCTAGTTGAAGCTGGTTACGCCCCTGAAATGGCTTACTTCGAGTGCCTGCACGAGCTGAAACTGATCGTTGACTTGATCTATGAAGGCGGCATCGCCAACATGAACTACTCGATCTCGAACAACGCCGAATACGGCGAGTACGTGACCGGTCCAGAAGTGATCAACGAAGAGTCACGCACAGCCATGCGCAATGCGCTGAAGCGCATTCAAAGTGGTGAGTACGCCAAGATGTTCATCTTGGAAGGCCGCACCAACTACCCAAGCATGACGGCTCGCCGCCGTAACACCGCCGATCACAGCATCGAAGTGGTGGGCGCTCAGCTGCGCGCCATGATGCCTTGGATTGCCAAAAACAAGCTCGTCGACCAGACGCGCAACTAATGCTGGCCGGGCCCTTGCGGCCCGGACTGTGATTGGCAAAAGCCGCGCAAGCGATTGCGCGGCTTTTTTTATTGGAAGTCTCGGCATGCAAGATGCCGTTGCAGATGTGGCGTTTGGTATCCTCCATGCTTGATGGCGTATTGCCTTCGTTTATAAAAGCTGCTGACGAACTGGCGCTTAACCCGACCTGGAGCGTGTCCCATGAGTGATGGTGAAGATTCTGAATTGGCTTCTGGCGAAGTCTCGGTGCGCAAGCGCAGCAAGGGCATTTACATTTTGCCCAACCTCTTCACGCTGGCTGCCCTGTTCGGTGGTTTCTACGCCATCGTGATGGCCATGAATGGCCGCTTCGACCAAGCCGCGATTGGTGTTTTTTGTGCCATGGTGCTAGACAGTCTGGATGGCCGCGTGGCACGCATGACGAACACGCAGAGCGCGTTTGGTGAGCAAATGGATTCCCTGTCGGACATGGTGTCTTTTGGCGCGGCTCCGGCTTTGATCGCTTACGTCTGGGCCTTGACCAGCCTCGGACGTTGGGGCTGGATTGCTGCGTTTGTGTATTGCGCTTGTGCGGCGCTGCGGTTGGCGCGCTTCAACGTCAACACCGCCGTCGTTGACAAGCAATTTTTCCAAGGGCTGCCGTCGCCTGCGGCTGCGGCTTTGGTCGCCGGTTTTATCTGGCTAATGACCGACATTGGTGTGGCCGGTGTGGATGTGCGCTGGTTCATGTTTGCACTGATGCTTTACGCCGGCTTGACCATGGTGACCAATGTGCCGTTTTACAGCTTCAAGGATTTGAGCTTGAAGCGCAGCGTGCCCTTCGTGGTGATAGTGGCGATTGCTTTGGGCATTGCGGTCATCAACATTCACCCACCGATCGTGATGTTTGCGTTGTTTGTGATCTACGGTTTCTCGGGTTACGCGCTGTACGGCTGGCGTAAAACCAAGGGCTTGCAAACCAGCGTGATTTCAACCTCAACGGACGAACCCGACGAACGTGGCTTGCACAAATAAAACCATCCCGGTCATAGTTCTTGCCTTGATCGACGGTCAAAATTTTGTGATACATTGATTGCTATGAATTTCATTTCGCTTGCACTACTACTATCCTCCTTTGGGCGGAGACGGTAGCGCACACGCGTTATCCCATCAACGGCCCGTCTGCAACAGCAACGGGCCGTTTTTCATTGGCAAGTCGGTTTTTGTTTTTTTACTTTTCACACTGTCGAGATCAACATGTTGAACACACCTTCCAGCAAATACAAAGCCTTCGCACCGGTTCATTTGACCGACCGTACTTGGCCAGATGCCGTGCTGACGGCTGCGCCGATCTGGTGCAGTGTCGACTTGCGGGACGGCAACCAAGCTTTGATTGAGCCGATGGACATTCCCCGCAAGCTCAAGATGTTTGAGATGTTGGTGAAGATTGGCTTCAAAGAAATTGAAGTCGGTTTCCCGTCTGCCTCCCAAACAGAATATGACTTTTTGCGTCGCCTGATCGATGAAAACCTCATCCCGGACGACGTCACGATTCAGGTGCTGACGCAAGCGCGCGAGCCTTTGATTCGGCGCACGTTTGAAGCGCTGCAGGGTGCCAAGAAAGCCATCGTCCATCTCTACAACGCGACAGCACCCGTCATGCGCCGTGTCGTGCTCGGCATGAATGAAGACGAGATTGTCGAACTCGCGACGGCTAACGCCCGCTTGTTTCAGCAATTGGCAGCAGAACAACCAGCGACGCGCTGGACCTTTCAATACTCGCCCGAGATGTGGTCGGGCACTGAGTTGGCATTTTCAAAGCGTGTGGTCGATGCCGTCACTGACGTCTGGCAACCGACGCCCGAGCACAAGTGCATCATCAACTTGCCGTCAACGGTCGAGCATTCGACGCCGAATATTTTTGCCGACATGATGGAGTGGATGCACCGGCATCTGGCGCGACGTGACGCGATCGTCATCTCGGTCCATCCGCACAACGACCGCGGCACCGGCACAGCCGCCGGTGAACTGGCCTTGATGGCTGGCGCTGACCGGATTGAAGGCTGTTTGTTCGGCAATGGCGAGCGGACTGGCAACGTCGATCTGGTCAACATTGCGCTCAATCTTTATACCCAAGGTGTTTCGCCTGGTCTGGATTTTTCGGACATCGATGAAGTGCGTAGAACGGTCGAGTTTTGCAATCAGTTGCCGGTACATCCACGTCATCCGTATGCCGGTGATTTGGTGTACACCTCGTTCTCAGGATCGCACCAAGATGCCATTAAAAAGGCCTTTGCGGCACGCCGTGAGGGCGACGTCTGGGACATGCCTTATTTGCCGATTGACCCGATGGATCTTGGCCGCAGTTACGAGGCGGTCATTCGCGTCAACAGCCAGTCGGGCAAGGGCGGCATTGCGTATCTGCTGGAGCATGAGTTTGGCCTGGAGTTGCCTCGGCGTCTGCAGATCGAGTTCAGCCAAGTGGTGCAGGGTGTGATGGACGCCAGTGGCAAAGAGCTCACGGCGCAAGACCTGTTCGCTTTGTTTCAGGCTACTTATGGCGTGCAAACCGTGGTCGCCCCGGAGCGCCTGATGATCGAAGAAAGCACGCAGGCGGATGGCAAGGTGTTCAGCATCAAGGCCGACGTGCGTTGGGGTGCCCAAGTGCACGCCATTCAGGGCAGCGGCACCGGACCGATAGACGCCTTCGTGGCCGGGTTGATGGCGGCGACGGGGCAGGCGGTTCGCGTGTTGGATTACCGCGAACATTCGATCGGATCGGGCGCCAGCGCGCAGGCCGTGGCTTATCTTGAATTGCGCATCAATGAGGAGACGCTTTTCGGCGTCGGCATGGATGGCAACATCGTTTCGGCGTCACTCAAGGCCATCCTCTCAGGGTTGCAGAGAAGCGTCGCAGGGCGCGGCGATTTGGCTCCTGTCAGCGCTACCATTGTGGGTTGACGGATTGCTGGATTGAATTAGCTCACTAGTTTTCAGGAGACACGAGATGACCGATAAATTGATTATTTTCGACACCACCTTGCGCGATGGTGAGCAGTCCCCGGGTGCCTCCATGACCCGCGACGAAAAGCTGCGCATTGCACGCCAGCTGGAGCGGCTCAAAGTCGATGTGATCGAAGCCGGTTTTGCCGCCAGTTCTAACGGCGACTTTGATGCCGTGCAGGCGATCGCCAATGCGATCAAAGACTCAACGATCTGCTCCTTGGCACGCGCCAATGACCGCGATATTTCACGCGCTGCCGAGGCTCTGAAGGGTGCACGCTCAGCGCGTATCCACACCTTCATCGCCACCAGCGCCTTGCACATGGAGAAAAAACTCCGCATGACGCCCGAGCAGGTGTTGGAGCAGGCCAAACTGTCTGTTCGCTTTGCCCGCAATTTGGTGGCAGATGTCGAGTTCAGCCCTGAAGACGGCTACCGCAGCGACATCGATTACCTGTGCCGCGTGATCGAAGCGGTCATTAACGAAGGGGCGACCACCATCAACGTGCCCGACACAGTGGGTTATGCCGTGCCGGAGCTTTATGGCAACTTCATCAAAACACTGCGTGAGCGCGTGCCCAACAGCGACAAGGCGATCTGGTCGGTGCACTGCCACAACGACCTCGGCATGGCGGTGGCTAATTCGCTGGCCGGCGTGATGATTGGCGGTGCGCGCCAAGTCGAGTGCACCATCAATGGCTTGGGCGAACGCGCCGGCAATTGCGCACTTGAAGAAATCGTCATGGCCGTGAAAACGCGCCGTGATTACTTCAATCTCGACATGAACGTGGATGCCTTGCAGATCTTGGCGGCCAGTCGGATGGTCAGTCAGACGACAGGATTTGTGGTGCAGCCCAACAAAGCCGTGGTCGGCGCGAATGCCTTCGCGCATGCTTCAGGCATCCATCAAGATGGCATGCTCAAGGCCCGTGAAACCTACGAGATCATGCGTGCCGAAGATGTTGGTTGGACCGCTAGCAAGATGGTCTTGGGTAAGCTCAGTGGCCGCAATGCATTCAAGCAACGCTTGCTCGATCTGGGCGTGCAGATGGAGAGCGAGACCGACATCAACAACGCTTTTGCAAAATTCAAAGAACTGGCTGATCGGAAAAGCGAGATTTTTGATGAAGATATCTTGGCGCTGGTGAGCGACGCCAGTGTCTTGCAGATGCACGAGCAATACGGTTTTGTCGCCTTGTCACAGCACAGCGAAACGGGCGAACGCCCGCAAGCCAGTGTCACCTTCACCGTCAATGGGCAAGAAGTCAAAGGCAGCTCAGACGGCAATGGCCCGGTGGACGCTTCACTCAAAGCCATTGAAACCCACGTCAAGAGCGGCGCCGAGATGGTTTTGTACTCGGTCAACGCGATCAGTGGGTCAACCGAAAGCCAGGGGGAAGTCACCGTCCGTTTGCAAAGCAGTGGCCGCATCGTCAACGGCGTCGGGTCTGATCCGGACATCGTCGTGGCTTCCGCTAAAGCTTATCTGAGTGCCCTGAGCAAGCTTCACAGCAAAGCCGACCGGGTACCCGCTCAGGGTTGAAATACAAGTGCTGAGGCGAATTTTATTGTAAGCAAGGTCATAAAAAGCTTGCATGGCCTCAACTTAGACGCTGCAATGAAGGTTGGCGGGCGGTCTGCAATGCGTCGATTTTCTACATGAAATAAGTCATGCAAGTTTTTGATCTTGCATGCTTTTTTGTATTTAGATACACTCACGCACAGCCCGTCACACGCAATTTTGCATTTTTTACCCGAGAAGACCACACGCCCATGCCCAAAACAACTGTTCAGCGCATTGCCCAATTGGTTGGCGTCTGTGTTGTGGGCCTGTCTTTCAGTTTGCCAGCGGCACATGCGGCCGCTGATGGTGAGCGTAAAGTGGCTCCAAAAACACGGGTGGCCAAAGGTGTTAAAACCAGCTCGACGCGTCAAAAAGTAAAAGTTCGCAGTCCAAAGTCTGTGGTGGTCCGAAGCGCTGTCCCCGAAAAAATGTCTTTTGGGCAAATCGCTGGGTTGCACAACGTCTTAGACCCCTTGTCACTCAAATCGAGCGTTGCGCTCGTGATTGACCAGGACACCCAAGAAGTGTTGTTCAGCAAAAACGACCATGCCGTGCTCCCTATTGCATCGCTCACCAAGCTCATGACCGGTGTGATCGTCAGTGGCGCGAATTTGCCCATGGATGAAGTTTTGACGGTGACACAAGCCGATGTCGATACCGAAAAAAACAGCAGCTCTCGCTTGCGAGTGGGTACTTCGCTGACGCGCGGTGAGCTCCTTCATTTGGCACTGATGTCGAGTGAGAATCGTGCGGCGCATGCGCTGGGACGGACTTACCCAGGCGGCCTTCAGACTTTTGTAGGTCTGATGAACGCCAAGGCCAAGATGCTCGGCATGAAGGATACGCGTTATGTTGAACCAACCGGTTTGTCCAGCCTGAATCAGTCGAGTGCCCAGGATCTGGCCACTCTCGTCAATGCGGCGCATGCTGATCCCGTGATGCGTGAGCTCACAACGTCTTCAAGTTATCAAGTGGCTGTTGGCCGGCAAACCTTGCAATACAACAACACCAATCGCTTGGTGAAGAGCCCCAATTGGGACATCGGTTTGCAAAAGACCGGCTACATCACCGAGGCGGGTCAGTGTCTTGTGATGCAAACCAAAATAGCCGGTCGCAAACTGATCATGGTTTTTCTTGATTCAGCCGGAAAGTTCAGTCGCATAGCGGATGCAGAGCGGGTCCGCCACTGGGTTGAGTCTCTTCCTGTCGTGATTCAAAAAATCAAAGTGGCCGAATCGATCATGCTGTCGGATGGCTAATTGAGCCACTGCGTTTAAGGTTTTTTTCTTTCTTGGCTGTAGCCTAGGCCGACCGATATTTCGTGTGCGGTAGCTTGGAGTTTGGGCAACCAACTTTCATCCAATCGGTCAGCGGGTGCCGAAATCGACAGTCCAGCGATCAACTTGTTCTGATCGTCATAGATGCCTGCAGCCATGCAGCGCACACCCAGTTCCAGTTCCTCATTGTCCCGAGCGATGCCATATTGGCGGGCCTTGGACAACTCCCTCTCAAGTGCAGCCAGTTGCGTGATGCTGTTGCGCGTATGGCCTGGCAGGCCTGTTCTGGTGGCGTAGCTGCGTAGACGTTGCGGGTCGTCAAACGCCAGAAATAGCTTGCCCACTGACGTCAGATGCAAGGGCGCGTGGCCGCCGATGGCACGAACCACCTGCATGCCGGAGCGTTCGCTGTAAGCCCGCTCCACATACACAATTTCATCGCCTTGGCGCATGCTCAGGTTGACCGGCTGCTGCGTTAGTTTGTGCAATTCGCGCATCGGGATGAGGGCGGCATCACGCACGCTGAGACGGGCTTTGACCAAGTTGCCGAGTTCCAGCAGGCGCATACCGAGTCGGTAGCTTCCTGCCGCAGGCCGTTCTACAAAGCGACCGGTTGCCAGATCGTTCAAAATTCGATGCGCGGTGGAGGGGTGAAGTCCAGACTTTTCGCTGATTTCTTTGAGTGAAACAGATTCCTCGCGTCCGGCGAGGATCTCAAGCAAGGTGAACATACGCCCAATGACCTGAACTGTCGGGGTCGTTTGTGCGCTGGTGTCGGAATTTTTCATAGGGCAGCCTTTGACTGCATTTTACGTTGTGAAATTTAGTCCGGCGATCATCATTCAGTCGGGCTGACCCAGTCACCGTTCAAACGTAATTCGTGAGGTTTGAAGTGCGCCTTGTAATTCATTTTTGGACTTTGAGCGATCCAATAACCCAAATACACATGGGGCAAGTTGAGCCGGCGCGCTTGATCAATCTGCCACAGCACACCGTAGTTGCCATAACTGGCTTTGGCGTCTGGCTCGTAAAAGGTGTAAACAGCGGAGATGCCGTCATCTAGCACATCCAGAATCGAGACCATTCTGAGCGTGCCAGATTCGCCATCGCTGGAAGGTTCCCTGAATTCCACCAAGCGCGAACTGACTCGACTTTGCAGCAAAAATTGGCTGTACTGGTCTACGCTGTCTTGGTCCATGCCACCACCGGCATGACGGCTTTTTTGATAGCGCAGGTACAGCGCGTAATGCTCAGATGTGAAACTTAATTTGAGGATGTTGGCTTCAAGATGCTGATGGCGCTCCCAAGCACGTCGTTGGCTGCGGTCGGGTTTGAACTGATGGGCCAGCACCCGCAACGGTACGCAGGCTTGGCAGCCTTCACAGTAGGGTCGATAGGTGAACATGCCGCTGCGGCGAAACCCGTTGGCGACCAACTGCGAGTAAGCCTCGTTGTGGATCAGGTGGCTTGGCGTTGCCACTTGTGAGCGGGCTTGGCGCCCCGACAAATAGCTGCAAGGGTAGGGTGCCGTGGCATAAAACTGCAGAGTTTGCGGCGGCAGGTCTTTGAGATGGGTCACGGGCTACAGTGGGTTAGAGCAGTGGTTCAGTCTGCGTCGACATAATTTCATTCCAATGCTGCGCCTCGAAAACCCACTCCGGATTGACGCGGCTGGACTGTTGGCTCACATGCGCGACGAACGATTCACGGCTGATCTCACGTGCTCCAAATGATGAAAGATGTTGCGTATTTTGTTGGCAATCGATCATGCGTATGTCCTTGGCTTTGCAAAAAGCCACCAAGGCAGACAAGGCGATTTTGGACGCATCTGTTTGTCGCGCGAACATGGATTCGCCAAACACCATGCCGCCTAAATTGACGCAATAAAGTCCACCGACCAATTCCCCGTTGACCCAAGTTTCAATGCTGTGGGCATGGCCAGCTTGGTGCAATTGGCTGTAGGCGGCGATCATGTCCGGCACGATCCAAGTGCCTGACTGGCCATCACGCGGGGCGTTTGCACACGCTGCGATGACTTGATCGAAGGCTGTGTCAAATGTGACCGAACAAGTGGGTGACTTGAGAAAGCGTTGCAATGATTTCTTGAGGGATCGGTGCAGTTTGAATTCAGCTGTCAGCAACACCATGCGTGGGTCTGGACTCCACCACAAAATCGGTTGACCCAAGCTGAACCATGGAAAGATTCCCGCGCTGTAGGCCCGTACCAAGCTGTTGACGTCCAGCGCGCCGCCGGCTGCAAGCAAGCCGGGCGCGGCGTCATCTGCGCTCCAAGCCTGGTTCAGTGCTGGAAATTCTTCGCCCGCCGTGAGCCAGCGAACAGGTCTTGCTGATCGCTTCATGGGGCTTTTTCGACAGACTTGTAACTGTGGCGTTCCTGGGGAGACAATTCTTTACCTTGTACTTAAAAATGGGTTTTAGTGGCAAAGATAGAATAAAAGTGAATACTGAATTCTTAAGGATTTCGTGAGGGTGCGCACTTGTTGTGGGGCTGTGACCCCCCATGTCGTTGGCCAAAACGAGGATTCAGTGCTTCGTATCCACTGACTGAGGAAAATTATGCCTTTTATCAAAAACAAGTTTTCCCGATCCCAATCCAAAGGGGTCACTTCGCCCATCAGCCGTCAACTGTTGGTTTTGCTGTCCGCTTTCTTGCTCTGCGGCGCAGCGCTGGCTGAACGATCTGACGGGCCCGGCGGTGGCCGGCATGACAACGACGGCGACAACCGCGGGAAAGGTGGCAAGCATTCACAGAGCTCGGATCGCCGCGGAGACGATCGAAAGGGGCAAGATCGACGGGATGATGAGCGACAGAGCCGCGATCAATTCGGTCCTGATCGACAAGGTCCGTCACGCGCCGAGATGCGGGCCGGTGCTTACTTTCAAGACCGTCAGCGCTCTGCTGTGCACGACTATTACGGCACGCAGTACCGGGACGGACGTTGCCCACCCGGCTTGTCGAGAAAACACAATGGCTGCATGCCTCCGGGCCAAGTTCGCTACTACAGCGTGGGCCAACGCTTGGCCCCGGCGGTGATTTACTACACGGTTCCCAGCGCCATGGTGGTCACGCTCGGTGTGCCGCCATCGGGTCATCGTTATGTCCGGGTCGCCTCCGACATCTTGCTGATTGCCGTTGGCACCGGCATGGTGGTCGATGCCATTCAAAATTTCGGCGGCATGTGATTCTTTGCGAATGAGGCTACTTGAGGTCGCTGGCCGACCCTGAGTGCTTGAGCGTACGAATATCCAGTGGCGACTTCTGGCAAGATGCCGCATCGCGGGCGACCTCCGTCCGCATTCCCTCTGATTGGACATCCCCATGCTGCTCGACGTCGAAGAATCCCAACTCTTGCTGGTGGACTACCAAGTCCGCTTGATGCCTTCCATTTTTGAACACGAGCTGGTGCTGGCCAATGCCCTGCGGCTGGCGCGTCTGGCAGACGCTTTGCAAGTGCCAGTTTGGGGTACGGCCCAAAGCCCTGACGATTTAGGCCCGAATGTGCCGGAGTTGCAAGCCGCGATTGAACAAGCCGGCGGCCGGGTGATGAACAAGCAATCCTTCAGCGCGGTGGCCGACGGGCTGTCGGATTGGCTGCGTCCACCAGCCCGTAAAGCAACACAGGGCGGCAATGCCCGCAGCCTGCCCAAGCATTTGCAAAAACCGGCGGTTCCGGTCGAAGACGAGGGCCGGGGCGTCATCGTGATCGCCGGTTGCGAAGCCCATGTCTGCTTGCTGCAAACCGCGCTTGATTTGCTGGAAGAGGAGTTTGACGTCTGGGTCGTGACCGATGCCTGCAGTTCACGCAGCGAGCGCAATCGGGACGCCGCTTTTGACCGATTGGCCGGCAATGGGGCCGAATTGGTCACCACCGAGATGGTGGCTTTTGAGTGGTTGCGTACGGCCGACCACGAGATGTTCAAGCGGGTGCAGTCACTGATCAAGTGAGCGCGCGGTCCGCGCGGGATCAAACTATCGAAGTCAGGCCGCTGAAAGTTCTATTATAAATAATTATGAATTCAGTTTAAACGGAGACCCGAGATGAGCCCAGCGCCGACCCCCGTCAGCTACGCCGACTTTTACCGTCAGTCCATCGATCAGCCTGATGCATTTTGGGCCGAACAGGCCAAGTTGATCGACTGGTTCAAGCCGTTTGAGCGCGTCTGCAACTATGACAACCCACCGTTTGCCCGGTGGTTCGAAGGCGGGCAGACCAATCTTTGCCACAACGCGGTCGACCGGCATGTGAAAGAGCGTGCAAATCAGGCGGCTCTGATCGCGATCTCCACCGAAACCGGCACCGAAAAAACCTACACCTTCAACGACTTGCACCGTGAAGTTCAGCGCATGGCGGCCAGCCTGAAATCACTGGGTGTGCAAAAGGGCGATCGCGTGTTGATCTACATGCCGATGGTGGCTGACGCTGCTTTTGCCATGCTCGCTTGCGCGCGCATCGGGGCGATTCATTGCGTGGTGTTTGGCGGTTTTGCCAGCGGCTCGTTGGCCTCTCGGATTGACGACGCCACACCGAAAGTCATTGTTAGCGCCGATGCCGGTTCGCGCGGCGGCAAGCCGACGCCCTACAAGCACTTGCTGGACGAGGCGATTCGTCTGGCCAAGCACAAGCCCGACGCTGTGCTGCTGTCGGACCGGCAACTCGCACCGATGGATCTGGTGGCCGGACGCGACCATTTGTGGTCTGAGTTACGGCAGCAACACATCGACGCCCAAGTGCCTTGCGAGCCCATGAACTCGACTGACATCAGCTACACCATCTACACCAGTGGCACCACCGGCAAGCCGAAAGGTGTGCAGCGCGACACCGCGGGCTACACCGTCGCTTTGGCGGCCAGCATGCAGCATATTTTTGGCGGCCGTGCTGGCGAAACCTTCTTCGCCACCAGCGACATTGGTTGGGTCGTTGGCCACAGCTACATCGTTTACGGCCCGTTGATTGCTGGCATGGCGACCATCATGTACGAGGGTTTGCCAACGCAAGGCTTGGACGGTCAGCCTGACGGCGGTATCTGGTGGAGCTTGGTCGAGAAGTACAAGGTGACCGGCATGTTCAGCGCGCCGACGGCCGTGCGCGTACTTAAAAAACAAGACCCGGCGCTGCTCAAAAAATACGATCTCTCTAGCCTGCGTGCTTTGTATTTGGCGGGCGAACCGTTGGACGCACCAACCGCCCGCTGGATCAGTGAAGGCCTGAATGTGCCGATCATTGACAACTACTGGCAAACCGAAACCGGCTGGCCGCTGCTCACCGTGGCCAATGGCGTGGCGCCGATGGCCAGCAAGTTCGGCAGCCCGGGTGTGCCGATGTACGGCTACAACGTCAAGTTGCTGCACGAAAACACCGGCGAAGAACTCACCCAGCCGAATGAAAAAGGCGTGGTCGTGCTGGACGGCCCGACGCCGCCCGGCTTCATGCAGACCATCTGGAAAGACGACGCGCGCTTCGTCAACACGTACTGGAAGAGCATTCCCGGCAAGCTGGTCTACAACACCTTCGACTGGGGGATTCGCGACGAAGACGGCTACTACTTCATCCTCGGTCGAACGGACGACGTGATCAACGTCGCCGGTCACCGTTTGGGCACGCGTGAGATTGAAGAAAGCATTTCCGGCCATGCCGCAGTGGCTGAAGTGGCGGTGGTCGGC
>Ga0208916_10000897_pt1 | contig 13237 bp, 23 predicted proteins | sample DEB19_08_DNA_5_FD_184523 | JGI IMG/M metagenome (GOLD analysis project Ga0208916, IMG submission 184523) | Aqueous microbial communities from the Delaware River and Bay under freshwater to marine salinity gradient to study organic matter... | ecosystem: Environmental > Aquatic > Marine >... | reverse complement strand
CGCCTTGGTATTTCGGCGTGACTGACGCGCCATCTACTTGCACGGCGCTATTGTAGTACGCGGTAGTGCCTTGGGTGACGAGAAACACAACGGTGACCGACTGCCCGGTTGAGAGCAGCGTGTTGAGCGAAGTGCCGGACGAGCCTCGGAAGTTCACCGTCCAGTTAGCCGAAGCGTTGCTGGTGTAGTACAGCACCGACTGCGTGGTAACGTCATAGTTGATCGTGCCAGTTGCCGCAGTAGCCGAGACCGTCGTGGTTTCAGCAGAGTCCGCCAGCACCATTGCCAGCGTGGACGATGTGCCGTTAAAGGTCTGCGTACCGGTAAACGTGGTGGCTGTTCCCGGCGCGACGTAATCCGTGCCAGCCGTAGCGTTAGCCAGCGCACCGCCCGAGTTGGCTTTAAGGATTGCCGTGCCAGAAGGCGGCGCAAGATAATCAGTTCCCGCCGTAGCCGCAGTAAATGCGCTAGTGCCGTTGCCCTTGGCAAGGCCGGTCAGCGTAGCAACGCCCGTACCACCGTTTGCAACTGCAAGCGTTCCAGTTACACCGCTTGAAAGATTGACCGTGCCGAGCGTTTGCTTGAGCGATCCGTTCGTGTCAAACGTGCCGTCGGTTGTCCAAGTGTCACCGACATTCAGCGTGACCTTGGCAATGGTGCGAAGCGTGCTGGCGTTGTTGTACGAAATCGTCAGCGTAACCGCTGCGGTATCTTTGTTTTCAATCGTGATCGTTTTGACCGTGCGGCGCGTAGAAGCCGCAGGAGCCGCTACAAGCGTGACGCTAGACGTACCGTTTAACGCACCATCCGATGCGCCTTCGGTAAACGTCGTGCCGTTATTATCCGCCCATGCCGCCGTAAAGTCGGGGTTGGTGGTCGCGGCAGCGCCGGACATGGCGACCACGATGGACTTGCTGGTGGAGTCAAGGATCAGTAATGCCATGTTGTCACCTTACGAAATGAACCAAGCGTAGGCTTGTGCGCCAGATGCGCTGCTTCCGCCTGTTGCCGAGATTGTGATGGAACCCGGTGCATTCGCAATCGTAATGCCGGTACCAGCATTCAGCGTGTTGAGGCTGTAGCCCGTGCCGTTGCCCGTCAGGAGTTGACCATTCGTCGGCGTTGAACTTGTGCCCGTACCGCCATTTGCAGTCGTGACCGGAGTCTGCAACGCAATCGTGGTATTGGTGATGTCAATACCGGTACCGGCTGTGTAGACCTGCGAACTACTAAACTCTGCGAACGTAATCGCCGTAGTACCAAAGATAATCGTGCTGGGCGATGTGCAGACGTACGCAACGCCCTTGTTAGCAACACCACCTTGCGTGAAGAAGTAATCATTGAGACTCAAATCACCTGTACCGGGACCATAAGAGTCCGCATCGGTCGCGCGAGTCATCACGAACGGCGTAGCACCAGACCCTGTGCTGTTGACTACATACACGCCGTTATACGCAGAGTTGGTCGCGTCTTTGATAAGAATGCGATTATTGGTCGCCGCACCCGTGCTATCAATCGTCAGCGAAGAGTATGGGACTGCCTGCGTAATCGTCGCACTGACACCCGCCGTACCGTTGTTGTACGTGATGTTGTACGACGTAAATGCCGAGGTCGAGGCTAATTGCACCGGGTTGTGATAAACGATTCCGGTCGTAGCAACGTCATCTACGTACTGTTTAGTAGCCGCATCCGTACTTGCTTCTGGCGTAGCAAGATTGATGATCTTATTGGACGACGCACTGATGTTGCCCGATTGATCAGCGTAAACGGCTTTGCCAGCGGGGTACGTTACAAATACGTTTTTAGTACCCGAAGAGAATGTGACCTTGGCCCCGCTTGCACTTGATGCAAGTACAGTGTCACGGGAAAGCGTATCTCCGACAGACGTATACGTGCCAATACCCACTTCCCATTCAGTGCCCGTCTGGGACGCAATGGTGTAATAGGTGTTATTAGCATTACCAACGCCCGTAGAAAAGGACTGATACCCCTGCACAGCCCCTGCAAGGGTGATTGTCCCGCTACCAGAAGTGGTAGTGGTCTCTTGGACGCGATCTGCTAGAACGAAGGCCATTTCAGCCCCCGATTAAGCAATACGGAGAATCGCAGTCGTCGAAGTAGCCGCCGGGAACTGGATGGTGAAGTCACCAGCAGTCGAGGTCTTATCGCCACCGAACGCCAGCACTGCAACCGCTTTATTGCTTTGGGTCGCGTTGTAGATCAACGCACCGTTAGCCGTAATCGTCGCAGAAGCCCACGTAATGTCATCGAAGTCGAGCCATGCAGTCGTGCTGGTCGAAGTCGGAACTTGCGAGATCACGAGCGTCTGACCACCAGCCGTGTAGTTCGTACCCGACGACGAAACTTCGTTTGAAGTCGTGTAGGCCGTGGTTGATGCACTCAACGTAGCCGACGAAGTGTAGAGTGCAATTTTGAACGTATCCGCAGCCGTGGAAGCACGGGTCACGGTCGTACCGAAGTTGTGAATCGCATCAAGGATTTCCACCTTGAACGATGTCACCATTGCCTGAGTAATAGCCATTGTTAATCTCCAAATAATTCAGCGATGTCGCCATGCCCCATCTGCACGAGACGCTCACGGACATTCTTACGCTCCGATTCTTGCGCTTCTTGCAAATACTTGATCAGAACTTGTCTGATCGCTTCCTGATACATCCGAGCCTGCTGTCCAATTTCAGGAGCAACATTGTCTCCGATGTAGAGAATCTTGTTGACCGCACGTTCAGCAATTTCTTCAGGCGTAAACCCACGATGACTCGTGGTCTGCACGAACACGCTTCCAACTTCTGTACCAGCCAAAAAACTCATGTGACTTTCACCCTAACTTGTCCAGAACGGTAAGCATCCTGACGATCCAGACCGTCGCCCAGACGTTTGAGAAGCATCAAGGACTCCTGATACTTCTGCTCGTAGTAGTTCATCATGTCTTGTTCACCCTTCAAGTACACGTAGCCTTCGCGCACGGACCCGTAGAGCAATACAGTTTCAAAGTTATTACCAAGCCACGACGTACCTGCAGTAACAATCGAAGCCGGGTAATAGTAGTAGTGCAGTTCTAGCGTGTAGTCATCGTCAGGCGTCGGCCCCAACAACATCGTGTCATTGTCCCAAATAGAGTAGTACTTGGGTTTGCCCGTTGCAGTCGGGGACGGATACGCAGCGCGGATGTAATTCACATCCTTATTCAACAGATATTCGTATTCACCGGTAATCGGATCAATCACAGCCAACGAGTACGTTGAAAGCCAATCGCTCGGCAATGTCATGTACTGAAAGTCGGCCGTCACTGTACCAGTCGAATTTTTACGAACCGCTGGGATCTGAACAGAGTTGTAGATCCGTTCCTCAGCCAGTTGCACAAACGTAGGAATATTGTCTACGAAGGATTGCTCCGTAGATTCGCAATACTCCTGAATCAGTGTAACTAACTGAGAATAATTCACGGAGACCAACCCGCCCGGACTTTGCCGTTGAAGTCCAAGTTAATCTGCGACACGAACTGCGTGCCCTTCGTCGCAGCACCGGCACCCTTCATTTTCATATGGGTGACACCCTTGTTCACGTCCTTTTCCGGGTAGCCATTACGCCCCGTCGAGTCGGTGTTGGGCTTGATTTTATTCATGTTGATTTCTTTCATGGCACTTACCTCGGGCCAGAAGAGCCGCGCATCGGGCTGCGTTGGTTCATCACCTTCGCCATGCCACGACCAAGTTTCTTCATCTCCGCGTTGGTTTTGCCACCAGCACGCATCTTTTTGGTACCGTGCATCGCCATTTCATGCTTACGCACTTCTTGGCGAGCGATCTTTCGCATACCATTCGGTTTCTTCATACCAAACATGCCAATCTCCTAGGTCGTAACGACCGTAACCGTTCCAACTTCACCTGCGGGTACTAACGTATTCGGTGTCAGTGCCGCATCAAACGATCTTGAGCCACCAACGGGGTTCCAGCCCCATTGGATCATTCTACTACCACCTGCACCCTGATTACCCTCAGAGTAGTAGGTCGTATCCGGCCTCGGGTTCCTCAGTGCCTGCGGATCGTCCACCGGGTACAAACCCAGCGACAACTGCGGCTGATCAGGTTCCCAGCATTCTGGACAGACCAAGATATTCACATTCTCGGTCTTGATCACCAAACTCTTCAACTGCCGCAATTTGAACTGGAACCCGCATCGGTCGCACTCCGAAATCGCGTGTTTGCCACTTGCATACCTGTTTGGCATTAGTAGCCACCCAAGAAACTCTCACGTGGGACAAACCGAATCGCCGCCTTCTCCCGGTCCTCGCCAGCCGCCAATTCCCAAGCCTCGTCGTACTGGGCCTTCAGCACCTGCGTACGAACTTCGGCCCCCGGTATCTTCATCGAGAGCATGTAGGCAAGCCCCGCGACCATGCAGGGCAGGAAGCGAAACGGTACGTCCTGACCATTCACGCCCGTACCCGGATCAAACATTCGGCGCAGGCGGGTGTAGTAAATAACCCACGTAGTGCTGTTATCTGGCTTGGGCCATACGGTGAACTGTGGATAAACCACAACGTCGTCCGCCCCCGTAGCACCAGTAAGGCGGTTAATCCAAATCTGAATGGGCCGACCAGTTGCATTCTTGTTGGGGATAGAGACGTACGTGCTAGAAGAAATACGGCTGATATTGATGTCTTGCTGACTAGTACCGGAACCTGTGCGAATTACGTGATCCAGCAGATCCACTGTATCTACCGGCAGGTCATAGGTTCCCACGTTGTAAGTCAGCGTTTGTGTACCCTGCTCCAGCGTCCAGAGATTGATACCCCGGTTGGCCCAGTCCATTAGCAACAGAGAAAGACTACGCTTCGACGTACGGAAATCGTAACCCGTACGCAGTTCAGCACCGCAACGCTCAAATGCCTCCTCAATAATCGTATTGAGGTCGAGGTTGAAGTCTGTAGTCGCTGTAGTCTTGTCTACCATTTACTTCTTACTCTTACCTTTTACCCGCTTGGCGGTAACTGCGCGTTTTAGCAGCAATGCCCTTGGGTTGTTGTACGAATTGCTTGCCTTGCGCTTTACCTTTGCGCTTGGCTGCGGTGGTTCGGGCATACTCGGAGGAGGAGAGAGCCTTAATAGCAGCCTCTGGAAGGTATCTTTCACCCGTGTCAGAAGAGCGTTTACCACTTTTAGTTCTCCACTTCTGCTGAGTCCATGCCTTCAACGACTGTTGCGGAGCCTTCATCCTCTGTACCCGCCGCCCTTTTCCTTATACCGTTTTGCCAATAACTGTGCCTTACGTGCCGACCATTGACCCGCAGCAGTGCCCTGTACGGCAGAAGCCTTGATTGACTCAAACAACTTCTTACGCATACCGGGCTTAGTGTAGTTACCGGCCTCGTTTACCTTGCTTTCGCCACCTTTGGCGTAAGTCTTAATAGGCTTGCCAGTCCCGATCACAGGCTTCTCGTCTCCACGACGCTTTGCACGCGGAAGTTTTTCCGGTGCAACAATGCCCATGCCACGGGACGGCATCATCAGACAATCTTCCCTTTGGTCAGGCCGCGCTCAGCACAACCATCAGCACGCTTAGAAGCAGAAGAAACCTTAGCGCCACGTGCGTAAATACTTCCACCAGCGGCCTTCTTCTCGATAGGTTTACCTTCTTTGGTCTCGCCCATTTGCTGTTCAATTTTTTCAAGGGGAATTTTTCCACCTCGACCGGGACGAGTACCAGTAGGAGAAGGCTGCGATGGGAGATTGCCACGCGGGGTCAAATCCCCACCGGCAACATAATGACGCGCAAGGTTCTTCATTAGCACATCTTCCCACGAGTTTTACCACGCTGGGCGATACCGTCAGCACGCTTAGAGGCTGAGCCGCCACCTGAATACTTCTTAACCGCGCCGCCGCGCTTCATATTAAACGCGCCGGACTCACGTCGCATCATTGTCGGATACTTATCATCCGTTAAATAATCTTCAGGTACTTTACGCATACGCCCTGTAAATTCATCCGCACCCATACGGCGTGTCGGCCCCGCAGCAAGCGTGGTGGCTCTACCAGTAGTCGGGTCAAGTTTAGAGCGTCCTGCACGAACGCCTTCACCAAGCGGATTACCTTTCTCACCTAGCAAAAAATCAGGGTCAACTTCTTTTTCTGGCTGCGGCTTCTTTTTTTCGCTCTTTGCACGAAGTTTTTTCAACAACTCCATGTTTGCTGATGCGGATTTGTCAGTGCGGTTCTTAAAGGCTTCCGGGTCAAGCCTACGAATCTCAGCACCAACTTTTCCGTAACGCTCTTCGTCCGTCATTTCTGACGGTTTCTTTTTCTTCGTAGCCTCAAAGTCCGGCGGGGCTTCTTCGTAACCGCCTTCGGCAAATCTGCGCATCTTGCGTTTCATTAGCACTTACCGCCCATGTTCATCTTGACCATCTTGCCTTTGGTCTTGCCCTTGGTGGCAATACCATCAGCGGCGCGACGGAAGACCGAACCACCTTCCTTGTAGCCTTTAACCATCGCACGGCCCATCGTGTCGGGCGTACGGCGCATCATGGCACGACCGGCTTTGTCAGCCGCCATACCGCCCTTCGCCATCTTCATTTTACGCTCCATACCAATCGACTCGTGCTCACGATCCTCATGTTCCATGACGCGCTTCGGTGCTTTGCCGCGTTTGAGGTACTTCATCTCTTCGCGGACCATAGCCTTTGACTCTTTCATCGTCGTTCCTCCGGAACCAAATTTGCGGCCTTTGTCGGCCTCAACGTAATCTTGACCCACAGATTGAGGGATTCCGAGACGCTTGGCTGCTTTGGGGTCGTTAGCAACCATCGCCATCAAATTGTGCTGCTTTTTGGATTTACTTGGCATGGGTGTTGATCAACTGATCGATTTTTTGATCCATGCGTTCAAGCCTGTCCAGCAGTTGACGCATATCTTCACGAACTTCTGCACGAGTGATGTGATCACGAGCGACCTCCTCACGGGTTTTATTGAGCAGAATCCCAAGCCGCTGAATTTCAGCAAACTTGTCCTGCACAACCCACCCAAGAATTGCGACAATCCCTGTCAGAACCATGTTCCAAATCAACATTTCCATTTAGCAATTCCATGCACGTAAGGACTTGTTGATACGGCTGTTAGGATCGTTCGCAGTTTTGGCGCTCGTCAGTTTCTTTTTCATGCCTGTCATCCGGGCACAGAAAGATTTCTTACGAGGACCGCCTTCAGGTTGCGGACGCTTGAGACCGGGCTTGCTGGGATTAGCGCGGTTGTAGGAAGCCCGACCTTTGGCGTTCAAACCGCCAGCCGGGTTCTTACCCTCCTTGCGCTGCCACGCAGGAGTTTTAGCCATAAATCACCATCGTTGAAACTACGGCTGACGGGGCGATGTAAATATTGGTCTGGAAAAGCAGACCTTCACCCGGCATCAAGAGGTAGTCCGGCGCACTCGACGAAGCAAGTGTATTGACGGTAATTTTTACCGGGCCGCTCGATCCGCCATCTTTGAACACCACTTGCCCAGCCGCTGCGGTCGGGATGATGTAGATGGCTTTCACACGAGCGCGACCGATGGTCAGGCTGTTTTGATCCAGCGCCTGCCCCGAACTAGTCAGAGGTTGACTAGCAAGGACATCTGTTTGCATTGCCATCTTTGTACCCTCCTAGGGTTAGGAGTTATTAAGTAGCAGAGATAGCAGCGCGAGTATCAGAACGCAGCCAGTTGGTGCCGTTGTAAAAAGCGAGAACCGGCGAACCAGCCGCGCCATTGCTGAAGTAAGCAACCGAGCCAACCGAAGCAGTGGTAGGAGCCGTGGCAACCGTGAAAACACCAAGGTTTACCGGGCCGGAGAAAGTAGTCTGAGCCATTTCAAATACCTCACATGCGAGTTGTGCTTACCAGTCTGCATGTCGTCAGTCGGGTCTGTCTGGTAAGCATGTAAATCCCGAAGACCCTATATACGCCTACAAAACTAAAAAGAAAAGGGGGGCTACAAGCAGTTAATTACTTGTAACCCCCCAAGGTGCTAGCCTCTCTAGGGACTAACTATCAGGACGAACCCGGCGAACCAAACATGCCGAGCGGATCCGACCAGCCGAACGAGTAACGCTCGCGGCTCTTGTACCGGACGTTGCCGGTGTCGAAATCGCCGTCCATGCTGTTTTGCAGCGGGGTACGAACGAAGTGCTTCATGCCGTTCGGAACGTCGGTCGTCAAGAACCAAGCGTTCGTGTCGGTCAAGAAGTGGTTGACGGTGTAGCCGCCCGGAATCGAACCCATCGCCTTCAGAGCGTTGATGTCGTTGTCAGCGGTCGCAACACGGAGTTCCGTGTCGAGGAGACGCTTGGCAGTGAACATCAGCGCCGGGGGCACGATGAGTTTATTCGGCTTCGCAGCGATCAAGAGACCGCGTTCGTCAACCCAGCCAGCGATCTGAATGACCGCCGCCTCAAGCGAAGTTTCGTTGAGGTCAGATGCCGTAAGACGATTGCTGTTAGTACCGCCCGAGATCAACGGATGCGAGGCCGAGAACAACGCCACACCGTCACCGCCCACATAGGACGAGGAGAAGCCGTTGTTAAGGACAGACGCAGCCTTGACTTGCTTCGTGTACGCCATCGCTCGGGCGAGCGCCTTGGTGTATCGCTTGGACAGCGAATCGTACAGGTTGTCTTCAACCGCTTCTTCCGTGATGGAGAAGCCGAGAGCAATCGTCTCGTGGCTGTAGCGAGCAGTCCATGCTTCCTGCGCGTTGTCATAACGCAGTGCAGCACCTTCGGCTTTCACCGGGGCGGCGCTGAAGCCGGAAAGTTTCGTCTCTTCTTCAAACGAACGCTCGGAAGTCTCAGTTTCGTAGATTTCCTTGTGTTCTTCGCCGTAGGACTTGTACTCAAGACCGAACAGGGCGTTCAAACCCGGCAGGAGTTCCTTGAGTAATTGTGCGCGTGAAATAGCCATTTCTTAGAACTCCCCTATTAGGTGCCAAGCGGGTTGTTGTAAGCGTGACCACCCACGATGAGCGACCCAGTGGTGATGTATGGAGCATTAAACTTCACAACCACTTCAGGGAAATAGGTAGTACCGCTTGATACAAACGCCGTGTCTTGAACCACATCAACGATGCGGATCGGAAGCGAACGAGTCGTCGCAACCGAACTTACGAGAACGCCCTGCTGCGAATCGTTCGTCGTCGTGTTCAGCGTGTTAGCAACCAACGCAACATTGGTACCAATATCGCTGTACACAAAGCCGCTCGTCGAAGACACAACGGTGCCAGACTCACAACCGACAACTTGGAACAAGGTGTCCGGATCTTCCGCCACGTACGCAGTAATGTACGTGCCCGAAGCGACCGAAGTGCCCGAAATCCAAGCCTGCGAGTAGGTCGGCTGACCCGTCACAGAGGAAACGAACGTGCAACCCAAGAACACGCCAGCAAAGCCGCCGGTCGGGGGAGTCGTCGTCGAGGTCGTTACTTTAACGGTGCCGTCCGTGTCGAACTGCAACGGATCGCCGTAGCCGATGCTGGAAGCACCGCTAGCAATGCGACGTTGACGGGTCGAACCGGCAAACACCTGTCCACCGATCAAATTGATCGGCTTCAAGCCGTACGGCTTGTCAACAGTAGGATATGCCATGATAACTCCAAAAAAAGATTATTAGCCTTTACCAAACGAGGTTGAGGACTTGCGGTCACTAAACAGCGGCATCCTCTCGTCGTTCAGCCTCATGAAATTATTGTCTACAGACTGGATCTGAGACTGCGCTTGCTTCGCGTACCAATCGTCGCGTTGCTTCATCAGTTCAGAAGGAGCCTTGCAGAGCAATAACCCGCCGATCTCGATGTTGCCTTTAAAGCGACTATTCGGATCGGCTTGCATCATCAACTTGGGTTGATCTTCGGCCTTTACAGGCTCCCAACCTTCCCTAAATTTTGCAGACGTGTTCGATGGGTCGGGTTGTCCCATGATCGACGTACGAATCCAGCGAAATACCCAACCCTCTTGCGGCTCTGGTTCAGGGAGCGTCTGGGGTGGGGTCCAAGTCACTTTTCGTTGTGCCGATTCGCGGTTTTCAAGTTCGCGAGTAAGTCTGTTCTCAGCCATTGTCGTTCTCCAGTTTCATCAGTTCTCGTGCGTATTGCTCATTGCTTAAGCCAAGTTTTTTGGCTAGCGCAACTTGCGACGTTGTCAGACGTATCGTCTGACGTGGTCCAGAGGACCGTGTTACTGGCGCAACTACGTTAGCAACCCTTTGCGAACGAGCAGAAGTTTGTGTCTTCTCATTCGACTTTTGTTCGACGTCCTCAAAATTTTCGGGGAAGCGCCGACGCATGGTCTGATCAACTTTCTCGTAATATTCATCACTACGAGGATCGACTCCAGACCTGACCAATTTCTCGTGTAGACCTAATGCGAGGGCGGTCATCTCCTCATCTACACCAAACCATGCGTTTTTCTGTCGCCAAGACTCGGCTTTTGGGTCGGTCTGGACAGCCGGGCGTTGTGGTGCCGGGGCAGGTTGTTCGTTTTCTACACCCTCATTAGTCTCCTGTAAAGAGGGTCGGAATTTCTCAACTTCTCTTAACTTAATCTTGGCATCCGTCAGAGCCTCTTGCGCCAGTGCAATTTGCTCTGCGTCACCCGATTCATACGCTATCTTAAGTTTATCTTTAGCAGTACCAAGTTCATTGGTTGCCGACTTGGTTACTTCGTTCACGAAGGCTCGTTCGCCAACACCTAACCGTTCTTCTAGTCGTTTTACTTTCTGTTGCTGAGTCTGTGCAAACCGGAGAGCCTCCTCACGCTCACGGTGCGCACGCTCCTTTTCACGCCGCTCGTCGTGCCAAACTTTCTTCATCTGGCGCAAACGTTCTTTTACGCTATCGGTGTATTCCTCAAGATCGTCGTTTTCTAACTTTTCTACGACATCTTTAGGCATCGGGGCAACATTAGCCCGATCCTCTGGAGGGGTATCATCTTCGACTTGAATGTCGAACTCCGGCTCAGAGGCAGCGGCCTTAGCCCCTGCATCCTGCTCATCCGGAAACTTAAACGTTTCACGCTCTGCCATGTGTTACTCCTTAGGCACGACGGATGCCACGGGGGTCATCGACCACCGCTTCCACCGTGTCATCGTTAATGATTCGGAACTCTCGACCGTGAATGACCACACGGGTGCCTGAATACGGACGAGTCAGGACAAAGTCGCCTTCCTTGCACCAAGGGCCGGTGGGGAACCGATCCTTATCTGCATAAGCAAGGTCGCCTAGTTTGACCACGAACAGAACGACCGTGGTCAGTTCCTCCGTACGCTTGGTGTCCTCGGCTTTGATGAGACCGCCTTCGTACTCTTCATCAACATGTGGAACTGCGCAGAGCAGCCTGTAGCCTTTTGGGGCTGGAAGTTGGGAAGCCTTTTTGACGGCTTCTTGTGTCTTCTCTACATCAATATTACTCACTCTTCCTCCATACGCTTTGCAAGGTCTTTGGTGTGGGATATAGCAAGAGCCAGACCCTGTAATGCTCCGCATAACCTTTTGTATTCACCCTCATCCAATTTGCCTTGGACTAGGGTGTCTACGATCAGCACTCGCTCTTCTTCTAACTTTTGGGTCAGATACTCCAGAGCGTTTGAATAACCCATGAACTACTCCTATTTACCCGGCTGTGACCGGGCTTCTGCTGCCTTCTTCTGGATATCTGCCATGTCTTTGGACTTGGCAATATCAACGCCCAATCGCACACCGTCAGTTTGCTGTTTTGCAGACAACTGCGATTTGTGCTTCTGAATGTCCACACCCATACGTGCAGCATCCACCTGAGTGCGGTTCGTGATTTCTTGTTCACGTAGACGGAGTTCATCCGCCTTGGTCGCCGCCATGATCTGCAACTCCTGCTGCTTGCGTTGCTGCTCGGCCTGCTTGACCTGCGCATCCATCTGGATCTGCTGCGCTTTAAGTTGCAATTCTTGCTGGCGGAGTTGAAGTTCCATCTGCTGCATCTGGATAACGGGGTCTTGTTGCTGCTGAGCAATCTGCTGGGCCTGTGCTTCCTGCAAATCTTTCTGCAACAACTTTGCCGATGCCTGAGCAGCCAACTGCGAGACTTGAACCTCGACCGTTTCCGGCAAGTAATTCTCGTCCTTCTCGTCGTCCGGAATCGGCGGCAGAGTGGCTCCCAACTGCTTTTCGATTTCTTTGCGGTACTGGAACGCGACATGCTCCATGATGTGAGCCGTCGCTGCGCCCATGATCGCTTGCGCTTGCGGGTTCTGGCCCACCATCGCTTTGATCTTCGGGTCTTGGATTGCAGCCATGTGGACCTGCAAATGCGCCTCGTGATCTTGATAGTAGAACGCCTTGACCGGTTTGTTGGTCAGCAGGTTCATGTTCTCTGTAACAGGATCAAGCGGCTTCTGATCGTCCTTATCCGGCACAATCTTATCCGCGTTCTTAACGCCCAGCGTCTCGATCATTTGGCGATGCAAGTACGGCAGGTTGTAGATTTGCGGAGCGGATTGTGAAAGTTGCAGCACGGCTTGGTACTGCACGACCTTCTGCCCCATCGTTGAGGCATTGGGGTCAGCCACCGGAATCACATCGACGTTATCGTAGTCAGCCTTCTTAGCCTTACGGCTACCAACTTCCGGCTCGTAGTTGTATTCATCCGGCGTGTTATCGCGAATAATGATGGCAAGCAGTTTGAACTCCTGCTTCATCGCGTAGTACACGCGAGCCTGCACAGCCGTCATCACCTTCAATACGCGCTCAAGCACGGCAAGCGTTGTACCCACCGGAGCCTGCGAGGACATATCGCTGATCTTGAGGTCCGACACCGCAGCGAAGCGGCGACCTTCTTCAACAACTTTATCCATCAAAAGTGCGAGGGTTTGCGAAGGCTCCTTGTACGGAAGCGGCAAAATATTGTCGCGGATCGCACCGCTCGGCACGTCTACGTCGCGCCACTCTCCCGGCGCAATTGGAGTATCGTCTCCTTTGACACGGAGTCCTCTTGACTTGAGACCTCCCGGAAGATTCGACAGAGTTCCGGCATCAATGAGTTGTCGTAATAGGCTTGTAGCTGCCTTGCTGTGTCCTCCGATGAGGTGAATGAGACCAAAGTAATAGAAACCGAAGCCGGGGATGTATCCGTAATGGACAAAGTGCTGTCGCTTGGCTTTAAGTTTGTCATCTTCTCTCCAGTTGCGACGGATAGCGAGAACCGTGCCTGTGCCTTTTTCA
>Ga0208916_10000896_pt1 | contig 13244 bp, 11 predicted proteins | sample DEB19_08_DNA_5_FD_184523 | JGI IMG/M metagenome (GOLD analysis project Ga0208916, IMG submission 184523) | Aqueous microbial communities from the Delaware River and Bay under freshwater to marine salinity gradient to study organic matter... | ecosystem: Environmental > Aquatic > Marine >... | reverse complement strand
GTACAGGCTGTCGACGAGATGCACAATGACTTCGGTGTCGGTCTGGCTCAAAAACACATAGCCCTTGGCCTGCAAAGCGGCGCGCAATTCGTCGTGGTTTTCAATGATGCCGTTGTGCACCAAGGCCACTTTGCCGGGGCGCTGGGCTGCGTCTGCGCCGCTGCCGTGGCTGAAATGCGGGTGCGCGTTGTGCACCGCCGGCGCGCCGTGTGTGGCCCAGCGCGTGTGCGCAATGCCAGTGCCGCCTTCAAGGTGCTCGGCGCTGACCTGCGCTTGCAGTTCGGCCACGCGCGAGGTGCTGCGCGCCCGCTTCAGGCCGTCCACATACACCGCCACGCCGCAGGAGTCGTAACCGCGGTATTCAAGACGTTGCAAACCCTGCACGAGGATGGGAACGATGTTGCGGTTCGAAACCGCGGCGACGATACCGCACATAAGCCAACTCCTGAAATCAATGAGATTCGCCGATGGTACGGGTTGATCGTTTTTTTATTTATTCAAAATATTATTAAATACGGAATAAAATTTCACGAATCCATAATATTTTCTATAAATTTCTAAAAACTATTTTTAATGGAACAAATCACGATAGACGCCGTCGATATCCGCCTGCTGGACGAGCTCCAGCAGGACGCCTCGCTGAGCAACCAGGCGCTGGCCGAGCGCGCGCACGTCTCACCGCCGACCTGCCTGCGGCGCATCAAGCGCCTGCGCGACGCCGGGCTGATCGAACACCAGATTGCCTTGCTCAACACCGACAAACTGGCCGCCACGCTAGGCCGTGGCCTGACCGCCATCACCGAGGTCACGCTGGATCGGCAAGGCAACGAAGAAGCCGAAGCGTTTGAAGCGCGGGTGGTTCAAGACGCAGCGGTGCAGCAGTGCTACCGCGTCTCACCTGGCCCGGACTTCATGCTGGTGGTGCATGTGGCTGACATGCCGGCGTACTTGGCGCTGGCCCAGCGCTTATTCACCAGCGACGCCAATGTGCGCAATGTGAAAGCATTTTTCAGCCTGCATCGGGCGAAGTTCAAGCCGCAGGTGTTGCTGGGGGTTTGAGGTCCGTCTTTGCGAGCGCAGCGCGGCAATCCAGGGGCTCGAATTCGCAGTCATGGACTGCCGCGCTTCGCTCGCAGCGACGGGGACTTTTTTGCTCGCAACGACGAGGTCTTTTCGCTTGCAGCGACGGCAGTCGGTCGGGCTCAGCCCTTGGCTTTTTTCACCGGCCGAGCCCAATTCGCAATGCTCACCTGCTTGCCGCGCGCCACGCTCAAGGCGCCCGGCGCGGTGTCTTTGGTGATGGTCGAGCCGCCGCCGATGGTGCCGCCGGCGCCGAGGGTGACTGGCGCGATCAGCACGCAGTTGCTGCCCACATGCACGTCGGCCTCGATCACGGTGCGGTGTTTGTTGGCGCCGTCGTAGTTGGCGGTGATGCTGCCGGCGCCATAGTTGACGCGTTCACCCACGGTGGCGTCACCCAAGTACGCCAGGTGATTGGCTTTGGCGCCTTTGGCCAAAGTCGCGTTTTTCACCTCGACAAAGTTGCCGATGTGAACGTCGGCCCCCAGCTTCGCGCCGGGCCGCAGCCGGGCAAACGGGCCGATCAGCGCGCCTTCGCCGACCTCAACACCAAGCTGTTCGCCGTCGATGTGGGTGAACGGATGGATCACGGCAGCGGCGGCAATGCGGGCGTTGGCGATCACGCAGTTCGCGCCTACGCGCACGCCGTCGCCGAGGCTGACATGACCTTCAAAAACGCAGTTGACGTCGATCTCGACATCGCGCCCGCAGACCAGCTGGCCGCGCACGTCCAGCCGCGCCGGGTCGGCCAGCCGTGTGCCTTGTTCCATCAGCGCGTCAGCGTTGCGCCGCTGGTAAATGCGCTCCAGCTCCGCCAGTTGCACGGGGCTGTTGACACCCGCCACCTGCGCAGCGTCGGTGATCTGGTGCGCCAACACGGGCAAGCCATCGGCCACGGCGAACTTGACGATGTCGGTGAGGTAGTACTCGCCTTGGGCGTTTTGGTTGTCGAGCCGGCTCAGCCACGTGCGCAGCAAGCGCGTGGGCACGGCCATGATGCCGCTGTAAATTTCGCTGATCTGGCGCTGCGCTTCGCTGGCGTCTTTGTGCTCGACGATGGCCAGCACCTTGCCGCCCGAACTTTCACGGACGATGCGGCCGTAACCGCTGGGATCAGGCATGGCCAGCGTCAGCAAGGCCAATTTTTCACCATCGCACAGCGCCAGCAACGCCTGCAAGGTGCTGGCCTGCGTCAGCGGCACATCGCCCGACAAAATCAGCGTGACGCCATCGTCCGCCAGTTGCGGCAGCGCTTGTTGTACCGCGTGACCGGTGCCCAGCTGCGGCTCTTGCCGCACAAACGTCAAGGCCAGCGATGGATGCTGATCAGCGCTCAGCGCCGCCTCGACCTCAGCCGCGCCGTGGCCGGTGATGACCACCGCTTGCCTGGCCGATAACAATGCGGCGCAATCGATTACGTGGCGTAACAATGCGCGACCACCCAAACGGTGCAACACTTTGGGCAATGCGCTCTTCATCCGTGTGCCCTTGCCGGCGGCCATGATGACGACGTCTATCGGAGTTGCCATGAGATGCCCTGCTTACTTGTCATTGTTTAAAAACCTGCTGAAGATTATCGGCGCAGCCATGCTCATTGTTGGGCTGCAGGGTTGCGGCGCGCTGCGCTTGGCCTACAACCAGTCACCGCTGGCGACGTACTGGTACCTGGATGACTATCTTGATTTCAATGCAAGCCAACGGCCCTTGGTGAAAGCGGCTCTGGAAGACATTCACCAATGGCACCGGCAGACGCAATTGCCCCTTTACATCGAGACGCTGGAAAAGCTGCAGCACCAGATGCCCAAAGACATGTCTGCCGCGCAGGCCTGCACGCTGTATGCCGAGGTGCAAAATCGCTTGCTGGTGACGTTTGAAGGCATCGCCGGACGGTTGCAGTCGGAAGGTCAAAAAGAAGGCCAGGGTGCGGGCATGCAGGTGCTGGCCAGCTTGGACAGCGCGCAGTTGGCGCACCTGCAGAAAAAACTGGCCCGAGCCAATGCCAAGTACCGCAAAGATGACGTCGATGGACCGGCGTCAAAGCTGCGCGACAAGCGGCTTGAACAAGCGATCTCTCGCGCCGAAAGTCTTTATGGCAACCTCACGAGCAAGCAAGAAGCCTTACTCGACGCCCGGCTTGAAGCGTCTGGCTTCGACCCAGAAGCCGCCTATGCGGAGCGCCTGCGCAGGCAGCAAGATTTGTTGCAAACGCTGCGCAACCTGCGGCCGGCGTCGGCCGCCAGCATGTCGACCCACTTGGGCGGCGTCTTTGCGCGCGTGGCCATGTCACCCGACCCGAATTACCGAGACTACAGCCAAAAAACGCGGCTGCAAGCCTGCCAGACCTTCGCTGATTTGCACAACAGCATGAGCCCTGAGCAACGCCTCACCGCTTTGCGCAAGCTGAACAATTACGAGCTGGATTTGCGCGCGCTGTCACTCCAACGCTAAGGAAAGAAAGGCCTCAGCTGCCCGACCAAACCACACCTTCGTCATTCAGCAAGGCGTCCAGCGGCACATCGTGCGCTTCCGGTTGCAGGTCTGGTAGCCAGCCATGGCTGTAGCCCAGCCCGACCGTCACCGGTTTGGGCTGCAAGGTGGCCAGCGTCCGGTCATAAAAACCGCCGCCGTAGCCCAACCTGTAGCCACCTGGCCCGTAACCCACGCAAGGCACAAACAACAAGGTCGGGACGATCATTTCAGTGTCTTTGGGCTTGGGAATGCCGTAAGCGTCTTCCTCCATCGGACAGCCCGGATACCACGCGTGAAAGGTCAAAGTCTTGTGAACTTTGTCGACCACCGGCAGTCCGATCTTGCGAGGCGAGCGGTTGGCCAAGCTTTCAGTCACGATTTGCGTGCCACCGTCCGGGGCTAACGGCGTGTTCGGCTCAAACAGCTCGCCGAGCACGGCGTCTTCCTGCCAACGGTAAAGCGCGGGCAAGGGGTCAAACTCACCTTTGATCGGCCAATACGCGCCAATCACAGCATCCGGCCGGCCGACCAGCCAGATGCGCATGACCCGCTGTAACAAGTCTGCGCGCTGTAGGCGGTCAGGCAAGTTCAACCGTTGATCGATGAGATGTTTGCGCGCAGTTAATTTGTCCATAATCACCCGATGCTATCGAAATTTTTTTACACGGCGGCGCTCACAGTGCTGACCAGCTCTTTTTTCACCATGTCGGCCACGGCGCAAACCACGGCAGCGGCGACGTTAACGCGGGCCGACGACACTGTTTTGGAAATGGGCCAAGCCTTCAGGCGCGGCGACAAAGCCCGCTTGACCGCCTTGCTGCCGCAGACGCGCGGCCATGCCCTAGAGCCGTGGGCAGCGTATTGGGAGTTGAACAGCCGGTTGAACGAAGCCAGCCCGCAAGAAGTGCAGGCTTTTCTAGCGCGTTACGCCGGCAGCTACCAGGAAGACCGTCTGCGCAATGACTGGTTGCTGTTGCTCGGCGAGCGCCGCGACTGGACGACGTTTGCCGCCGAGCATCCGCAGTTCCGCATGGGCGACGACCGCGACGTGCGCTGCTACGCCTGGTTGGTCGAGCATGTCAAAAAGGGCCCAGATGGCACAGGCGCCTTGGCCGACAACGTGAAGAAAAACTGGTACGCCCAGCGCGATGCCGATGGCGGCTGCCGCGCCGCCGCTGAGCGCCTGCTGGCCTCCAAACAACTGACGCCGCTGGACATCTGGCGCAAAGCCCGGCTGTCGATCGAAAATAACCGGCCCCGCCCGACCCGTGACGCTGTCGAGATGGTGTCGCCTGAGTCGATGGCCTTGCTGGCGATTATTCAGGCCAGCCCGTCGCAATTTTTGACCGACAAAAAACTCGCGTTCACGAAAGTCCGCAAAGAACTCATCACGCTGGCGCTGGTCAAGCTGGCCGGCACAGACCCGGACGCTGCGGCCAAGTTTGTAGACCAAAAATGGGGCTTTCAGTTGAGCGCCGAAGAGCGCAACTGGGTCTGGGGCGTCATCGGCAAGCAAAGCGCGATTCGTTTCAGCAGCCAAGGATCTGACCCCTTGGCGTATTTCAGCAAGGTCTCGGCTGACAGCGATCTCACTGACGAGATGCTCGGCTGGAAAGCCCGCGCTGCCTTGCGCGCCGGCAGCCAACCGCGCTGGGCGCTGGTGCTGAGCAGCATCAACGCCATGAGCAGCGACGCTAGGCAAGACCCGACTTGGATTTATTGGAAAGCCCGCGCATTGCTGGCTGCCACCCCCGCACCGACGCCAGCACAACGCGCTGAAGCGCTGGCGCTTTATCAGTCGGTAGCCTCAGTGCGCGGCTTTTATGAGCAGTTGGCGCTGGAGGAGTTAGGCCAGCTCATCACCGTGCCAGCTCGCCCGGCCACATTGAGCGCAGACGAGAAAGAAAACGCTCGCACCAACGCCAGCCTGCAACGCGCGACCTATGCCATCGCCATCGGCCTGCGCAGCGAAGGCGTCCGCGAATGGAACTACGCCACCAACTTAGCGCAGACCGGCGGCATGGGTGAACGCGAATTACTGGCCGCCGCGCAACTGGCCTGTGACCGCAGCATCTGGGACCGTTGCATCAACACCAGCGAACGCACACAGGGCGGCATGGACTTCGCACAACGCTTTCCGATGCCGTTTCGTGACGCGGTCATCAAACGCAGTCGTGACATCGGACTGGATCCAGCCTACGTCTACGGTTTGATCCGCCAAGAAAGCCGCTTCGTCACGGAAGCGCGCTCGGGCGTTGGCGCCTCCGGTCTGATGCAGATCATGCCAGCCACAGCGCGTGAAACTGCCCGCTACATCGGCCTGACGGGTTTCACCGCGAATCAGATCAACGACCGCGACACCAACATCACCATTGGCACGGCCTACCTGAAGCGCGCGCTGGATGATTTTGGCGGCTCCATGGCGATGGCCGCTGCCGCCTACAACGCGGGACCGGGACGGCCGCGCAGCTGGCGCAACGGGCCTCAACTGGAGGCCGCGATCTGGGCTGAAAACGTGCCCTTCAACGAAACCCGCGACTACGTCAAGAAAGTGTTATCCAACACCACCAACTACGCCGCGGTGTTGACCGGCCAGCCGCAGTCGCTGAAGGCGCGCTTGGGTATGGTCGGTCCGCGTGAAGCCAGCGCGCCACCGTCAGACGAGAAGATGCCTTGACTGTCTGACTGAGGTGACTCAGGCGTTCACTGTTCGGCGAAGGCGCGCTCAATGACGAAGTCACCCTGGCGCACCGTGTTGCCTTCTTTGAAACCGCGCTCTTCGAGCATGCGTTTCAAATCTTTCAACATGCCAGGGCTGCCGCAAATCATGACGCGGTCTTCAACCGGGTCGAGACCGGGCAGGTTCAGGTCAGCCATCAGCTTGCCGCTCTCGATCAGGTCCGTCACCCGGCCGGTGTTGCGATAAGCCTCACGCGTGACGGTCGGGTAATACAGTAACTGCTTAGAGATCATCTCGCCCAGAAACTCATGCTTCGGCAGTTCGTTGACGATCAGGTCTTGATAAGCCAGCTCGTTGGCTTGGCGCACGCCATGCACCAGCACCACTTGCTCAAACTGTTCGTAAGTGGCCGGGTCGCGAATGATGCTCATGAAAGGTGCCAGACCGGTGCCGGTCGACAGCAAATACAAGCGCTTGCCGGGCAGCAGGTAATCCACCAGCAAGGTACCAGTAGGCTTGCGACCGACGATCACGGTGTCACCCACTTTGATGTGTTGCAGGCGCGATGTCAGCGGGCCGTCTTGCACCTTGATGCTCAAAAACTCCAGATGTTCATCGTGGTTCGGGCTGACGATGCTGTAAGCGCGCAGCAGCGGCTTGTCATTGACGCGCAGACCGATCATGGTGAAGTGGCCATTGCTAAAGCGAAGCGACTGGTCGCGGGTCGTCGTGAAAGTGAACAGCGTGTCGGTCCAGTGGTGGACGGATAAAACCCGTTCTTCGTTGAAAGCGCTCATGGTGTGTACGTGTAAAACTTGGGTAAAAAGCAGAAAGCGAGAAGGCGCTATTGTCGACGAAAGGCCAATGGCCGTTGTCCTGACCGACAATAGTGATCCGCTAAGGTGCGTGGGCAACTGAAAAGTCCACCAGAGCCATTGATTTATCCGCAAGCAGGAAAAAATTTCATGAAGATGCAACTCAAAAAAGCACTGGGCGCCATGACGCTCCTCAGCCTTGTCTCGGTGCTGACAACGGCACAGGCACAAGACACCATCAAGATCGGTGAGATCAACAGCTACAAAGCGCAACCCGCCTTTCTCGAACCCTACAAAAAGGGCATGGACTTGGCGATTGAAGAGATCAACGCCAGCGGCGGTATCAACGGTAAAAAAGTTGAACTCATCATTCGTGACGACAACGCCAACCCGGGTGACGCCGTGCGCGCCGCCGAAGAACTGATCTCGCGTGAAAAGGTCGACGTGCTGACCGGCTCGTTCCTCTCGCACATTGGTCTGGCCCTGACCGACTTCGCCAAACAGAAAAAAGTCTTTTTCCTGGCGTCTGAGCCACTGACCGACAAAATCGTTTGGCAGAACGGCAATCGCTACACCTTCCGTTTGCGCACCTCCACCTACATGCAAGTCGCGATGCTGGTCCCTGAAGCCGCCGCCTTGAAGAAAAAGCGCTGGGCGGTGGTCTACCCCAACTACGAATACGGCCAGTCAGCCGCAGCCAGTTTCAAGACCCTGCTGAAAGCCGCGCAGCCCGATGTTGAGTTTGTCGCTGAACAAGCGCCACCGCTCGGCAAGGTTGATTCCGGCAGCGTGGTGCAAGCTTTGGCCGATGCCAAGCCAGACGCTATTTTCAACGTGCTGTTCGGTGCCGACCTCTCTAAGTTCGTGCGCGAAGGCAACACCCGCGGTCTGTTCCAAGGGCGTGAAGTGGTCAGCCTGCTGACCGGTGAACCCGAGTACCTCGACCCACTCAAAGAAGAAACACCGAACGGCTGGATCGTCACCGGCTACCCGTGGTATGGCATTCAAACGCCTGAACACAAAGCCTTCTACACCGCCTACAACGCCAAGTTCAAGGACTATCCGCGTTTGGGTTCCATCGTCGGTTACAGCGCCATCAAGTCTCTGGCAGCCGGCATGAAAAAAGCCAACTCCACCGACACTGAAAAACTCATCACGGCTTTTCGCGGTCTGACGGTGGTCACGCCTTACGGCCCGATCACCTACCGCGCGCAAGACCACCAGTCGACCATGGGTGTCTACATTGGCCGCACGAAGAACGACAACGGCAAAGGCGTGATGGTCGACTACCGCTACCTCGACGGCGCCAAGTATCAGCCAAGCGACGCTGAGGTCAAAAAGCTGCGCGCCGCCGACTGACCGGCTAGAGCCAGCCATGAGTTTTTCTGGCTTTGTGGTACAGCTGCTGAATGGCTTGGCCGGTGCCTCATCGCTGTTTTTGGTGGCCGCCGGCTTGTCGCTGATTTTTGGCGTCACCCGGATTGTTAATTTTGCGCACGGCTCATTTTTCATGGTCGGCATTTACGTCGCTTATTCACTGGTCGGCGCGCTGGGTTCCAGCGTTGGCTTCTGGCCGTCCTTGTTGTTGGCGGCACTGGCTGTGGCTTTGTTGGGCGCGCTGGTTGAAGTGCTGCTGCTGCGCCGGATCTACCGCGCTCCCGAACTTTTCCAATTGCTGGCAACCTTCGCGCTCGGGCTGGTGATCAAAGACGGCGTGCTGTGGTTTTGGGGTGCCGAAGAATTACTTGGCCCACGCGCACCAGGCCTCACCGGTTCGGTGTTGATTCTGGGACGGCAGTTTCCTTCTTACGATATTTTTCTGATTTTTGCGGGCCCAGTGGTGCTGGGTCTGTTGTGGCTGCTCTTGACCAAGACCCGCTTTGGCACCTTGGTGCGTGCCGCCACACAAGACCGTGACATGGTCAGCGCGCTGGGCGTGAACCAGGCTTGGTTGTTCACGGCGGTGTTTGCTTTGGGCGCATTTTTGGCGGGTCTCGGCGGCGCCTTGCAACTGCCCCGCGAGCCCGCCAACCTGGAAATGGACCTGCACATCATCGGCGCCGCATTTGTGGTGGTGGTGGTCGGCGGCATGGGCTCGATTCCCGGCGCTTATGTGGCTGCGCTGCTGATTGCGCAGCTCAAAGCCATTTGCATTTGGCTTGGTCTGGTGGATATCGCCGGCATCAGCATTTCATTCTCCAAGCTCACGCTGGTGGTTGAGTTTTTGGTGATGGCGGTGGTCTTGGTGGCCCGGCCTTGGGGGCTCTTCGGCCGGCCGCAATCGCCAAGCCGGCACGCCGGCGAAGCCGAGCAACCCCTCAGGCCGCCAGACCGTCTCTACACCTTTGGTGGCGCTGCATTGTTGGCCCTGCTGGCGTTGATGCCGGTGCTGACAGCGCAGTCACCCTACGTGACGATTTTGCTGATCGACTTGTTGGTTGCCGTGTTGTTCGCGGCCAGTCTGCACTTCATCATGGGCCCGGCCGGTATGCATTCGTTTGGTCATGCCGCCTACTTCGGCTTGGGCGCTTACGGCGCCGCCTTGCTGGTGCGCAGCCTTCATTTGCCGATGGAAGTGGCGCTGATCGTGGCGCCGGCCATGGCGGCTTTCGGGGCTTTTGTGTATGGCTGGTTTTGCGTCAGGTTGTCGGGGGTTTACCTGGCCATGCTGACGCTGGCTTTTGCGCAAATCACTTGGGCCATCTGCTACCAGTGGGACAGCGTCACCGGCGGCAGCAACGGCCTGACCGGCATCTGGCCGTCAGAGTGGCTGGCAGACAAAAAGATGTATTACTACCTGACGCTGACGCTGGTTGCGGGTGCTGTTCTGCTGATGCACCGCATGCTGTATTCACCGTTTGGCTACGGCATGCGTGCTGCACGCGACTCGGTGCTGCGCTCGGACGCCATCGGTATGGACGTCAAGCGTTTGCAATGGGTGGCGTTTGTGTTGGCTGGCACGTTGGCTGGTTTGGCCGGCGCCTTGTATGCGTTTTCAAAAGGCAGCATTTCGCCGGAAAGCATGTCTGTGGGCAAGTCGATTGACGGCTTGGTGATGGTCTTGCTAGGCGGCGTGCAGACACTGGTCGGGCCTGTCGTTGGCGCGGTCACCTTCACGTGGCTGCACGACACCGTGGCGCGCAACACCGACTACTGGCGTGCCGTGCTCGGCGGCATTATTTTGATCCTGGTGTTGCTGTTTCCGCAAGGCATTGTTGGCTTTTTTCAACAACTGCTGCTGCGCCTGCGTGGCGCCAAAGAGGGGCAATCATGAGCTTGCTCAAAGTCTCCAATTTAGGAAAATCTTTTGGCGGCGTCAAAGCCGTCGACGGCATCAGTTTTGAGCTGGCAGCCGGCGAACTGCTGGCGCTCATCGGCCCCAACGGCGCCGGCAAGTCGACCACCTTCAACATGGTCAACGGCCAGTTGCGCGCGGGTGTCGGTTCGATTCAGCTCGATGGCCACGAACTGGTCGGCTTGACGCCGCGTGAAATCTGGCGGCTCGGCGTCAGCCGGACCTTCCAGATTGCCGAGACCTTTTCGTCGCTGACAGTGGTCGAGAACGTGCAAATGGCCTTGCTGTCGTCAGACCGCAAGCTGTTCTCCATGTGGCGCCGCGCCGCCGACCACAAACGCGCGGAGGCCTTGGAGCTGCTAAACCAAGTCAGCATGAAGCCGCAAGCTGACCGGCCTTGCAGCGTGCTGGCCTATGGCGATGTGAAACGCGTAGAGCTGGCCATGGCAATGGCCAACCAACCCAAGCTTCTCTTGATGGACGAACCCACAGCGGGCATGGCCCCCAAAGAACGCAATGACCTGATGGCGCTGACCAAGCAACTGGTGATCGACCGCGGCATGGCGGTGCTGTTCACAGAGCACAGCATGGACGTGGTGTTTGCCTACGCCGACCGCATGATCGTGCTGGCGCGCGGACGGCTGATTGCCGAAGGCAAACCGCTTGAGGTTCGGGACCATCCGCAGGTGCAGGAAGTCTATTTCGGCAGCGGCAAAACCTTCGAGGCCGCCGCATGAGCGCAGCCAAAAACATTCTGCTAAAAGCCAAGGGCTTGTGTGCCTGGTACGGCGCGGCTCAAATTTTGTACGACGTCGGCCTCGAAGTTCGGCGCGGCGAAGTGGTCGCACTGATGGGGCGCAACGGCGCCGGCAAATCAACGACGCTCAAAACCCTGATCGGCATGCTCGACAAGCGGCGTGGAGACGTGTCGTTTTTGGGGACCGATATTTCGACCAGCGAAACCCACCACGCAGCACGCATGGGTTTGGGTTTTGTACCAGAAGACCGTCGCATATTCACCGACCTGACGGTGATGGAAAACCTCGAAGTGGGTCGCCAGCCGCCACGGCATTGGCCCGACGGCAGTGCCGCGCCGCGGTGGACGCCCGAGCGTTTGTTCGAACTTTTCCCCAACCTGGGCGAGATGCCGAACCGTCTGGGCAGCCGCATGAGCGGTGGTGAGCAGCAGATGCTGACGGTGGCGCGCAGCTTGATGGGCAACCCCTTGCTCTTGCTGCTAGACGAGCCGTCTGAAGGCGTCGCACCCGTCATCGTCGAACACATGGTGCACATGATTCTGGCGCTCAAGGCCGAGGGCGTCAGCATCTTGTTGTCAGAGCAAAACATGCACTTCGCAGAGCTCGTGTCAGACCGCGCCTATGTGCTGGAAAAAGGTCAAATCCGCTTCGAGGGCTCGATGGCCGAGCTGTCGGCGAACGAGGAAGTCCGACGCAATTACATCGGCGTTTGAGGCTCGATTCAGCGCGAAGATGGATCGCCGCGCTGCGCTCGCGATGACGGGGTTTGGTGTCATTGCGAGCGAAGCGCGGCAATCCGCCCTCCGTCATTGCGAGCGCAGCGTGGCAATCCATGAGCCCGAATTCGCAGCCATGGGTTGCCGCGCTTCGCTCGCAACGACGGAATTACTTCGCTCACAACGACGGAATTACTTCGCTCGAAAAAAGGCAAAATAAGTCCATGGCTCAAAAAATACTCATCCTTGGCGGCACTGGTTTTGTCGGGCGGCATGTCTGCGAAAAGCTGGTTCATGCGCAAGCACATGTCACTGTGCCGACGCGCCGACGTCGCAACGCAAATCACATCCTCATGCTGCCCACGCTGGAGGTCGTCGAGGCCAACATCCATGACGAAGCCACGCTGCAGCGGCTCATTGGCGAGCATGACGCGGTGGTCAATCTGGTGGCCATTTTGCAAGGCAATGAAGCGTCCTTCGACAAAGCGCACGTGCAACTGGCCGCCAAAATCGCCCGCGCTTGCGAAGCTGCCGGTGTGCGGCGAGTGGTGCATGTCAGTGCTTTGGGTGCTGATGCGCGCAACCCCGACGGCTTGCCGTCGATGTACTTGCGCAGCAAAAGCCGTGGTGAGCAAGTGTTGCGTCAAGCCGCGCTGGACTTGACGGTGCTGCGGCCTAGCGTCATCTTTGGCGCGGAAGACAAGTTTTTGAATGTCTTCGCGCAGCTGCAGCAGTTTTTGCCGGTGATGCCGCTGGCCGGGGCGAACGCGATGTTCCAGCCGGTCTGGGTGCAAGACGTCGCCAGCGCCATCGTCCACTGTTTGGAAGACAAGAATTTCCACAGCACCAGCGGCCAAACCTACGAGGCCTGCGGCCCCGAGATTTTTTCGCTGCGCCAACTGGTGCAACTGGCCGGCCAATACGCCGGCGTCAACCGCGGCCGGGGTCGGCCGGTGATCGGCTTGCCGAACGCGCTGGCGCGATTGCAAGCGCGGCTGATGGAGCTGATGCCAGGAGAGCCGGTGCTGAGTCGCGACAACTTGGATTCGATGAAGGTGCCCAACATCGCCACCGGCCATGTTCCAGGCCTGCGCGACCTCGGCATTGAACCCGCCGCCCTCAGCGCCGTTGCCCCGACTTACTTGGGCGCGCGCGGTCTGCGCAGCGGCTTGATGGCCAAGCGCAAAACGGCCGGGCGAATGTTTGACGTATGAAGATTTACAGCGTCGGCGGTGCGGTGCGTGATGCCCTGCTCGGCTTGCCGGTACGCGACCACGACTGGGTCGTGGTCGGTGCCACGCCTGAGGCTTTGGCGGCCGACGGCTATCTGCCGGTGGGCAAAGATTTCCCGGTTTTTTTGCACCCGACAACGCGTGAAGAATACGCCTTGGCCCGCACCGAACGCAAGACCGCGCAGGGCTACCACGGCTT
>Ga0208916_10000895_pt1 | contig 13265 bp, 13 predicted proteins | sample DEB19_08_DNA_5_FD_184523 | JGI IMG/M metagenome (GOLD analysis project Ga0208916, IMG submission 184523) | Aqueous microbial communities from the Delaware River and Bay under freshwater to marine salinity gradient to study organic matter... | ecosystem: Environmental > Aquatic > Marine >... | reverse complement strand
GGTGAAGATAATGATATGGCTTTACTTGGTGGGCCAGAGGCACATAAGAAAAATAGCGGACTTGCACATGTAATCGCAGCTAGCGAGGATGAAGCGATTCAGAACATTCGCGATTTAACCGCACTCTTTGCAAATCAAGGGTTTATGAATCCAGAGATTGAAGATGTAGACCTGTCGCAATTTGTTCCAGAATCAAAGGTTCGAACCTACGAAGTACATCCTTTAGTAGATGCAATTCTTGATCAGGATGCAGAACACATCGAACTGCTTTCAATGTGGGCACCTAACATGACAACAATTGTTGGACGCCTGGGTGGCGCCACCGTTGGAGTGCTTGCAAATAACCCTGCGCACATTGCAGGTGTTCTTGATGCTGCTGCTGGTGAAAAAGCTGCTCGCTTTGTCCGTACCTGCGATGCTTTCGGAATTCCTCTAATTGTTATTGCAGATGTTCAAGGTTTCTTACCTGGCGCAGGTCAGGAGTGGGAAGGTGCAGTGCGACGCGGCGCAAAGCTGCTGCATGCTTTTGGTGAAGCTGTCGTGCCTCGCGTAACTCTGATTACCCGCCGTGCATACGGTGGTGCATATGTTGCGATGAACTCAAAGTCATTGGGTGCAACCCGGGTATTCGCGTGGCCTGAAGCTGAAGTTTCAGTGATGGGCGCGGTCGCCGCGGTTCGAGTACTTCATCGTCGCTTACTTGCTGACATTCCAGTAGAACAACGTGAAGCTATGGAGTTAGAGCTAGCTGCTGAACATGAAAAGGTTTCAGGTGGCGTTGCAAAGGCGATTGAAATTGGTGCGGTTGATGAAATGATCACACCTGCACAAACACGAAGTGCGCTAGCAAAATCAATTGCTAACGCACCTCATCGCCGTGGTTCACACGGCAATATTCCGCTTTAAGACTTGAAGGTTACAGAAACCGTTGCTGTAACGGTCTTTTCAATTGTTGATGTGTCATAGGCACCGTAATCAGCTGTCATAGTTGAATCAGGTGTTGTGATCTGAATTGGTCCAGCCTTTACATTTACTAGCGCGCCAATGTTTCCACCGACAGCCTTTGTAAGCGCTTCTGCACGCACCTTTGCATCCTTCATCGCTTCAGACATTAACTGAGGGCGAAGCTCTGGAAGATTTGAAATGTAGTACTGAGGTCCGTAGTTGTTGGCATTAATTCCAGTTGCAAGCAGTGAACCAATTCCTTGGCTTAGCTTTGAAATTAACTGAACATCCTTAGAGCGCACTGTTACCTCGCGAGAAGCACGGTAAGAAAGGATTCGACCTGTTGCGTTTCCGTTGCTGTACTCCTCGTTTGCAAAGGTTGAAACTGCGCCAAGAGTTAAGCCGTCAGCAGGAATTCCACCTTTAGTTAGGTAGTTAGAAAGCGCTGCGACATCAGCGTCAACCTTCTTTACTGCTGTTGCAACTGTTGGAGAAGAAAGACTTACATTGAGAACCCATACTGCATTATCTGCAGTTGCTGTTGTCTTTGCGGATCCTGTAACAGTAATTCCATCACTGCTACGTGATGCAAATCCTGAACCGACCTTCATTAATCCGCCACCTAATGCAAGTGAAAGAATTACTGCGGCGATAATGATCGTTACCGCTTTGCGGCGTTCGACGGTGATAATTGGGCTTTCGTTTAGTTGAGTCATATTTATATCTTAGCGACTAGATTGCATGAAGGCGCGGTAGTTCTTGAAGGTCAACACTCCTAAAACGTTCGAATTCTAATTCCCATGAATTTCCCAACATTGCAGCAACTCCATCGCGAATTGACTCCTCATCAAAGGCGGAAGCAAGTAAGGCGGCTAATTGATTTTCATTAACTAATACAGCACCTGACTGATCTACAACAGCTCGGTGTATTCCAAGTTCTGGTGTAAATCGAAAGAGCTCTCCACCGGTTTCGCTTCCTTCAATCACTTCAAAGTTTAGGTAATGCCAACTTCTTAATATTGATGCGATTTCGGCGGCAGCGCCTTGAGCTCCACGAAACTCAAGTTGTGTGCGAAAGGTGCCGGCCATTAAAGGTTGCGAACTCCACGACAGCTTTATCCAATCCCCAAGTACTCCTTGAATCGCCCAATCAATATGGTGGCGTAAGGCAGAGGGTGCTGAATGAATAGTTAAGAAACCTCGAACCTGCTGACGGTTTGAGGGCGTGGTTAAACGTTCCATGGTTCTCCTAGCAAGGTGCGCCAAATGCGACCTTCCCCAGCGGCATTTGCGACCAAAACTTGCTTGGTGAACACCTCAATTACACACCAGTGAGCCTAAAACTGTCTACTCCGCCTTTAGGCATACGGGGCGGTAGGCGGTACAGTTGACCTCAGTCGGACGCTTAATCAGTACCCGTTTCATGTTTTGCATAATCGGTATCGCTGGAGCAAGAGGAAGACCGTGAGTCGAGGATTTCTCGAATCACCCACATATCGAAGGAAAATAAATACATGGCAACAGGCACAGTTAAGTGGTTCAACTCTGAAAAGGGTTTCGGTTTCATTGCAGTTGATGGTGGCGGACAAGATGTATTCGTTCACTACTCAGCTATTCAAGGAAACGGTTACAAGTCCCTTGAAGAGGGTCAGGCAGTTTCATTTGAGGTCGTACAGGGTCCAAAGGGTCCTCAGGCTGATGCAGTAAACCCTGCCTAATCAACACTAACTATTAAAAAACCCCGCCGGGTAACTGGCGGGGTTTTTTTATTTCACTTCTTAGGAAGCGGAGGAATTTCTCCGACCTTTAACTTGCGGGCATTTACTTCTTTAACTGGAGATAAATCTTTTCCAGCTTTCCACGCATCTAAATACTTCCATGGCAACACTTCGCCACGACGAACCCACCAAATATCTACAGGTGTTGGCCAAGAAATTCCAAAGTGAAGATGTGGCGCAGTTCCTCGCGCACTGCCTGTAGCACCAACGGCTCCCAGAACTCTTCCAGCTTTAACAGAAACTCCGGGTTGTATGCTTGATGGAATTGAACGTAGATGCGAGCCGTAATATCGAACTCCATCTGTTCCAATGATTGATACATATAGGCCGCCGCGATCAATTCCGAGATTGGTTTTGCCGCTCCACAAATCTGTACGATTTACTTCATCTACAACTCCATCAATCGGTGCGATGAATTTACAACCAGCTTTAGTCAAAATATCTGTTGCCGCATAATCATGATGTGCACGTGCGTAATTAACCGCGCAATCTGCAACCGGGAAGAGATAAACAGGAGCAGCGTTGGCTGGTACAAGAGTTGCACCACAGAAAATCACAGTGAGCATTAATGCCTTTAACTTCATGTGATTAGGCTAGTGCTGCTTTATCCAATTTAGCGGTAACCGCCATATGAGGAACAGTGAGCGCCCACACAACAACTAGTGCCATCCAGAAGAACTCATCGGTGAAATCTTTACCGCTAAGAGCTAATCCCCCGGCAACTGCAAAGGTTCCAACTAGTGCGGGTAATCCAGGAATGACAGCGTTCAAAAAGGCTTTATTCAACTTTCCTTCGCTGAGATTCTGCTTAGTAAGCGGCAATGACAAGGTGAGTCGGGCTGTATGTCGCATCGCATGCCAGCATCCGAAATACACAGCAAATGCAATTAGTGGCGGCGTAAATAGTGCAAGTGCCAGCAATAAAATCAGATCAATCGCTTCTCGAACTCTGCGAGTTATTAGCAAGGCCACGATTGAAACCACAGCAAAAGATGTAACTACTACCAAAATTTCTTGATCAAGCCCCTGATGCCAATTGATCAATGATGAATTCACTTTTGCCAGCGCATCGGTACTCGCAGAATTAACAAGTGGAATAAATACAGGTGTAAACCCAGCTGCTGGGATATAAAAGAATCTCAGAAGTTTTGCCCTGGAGGTTGATCGCTTATCTATTTCGTTAATAAATGCGGCATCACCAATTCCAAAATGCACAGCGCTCATGAGTAAAACAAAGATAAAACCGATTATGTTGAACTTCAAAATTCCGATTACAGCAATGACCGCTACCGCCACATATATGAGGACAAACAAAGCCATCTTCTTTGGTTCATTCTTAGGCAAGGTAATCAGGTGATCTAACGCCCCATGAGGAATTCCTATTGCAAGCGCGACGATGGCACAAGAAATCTGCCAGCCCATCGACTCTTTACCAAGCAAACCTGAAAACAGTATTGAGAGAAAAATGGCGGCAGCAACAGCGGCGCTAGAGAAGTTTCGCACCTTGTTAAATAGTCTTACCGCATTTTCTTGCATGTCACCCCCGTTTTCGGCAACCCTATCAAAGGCAGTTGTGAGAGGATCTGTTGTGCAAAAATTTGGCTACATGGCGATGCTCGCCTTCACAGTTTGTGGCTCTTTTTGGCTTGAGTTTTTTCTAAAAACAAGCGTTGTGCGCCGCTGGAAAAGAGCGTTGCTGAGCATTCTTCCTGTTAGCACCTTGTTTCTAATTTGGGATGCTTATGCGATCGCTCAAGGGCACTGGTTCTTTAATCGTGATCGAATGCTCGGGATTTATGGTCCGTTTAATATTCCACTTGAAGAGTTTTTATTCTTCATCGTTGTTCCAATGGCAGCAATCCTGACCATTGAAGGTGTTACAACTGTTAAACCTCATCTGCGCGAAAAAGAGTTCGGGAAGGATGAGAAGTAATGATTTATAGCGATATTGCAATTGCAGCTTTTGGTATTTCAATCATGGTTGATCTTTTTCTTTTCAAGAACTCGCTGCTTACACGTCTTGCATTTTGGCTCTCTTACACGATCATTTTGCCCTTCCAACTTTTAACAAATTGGTGGTTGACCCACAACAGAAGTGATGGCAAGGCGATCGTTATGTATGACCCTGACTCAATAATCGGAATTCGAATCGCTGCAGCACCATTAGAAGATCTGCTCTTCGGTTTTGCCTTAGTGCTTTCAGTAATGGGCATGTGGGAGTTCTGGGGTCGAAGAGGATTCCAGCGCGACAAAAAACTGCAGTAAAGTTCAGCACGCAAGGGGCGGTAGCTCAGTTGGTTAGAGCCCGGAACTCATAATTCCGTCGTCGTCGGTTCGAGCCCGACCCGCCCCACTTCGATATATAAATTACTTCAGATCGAAACGATCTGCGTTCATCACCTTGGTCCATGCAGCAACAAAATCCTTAACAAACTTTTCCTTGTTATCGTTTTGTGCATAGACCTCAGAGTATGAGCGAAGAATAGAGTTAGAACCAAAGACTAGATCCACGCGAGTTGCAGTCCAATCAACAGTACCGGTCTTGCGATCGCGGATGTTGTAAAGGTTCTCCCCTGTCGGCTCCCATACATATTTCATATCGGTTAGGTTCACAAAGAAGTCAGTTGTAAGTGCTCCAACATTCTTTGTAAATACTCCATGTGAAGTGCCTGCATGGTTTGTTCCAAGCACGCGCATTCCACCCATCAGTACTGTCATTTCAGGTGCGGTTAAATCCATCAACTGTGCACGATCTAGAAGTAACTCTTCTGGGGACACTACATAACTCTTTTGAACCCAGTTACGGAAACCATCGTGAATTGGCTCTAGAACTTTGTAGCTATTTACATCGGTCTGCTCTTGCGTTGCATCACCGCGACCTGGAGCAAATGGAACATTGATTGTGACTCCAGCGGCAGCTGCAGCCTTTTCAACTCCAATATTTCCTGCCAAAACAATTACATCTGCGATGCTTGCACCAGATTCCTTCGCAATTGGCTCAAGTGCAGCAAGCACCTTATTCAAACGTGCAGGTTCATTACCTTCCCAATTGCGAGCAGGCTCTAAACGGATACGAGCTCCGTTTGCTCCGCCACGAAGATCTGATCCGCGGAATGTGCGGGCACTATCCCAAGCGGTTGCAACTAGCTCTGATACAGATAAACCAGTTGCTTCAATCTTTGCCTTAACAGCTGCAACATCGTAAGAGGTTGTGCCTGCAGGAATTGGATCCTGCCAAATCAAATCTTCTTGCGGAACATCTGGTCCGATGTAGCGGATCTTTGGACCCATGTCGCGGTGGGTTAGCTTGAACCAAGCGCGCGCAAATGCATCATCAAGAAGTGCTGGATTTTCATGGTACTTCTTAGAAATCTCAAGGTAAATCGGATCCTTGATCATCGCCATGTCAGCATCAGTCATCATTGGGTTGTAACGAATTGATGAATCTTCAACATCTACTGGCTTATCAGTCTCTGCAATATTTGTTGGCTCCCATTGATGAGCACCTGCTGGAGATTTTACGAGCGCCCATTCATGTTTAAAGAGCATCTCAAAGTATCCGGCATCCCACTTTGTTGGCTCAGTTGTCCAAGCGCCTTCAAGTCCACTTGTGACTGTATTGCGACCAACTCCGCGCTTTGTGTGGTTGTTCCAACCTAGGCCTTGTTCATAAATATCTGCAGCCTCTGGTGCTGGTCCTAATAGTGATGCATCGCCATTTCCGTGTGCTTTACCAACTGTGTGACCACCTGCAGTAAGCGCGACAGTCTCTTCGTCATTCATCGCCATGCGAGCAAAGGTTTCGCGGACATGTTGTGCGGTCAATAGAGGATTTGAAACTCCGTTGATTCCTTCAGGGTTGACGTAGATCAATCCCATCTGAACAGCTGCTAATGGATTTTCAAGAGTTGAAGCATCAGTTGTATCTGCATAGCGCTCATCACTTGGCTTCATCAGTTCGGATTCTGAACCCCAGTAAATATCTTTTTCTGGATGCCAGACATCTTCACGTCCGAATGCAAAGCCAAAAGTCTTGAGCCCCATGCTTTCATATGCAATTGTTCCGGCCAAAATAAAGAGGTCAGCCCAACTCAATTTGTTTCCGTACTTCTGCTTAATCGGCCACAGTAAACGACGCGCCTTATCAAGGTTGCCGTTATCTGGCCATGAGTTAAGAGGTGCAAATCTAAAGCTTCCGGTACCAGCTCCACCGCGTCCATCGGCAACACGATATGTACCCGCAGAGTGCCAGGCCATACGAATCATTAAACCGCCGTAGTGACCCCAATCAGCTGGCCACCACTCTTGTGTCTGTGTCATGAATTGGTGCAAATCTTTTTTCAAAGAGGCAACATCGAGACTCTTTACCGCTTCGCGGTAGTCAAAATCTTCACCGAGAGGATTTGTCTTGCGATCATGCTGATGCAAAATGTCGAGGTTCAGCGCCTTTGGGTACATGTAAGTATTGGTCTCAGCTCCGTGAGTGATTGCTCCGTGCGCTACTGGGCATTTTCCATCCATGATGTGCTCCTCAATTATGTGCGTAAAAGAACCTTCACTAAGTATGCGTTGAACGGGTCAACCCCGCAAATTAAAAAAGAGATAGGCTTGAATTATGACCAGATCACTTAAGAAATGGACCGCGAAAGATGCAGCAAAGTGCATCATCACCCCTTCAGATTTAGATCATAAGTACAGTCGCGGAGTTCTTGGAGTCATAACAGGATCCGCACGTTTTCCGGGTGCAGCAGTTCTTTCAACATCTGCAGCATCTGCAACTGGATTAGGAATGATTCGCTTTCACAGCTCTTCAGGTTTGGCTCACCTTGTTTTGCACTCAACACCTTCTGTTGTTGTTCAACCAGGCAAAGTAACTGCATGGCTAGTCGGAAGTGGAATAGAGGCCAAGAAGTATGCAGATATAACAACATGGCTACGTCATCGTTGGTACAAACTTACGACGCTGCAATCAGTACCAACTGTTTTAGATGCTGGCGCTCTTCATCTAGCTGGATCTTTGGAACAACCAACTCTTATTACCCCTCATAGCGGAGAACTTTCCAAGTTAATGATCGCCCGTGGAGTTCAGGTAACACCAGAGGCGATTGAAGGCGATCCTAAGAAGTGGGTACAGGAGGCGGCCGATACTTTGGGCGTTACCGTTTTGCTCAAGGGCTCAACTACATATGTCGCAAATGACGCTGTGTTGATTCAACTTCCTGTTGCAACGCCATGGCTTGCCACTGCTGGAACAGGTGATGTTTTAGCAGGAATTATTGGAGCGCTTGTTGCTACCAACACAGTTGAAATTCTTAATGATTACAACCATTTGGCATATGTCGCTGCAACAGCTGCACTGATTCACGCACGTGCGGCAGAGAGCGCTTCGAATGGTGGGCCAATAAATGCCGAAGCAATTATTGAATTCATCCCGAGAGTTATCACTCAACTCATTAAGTAATCCGCATACGGGGAATCCCCTATGTATTGCCATCTTTCAATTCACTCTCACAATGGTGTCAATTAACTGAATGCAGGCGTAACTTTGCAATGTGAGTGATCGAGTTTTAATAGTCATGGACGATGCATTTGAACTTTCTACAATGGGTGCGGCTTTAAAGCTTCATGGCACCAACGTTATCGGTGAAGCACGAAAAGAATCCTCCGCTATTTCCTTAATGAGAAGCATGCAACCCAATGTCTTACTCATCGATATGCATTTAACAGAAGAACATTCAATTGGAATAGCCCAAAAGATTCGCAAGGAATCTCCCACAATTGGAATCGTGATGTTGGTTGCTTGCGCAGATTTGCGATTACTTGGCGAAAATAACTCCCAAGTTCCTCACGGCACCAAAATAGTTATCAAGAAGTCCATGAATAGTGTTGCCGCATTATGCGAAATTATTACCGAATCTAGAGAACTAGCGGCCGAATCTCCAGTTACTTGGGTAAATGGCACTGTTTCTTTACATGAAAAAGCGCTCCAAAACATGATGTCTCAATTGACTGATATTCAGATTGAAACATTACGGCTAGTTGCTAATGGCTTAACAAATGCTGAGATAAGCAGGGTCAGATTTGTCAGTGAAAAATCGGTGGAACAGATAGTTTCTCGAATTGCACAAGTGTTGAATGTGCAACCCGATCGCGGAAAGAACATGAGAGTTCAACTAGTTGGTGAATACTTTAAATGGATTGGCGCGCCTAGGCACTAGCAAGCCTGTTCTCTAATCTCGCACAGGTAATCTTTGCCGCTATGGAGCTAGGGCAGATCAGGTCGCGGTGGAACGAGGTTTTGGATGCCCTCGAGGCGAAGAATCGCATCGCATGGATCGCATACTTTGATGCACGCCTGTGCGAACTCGATGGAAATACTCTCACCTTAGATTTTTCCGATAGCCGTAAGTTTGCCACCTCCCACGAATACTCTGAAACACGTCCAAATTTGAAGGCGGATTTAATCCAAACTATTTCCGAAGTCTTAGGAATCGAAGTGGAGATCGTTGAGCGATGAAATTCAAAATCATCGCCTTAGTTTCTTCGTTGGCGCTCTCGCTCTTCATTTCTCCAGCAACTGCTGTGGCCTCATCACTAACGATGAATTTAAGGCAGACACCTAGCGCATCTGAAGTTCTTGTAACTTTGTACGGAAGTTTAAAGCCAACTAAGTCTGGAACAATTGTAAAGATTCAGGTCGATACCGCTGGAAAATGGACAACAACTAGATTTTCTACCAAAGTATCAAAGGTTGGAACGTGGCGTGTAACTGCACTTGCAACTGCGCTTGAAGCAAAGGTGCGATATCGCGCAGTGGCAGTTGTTTCAGGAAAGAGTATTTACTCCCCTATTCGTGGCATTGAAATTAAACAACTTCCCGAGATTTCCAATGTAGATCCCGCCTTGTTTATCGATCTGCTTGGACCTGGCGGTCGTATTCACGGTGCAGACATAAGTCGCTGGCAACATCCCAATGATGCCCAAATTGATTTCGCAAAGATGTACGCAGCTGGTCTTCGCTTTGTTTTCATCAAAGCCTCTGATACTCGCGACTCAGCAGACCAACTTGCTGTGAAATACGCTGCAATGGATCACAACGCGGCACAAGCTGCCGGAATCTATACAGGTTTTTATCATTATGCGGTTTTACCTGATGTAACCGACCCTGAAGATATTAAGAAGGATGCTTTAGCTCAGGCACAAAAGGTGGTCTGGCGTTTAGCATCCCTAGGTGGTTATGGTGAAAAGGATCTTCCATACGCTTTAGATCTCGAGAATAAATGTGTGCGACTATCGACATCAGGTGCTTGCCAAAAGTATGCAACTCGAAGCGCTGTAACTTTATGGGCTACGACTTTCTTAGCCTCTGTTAAGGAAAAAACTGGGCGAACACCAATTCTTTACTCATATGCAAACTTCCTTGAGGGATCAATGGTCAGATCCAGCGAATTAACTCAATATCCATTGTGGTTGGCGCAATATGCAATTGATCCAGCAAATCCAATCAATCAACCTGGTCTCAAGGTTGGCGGTTGCTACGTGCACTCGTGGACAGGTGCGAATTGTGATTCGCAATGGACGGTATGGCAGTACACCTCATGCGGCATTGCAGATAAGTACGGAGTACCTGGTTCACGTTTAGATCTCAATATTTTCCGCGGAACTCCATATGCATTTTTGGATCTAGCAAAAGGAACCTGGTCGCCCACTGTCGTTGATTTAATGCCTTCGCAAGAGCCATCAACGCTTACAGTGCTTGATCAATCTGCATCGACTACAAATAAATTAGTGACCTTCAAGGTATCCGTAGTACGCCCAAATGGTTCTCCTGTTGTAACTGGTGGAGTGAAATTAGTATTTGATAAAACCACAGTCCCAGATCCAAAGCCTGTGCAAACTATTTTGCGTGAAACAAGTGGCGTGTGGACGTTGGCAATTAAAGGCGTTCCTGCAGGAAGTTACATCGGTAAGGTTTTATACCAAGATGTTTCTGGCACACATGCAGATTCAACATTTCCTGTGACATTTACAGTTGCTCAAGGTCCAACACCGACTCCAAAGCCAACACCTTCACCAACAGCTACAAAGAAGCCAACTACCGATGGGTGCCGCGGTCAGATTAAGAATTAACCTCGAGCAGTTGATCTAAAGCCTCTAACTCACGATCTACTAAAGCTTCATAATCTGCAACTGATTGCTTCTTATCTTTTGAACTCCAACCAAGCACCGGCGCAATTAATGAGGCAACCTCATCAGCTAAATGAACACCATGTTCTTGCGCTTCAAATGCCAAACGTGTGCGTCGAGAAATGACATCATCAACTGTGCGCGCGCCTTCGTGGCTTGCTGCATACACAATTTCAGCCTTGATATAGGGAAGATCTGCAGCTAACTTCTTAGCCAACTTAGGTTGTTCCGCAATCATTTCTAGAATCTCGCTGATGAGTGAGCCATATCGATTCAGTAAGTGGGTAACTGTTTCTACTTCAAGACCAGATTCTGTCGCGATTCGTTCCTTTTGTTGTTCCAAGGCAAAGTAGCCATCTGCTCCAACTAAGGGAAGCTTTTCGGTAACTGATTCTTGAGTTAGGCGACGAAGTTCAATAACTGCCCGATCAATCGCATCCTTACCCATGACGCGGTAAGTCGTGTACTTTCCTCCGGCGATTGAAACAAAGCCTGCAGCAGGACGGTCCACTGTGTGTTCGCGAGAAAGTTTGGTGGTCGTTGCACTCTTTTTATTTGCAACAAGCGGGCGCAATCCTGCATAAACGCCAATAATTTCCTCAGCCTTAAGTTTTGGCTCTAGCACCCTGTTTGCTTGATCCAAGATGTACTGAATATCTTCACGTGAAGCAAATGGTTCTGCGCGATCGCCTTCGTATGGCGTATCAGTTGTTCCAACAATCCACTTGTCTCCCCATGGGATTAAGAACAGAACTGAAACAGGTGTCTTTAAAATGATTCCAGCATCTGACTTAATTGCAGAGCCAGGCAAAACTATGTGAACACCCTTGCTCATGGTTACGCCATAGCCTGGTGTTAAATCAAAGTTTTCATGCAGTTCATCGCTCCAAATGCCAGCACACATAACTGTGGCCCCAGCTTTGATTGCAATCTTCTTTCCTGATTCAAGATCGCGAGCATTCACGCCAACAACACGCTTGCCTTCGCGAATAAGTGATTCGGCGGTAACTCGAGTTGCGATAATCGCACCGTGGCGTACAGCGGTGCGCGCAACAGACATTGTGTGGCGGGCATCATCTACCTGTGCATCAAAGTACTTGATCGCACCAGTAACAATGTCATGGCGAAGAGATGGTGCAATTTCATTAATCTGCTTTTGACTTAGGTGCTTATGCCACGGCAGCGCGCGCTGAAATCCGCGAAGCGCATCGTAGAGAGCTAATCCTGCACCAACATATGTGCGTTCTTTAAACTTTTCAGTCAGTGGAAATAAGAAACCAACTGGCTTAACAAGATGAGGACACAATGTTGAAACCATTAGCTCGCGTTCATGCAATGCTTCGCGAACTAATTTGAAATCATATTGTTCAAGATAGCGAAGACCGCCATGAATCAACTTACTTGATCGGCTAGAAGTTCCTGCAGCAATATCTTGAGCCTCAATGAGTGCAACCTTGAGACCGCGTGATGCAGCATCTAAAGCCGCTCCTACGCCCGTAACTCCCCCGCCGATGACGAGAATGTCGAACTGATCTGAGGCTAATTGTGAGATGGCAGAGTCACGCTGGTCTGGACCAAGTTGTGACAAGAACATAAGCGTTGCATCTCCGTACTGACTGAGTACGCTAAGCCTAACTTACAGCGAGAGGTTTTGTGCATCGTGGCTTATATCGGCAGCTTGGATCAAGGAACCAGTAGTACTCGATTCATGATCTTTGATCATTCAGGCCAGGTTGTAGGTCAACATCAATTGGAACATCGCCAAATACTTCCGCAAGCAGGATGGGTAGAACATGATGCCGCTGAGATTTGGGAGCGGGTCCAAGAGGTCATTACAGGTGCGTTGAAGCAAGCAAATATTCTGGGATCTGATTTAGCCGCAATTGGCTTAACAAATCAACGTGAAACCACGGTCGTGTGGGATATCGAAACCGGTCAGCCACTTTCTAACGCGATCGTGTGGCAGGACACCCGAACAACTGATTTCTTGGCAACGCTCACTGAAGAACAGAAAAAGAGCATTCGCCACAAGACCGGACTGACAATCGCTCCCTACTTTGCCGGCAGCAAGATGAGTTGGTTTCTCAAGAATGTTCCAGCAGCAAGTTCTGCAACTGCACGTTTTGGAACTATCGATTCATGGCTTTTGTGGAATCTTTCAGGTGGAGTGCGCGGCGGCGTACATGCAACTGATGTAACTAATGCAAGCCGTACCTTATTAATGAACCTTGAAACTCTTGATTGGGATGATGAGCTTCTTAATATTTTTGGGGTATCGCGTTCTGCACTTCCAGTAATTAAATCTTCTTCAGAAAAGTATGCGCTGACAGATCCACATGGACCATTTGGAACTGC
>Ga0208916_10000891_pt1 | contig 13298 bp, 12 predicted proteins | sample DEB19_08_DNA_5_FD_184523 | JGI IMG/M metagenome (GOLD analysis project Ga0208916, IMG submission 184523) | Aqueous microbial communities from the Delaware River and Bay under freshwater to marine salinity gradient to study organic matter... | ecosystem: Environmental > Aquatic > Marine >... | reverse complement strand
CGTTCTACACCTGGCAATGCAGCGATTTCAGGCAAGATTTTCTCCATCAGCTGAAGATCGCCTAAATCTTTTCCGTACGATGTTGTATTTTCGCTAACCAAGAACATTTCAGTAACGCCGTTTTCGGCGAGCCAACGTGCTTCTTTAATAATTTCCGTTGGCTTTCGTGAAATGAAAGAACCGCGGAAATATGGAATTGCACAGAAGGAACAGCGACGATCGCATCCTGAAGCAATCTTGAGCGGTGCCCAAGGAGCTACACCTAAACGCTTTCTTGAAAACTCTTCAACCTCACGTGAGTCGGCACGATCTGCTGGTGCGATCGGTAACAATGCACGACGATCACGAGGAACGTGTTGAAAACTCTTCGACCTCACGTGAGTCGGCACGATCTGCTGGTGCGATCGGTAACAATGCACGACGATCACGAGGAACGTGTGCCTTATGAGATTCTCCAGCAACAATTGATTGCAAGCGGGCAGAAATATCTTTGTAATCATCAAAACCTAAAATCGCATCGGCTTCTGGCAGCGCTTCTGCTAATTCATTTCCGTAACGCTCCGCCATGCAACCAACGGCTACTACCGCACGCGTTGTTCCGTGGCCTTTCAGCGAGTTTGCTTCAAGTAAGGCATCTACTGAATCCTTTTTGGCGGATTCGATAAAACCACAGGTGTTTACTAAGGCGACCTCGGCTGACTCAACATCATCGACCAGGGTCCAGCCATCGGCTGCTAAACGGCCTGCGAGCTCTTCGGAATCAACTTCATTTCGTGCGCACCCTAAAGTGACAACTGCAACTGTGCGCTTCATTTGCGCGATCTTACCTTGTTTAGGCTGTTTAGGAATCTACTCCGTAAGAAACGCTTACTACTTCCCCATCGGCACCTATCGAATCGATCTTCTTGCCATTAACCACTAGATCTACGCCTCCAGCATTACCGATCTTCATATTGAGGGAAGCGTCAGATGAAAATGTCTTTGTGGCTCCAGCTGAAATCTGTCCGCTAAATAATGTGCGTCCTGACGCATCGGAAACAAATAACCAACTCTTTGCACGGCTAGCAGTAATCACTACTTCAACGCCTGTTCCGGTAGAAACTGTTGGCTCATCTGATGGGGTTGCCTGAGCGCTTGCAGTTGGAGATGCACTGACAGATGTAATTGGAGTTGGCACCGTTGGAGAAGATGTATTTGAAACAATGATCTGCACGAGTCCTGCAATACCGAGTGATCCGATAGAAAGGGTGGCAAGCACCTTCCAAGAAATTTTGCGAGCTTCCTCTGGTTGCCTCATTGCATTTGTTTCGACCAACATATCCTGCATGGATCTATCGACATGCATCTGCTCATCTTCAAAGACAGTTAAGAAGATTTGCGGATCAATGCCTAAACGTTGCGCAATATTTCTAATGTGACCACGGGCGTAGGTATCCCCGCCACAGGTTAAAAAATTATTGGATTCAATATCTCGAAGTAACTGAGGGCGAATATTGGTTGATGCTGATAGATCTTCAATGCTAAGACGTGCATCAATGCGCGCCTTAGAAATCATCGATCCCAGAGTCATCTAATTTTCCCCAATATAAGCCGGCAGGTAAGTTCCTATTGTAAGTCTTGAAGCTATCTGATGACTAGAGAGCGGTATGAGATGCAGGGGTGAAAGTAGAGGCACCCCCTCGGGAATTCACCCTTTGTTAATAATCGCGCAAGGTTGCAAGGACTGAATCGAGTTCATCAGGCTTCACCAAAACTGTTCTGGCCTTTGATCCTTCAGATGGCCCAACAATTCCGCGAGACTCCATTAAATCCATCAACCGTCCTGCTTTTGCAAAACCAACTCGCAACTTTCGCTGCAACATTGAAGTTGAACCAAACTGTGTACCCACTACTAATTCAACCGCTTGGCACAAAATATCGAGATCATCACCGATTTCCTTATCAACCATTTTCATCTGATTGACAGGTGCTGTTACATCATCGCGATAGCGCGGCTTTAACTGCTTCTTTACATGCGTTGTTACCGCTTCAATTTCGCGCTCTGAAACATAGGCACCTTGAATACGAATCGCTCTGCTTGCGCCCATAGGGATAAACAAACCATCGCCTTGGCCAACAAGCTTTTCAGCACCAGGACTATCCAAAATAACTCGGCTATCTGCTAGCGAACTAGTTGCAAATGATAAACGTGAAGGAACATTTGCTTTGATCAATATCTGCTAGCGAACTAGTTGCAAATGATAAACGTGAAGGGACATTTGCTTTAATCAAACCTGTAACAACATCTACAGATGGTCGCTGCGTTGCAAGAACCAAGTGAATTCCGGCCGAACGAGCAAGCTGAGTGATACGAACAACCGACTCTTCAACCTCTTTTGCTGCAACCATCATCAAATCTGCAAGCTCGTCGATAATCACAAGTAGGTAAGGGTATGGCTCAACTGTGCGATCGCTTCCGGGAGGAACAGTTACCTTGCCTGCGCGTACCGCCTTATTAAAATCATCGATATGCCTAAAACCAAATGTTGAAAGATCTTCATAACGCAGATCCATTTCACGAACTACCCAGGTGAGCGCATCTGCGGCCTTCTTAGGGTTTGTAATGATTGGAGTAATAAGATGAGGAATACCTTCATACGCTGTTAGCTCTACGCGCTTAGGGTCAATTAAGACTAAGCGAACATCATCTGGTGTTGAACGCATCAAGATAGAGGTAATCATTGCGTTAATCATTGAAGACTTACCTGCGCCAGTTGCTCCTGCAACTAATAGGTGAGGCATCTTCGCTAGGTTTGCGCACACAAAGTTTCCTTCAACATCTTTACCTAGCGCTACCAACATTGGGTGCAGGTCTTGACCTGCAACTGTTGAGCGCAAAACATCACCTAATGCGACGATTTCGCGATCTGCATTTGGAATTTCAATTCCTACAGCCGACTTTCCAGGAATAGGAGAAAGGATTCGAACATCGCTGCTTGCAACCGCATATGAAATATTTTTTGCTAACGCTGTGATTCGTTCAACCTTCACAGCGTTTCCAAGTTCGACTTCATAACGGGTAACTGTTGGTCCCCGCATAAAGCCAGTTACTTGTGCATCAATATCAAACTGCAAGAAAACTTCAGTTAACGCAGCAACGACAGTCTCGTTGGCCTTGCTCTTTGCCTTTGCTGCAGGTCCTGCGCGCAAAATATCTGGGGCTGGAAGTTCATACTTAACATCTGCCGTTAATAACAGTTGCTCCGGACGCTTAGCTGCCACAGTGTTTTCATTGGCGTGGCTTACAGGTGCAACAGGAACTTCAACTGTGAACTCTTCATCAAAACTTTCTTCATCTAATTCAGGTTCATCATCTTCCTCGGGCTCATTCCAAGCAGCCACTACGGGAGTATCAAAAGCCGGTGTATCGGTAATTTCGAAATCTTCTTCAACTCGCTCTCGTCGCTCAGGTTTCTTAGCCCATAACCAACTAGCAAGAGTTGTAATTCGTGTAATTACTTCTGAGACTGGTGTAGCTGTTGCAACCAATAATCCGAAGATAAAGAGAATCACAAGGACTGGATAAGTAAGTACCGAGGTCATGAGCCCAACTAGTGGCTTTGTGACTCCATAACCAAGCCAACCGCCTCCGTGGCGCATCGCTGTAGCGCCTGTACCAACTGAACCATTAAGAAGATGTGACAAGCCCGTTGATGAAAGTAATAGTGCAAAGGTGCCAATAATGATTCGACCAGTTGCCTTCGAATCTTCTGGGACTCTAAATAATCTAAATGCAAAGTAGATAAGTACTACCGGTGCGAAAAATCCGATTCGACCAAAGGCGCCGTAGGTTACAGAGTAAACAGCGCGCCCGACTAAATTATCTGAGTTGAACCAGGTACCAGCCGCTGCAATTAAAGCGACTATCAAAATTAAGAATGCGATTCCATCGCGCTGATGTGCTGGATCTAAATCACGAGCACCACGTGCCAAAAAGCGAACACTCTTTCCTAGAGTTTTGGAGATCAACCGCCATGTTGCGCCGACTCCACGTCCAAGTGCTCCGCCTACCGCACCTGACTTAGATTTCGCTTTTTTTCTTTTAGCCACACGCCCGATCGTAAAGGAAGTGCAATTTCTAACCTACTAGGCGCGCCGCGCGCTAAACCTCTATAACGACAGGGACAATCATCGGCTTTCGACGATGCTCTCCCCCAACCCAACCACCAATAGTCTTTCGAACAATCTGAGATAACTGATGAGTTCCGTTGATTCCATCAGTAACCGCGGTTGCAAGTGCTTTTTCAATACGTAGCTTTACCTCATCAAACATCGCAGCATCTTCATTAAATCCACGCGCATGAATATCTGGCCCAGCAACGATTTTTCCACTTTGAGAATCGATAACAACTACGCAGGAGATAAATCCTTCTTCACCTAAAATTCGACGATCCTTCAAAGAGCTTTCAGTGATATCTCCAATGCTTTGGCCATCAACAAAAACAAAGCCAACAGGAATAGCGCCAACGATTTCAGCTTCATGATCAACCAGGTCGATTACAACACCATTATCAATAATGAATGTATTGCTGCGCGGAACACCAGATTGAATTGCTAGCTCTGCATTAGCTTTCAGATGTCGCCATTCGCCGTGAATAGGCAAAACATACTTTGGCTTAACAATGTTGTAGCAGTACAACAATTCACCTGCAGCAGCATGTCCTGATACGTGAACCATGGCGTTTGCTTTATGAACTACCTTGGCACCAAATCGTGTGAGCTCATTGATGACACGGAAAACAGAGTTTTCATTTCCGGGAATCAATGATGAAGCAAGAATGACAGTGTCGCCCTCGCCCACTCGAATTTGGTGATCTCCATTAGCCATTCGTGAAAGCGCCGCCATCGGCTCGCCCTGTGAACCTGTGCAAATTAAAACAACATTGTCATCGTATTGATCTAAATCTTTTGCATCCATAACAAGATCAGCTGGAACGTTTAGGTATCCCATGTCTTCAGCGATCTTCATATTGCGAACCATCGAGCGTCCAATAAATACAACCTTGCGACCGTGTTGAGCAGCGATATCAATTACCTGCTGTACTCGGTGAACGTGTGAAGAAAATGAGGCAACGATTACACGGCGTCGCGTAGATGAGATAACTCGATTAAGTGCGGGCATGATTTCACGTTCCGATGGTGTGAAACCTGGGATATCGGCGTTAGTTGAATCAACCATAAAGAGATCAACACCTTGTTCGCCAAGGCGCGCAAAGGTACGAAGATCTGTAATGCGACCATCTAATGGAAGTTGATCCATCTTAAAGTCACCAGTTGCAAGAACGCGTCCAGCATCGGTGTTAATAACAACTGCAAGTGCATCCGGAATGGAGTGGTTTACGGCAACAAACTCCAATGTGAATGGACCAATGTCTTCAGTACCGCCCTCTTTTACTTCACGGGTCAGCGGGGTAATGCGGTGTTCCTTTAACTTTGCGGTGATTAAAGCAAGAGTCAGTGCCGAACCATAAATCGCAATATCGCCACGCTCGCGCAATAGATATGGAACAGCGCCAATATGATCTTCGTGGCCGTGAGTTAAAAAGATTGCCACAACATCATCTAGCCGATCACGAATGTATGAAAAATCAGGCAGGATTAAATCGATGCCGGGTTGATTATCTTCAGGGAAAAGAACACCACAATCGACAATAAGCAGCTTGGATTTATATTCAAAGACCGTCATGTTGCGGCCAATTTCAGTTAATCCGCCAAGTGCGACGATACGCAAACCGCCATCAATGAGCTTGGGCGGCGTACTTAAGTTTGGATGTGGATGATTCATTAGTTAACTGCAACGCCACCGGCACGGAGATCTTCACGCAGTTGCGCGATCTGTGCTTCAGTAGCATCGACTAGAGGAAGACGAGTGTGGCCGCCAGGAAGACCCATCAATGTGAGTGCAGCCTTTGTGAGGATTGCTCCTTGCGTGCGGAATGTGCCGGTATAGATAGGCAACAACTTCTGGTGAATTTCTAGTGCGCGAGCAGAATTACCTGCAAACCAGGCATCAAGGAGCTCGCGAAGATCTTTTCCAACAGTGTGTCCGCATACCGAAACAAATCCAACCGCACCTACAGAAAGTAGCGGCAGGTTAAGAATGTCATCACCTGAATACACTGGAATTCCACAACGCTTAATGACCCATGAAGTTGAAGCGACATCACCCTTTGCATCCTTAAGCGCAACAATGCGTGGATGTTCTGAAAGTCGAACAAGAGTGTCTGGCTCAATTGGCACGCCTGTGCGGCCAGGAATGTCGTACATCATCATTGGAAGATCAGTTGCATCGGCAACAGCGCGGAAGTGCGCTTCGATTCCTGCTTGTGGTGGCTTGTTGTAATAAGGCGTAACTACAAGCAAACCATCTGCGCCAGCTTTTTCTGTTCGCTTGGCTTGATTGATCGAATACTCAGTTTCATTGTCACCAGCACCAGATAAAACCTTAATTGTTGGACCAACTGTGTTGCGAACAACTCGAATGATCTCCTCTTTTTCTGAGGATTTAGTTGTTGGAGCTTCACCTGTAGTTCCATTAACCACAATTCCATCGTGGCCATTGGCAACTAGGTGAGCTGCAAGAGTTTCAACACCTGCCCAATCGATCGCGCCATCTTTTGTGAAGGGCGTGACCATTGCGGTCAGAAGCCGTCCAAATGGAGCTGCGGTTGTCATGCGGTGAACTCTACCCGTATTAAGGGGCGATTCGTCCAGACTTTTCAAAGGCTCCGTATGTAAGTGGCATTAATTTCGCAAATTCCGCTTCCATTTTCTCTGCAACCATCTCAATTTCACGTTGAGGATAGCTTGGGAAATGTGAACCCTCGCGGGCTGTGCGAAGGGATAAGAAATTCATTAATGCACGGGCGTTCATAGTTACATACATGGATGAGTATGTAGCTACCGGCAAAACAGCACGTGCAACTTCGCGTGCAACGCCGGCCTCGAGCATCTTTTGATAACTCTCGTAAGCGGCAACATAGGCAACCTTCATAGAAGAAACAGTTACATCAAACTGTTCAGTCGTTCCATCAATAAATGTGTACGCACCAGTTTTTCCAACTTGAACAAGTTTGCGCTCTTTAGATGGAATGTAAAAGACAGGTTTCAATTCGCGGTAACGACCACTTTCTTCGTTGTATGAAGCGATGCGGTGGCGCATAAATTCGCGGAATACAAATATCGGAGCTGACACAAAAAATGTCATCGATGTGTGCTCGAAAGGAGATCCATGGCGCTCACGTGCGAGATAGTTAATCAATCCGGCAGAACGCGCTGGATCCTCACCAATCTCCTCCATTGATTGTTCTCCAGCTGTAGACACACGAGCAGCCCAAATTACATCTGCATCGCTGGCACTGGATTTCACCAATTCAACGGTCACATCATCGCGATAAATAATCTCTTCACTCATGGTCGCACCCTATCCAGTAGCCCCTATGGGCCCATGGATTTATACGGCACAATAGCCGCGTGTCCAAAGTTGTCTCCGCCACTTTCAGAGATTCCATGAGCGTTTCCCTGACCGTGGGGGCTTATGGCGTCGCCTTTGGCGCGGCAGCTGTCGCTAATGGATTTTCTGTCCTGCAAAGCTGTTTGCTTTCATTATTAACTTTCTCCGGTGCTTCTCAATTTGCAGTTATCGGAGTAATCGGTGCTGGTGGATCTGCACTCAGCGGAATTGCAACCGCATCATTACTTGGAGTTCGCAACGCTTTATATGGAGTCATTATGGCTCCTCGTTTAAAGGTTCATGGGCTAAAGAGAGTTATTGCTGCTCAAGTAACAATTGATGAATCGACTGGCGTTGCTCTGGGACAAGAGGTTCGCGGAGCCGATGAAATGCGAAAAGGTTTTTGGTACACAGGTATCGGAGTCTTTGTTTTTTGGAACTTATTTACCCTTGCAGGTGCATTAGGCGCACAAGCAATGGGTGATATTCGCGCCTTTGGATTGGATTCTGCGGTTCCTGCTGCATTTCTAGGTCTTGTCTGGCCACGCTTAACCGGTAATTTTGAGCGAGTCCTTGCAGTTGGTTGCGCGGTATTTGCAATTGTAATGACGCCGATTCTGCCTGCCGGCCTTCCCATCATCGCAACAGCATTTATTGCAATCGTGGTGGGGTTAAAGCGATGAACTCATTGTGGATCGCAACAATAGGAACTAGCGCGATAGCTTTCTTGCTGAAGTACTCCGGACATTCCGTGCCAGAAAAATGGCTTTCACATCCCAAGATTCAACGGGTTAACGCGCTCATTCCTATTGCACTATTGAGCGCATTGGTCGCAGTCCAAAGCTTTTCGGAAAAATCAAAGCTGATGATTGATCAACGCCTTGCAGGATTATGCGTTGCTGTTATCGCATTGATGCTGAAAGCACCGTTTCCGATTGTGGTTATCTCTGCTGCCGTTTCATCGGCAGTGATTTATAACTGGCTTTAGATAATGTTGAGTGACTGAAGCTTTGCCTTCAGATCATTATCTGAAGGCTCAGTTAAGTGCGTTCCATCTGAGAAAACAATAACTGGAATTGACTTGGCTCCACCATTGATCTCGATAACCTTGTCAGCGGCTGTTACATCTGCATCGGTATCGATCAATGTGTATTCAACATTGAGCTCTTCAAGTAAACGCTTTGAGCGACGGCAATCTCCACACCAATCGGCACCGTACATTGTGATTTGATCTTTAGACATCATCGCTCCTTACATGAACTTATCTAGGCCATGAGTCAGGCCTGGATGATTAATTATTTTACGTACGCCAAGAATAACGCCTGGCATAAATCCTGCACGATCAATCGAATCGTGACGAATAGTTAAGGTCTCCCCTAGTCCGCCAAACAAAACCTCTTGGTGTGCAACTAAGCCACGTGCGCGAACTGAGTGCACTGGAATATCGCCAACAACTGCGCCACGTGCACCATCCAAAGCAGATGTTGTTGCATCTGGCATAGCCCCAAGCCCTGCTTCTTTACGAGCAGCTGTCATTAATTCAGCTGTACGAGCAGCTGTTCCTGATGGCGCATCCACCTTTGCTGGGTGGTGAAGTTCAATAATTTCTGCTGATTCAAAGTACTTCGCAGCCTTTGCAGCAAACTCCATCATCAACACAGCGCCGATGGCAAAGTTTGGTGCAATAAGTACGCCTACTGATGGATTTGCCGCTAGCCAGCCTTTAACTGTTGCAAGTTTTGTATCATCAAAACCAGTTGTTCCAACTACGACATTGATGCCGTTGTTAATTAGAAATTCGAGGTTACTCATAACGCTATCCGGTGTCGTGAAATCAACGACTACATGTGCAGCCGATCCCTTGAGTTGCTCAATCGAATCACCCATATCTAAAGCGGCTACGAGAGCTAAACCATCTGCTGCTTCAACTGCTTTAACAACTTCAGAGCCCATTCGACCACGAGCACCTAAGACGGCAACATTGATCATTTGCTTAACACCTTCTCAAACTTTGACTCTGATTTGAATGGACCAACAAGTGCAAGGGTAGGCGTTTTTGTCAGGAAGGCGCTAGCAATTTCCTTAATGTCTTGTGCATTAACCGCTGATACCGCCTTCAAAATATCGTCAAAGCCCATTACATGGCCGTACACAATCTCGTTTTTACCGATTCGGCTCATGCGCGAGCCTGAATCCTCTTGGCTTAATACCAACGAGCCCCTGACCGCACCCTTGGCACGTTCAATCTCTTCATGGGACATTCCATTATCTGCAACATCAGCTAAAACTTCGCGAATGATTTCTACAACTTCAATAGCCTTTGTTGGATTACATCCGGCGTAAAAACCAATTTGTCCGCTGCCTGCGAATTGTTGTGCGTATGCATATACAGAGTAAGCAAGACCGCGCTTTTCTCGGATCTCTTGGAATAACCGCGAAGACATTCCCCCACCAAGTGCTGACGCCAAAATTCCCATAGCAAAGCGTCGATCATCATGACGGGCTACACCCTCCATGCCATAAAACATATGCGCCTGCTCAGTTGGTCGATTGATTAATCCGACAGATTGCTGCGCGCTCTTTCTGACAGGGACATTAGGTCGAATTACAGGGGTGCCCTTAACATCCAAGAAACCATCCTGCGACAAAGCTGCCTCAACCATTGCTACAACTTTTTTATGCTTAATATTTCCAGCTACCGCTACGACTAAATCCTGTGGCAGGTAACGCTTTTTATAGTAGTTAAACACTGAATTGCGAGACATGTTATTAATTGAATCAATCGTGCCAAGAATCGGACGACCTAATTGAGTATCGCCATAATATGTTTCGGCGTACAGGTCATGCACTAAGTCGCTGGGATCATCATCGCGCATTGCAATCTCTTCAAGAACAACTTTGCGCTCTGCATCAACATCTAGCGCTGATACAACAGATGATGTAATTAAATCTGAAACAACATCGATTGCCATTGGAAGATCTGTATCAATGACACGTGCATAAAAGCAGGTGTACTCCTTGCTGGTGAAGGCGTTCATTTCGCCACCAACAGATTCAATTGATGCTGAAATCTCTAAGGCATTACGACGCTTTGTTCCTTTGAACAATAAATGCTCTAGAAAGTGAGAAGCCCCAGCAACCGCCGGGGTTTCATCACGAGAACCAACATTCACCCAGATACCGATCGCGGCGCTGCGTACCGAAGGAACTTCTTCAGTAACGATACGCAGACCGCTAGGTAAAACTGAACGACGTACGCTCATTTATTCAGCAGAACCAGTTGTTCCATCTTCAAGAACAGGAACCAAAGACAACTTGCCCTTTGGATCAATCTCGCCGATCTCAACCTGAATCTTGTCGCCAACCTTCATGACCTCTTCAAGGTTTTCAATGCGCTTTCCGCCATGCATCTTGCGAATCTGAGATACATGCAGCAAGCCATCCTTACCTGGCATCAATGAGATGAATGCACCAAATGCTGCAAGCTTCACGACTGTACCTAGGTAACGCTCGCCAACCTCTGGCATCTGTGGGTTTGCAATTGCATTGATCTGTGCGCGTGCAGCTTCAGCTGATGGACCATCGGTTGCGCCGATGTAAATAGTTCCATCCTCTTCGATTGAGATATCTGCGCCAGTCTCATCTTGAATCTGGTTAATAATCTTTCCCTTAGGTCCGATTACTGCACCGATCTGATCTACTGGAATCTTTACAGAGATAATGCGTGGAGCAAATGGGCTCATCTCATCTGGAGCATCAATTGCTTCAGCCATTACATCAAGAATCGCAAGACGCGCTTCCTTTGCCTGGTGAAGTGCGCCAGCAAGAACTGAAGCAGGGATTCCATCAAGCTTTGTATCTAGCTGTAGCGCTGTAACAAAGTCCTTTGTTCCCGCAACCTTGAAGTCCATGTCTCCGAATGCATCTTCTGCACCCAAGATATCTGTCAAAGCAACGTATTCAACCTTGCCATCAACATCATCTGAGATTAGACCCATTGCAATACCTGCAACTGGTGCACGTAGTGGAACACCTGCGTTTAGAAGTGCAAGTGTTGATGCACATACTGAACCCATTGATGTTGAACCATTTGAACCAAGTGCTTCAGAGACCTGACGGATTGCGTAAGGGAACTCTTCGCGGCTTGGAAGTACTGGAATCAATGCGCGCTCTGCAAGTGCACCGTGACCGATTTCGCGGCGCTTTGGTGTACCAACACGACCTGTTTCACCAGTTGAATATGGTGGGAAGTTGTAGTTGTGCATGTAACGCTTGTGATTTTCAGGGTTCAAGGTATCGAGCTGTTGCTCCATCTTAAGCATGTTAAGAGTTGTGATTCCAAGAATCTGTGTCTCTCCACGCTCGAAGATCGCTGAACCATGTACGCGAGGAATAACTTCAACCTCTGCAGATAGCGCACGGATATCGCGAAGACCGCGACCATCGATACGAATCTTGTCACGCAATACGCGCTGACGTACAAGCTTCTTTGTTAGTGAACGGAACGCTGCAGAAACTTCCTTTTCGCGTCCTTCAAATTGTGCATTTACAGATTCCTTTGTAGAAGCAGAGATCTCATCGATCTTTGTTTCGCGCTCTTGCTTTCCAGCAATTGTTAGTGCCTTTGCAAGCTCATCCTTTGCTGTCTTTTCAACAGCTGCAAATACATCATCCTGGTAATCCAAGAACACTGGGAACTCTGCAGTTGGCTTTGCAGCCACCTTTGCAAGAGCTGACTGTGCATCACAGAGAATCTTGATGAATGGCTTTGCTGCATCAAGTCCTTGTGCAACAACCTCTTCAGTAGGAGTTGGTGCGCCACCCTTGATTAATTCAATTGTGCGTTCTGTAGCTTCTGCTTCAACCATCATGATTGCAACATCATCATTATTTACGCGACCTGCAACAACCATGTCAAAGACTGCGTTAGCAACCTGTGAGTGGTTAGGGAATGCAACCCACTGACCATCAATCAAAGCAACGCGAACGCCACCGATTGGACCAGAGAATGGAAGACCTGCAAGTTGTGTAGACATTGATGCCGCGTTGATAGCGATAACGTCATACATATGATCTGGATCGAGTGCCATTACTGTCACAACGATCTGAACTTCATTACGAAGACCCTTAACGAATGATGGACGCAATGGGCGGTCGATCAAACGACAGGTAAGAATTGCATCCTCTGATGGACGTCCTTCGCGACGGAAGAATGATCCTGGAATACGACCAACTGCATACATCTTCTCTTCAACATCAACTGTTAATGGGAAGAAATCAAATTGATCCTTTGGAGTTTTTGATGCTGTTGTTGCTGAGAAGATCATTGTCTGATCATCTAGATAAACAGCTGCAGCTCCAGCTGCTTGGCGCGCTAGGCGACCTGTTTCAAAACGAATCTCTCGTTTTCCGAATTTTCCGTTATCAATAACTGCAACGGCTGACTGAACCTCTTGACCCTCCATGGGTCCTCCTCTTTGTAGATTGAAAGCGCAACAGAATTGTTGGGCTTTGTAATCTGCCTAGAGAATGAATCTTCGATCGAAGTTCACGCGACTTGTTTCCTTAGAAAGGATGTCGTGCGCGGAAACCACTACCGAGGACCATTGCTCTACGGCAGATTGGTTTTACTTAATTAGCGGCGAATACCGAGCTTCTCGATAATTGCGCGGTAACGGTTGATATCTGTCTTCGCAAGGTACTGAAGGATGCGACGACGACGACCTACTAACAACAAAAGACCACGACGGTTGTGGTGATCATGTGGGTTAGCCTTCAAGTGATCAGTGATCTGATCAATTCGCTT
>Ga0208916_10000889_pt1 | contig 13315 bp, 14 predicted proteins | sample DEB19_08_DNA_5_FD_184523 | JGI IMG/M metagenome (GOLD analysis project Ga0208916, IMG submission 184523) | Aqueous microbial communities from the Delaware River and Bay under freshwater to marine salinity gradient to study organic matter... | ecosystem: Environmental > Aquatic > Marine >... | reverse complement strand
CCTGCAGAACCAAGCCCATGCACAAGCACTAGGGCTGGAAGGCCCGGCTTTGCTGCAATGACGCTCGATGTAACTGGCATTAGTAACGATACTTCTGAGTTTCGGTGGGGCACTGTTTACACACTGCTCGCCAGATTTCATCTGCTTCACGCCCAGCAGTGAGCGCTTCATTGACCGTCATAGAACTTAGCTCACTGATGGCAATATCTTGTGAGAATGATGGAGCCCATGCCTCACCAAATGAGAGCACGAGTCTTTCCCGTAAATCAGAGATGCGCATACGCTAGAAGAGCGTGCGCTCAACAAGGAGTTCAGCTTGTTCGCGAGATTGCTTGGGTGTGATGGGTTGTGTGACTTGACCCAGTAACCAGCGCATCGCAAGTCCTGTTCCTGCTTCAGATTTCGTTGCTTCATAGATACATGTGGCAAGTACAAGATAGAGAGGGTTTTCCGCATGAGACATAATGGCAATCAAAACTTGCGCATCATGAATGCGCATCGCAGCAAGTGCGGTATCGGCTGAAATTGCCTTTGACAGCGTCTCGAGAGCATCTGCAGGAGTTCCAGCGCGCCCAGCAAGATCTACCAACTTCTCAACTTCAGCGGTGACTAGAGCTTCAAGAACTGCGTTCTTATCTCGATAGTGGTTATAGAGAGTTGCGCGAGATACCTCAGATGCATCTGCAATATCAATCATGGAAATATTTGAGATACCGTGGAGAGCGATGAGTGATTTAGTGCCTTCGAGAATTGCGCTCTCGGTGCGACGATGTATTCCGCCTTGCAAGGCGTACTTAGGCTGCGTCGACAACGGAGAGCTTTGCGCTTTCACGAGATTTGAGTTTTTGAGTTCGTGTGTAACGCCAGTCATCACAGATGACAAGGTAAGACCGAGTGCTTCACAGATTGCATTAAGTAGCTCTGATGATGCTTCCTTCTGTCCACGTTCTACTTCTGAGAGATAACCCAGTGAGACTCGTGCTTGACGCGCAACATCGCGAAGTGTGCGAGATTGTGAGGTGCGGGCATCGCGAAGCGTGTGACCAACTGCTTCACGTAATAGCGCCATTGCCTGCCTCCTTCACTTCTTCTGGGTTAGCTAAGGATACGGGCAAAGGTGCCTATCGCGCTGGATATAGCCCCTTCTCGCACGCCATCACGCCCGCCATCGAGGGTCAGTTGAAGGGTCTGGTTCACAGGTCCTGCGATGGCGATCCAGACTGTTCCTTCTCGGATTCCTAAGTAATCACCAGGGCCAGCAATACCTGTTGTTGAAATTGCCCATGTACTACCAATTTTCTTTCGTGCACCTTCCGCCATCGCTATCGCAACTTCTTCGCTGACAACAGTATATGCCTCAATTGTCGAACGTGGAACTCCAAGGAAATTTACTTTCACATCCGTTGTGTAGGCGATGATGCCACCAAGAAATACTTCCGAGGCTCCAGGGATACGAGTGAGCTCATGCCCAAGTCCTCCACCTGTGAGTGATTCAGCAACAGAGACGCTCTCGTTGCGAGAGCGAAGCTTTTCGATAATGGTCCGCGCATGGGCCTGTGTTGGCATGAGCATGAATCTATCGCTTCTTATACCAAGAACGTAAGTAGTCATATCCTGAAGTAATCGTCAAGATAATTGCGATGCTGATAAATCCATACTTAAACCAGTCAAGCCATGATGGGAGGGGAAGGATAAAGAACCCAACTCCGAAATTCTGCATGAGCGTCTTGAGCTTTCCACCCTTACTTGCAGGAATGACTCCACCTTTAATAACAAATAAACGAAAGAGTGTAATTCCAATTTCACGAGTGAGAATGAGGATTGTTATCCACCAAGGAAAGCGCCCAAGGATAGAAAGTGAAATCATCGCAGCACCGATAAGGGCTTTATCGGCCACTGGATCTAAGAATGTGCCTAGTGCTGTAATTCGATTTGATTGTCTGGCCCACTTGCCATCGACAATATCGGTCATGCCCAAGGTGAAGAAGATCGCGTAAGAAATCAATTGGTAGGAAGTGTTATCTCCACCATCGTAGAAAAGTGTGTAAACACCAAAGGGGATAAGAAGAATGCGAGTAACGGTCAGAGTATTGGGAGTGATGAAGGATGGAACTTTCATTGCACTTGCGCAACCAAATCTGCACCCATTGAGTCAATCACCACAGCATCAATATATTGGCCGACTTCAAAATTTGTGCCGATAAAGGTAGTTGTTCCATCGACTTCAGGGCCTTGGTGGGCAGCTCGACCTTCTTGAAGTTCAGCATCCTCAATCAGCACTCGTACGGATTCACCAATGCGAGCCTGTGCGCGCAGTGAGACCATCTCATCTGCAAGAGATGAAAGTGCTTCAACTCTTTCACGAATGACCTCTTCCTCAACTTTATCGCTGAGATCGAGAGCCTCTGTGTTGTCCTCATCCGAGTAGCCGAAAATGCCAACAGCATCAAGCTTTGCTGCCGTGATGAAATCTGCAAGATCGTCATAATCTGCTTGCGTCTCCCCCGGAAAACCAACAATAAAGTTAGAACGAATTCCTGCCTCAGGAGAGAGTGCGCGAATTTGTGAGATCAGATGTAAGAATTTCTCAGAGTCACCAAAACGTCGCATGCGACGCAAAACTGTGGGGCTTGTGTGCTGGAAGGAGAGATCAAAGTACGGCGCGACCTTATCTGTCTCGATCATTGCTTGAAGCAGTGATGGGCGCATTTCAGCTGGCTGTAGATAGGAAAGCCTGACTCTCTCCACGCCTTCGATCTCAGCAAACTCATGAAGGATCTTCTCCATCAATTTGAGATCACCTAAGTCTTTGCCATAGGAAGTTGTATTTTCACTGACTAAGAAGAGTTCGCTCACGCCATTTTGTGCAAGCCATGCTGCTTCCTGTAAGATTTCAGTCGGACGTCGTGAGATGAATGAGCCACGGAAATATGGGATTGCACAGAATGAACATCTGCGATCGCACCCTGATGCAATCTTCAGAGGTGCCCACGGTGCATTTCCTAAGCGCTTACGAAAGAGTGAGCCGCCAGCACCCAGGGATGATGCATAACTTTCATCGCGAGCAGCAGCTCGTTCAACCGGTGCGATAGGAAGCAGGGCGCGGCGATCGCGTGGAACGTGAGGTGTGTGGGCATTACCGCTGACAATTGATTGAAGTCGCGCTGAAATATCTTGATAGTCATCAAATCCCAAAATTGCATCAGCCTCAGGAAGTGCTTCTGCTAACTCTTTTCCATAGCGCTCAGCCATGCATCCCACAGCCACTACTGCGCGAGTTACGCCATGGCCTTTAAGGGAATTGGCTTCAAGGAGGGCATCAACTGAATCTTTCTTTGCTGATTCAATAAATCCACAGGTATTAACCACAGCAACTTCTGCTGATTCAACATCTTCAACAAGTGTCCAGCCATCGGCTGCTAACCGGCCAGCAAGCTCTTCGGAATCTACTTCATTGCGCGCGCACCCCATAGTGACAATAGCGACGGTGCGAGACATGAGGGTGATGCTATCGGAAGGTGCGACGAACCTCTTCATTTTGGCCACCCAATGGAGCCAATTGCTTTCCATTGAGAGTCAGATCAAGTCCTGCTGGGTTACTCAGATAAATACTTACAACATTCTTGCCGGTAAATGATTTCGTTTCGCCTTGAAATAGCGAGCCTTTCTCGGCCGTTTTCCCATCGACAATAATGTGGATATAAGAATTTCCACGGGATGCAACAAGAGTGAGTGAGACTGGACCGCCCTTGCTCGTTGCTACAGCAGTCGGTGTTGCAATCGCACTAGGTGCTGCAGATGCGCTCTGGCTTGCAGATACCGAAGGAGTGGAAGTCGTCGTAGAACTTTGGTTTGAAGTAACTATTTGGATAGCGGCAATAACAAAGAGAATTGAAACTGAGGCCAGTGCAGGAATTTTCCATGAAATAGTTCTCGCTTCACGGGGCACTTGCATAATGTTATTTTCAACAAGCAGATCCTGCATTGCTCGATGCTCAGTTGAGTGTTCCTCGTTATAGAGATCAATAAGAATCTGTGGATTTAATCCGATGCGGTTTCCAATATTTCGTAGATGACCACGAGCATAAGTATCTCCACCGCAGTGCTTAAAATTATTATCTTCCATCTCTAACAACAGACCCATACGAATACTTGTTGATTCCGAGAGGGCAGCAACACTGATGCGCGCAGCTTCGCGAGCATCGCGAATTGTGCTTCCAAGAGTCATTGTCTGCCGCCTTGCTATGGGGAATTACCTGAATCCAATTATAACTTTAGACTCCTGGGTGATTTATTGAAAGGTGTCCCTATTGAGTGATATCACCCCTAAATTGCACCCAACGGAAGGTGAATTTTAGTAATCGCGCAGGGTGGCAAGGACTGAATCGAGTTCATCGGGTTTTACCATCACGGTTCGAGCCTTGGAACCTTCTGATGGCCCGACGATTCCTCGAGATTCCATCAGATCCATTAAACGTCCAGCTTTTGCAAAACCAACGCGAAGTTTGCGTTGCAACATAGAAGTTGAACCAAATTGTGTTCCAACAACAAGTTCCACTGCCTGGATGAGAATTTCAAGATCATCACCGATCTCTTTATCAATATTCTTATTGGCTTGAACAACTTGAGTGACATCATCGCGATATCGCGGAGATAGCTGCTTCTTCACATGGTTGGTCACCGCTTCAATTTCACGCTCTGACACATATGCACCTTGGATACGGATAGCACGGCTTGCACCCATTGGAATGAAGAGGCCATCTCCTTGCCCAATGAGTTTCTCAGCACCCGGGCTATCGAGAATAACTCGTGAATCTGCCAGCGATGATGTTGCAAAAGATAGACGAGAAGGAACATTTGCCTTAATAAGACCGGTCACAACATCGACAGAAGGACGTTGTGTTGCAAGAACTAAGTGGATTCCGGCAGAGCGAGCAAGCTGAGTAATGCGCACAACTGACTCTTCTACTTCACGTGCTGCAATCATCATCAGATCTGCAAGCTCATCGATGATGACAAGAAGGTATGGATATGGCTCAACAATACGATCAGAACCAGGAGGTGCAACAACTTTTCCTGCCCGAACAGCCTTATTGAAATCATCGATATGTCTAAACCCAAATGTTGCTAAATCTTCATAGCGAAGATCCATTTCGCGCACTACCCATGTCAGCGCATCTGCTGCCTTCTTTGGGTTGGTAATAATCGGAGTAATTAAATGTGGAATACCTTCATAGGCTGTGAGTTCAACACGCTTTGGATCAATCAAAATAAGGCGAACATCATCAGGAGTAGCGCGCATCAAAATCGATGTGATCATCGCATTAATCATGGAGGATTTACCAGCACCTGTTGCACCTGCAACAAGTAAGTGCGGCATCTTTGCAAGGTTTGCACAGACAAAATTGCCCTCAACGTCTTTGCCAAGTGCGACCAGCATCGGATGGTGATCCTGGCCTGCAACGCTTGAGCGCATCACATCACCGAGGGCGACGATTTCGCGGTCAGCGTTAGGAATCTCAATTCCCACAGCTGATTTACCTGGAATAGGCGAGAGAATTCGAACTTCACTACTTGCAACAGCGTATGAAATATTCTTCGAAAGAGCGGTGATGCGCTCTACCTTCACAGCATTACCGAGCTCCACCTCATAGCGGGTAACTGTTGGTCCACGCATAAAGCCCGTTACCTGCGCATCGATATCAAATTGCTTAAAGACTTCTGTCAGCGAAGCGACAACGACCTCATTAGCTTTGCTCTTAGCCTTTGCAGCAGGTCCTAATTTAAGAAGATCATGGGATGGGAGCTCATATTTGATATCACTTGTCAGCAGGAGCTGCTCTGGACGGCGATCTGATTTAGGAGCTTCCTTAAGTTGAGCCTCTAGTGGAATTCGAGGAACTTCAACGGTGAATTCTTGATCAAATTCTTCTTCATCAATCTCATCATCTTCTTGATTCCATGCCACAACAGGTGATTCAAAGGGTGGTGTATCTGAGATTTCAAAGTCATCCTTATTGCGGGTTGGCTTTTTTGACCAGAGCCAAATGGCAATAACTTTCAGTCGTATTCCAACTTTAGATATTGGCGTACCAGTAATGATCAGTAGGCCAAAGAAGAAAATAACAATGAGAACTGGATAAGCAAGGAGTGATGTCATAAGTGCTACGAGTGGTTTTGCTACCCAATATCCAAGTAGCCCTCCCCCATCACGGATCGCAGTTGCACCTGTTGGATTGATTGCACCCAGTGAGCCATTGAGTAAATGCGCTAGCCCTGTTGCACTCACAAGAAGAGTCAGCGTTCCAACAGTGATGCGACCTGTTGTGTGCTTATCGTCAGGTTTTCTAAATAGGCGCACCGCAAAATAGAGAAGTACTAGAGGAGCTAATAAACCAATTCGCCCAAATGCCCCGTAAAAGACGGAGTACAAATTTCGTCCGACATAGTTATCTGCCTTAAACCATGTTCCTGCAAAGGCTGAAAGAGAGAAGAGGAGAACCAGCAGTGCTGCGCCATCTCTATGATGTTCAGGATCGAGATCTCGCGCTCCGCGGGCAACAAAGCGGATGGATGAACCGAGAGTTTTAGCTAGAAGGCGCCAGAGTGTTGAAAGGGCAGAACCAATTATCTTAAGAAAAGAGTTCTTAGTTGTGCGTTTCTTCTTGGTAGCCACACCTTCAATCTTAGGTGGAGGGTATTTTTCAAGCCCGTAGGCGCGCCGTCTTAGACCTCAACGACAACGGGAACGATCATCGGACGGCGGCGGTGTTTTTGACCGACCCAACTACCGATAGTTCTACGTACTACTTGTGAAAGTTGATGAGTTCCATTTACTCCATCTGCAACTGCAGCTGTTAGCGCCTTCTCGATTTGTCCTCGAACCTCATCAAAGAGCGCTTCATCTTCATTAAATCCTCGAGCATGAATATCAGGACCTGCAACAATCTTTCCAGTCTGCGATTCAATAACAACAATGACTGAGATAAATCCTTCTTCTCCCAGAATGCGACGGTCTTTCAGTGATGACTCTGTAATGTCACCAATACTGTGGCCATCGACATAGACAAATCCACATGGAACAGAGCCAACAACCTCTGCCTCATGGTTAACCAGATCTACAACAATTCCATTTTCAATAATAAAAGCATTCTCGCGTGGCACACCCGCTTGAATTGCAATCTCAGCATTGGCCTTGAGGTGGCGCCATTCACCATGAACAGGAAGCACATACTTAGGTTTTACGATGTTGTAGCAATAGAGAAGTTCACCTGCTGCAGCATGGCCTGAAACATGCACCATGGCATTAGCTTTATGGACCACCTTCGCACCAAAGCGTGTGAGTTCGTTAATTACTCTAAAGACTGAGTTCTCATTCCCGGGAATAAGAGAAGAAGCCAAGATGACTGTGTCGCCATCGCCCACACGAATCTGATGATCACCGTTGGCCATACGAGAGAGTGCAGCCATAGGTTCACCTTGTGAGCCAGTACAGATAAGTACTACTCGGTCATCGTAATTATCAAGCTCGCGCGCATCAAAGAGAATTCCTGATGGCACATTGAGATAGCCCATATCTTGCGCAATCTTCATATTACGAATCATGGAGCGGCCAATAAATGCCACTTTGCGATTATGCAGCGCTGCGGTATCAATAACTTGCTGCACGCGGTGCACATGAGAAGAGAACGATGCAACGATGACGCGTCGTTTAGTGGATGCAATCACTCTATTGAGCGCTGGCATGATCTCGCGCTCAGATGGAGTAAATCCAGGAACATCGGCATTCGTTGAATCAACGAGGAAGAGATCCACGCCTTCTTCGCCTAAGCGTGCAAAGGTGCGAAGGTCTGTAATGCGACCATCAAGTGGCAACTGATCCATCTTGAAATCACCGGTGTGTAGAACTGTTCCAGCCTTGGTATGAACTGCCACAGCAAGTGCATCAGGGATGGAGTGATTGACTGCAATAAATTCAAGTTCAAAGGGGCCCACATCTTCGCGATTGCCTTCGCGCACTTCATGGGTAAGAGGTGAGATGCGGTGCTCTTTACATTTTGCTGCAATCAAAGCAATGGTCAGCGCTGATCCATAGACAGGAATATCCCCACGTTCGCGCAAGAGATAAGGAACCGCCCCGATATGGTCTTCATGGCCATGTGTAAGAAATAGTCCAACAACATCATCAAGGCGATCACGGATATAACTAAAGTCAGGAAGGATTAGATCAATTCCTGGTTGATTTTCTTCAGGAAAGAGAACGCCGCAATCGATAATAAGTAGCTTGCCATTGGTCTCATAGACAGTCATATTGCGACCGATTTCAGAGATTCCACCGAGTGCAACTATGCGCAGTCCCCCACTAGCAAGCTTGCCTGGAGTACCGAGATTGGGATGGGGATGTTGTGTCATAAAGAGAGTGCGTTAATTCTTCAGTGTGACGCCACCGGCAGTGAGATCTTTACGTAATTGTTCGATCTGTGCTTCGGTTGCATCAACGAGTGGCAGACGTGTTGTTCCTCCGGGTAGCCCCATGAGAGACATCGCTGCCTTGGTCAAAATTGCACCTTGTGTGCGGAATGTGCCGGTAAATACTGGCAAGAGTTGCTGATGAATCTCAAGTGCTTTAGTTGCATCTCCTGCAAACCAAGCATCGAGCATCGCTTTGAGTTGAAGACCCACTGTGTGGCCACAGACAGAGACAAAGCCCACTGCGCCTACTGAGAGGAAAGGCAAGTTCAAGATGTCATCACCTGAATACACAGGAATACCGCAGCGCTTAATGACCCATGACGTTGCAGCGATATTTCCCTTTGCATCTTTGAGGGCAACGATGTTCTTTACTGATTCAAAGAGTTTCACGATGGTGTCAGATTCAATTTCAACGCCTGTGCGGCCTGGAATGTCATACATCATGATCGGCAAGTCAGTTACAGCAGCAACTGCGCGAAAGTGCGCCTCAATTCCAGCTTGTGGTGGTTTGTTGTAATACGGAGTAACGACGAGAAGCCCATCTGCACCAGCATCTTGTGAACGCTTTGCTTGCTCGACTGTGTAAGCAGTTTCATTATCGCCAGCACCTGAGAGCACCTGAATCTTTGGACCAACAACTTTCTTCACAACTTTGATGATCTCAAGCTTCTCAGAAGACTTTGTCGTTGGTGCCTCACCTGTTGTGCCATTGACTGCAATACCGTCATGGCCAGTATCAACGAGATGTTGTGCAAGTTTTTCAACGCCAGCCCAGTCAATTGCCCCATCCTTATCGAAGGGGGTCACCATTGCGGTGAGAAGTCGACCGAAAGGCGCTTGCGTACTCATTTGGTCATCTTATCGCTTAAGGCGCGATACGACCAGATTTTTCAAATGCCCCGTATGTAAGAGGCATTAATTTCGCGAATTCGGCTTCCATTTTTTCAGCCACCATCTCAATTTCACGTTGTGGATAGCTAGGAAAATGTGAACCCTCGCGCGCTGTGCGAAGTGAGAGGAAGTTCATCAATGCGCGCGCATTCATAGTCACATACATGGAAGAGTAGGTAGCAACAGGAAGCACTGCGCGAGCTACTTCACGAGCAACGCCTGCCTCAAGCATCTTCTGATATGAATCGTAGGCAACGAGGTATGCCTCTTTCATCGCAGCTACTGTGATATCAAATTGCTCTTTCGTTCCATCAACAAATGTATATGCACCAGTTTTGCCAACTTGAATCAATTTACGTTCCTTGGAGGGAATGTAAAAGACTGGCTTGAGTTCGCGATAGCGACCAGATTCTTCGTTATAGGAAGCGATGCGATGGCGCATAAATTCGCGGAATACAAAGATCGGAGCTGAGATAAAGAATGTCATCGAGGTGTGTTCGAACGGTGAGCCATGGCGTTCGCGTGCGAGGTAATTAATCAACCCAGCAGAACGAGCTGGATCCTCACCAATCTCATCCATCGATTGCTCGCCGGCAGTTGATACGCGAGCGGCCCAAATGACATCAGCATCGCTAGCGCTAGCTTTGATGAGTTCGACGGATACATCGTCTCTAAATATTACGGTCTCAGACATGTGCGCACCTTATCTTTCAACCCCCCTCCACCCTTCGGATATCTAGGGCACAATAACCGCGTGTCCAAAGTGAACCGCGCCACCGCAACGCAAAGTCTGAGCGTCTCCTTCACAGTCGGCCTCTATGGAACCGCTTTTGGAGCAGCTTCAATCGCAGCTGGATTTTCAATCCTTCAGACCTGCCTCCTCTCACTTCTCACCTTCTCTGGTGCATCACAATTTGCGATCGTTGGAGTAATGGGCGCAGGTGGAAGCGCAATTTCAGGAATTGCTACTGCTTCCCTTCTTGGAATTCGTAACGGACTCTATGGATTGCGCATGGCACCACTTCTTAAAGTGCGTGGCGTAAAGCGCGTCATCGCAGCACAAGTAACCATCGATGAATCAACAGGCGTTGCAATCGGCCAAGAAGATCTCGGCATCGATGCCATGAAACAAGGCTTCTGGTTGACCGGATTTGGCGTTTATCTCTTCTGGAACTTCTTCACACTTCTTGGCGCACTTGGTGCACAAGCAATGGGTAATCCTTCTGCGTGGGGGCTTGATGCCGCTGTGCCTGCTGCATTTCTAGGACTTGTCTGGCCCAGGTTGCTAGGAAAGTTTGAACGCACACTTGCAGCATCTGCCGTCATTCTTGCCATCGTATTGAGCCCCATCATTTCTGCGGGTCTTCCGATTATTGCCACAGCATTACTTGCAGTTGCATTTGGTTGGAAGGTGCGCTCATGAACGCGTTGTGGATAGGAGTTCTGGGAACGAGCGCAATCGCATTTACTCTTAAATATCTCGGGCACTCAATTCCCGAAAAGTATTTGACCAACCCTCGCATGCTGAGAATTAACACGCTGATTCCTATTGCACTCTTAAGCGCACTTGTCGGAGTGCAGACAATCACCGAGAAAGGTAAGTGGGTCATCGATCAGCGTCTTGCAGGAGTTGCAGTGGCTCTTATTGCACTCAGCCTTAAAGCGCCTTACTTCGTGGTGGTTATCTCCGCAGCCATCACATCAGCTGTGATTTATAGAATCTAGATAATTCCAAGGGATGTGAGCTTTGCCTTCAAGTCATTATCTGAAGGTTCAGTCATATGAGTTCCATCAGAGAAGACGAGTACGGGAATTGATTTCGCTCCCCCATTGATCTCTTGCACTTTGGCAGCAGCTGATGGATCTGCTTCCACATCAATGTGATTGACCTGAACATCAAGCTCTTCAAGAAGACGCTTTGAGCGACGGCAATCTCCGCACCAATCGGCGCCATACATTGTGATATCTGCGTGTGCCATTTCAATCTCCCTACATAAAGTTTTCAAGGCCGAATGTCAGCCCTGGATGTGTGACAACCTGACGAACGCCAAGAAGTACTCCTGGCATAAAACCTACTCTGTCGATGGAGTCATGACGAATTGAAAGTGTTTCACCAATTCCCCCGAGCAAAACTTCTTGGTGAGCAACAAGTCCACGCACACGAACTGAGTGCACCGGAATATCTCCCACAGTTGCACCACGTGCACCATCAAGTGATGACGTTGTTGCATCAGGCATGGGTGCTAGCCCTGCCTCTTTACGAGCTTTCGACATGAGATCTGCTGTACGCGCTGCTGTTCCTGATGGCGCATCGACCTTATTAGGGTGGTGCAGCTCAATAATTTCTGCAGATTCAAAGTACTTTGCAGCCTTTGTTGCAAACTCCATCATCAAGACAGCACCGATAGCAAAATTAGGCGCAATCAGAACACCTGACTTGGATGAAGCCAAAAGACTCTTAATCTTTGTAATACGCGCATCATCAAAGCCAGTAGTTCCGATGACTGCATTAATGTTCTTTGAAATAAGGAATTCAAGGTTTGCCATGACTGAATCTGGAGTGGTGAAATCAACGACTACCTGTGCTCCGTTTGAAACTAGAGCGTCAAGTGAATCACCGAGATCGAGCGCTGCTACGAGTTCAAGGTCAGAGGCTTCATTAACAGCCTTAACAACTTCAGAACCCATGCGGCCACGTGCACCGAGTACTCCTACTTTGATCATTTTTGAAGCACCTTCTCAAATTTAGATTCGTTCTTAAATGGACCGACAAGAGCAAGGGTAGGCGTTTTGACCAAGAACTCGCTGGCAATTTCGTGAATGTCTTGGGCGCTCACGCGAGAGATAGCTTTGAGAATGTCATCAAAATCCATAACTTGGCCATAAACGATTTCATTCTTACCGATGCGGCTCATGCGTGAGCCCGTATCTTCCTGGCTTAAGACCAGAGAGCCACGGACTGCGCCCTTTGCGCGCTCAATCTCTTCATGTGTCATTCCATTATCGGCAACATCAGATAAGACGCTGCGGATGATTTCAACAACTTCAATAGCCTTTGTTGGATTACACCCTGCATAGAAACCAAGAACGCCAGATCCTGCAAATTGCTGAGCATAGGCATAGACAGAGTAAGCAAGGCCGCGCTTCTCGCGGATCTCTTGGAATAGACGAGATGACATTCCGCCACCGAGGGCTGCAGAGAGAACGCCCATTGCAAAGCGACGATCATCTGCTCGAGCAACGCCTTCCATGCCATAGAACATATGAGCTTGCTCGCTCTTCTTATATAAAAGTCCAACTGATTGCTGCTTCGTGTTCTTAATAGGAATATTCGGACGGATCACAGGAGCTGCCATCACATCAAGGAAGTTATCCCTTGAGAGAGCTTGCTCAACCATTGCAACTACACGCTTATGTTTGATATTTCCAGCAACTGCCACAACAAGATCCTGCGGAAGATACTTCTTCTTATAGTAATTAAAGACAGTATTACGAGACATACCCTTGATGGACTCAACAGTTCCAAGAATCGGGCGGCCGATCTGGGTATCTCCATAATAGGTATCGCTAAAGAGATCATGCACAAGATCGCTTGGATCATCATCACGCATAGCGATTTCTTCAAGAACTACCTTGCGCTCTGCATCGACATCGAGTGCTGTCACAATGGATGAAGTAATGAGATCGCTGACAACATCGATAGCCATCGGAAGATCTGTGTCGATCACACGTGCATAGAAGCAGGTGTATTCCTTGGAGGTAAATGCATTCATCTCGCCGCCAACAGATTCGATAGAAGATGAGATATCTAGCGCTGTGCGGCTTGTTGTTCCTTTGAAGAGAAGGTGCTCTAAAAAGTGAGAAGCACCAGCAGTTGCCGGTGCTTCATCACGTGAACCTACATTGACCCAGATTCCCACAGCAGCGCTGCGCACTGACGGAACTTCTTCCG
>Ga0208916_10000888_pt1 | contig 13320 bp, 32 predicted proteins | sample DEB19_08_DNA_5_FD_184523 | JGI IMG/M metagenome (GOLD analysis project Ga0208916, IMG submission 184523) | Aqueous microbial communities from the Delaware River and Bay under freshwater to marine salinity gradient to study organic matter... | ecosystem: Environmental > Aquatic > Marine >... | reverse complement strand
TGGACACGGTGGAGCCCGAGTGCAGCACCGAGGCCGAACTACTGACGGCGCTGATCCGCAGGGGCGAAATGCTTGTGCTGGCTTCGCTGGCGCGTGGTGGGGCTTTGGGGCCTAACGTTCGAGCTAAGCCGGGCGCGACGGTACTCCGTTGCGACTCGGCTTGAGCGAGGGGTTAGCCGGCTGGTGGACAAAGGCACGAAAGGACGAACGCAATGAGCGACAGACAGACAGGGCGAACAACGCAGCAGATGCTGGATGCGCCAGTGGGCGCGGTGTTCGTGTGGTGCAACAGCGCGGTGCTGTACCCGAAAATTCTGGCGCACGGCCTACAGCGCGATGACTTGGTGGTGCGCCCGCTCTCGTGGCTTGAACGGCGCAACGTGATGGGCCGCACCTTCCCTGGCGTAGTGGTGGACCACGCAGCTCATTACAGCGCCGAAGCGCAAGAGGCGCTGCACTACCTGCGCACCCGTGGCACGCCTGTGGCCGGCTAACGTGCTCTAGGGCGACAAAGTTACAGCCGCGAACGCACCTAAGTGACTGTCGCCGCTCACCTAAAACCATGGCAAACACAGCAAAGTTACAAACATCATGACCGACACCACCGACCTGATACAGCGGCTGCGAGCCTGCGTCATTTTTGAGCGAGAAGGCCAGTTAATGCGCGAGGCCGCCGCTGCCCTCGAACAGCAGGCCGCAGAACTGGATGCGTTGAAGCGAGACATCGAATCTCTGTTGCCTGACCTGACGGCTGCGAATGTCGAGATTGAACAGCAGGCCGCGCAAATCGAGGCGCTGCAATTGACGAAAGCCGGATTGATCGGCTCCCTGCGCGAAGAAATGGACGAAGGATTGCGCCTGCGAGAACTTGGTGGGACACTACCTGACGAGAACATCACGACCATGACCGAGAGAATCATTGGCGAGCGAGCAGCACTGGCCGCAGAACTGTCGGCGCGGCGGGCTGATGCGGAGCGGCTTGATTTTCTTGAGTCAAAACGGCTACCGGCTTACACGGTCTGGAACGTCACTCGACATTGGCGGACGGACGGATCAAACGACATGGAAGAACGCAGCACGTTTGAGGGGTGGTCGGTCGTCAACCAATCAGACCCGCTCCCGACTATCCGTGACGCCATCGACGCCGCGCTGCGCCAGGAGCAGCCGAATGAATAAATCTACCGACGAGACTGCCGCAATGGACCGGCATGATGAACCATACAAGAGCCAATTGCAGCGCATCGGCCAAGCTATTGGATACGGGCGCGCACAGCCCGCCGCGCCTGCTGACGCCGCGCCCTCAGTGGCACCGGAGCCGTTACACGTTGACGAAACAAAACGGTACCGAGTTGTGCAAAAAGGGTATTGGTGGAGAGTGCAGATTGGCGATGGACAGCAAACAGTTGGCCGGTGTTTTTCGCAAACAGAGGCTCAACATTTGGCGCATGCCTTGGTTGTCGCCTATAGAGATGGGTTTTTTGTGGCGAGCCTATCCGCCCACCCGCCCCGAGCGCCGCTGACGCCGGACATTTTGTTGACGCATCGTTCCTGCTACTCCGAATCGGAATGGGCTGTGTTTGTGGGCGGTGTCAGGTTTGCGGAGATGGCCCACGGGATTGGAGGCAAGTGATGATTGCGCTCGAAAAATACAAAATGCCCGCTGGCTTCGGCGGCATTCCGTGGGTGTCCTGCCGCCCGTTCGTCGAGAACAGCCGGGCGATGCTTATCCATCGCGTGCGTCACGTCACGACACACAAGATCGGGCCGAAATATGCGCCGCACATCGGTGTGCACGGTTGGTGCGGGAACGTAGCGACAGGCACGAAGAAATTCACGTTCCTCGATTCACCGCCAGCAGGGCGGATCGTGTGTGCAAGGTGCGAGGACGCGGCCGTTGGCGCAGGACTTCCAGCGTCAAGCGAAATCGCTGGGGGCCATGTCCACACAGGTGGCGTTGTCGCAGTGATGCGGTGCTGCCAGCAGGAAAAGGGAGCCGCGAAATGACCGACACCCTGATACAGCGCCTCTCAGACGAGGCCGACCTGTGCCGCAATGACGGCGCGACAGACATCGCCGGTTTGCTTGATGACACCATCGCCGCCCTCGAACAGCAGGCCGCGCCCTCAGTGGCACCGGAGCCGGTGGCGTGGACGCTCCAATCGGAGCTTGACGCCGCACAGACAACTTGCAGCGCGCATCTATGGTTCACGAACCCGCGTAACTCGGCTTGGACGGCGCTGTTCACGCGCGAACAAATTGCAGCCCACCCGCCCCGAGCGCCGCTGACGGAGGAGGAATTCCGTGCTGCGATGGAAGCGGCAATCCCCGGATGGGAACCTGACGAAAATTTGGCGATGTGGGCCGGCTTGATTAAAGACGCCCTTGAAGCCGCCCACTGCATCAGCGCCGAGGGAGCCACCAAGTGAGCCAAGTTCTCGACATGGAGCTACAGCACATCGTGATGAATGCCTGTGCCCACGCAGCAGACATGGCAAAGGCCGCTATTCAGGATGCCGCAGGGAGATACGAAGCACCGAGCGTTCTGTTTCGACCGCGCCTGTCTATTGATGGCGACCAGTGGTGTGCTCTGTACGGAGACAACCTGCAAGATGGAGTTGCCGGGTTCGGCAAGTCACCCGCCGACGCGATGTGGGACTTCGATTGCAACTGGCGGAAGAATTTGGGAGCCGCGAAATGAGCGACACCCTGCGAATCGTTCTTGACATCCTTGGAATCTTCGCGCTTCTAGGCGCGATGGGTTACTTGTCTGCGTGTGCTGGCGCTGGTCGCTGGTTGACTCTGAGGGAGTGGCTATGAGCGACACCACCCTGATACAGCGGCTGCGCGATTACGGCTGCTGCAACATCCGCAAAGACGCCGCCGTCAGCCGCGCACAGCCCGCCGCGCCTGCCCTCACCCCCTGCCGCGGATTGCAGGACAGCACCTGCACCTACCTCGCCACATGCGGCGGTATTTGCAACAAGTGCGGGAAATCTCACGACGGGAAGGCAAACGCAAGCCTGCCATTTGCCGCCGCGCCCTCAGTAGCACCGGAGCCGGTAGCGTGGACGCTCCAATCGGAGCTTGACGCCGCACAGACAACTTGCAGCGCGCATCTATGGTTCACGAACCCGCGTAACTCGGCCTGGACGGCGCTGTTCACGCGCGAACAAATTGCAGCCCACCCGCCCCGAGCGCCGCTGACGCGTGACGAGATTCGGTCGATCTTCATGGCCCACGGATTCACGATCAAGGAAGGCTGCGACGACTTGAAGGAGTACGTCTACGAAGCGGCGCGGGCGCTTGAGCAGGCACACGGGATTGGAGCCGCGAAATGACCGACACCCTGATACAGCGGCTACGTGAAGACTTGCCCAAAGTCAACGAACCAGAATCGCAGTTTTCCTGCGTGGCAACGCCAGATATTCGGCAAGCCGCAGACGCTCTCGAACAGCAGGCCGCGCAGATCGCGGAGAAGGATGCGGAGATTGCGCGCCTCAAATCCGCTTTGAAACGCCAGGAGGACCGCGAGGGGCGGGTCGGCACGCACTCACCCGACTGCCACAAATTTGGGCCAAGTCACTACGACTGTGCGTTGAGGCAGATCGAGGCGCTGCGGGCTGATGCGGCCCGATACGCATTCATCCGCGCACGCTGGACTCACTGCACATTCGCATGGAACAAGGATTCGGCTAACAGCTTGAAATCAATCGGCCTCACGATCAAGACAGCATGCCCGGTGAAGGCTTCGTCCTCATCGCTGGACAGAGAGATTGACGCCGCGCTGCGCCAGGAGCAGCCGACGTGAATAACGCTACCGACGTGACCGCCGCACTGGACCGGCGTGACGAACCATACAAAATCGAGTTGCAGCGCATCGGCCAAGCTATTGGATATGGGCGTGCGCAGCAACTACTCGGTGAACTCTGGGACTCCATGCTGCATTCCACTTACGGCGCAACGTCATACCGTGGACAGATGGGGGTGACTATCGACGACGCGCTTCCTCCGATCCCCAAAGCGACAAAGCTGCGGCGCGAGAGTTCACCGCATGGCGGATATCAGATGGTGCCCGCATACACCGTGGCCGAGCTGAAAGCATTTGCCCATGCAGCGTTAAGCAAGCAGCCAGCCGGGGAGGGGGAGAAGTGAGCCGCTACGCTGGAAAGATCAAGGTTGTCGGTGAGGACTTGCTGCGCTTCCCCGCTGACCCAAAGACGCTTGATCCGCTTGGGACGGTGGCGGCCCTGTACGTGGAGCCAAAGGGCTGCTATGTGGGCGTGCCGGGTGTTGACCCGTGGGATGAGGCGAGAGACGCCAGGACGTATGCAGGCCCGCACCCGGTAGTGGCGCACCCGCCCTGCCAGCGCTGGGGCAGGTTCTGGCACGGCAGCACGCGCAAGCCGCACCAGTACAAGCTGGGCGACGACGGCGGGTGCTTCTACGCTGCGCTGCATTCCGTACACATCTACGGCGGGGTGATCGAGCATCCAGCCGACTCTCATGCTTGGGCGAATTTCGACATACGGAAGCCGCCCCGCGCAGGAGGCTGGATCGCGGCCTATCCAGAAGAAACGCGGGCATGGACTTGTTGCGTGTATCAGGGCCACTATGGGCATGCCAGCGGCAAGCCGACATGGCTTCTCGTGGTTGGCGTGAAGCGCGAAGACTTGCCCGATCTGCGCTGGGGCAAGACCGAGCAGCGCCTGCCAGCCTGGATGATCGAGCGCTACGGCTACGAGAAAGCCAGGCGCATCGGTGTGGTGGCGATGGTGGGCGGGAAGAACAAGACCGCGATCAGGAACGCCACGCCTGAACCTTTCCGCGACCTGCTGCTTTCGATAGCGCGGCAGGCGCATAACGGCTGAGGTAACCGGCCGTACTCGGTCCGGTTGACCGAGTTGTTAGGCCCCAACGCTACGGAGCACGCATGCGACACGAAAGAGGATGGCAAGAAAAGATAGCGGCACGCACGGCGAGACGCCTGCAAGCCAATTTGCGACGAGCCGCCGAGGCGGAAGGTAGAACAAGCATGGCAGACGAAGCCACCAACGCGGCAGGGCCGGCGCACTTGATGCCACAGCCTGTGGCCGAAGCGTGCAGAACCTGCGGCCTGCTGCTGGCGCCCTTGACGCGGCTGTACTGCGCGAAATGCGTGCAACCACACCTGAAAGGCTGACGATGAAAGTTGAACTGACCGAAGACTGGTGCATGAACATGGCGAAGATCGAAGAGCGCGAGGACGACGCCGCGACGATGTGCGTATGGTGCGAGGCGCGCGTTCCTGACGCATGCAAGAGTCACTATGACACCATGACGTGCACGCATCGCGTGATGGTGCCAACGGCCGAACAATGGGATTCTGCGGTTGAAGCGCGCAACGGCGAGCCGACGCACCCGGCACAGTGGAGCGCCGGATATGACGCCGGATTCAAAGACGGCCATCAAGCCGCATGTGAGGCACTGCAACGGGATGCCGAACGTTACCGATGGCTGCGCCTGCAGGATTGGGACACCTGCCCGCTGGCAGTGGTAGCGAACCCCAAAGACGCGATCAAGCTAGGGCACGACGCACCATCGCTGGAACGGCTTGACGCCATGATTGACACGCATGTGGCTGAAATACAGTTCTATTTGAATCACGCGCTGGCCGAAATGGCCGTAGCCGATCCGCGCAAGCCCTGCACCTGCGACGGCGCCGGCCGTGGCCCTGGGCGAGAGTGCGTGGTCAAGGCTGGCGGGCGCCTGGGCGAACTGTGGCGTTGTTCTGAAGGCTGCAATGGCTGCGATGACTGTACGGACTACGAGTCATGAGCCCAGCCAAGACCGCTGCACAGCGCAAAGCCGAAGAGCGGCAGCGCCACAAAGAAGCCGGGCGCACTGCGGTGACAGTGCATGTGCGCCCGGAATACGTGCCCGAGGTGCGGTCACTGGAGGCGAAGTTGCAGCGCCGCGAGAACCGCAAGCGTGGCCCTGCGCCCTAACGTGCTCTAGGGCGACAAAGTTACAGCCGCGAACGCACCTAAGTGACTGTCGCCGCTCACCTAAAACCATGGCAAACACAGCAAAGTTACAAACATCATGACTGACACCACCGACCTAATACAGCGGCTGCGCACCGCTTGGACGTATTGCGGAGTTGAACAGGCCCTGCGTTTTGAAGCCGCCGCTGCCCTCGAACAGCAGGCCGCGCAGATCGATGCGCTGCGGGCTGACGCGGAGCGGCTGCAAGCACTGGCAACGTGCGGTTGCGGAGATGGGTTCACGGCGCACGATCCGGGCACATGCGGCAACTGCATGGCCGCCCACGACGCCGCGCCGCGCCAGGAGCAGCCGACGTGAGCGCCCGTCGTATGGGCCTATCGCCGCTGTCGGGCAAGGTTTTTATAGGCCGCATCAATCAAGCCGGGAACGCTTTCGCCGGAGCTAAGACAGACGTGACGAACGACTTCCTTCGCCTTGTCATCGAGAAAGCCGAGTTTCACGGCGGCACATTCGAGATCGAAGGCGGAGACAAGAAATGGACGGTGACTGTTTCAGAGCAGCCAGCCGGGGAGCAGCCGACGTGACGCCGAAGCAGAGAGACATCATGAAGCACGCTCTCGGCGTCGGCCGAGGCAACAAGCCAGGATGGCGCAACCACTTCGTGACCGGCCCCGGAAGCGACGACTACGCCGACTGCGAGGCGCTGGTGGAGGCCGGGATGATGATGAAGCGAACCGGCGGCCCACTGTCTGGCGGAGATCCGGTCTATCGCGTGACAGACGCCGGCCAGGATGCGCTGGTGGGCCGCCCTAAGTCCGCGCAGCCAGCCGGGGAGGGGGAGAAGTGAGCCTGACCATTTATCCCGTCAAGATCGAGTGTTACTGCAACGACACGAAAGATCACGTCTGGACTGTTGAGGCTTTGGATGAAGCTGCTGCGACTGTCAACATCCGGTCCCCCGTGAATGTCGCCTCATGGGATGAAATCGCCGCCAGCATCCGTGACGCGCTTGTGCTGTTGAATCTGGATGGAGCGTGACGCCATGACCGACGACAAGATGGACACAGCCGACATTGCCGAGTTTCTCCGACGCTCCCGCGCTTACGTCACGGACACGCTGACGAAGGCTCCCGACTTCCCGAGGCCGATCATCGACAGATCACCGAGGCTGCGGTTTTGGAGGCGTGAGGATGTCGAGACGTGGGCGGGTTCCGAGGGTGCGAGCGTACCGAAAGCGTAGAGCGGGACGATTTTTTGTGCGCTGTCATGGCGCGATTATGGAGGGGATGAGATGGGAGAGATGTGCGACTTTGAAGCCGAGTTCTATCCTGGGAACTGGCCGCAAGCCTCGTATGGCAGGAACGGCAAGACGCGACGCGCCCCGAGCAAGAAAATCGTGCTGAGTGTCAGCGCCGACACCTACGCGAAGTACAAGGCCATCGGTGGGGCGAAGGCGCTGAAGCAGATGATCTTCGCCGCTACTCCACAGGAGCCTACCCCATGACCCTGCCGCCGCTGCCCTTACCTGGGCTCTGCATGGATGTCGGAACGGGCTTTCGGAAGTGGTATTCCGCCGACCAGATGCAAGCCTACGCCACCGCCGCAGTGCTGGCCGAGCGGGAGGCTTGCGCCCTGCTGTGCGAGCCGGTGGCAGTCGAGCGCCAAGACATCGGCGGGCCAGTCCGAACCTTCTGGGAGCAGCCCGACAATTGCGCCACCCTGATCCGAGCAAGGAAGAACTGAGATGCTGACCGACGAACAATTGCAGCGAGCGACCGATTTGAAGCTGCTCATCGAAGGCAATGGCCCTGTCGCACGCATTCACTCTGCGCACGATCAGTCCGGCCATATTGGTCACCTACACGATGCGATCAATGAGCGGGCCGTCACCAGCCCGCCGATGATCACACCGGAGCCGGGTCGGGGTTCAGATCATCCAGCGCTTGAGCGACTGCCTTGAGGTCAGCCACGGCCGCATCGACTTCCGGCGTGGTGCCGCCAGCCGCAGCAAGCGCGTCGGCCAATGCGGCAATCTTGGCGACGATCTCGCCAGATGCCTTGGTCAGTTGGTTCTCGATTGCAGCAAGTTCTGCTGCGTGTGTAGCTTGGTCGGTCATGATGAGTCGTTGCCTTTCGTGAAGATGCGCGTACAGCGCGAGAGTGATCGCCATGACGGCGAACGAGAAAAGGACGGCGATCAGCATCACCGCTCCCTCAGTGAGTCGTAGGACTTGACGCAGGCTTCGCCGGCAATGCGGGCACGGTCTGCGTACTCAGCAAGTTGTCCTGCATGATCCTGAAGAACTCCGAACACGACGGATGGCAGATCGACGGTTTCGCCGGCTGGCGGGCTTGCGTCGACAGTGCCGGCGGCTGGACAACGACCGGCGGCGACGGCGGCTGCGAACCGCTTGCGCAGGCGCTCAGAAGCATCGCGAGCAGCAGCGGCGTCAGCGATGGCGGATTGAACTTTCTGGTTCGCGTCATGAACGATCTCCTCTTGCGCTGAGATGCGGCGCGCATCTTCGATTCGGGCGGCGGCGATGGCCCGCAACTTCTCTGTATCCCATGCCGCTTTAACTTCGGCGCGGGCCTTGCTGACCTCTGAGTAGTGCCAGGCAGCCGCGCCGAGCAGGACTGCGGCCAGCGCGAGGCCGCCGATGTATTTGAGGATCATGAGAGGCCCCTACTGCGCAGCCATGCAGGCCGCGTGTGATTTCTGGCGGTCTTTCCACAGCCCGGCGCATCGCTTGTTTCCGGGGGTGCGGCAGTCATATCCTGCAGCCCGATACCAACGCATGATTTCGCCGCATGCGCCCACGTAGTCGCCAGCGTTCAACTTCTTAACCAGCGTGGATGCACAAAATCCATCCATCCCAATGTTGTAGGCAAAGTTCAGGTAAAGGTCGTACTCCGCCTGGTGAAGCGGCGCCTTGACACACTCTTTTATCCGCGTCTCGTCGCGCTGAATGTAGGCCAGAGAGCGTTGCAACGCTTCGACGGGGCTGGTTCTGTCGCCGAGCTTGACGGGTGATCCGTCCGGCCGCCGTGTCATGCCAAATCCAAGGGTCGGCACGTCACCTTTTGTCGGGATGATGGCTTCTTCACTCCACCCTTCGCGTGTGGCGATGCCGACCAGCGCAGCCGCACTTAGAGCGAGCGAGGCAATGGCAATACGCGGGTTGCGGGCGATAACATGCTGTCGCATTCCTTATGGCTCCATGTATAATTCAGGCATGGCAAAGAACCCGCGACTTATTGACATGAGTGGTCAGCGTTTTGGCCGCTGGCTTGTACTGAAACAGGCTGGAAACAACACGCGCGGCGGGGCCTTGTGGCTTTGCCTGTGTGACTGCGGATCAGAGAAGGTGGTCGTTGGCCCAGACCTACGATTTGGCAAAAGCCTGTCTTGCGGCTGCGCTTCTTCTCGAACCACTTTTCGCGCTCGCATAACCACTCACGGGATGACCGGGTCTCGGCTTCACATTTGCTGGAAAAACATGCTCGCGCGATGCCGAGATAAGACAAACAATGTCTATGGCGGCAAAGGGATCTCGGTCTGCAATGAGTGGCTCAAATTTGCAAACTTCCATGAATGGGCGATGCGAAGCGGGTACGCAGACAACCTGACAATTGATCGAATCGACAACGATCTTGGCTACTCGCCGACTAATTGCAAATGGTCCAACCGAACCGAACAGGCGCGCAACAGAACCATCGTCCGACTCGCTGGCGATGGTCGATCTTGGGCTGAAATAGCTGAGGCTCATGGAGTTCCAGTAACCATCATGAACAACCGCATTGCGGCAGGTGGCTGGTCTCCAGAGCGGGCTGCGACAACGCCAGTTGGTAGCAAGCGCCAGCCGATGCCGCGAGATGCCGGATCAGGGCGATTTATTTTGAAGTCGGACTCTGATCGCTGGCGCCGATAACTTGTCCTTTGCATTGGACTCAACCGCTGCCGCAACCCTTCTGCCGGTATCGCCAGCGCCGTGGCCAGCGCCGTCGCCGCGGCGATGCGTCGCTTCCTAGCGTCCATCATGCAGGTTCTTCTGCTCGATCACGCGAGCCAGCCCAGCGGACAGGGAGACGATCGCCGCCGCCAGGATGAACCGGCCGCTCGGGAGCTGCGGCGTCATCAGGTTGACCACGAGTTCTGCGGTCGACAACAGGCACGACAGGATGTTCAGCCGGATCGCCCACGAGCGGCGCAGCACGCGCTTCCAGTCGGAGATCAGGCGCATCAGTCTTTCCCGCAGAACGCAGCCGCGAGCCCGAGCCCGAGCACCAGGCCGCACAGCACGCCGAAGGCGAACATGATCCCGCCGAACCCGATGTCGTTGCTCTGCACGGCCATCGATGCCAAGCAGCGCACGTCAGGGAAGCACCCTGCGATGTTGGTCAGGTCGGTCATGGCTTGTCCGCCTTGTGCTTCAGGGCATCAATGATTTCCTCGAGTCGACTCAACACAGGCTTGAGCATGTCCTGCAGTCGGTCGTATCTGACAAAGTCAGAACCAATGCGAACCTGAAGTTCATTCAGGTCGTCTTTGAGCTTCTCAATAGCGCGGAACAATTGATTGGCAAACCACCCGATCACCGAGCACGCTACTCCAATGAGGATGATGAAGATCTGCTCGAGGCTCATTTGTTTGCCTTTCTGTTCATGCGTTGGTAAGCGGCGCTGATGTCGACAACGTAAAGACCATCTATCAATTGAGAGAACCCAAGTCCGTGCCCATCCTTTCGTGATGCGATAAGCGTTTTGACACCAATCTCGTGCAGTTTGTTGACCAGTTCGCGCGTGTCTTGCCGCGTCAATTTGCCGTGGAATCCGAGCATCGTTGCGCGCGTGCTGTCATGCGCTTCGACCTCCAAAGTCGCGACTGCAACGAAGTCGGGCTGCTCATCGCCGGCCTTTGCATTCGGGCACACCCGCACCACGTAAGCGGGCGGGATGATTCGCTCAAGAGTGATCACGGCATCACACGTCAGCGGTGATCCGAACCACGTTGGTCCCATCGCACGAGACGATGGCCGTCTTGACGGTGGCGATCGTGATGCCGGTTCCCGTTGCGCCGATGACCTGAATCGATCCTCCGGTGCAGTCGTTTCGCACGATCCATGTTGCGCGCCTGAGCGGAACCACGAGGTTGCGAGTTGCTGTGAGTGCCCCAGTCGTCACCAGCGTTTCGCACAGGCTCATGGCCTGCGTGATGGTCTGGTTCGCGTCGGCCATCGCCTGCGTTGCCCGGCCCTCGAAGAAGCGCGTGATCGCCGCCGGGTTGCGCTCGTCGGTCCATGTCGTGACCGTGGCCGAGCCGGTCACGATGGAGTACAGCGGGCACTCGTTCGCCAGGCGCGTGGTGCCGACCGACACGACACCGGCCTGCGACACGCTGATGTAGTTCGTCGCGCTGGCCGTCAGCGTCTTCGTGCCGCTTGCTACGTTGGTCGGCGTGCCGTTGATCAGCACCTTCGCCGCAAAGTAGCCCCAGGTTAGTCCAGTCGATGTGTCCGCATTTCGACCGAAGTAGGTGCCCGGTGAAGCGGCATCGAACAGTTCATTGATGCGTGCCTCTTGGTTGTTCTGTGACGCCGAAAGCGTGAACAGCGGTGTAGTTGAGTCAGCCATTAGAACGATCCTCGCGCCGGGTAACCGCGTCCAAGCGTCGCAGACACTTGATACACGTCGATAAAGAATGAAGACTGAACAGCACCGAAGTCGATGACCTGTTGCGCTTCGCTGTAGTTGACCGTTTCTGTAGTGCTGGTCAGCGTCCGAACGACAGTCGTGAACGTGCCGTCGTCGTACACGTCGATCTCGTAGGACTCGGTCGTTTCACCGAGCGGCGTCACGCCGGTCGTGAAGTTTTTGTCTAACCTCGTGCGACGTGACCATGTAAACGAAACGCCATCGGTGCTTGAGGTGGTCGGCCACGGACCTGACGGAGTGAAGCCTGCCGAATAACGGTAGGTTCCTGACCCCTTCGTGATTCGACACTCTTGAATGTGTCCATTCCAGTCGCGTGTCGTGACCGAGTTATCACGCCCGATCCGCAGGTTGTTTGTCGATGCGACCACCGCGCTAGCACTTGATGCGGTTCCTTGAGAGACGCCATCTAGCCACAGCGTGAACGTAGATCCGTTGCGCGTGTAGGCAACGTGGTGCCAAGTGCTGAGGGTGACCGTCGTTGCCCCGGTGATGGAGCCGAGAGACGTGCCTGTAGATGGTCCCCAGCACTGAGCGGAGAGAAAGTTCGTTGAGGTGACCGCCAGCAGAAAGCCCGGATCAGCGCCTACAGCTGCGCGGGTGGTCATGACGGTTTGTTGTCTGCCGGCCTCCGACTTGTAGACCCATGCCTCGACGCAGAAATCCGATGATCCGAAATCGAAGTCCCCAGCCTGCCGAGTCACGGTCAGGTAGTCGCCGGTCCCATCGAGCAGGATGGACGAGCCGTTGTATTGAGCCTGCAACGTGCTGACCGCCGCATTGCCCGCAGCCGTGACCGTATGTGCGAGCGGACTGATGTCATAGAACGTCGTTGATCCGTTCGCGCCATTGCCGCGCACCAGCAAAGCCACCGACGCATATAGCGGATCGCTCTCGCCTGTCTTCACGATGCGGACATCGACCGGGGCGAACGGTTTCAAGTCAACCCCGGTGTATGTCAGTGATTCCGCCGTGGCCGTCGATGCCCTTCGTCCTAGAGTGATGCCTCGGAAATACCGCGTTGCATCAAGATCGCTCACCGTGAAGTTGACGCGCCGCAGACTGTCGGGAGAAAGCAGGACGAACCGCTCCGCTGCCGCGTGGCCCGTCATCGCCCACTCGGTACCTCTGCGCCCACGAAGCAAGCCCGACAGCGTGTAGATGCCCGTCGAGACGAAGGTTGCCGTCTTGAACTGCAAAACCTCGTCACCGATCTTGCAGGCATTCGCGTCACTGTCGAGGACTTGATCGCGGGTGACGCTGGACAACACGCCGAGCCCGACGCTCACCGTGACCGTGCTCGTCTCATCAAAGCGATTTCCACCCGCCCAATCAGCAAGAGTCGTTGTGCATCTGCCAATCACCCCGCTTGCGGAAATGTTGCCCTGGTCGTCATACAACACGCCGTCATAGCTGCGCTGAATCAGACACCCAGGCCAGCCTGCTTTCTTCCCCTTTGCCGAGACATAAACGCCGGGGGAGTTGTTGTCCGCGTCACGCAGTATCGGACCATCGATGATCTCGATATCTGTGTCTGGAAGCCCTAGGACCGTGTTCGATTCGGTGTAGTCGGTCGTCGTTCCTGTCGCCACGAGAACGCTGGCGTTGTCCACCACCGCGTCG
>Ga0208916_10000887_pt1 | contig 13331 bp, 14 predicted proteins | sample DEB19_08_DNA_5_FD_184523 | JGI IMG/M metagenome (GOLD analysis project Ga0208916, IMG submission 184523) | Aqueous microbial communities from the Delaware River and Bay under freshwater to marine salinity gradient to study organic matter... | ecosystem: Environmental > Aquatic > Marine >... | reverse complement strand
CTTCAGTACCGACTCAATGTCGGCCAGCGGCACGCGGTACGGCGAGCGACTTGGCTGGGCGTTGGGCAAACGGTGCAGGCGCAGCGGAATTTCAATCGACAGATGAATGTCGGTTTGCGCGATCGCACGCAAAATCTGCGCGCAATCGATATGGCCCTGACCCAGCGGAGTGAAGAAATAGCCGCTGGCATCAGAGCGCACATCCTTGATGTGGGTGTGCACGCACAACGGCAAGGCCGTCACGGCATCGTCAGCCGGAACCACAACACCCGGACGGTGCGAGATGGTGTTGCCCGCGTCGTAATTCAAACCCACCATGGGATGGCCTATTTCAGCCAACAGTACAGCGGCGTCACTGGCCGTGTTGAGCAAGTTGTCGGAGCCATCGCCCGGGTTTTCTAAACCAATCTTCAGGCCGATGGACTCCGCATGTCGGGCCAGCACCTCGATGTTGGCAAAGAAACTTTTTCTCAGCCGACGCGCCGCTGCATTGGTGTTGATGACCTCCGCGCCAAGGGCACGCGCAAAGTCCATGCGGCCACGAAAAACCTCCACCGCGTCATCACGCCCGAGGTCGATGTGCGAGGACATCGCATGACAAGACATGCCAGCGTCCAGCAACCAGCGCTGCCACTGCTGCGTTTGGGCTGCTGAAAAAGCACTCTCGTCAAAGGCTTCGGTGTAGCCGACGATGAAAGCGGGTTCGACATTGCGGGCGCCACACGCAGCCATGCTGGCCAACATGGCCGGCACCGGGTGACCGTCGTAAGGCGCACCATTGAGAGAAATGATGCGATCACGCATGGTCGCTGACTCCCAAACGGTAAAACTCAGTCACAGCCGAATCATCGCGAGCACCCAAGCCCGCGCCGCTGGCCCCTAAAAAGCTCTGCAGGGCAGCTGCACTGACCGTCGCGGGGAAGCGCAGATCCCGCGCCAAGTCCACCACCAGTCCCAAGTCTTTGACAAAAATATCAACCGCGCTGCGTACCGGCGTATAGCTTCGCGTCACCATGGACGGGCCACGGTCAACCAGCATCCAAGAAGACGCTGCGCTCTGGCTGACCAAGTCAAACACCTGCTGCGTGTCGAGCCCGGCACGAGCCGCCATGGCCATCGCTTCACCAGCTGCGGCCAAGTGCACGCCGCACAACAACTGGTTGATGGTCTTGAAGGTCGACCCCTGACCCGCTTGCTCACCGACGCGCAGCACCCGGCCACCTATCGCGGCAAAGACAGGAGCGCAAACATCCAGCGCAGCCGACGGGCCCGCAGCCATGATGCTGAGTGAGCCGGCTTCAGCACCCGCCACACCACCGCTGACAGGTGCGTCAACGAACACCAAGCCCTGTTCTGCGCAAAGTGTCGCCAAGCGGCGCGCATCACCGGCGGCCATGGTCACGCAGGAGATCACCACATGCCCTGCAGCTGCTCCGCTGGCCAGACCGCTAGCGCCAAACAACACGTCCTCGGCTTGCTTCGCGTTGACCACGAACAGCACTGTGGCCGTCGCATCAACCGCCGCGGCTGAAGGGCTGGCCACCGGCTGGCCACCTTCGGTTTTGAAGGCTTCAAGGCTTGCAGCCCGCAAGTCAAAACCCTGCACACGGTGACCCGCTTGCAACAAACACCGCGCGGCGTTCTGGCCCATTGCGCCCAAGCCGATGAAACCCAAAGTCAGTTCAGTCATGACAGGCTCAATTGATAAAAAGTAAGAAGACATCAGCCGCGCAAAGTCAAGGCGGGAATGTAGGTGAACAGCAGCAGAACAGCAACTGCCACGGCATAGAACGGGACAAGTTCTTTGACGGTTTCACCGATCTTCACTTGCGCCAGCGTGGCACCGATGAACAAGGTGGTTCCAACCGGTGGCGTGTACAGACCAATGGCCAAGTTGATGACAACGATGATGCCGAGTTGCACCAAGTCAATGCCGAAGTTCTGGGCAATCGGAATCAGCAGTGGGCCGAGCAGCAAAATCGCCGCAGGCAAGTCGAGGAACATGCCGGCGAGCAACAGCACACCATTGATCAGCAACAGCATGGCTTCTTTCGAGTGCACAAACTGCTTAGCCCAGTTGACCAAGGCTTCAGGCACCTGGTCCATCGTCAGCACCCAGCCAACCACAGACGAGGCCATGATCAACATCATGACAACACCGGTGGCGACGCCGGCAGTGATCATGGCGTGGACCACACGTTTCAGGCTGAGGTCACGGTAAATAAAAGCTGCTGCTGCCAAGGCATAGACCACCGCCAGCGTGCTGATTTCAGTCGGTGTCGCAACACCAAAGCGTAGCCCGACCAAAATAAACACTGGCATCATCAAAGCTGGTGAAGCGTACAGGCCGCGGCGAGCCATGACGCCCCAAGCGATCGGTTTTTTCTCATATGGAAAATGACGAAGGCGGGCGCTAACATTGCAGACCACCAAAAAACCAACCGCCAACACCAAGCCCGGCAAAATGGCGGCCATGAAGAGAGCGCTGATAGACGTGTTCGAAATCAGCGCGTAAAGGATCAATGGAATCGACGGCGGGATCAAGATGTCGATGGTCGAGGCAGCGGCAATCGTCGCACCGCAAAAGGCAGCCGGATAGCCGACCTTTTTTTGCCATGGCACCAGCACCGAACCCAGCGCCGTGGCGTCGGCAACAGCCGAACCAGAAACACCGCCAAACAAGGTTGAGCCCAAGACACTGACCTGCGCATGTCCACCGCGAAAGCGAGCCACCAGATCGGTGGCAAACGCAATCAGTGATTGGCCTAGCTTTCCAGCCATCATGATATCGCCCGCCATCACAAAAAATGGAATGGCGATCATCGGGAACGACTGCGTCGGCGCATACATTTGCTGAACCACGGCTAGCATTGGAATGTCACCATTGACGAACAGCGCAATCGAAGCGCCCAGCGTCAGCGCATAGCCGACCGGAAAAGACAGCACCAGCAGTGCTGCAAAAACAATCATCATCACTGTGCTCATACAACCGCTCCTTCGGCCGAGGCCAGATCAACTTTGACGGACTCGGCACACAGGCCGTAACGGATCAGCGCCGTGAAAGCACACACGGCCAGCAGAAAAAATGCCACCGTTAATGCGGCATAACCGACACTTCCAGGCACATGCAAAATCGTGCTGAGTTCGTCGTGCGCAATCATGGTGTTTTCAACCGAGTGCCACGCCAGCACGGCAAACACCGCGAACGACAATCCATGAATAAAAATGGACAGCACGCGCCGCCCCTTGACTGGCAACAAATGCATCGTCAGTTGCATCGCCACATGCGCACCGCGCACTGCAGCCAGCACAATACCGCCCATGACAAACCAAGGAAATAACAAAGCCGGCAGCTCCGATGCGGCCTCCATGCTGCCTTCAAGCACATAACGCACAAAGACGTTAATGAACAACACGCCCAACAGAGCAAAGCCCGTCAGCAGCAACACTGATTTGCTGAAACTCTCGATCGCTGCCTCTGTCTTTCGGGCAGCACTTTCCAAGGAAGACGGGAACGTCATGCGAACTTTCTGATGATCCGCATCAAAGTGCGGCTTATTGAACTGACTGACATCGTGAACGACCCGGTGTTTGACCTTGTGGTCAAACACCGGAATCCTGCATTGCGCGCAGCTTTACTTAGCGACTTCGGCGCGAAGCTTCTTCACGAAGTCGCCGACTGGCAAGGCTTCCCACTTGTCCCAGACTTTGGCTGTGGCAGCCTTGAAAGGAGCTAGGTCAGGCTCGTTCACTGTGACGTTTGGCATTTTTCGGAATTCACCGATCAGTTTTTCGTCCGATTCCTGCATCAGCTTGCGTTCGTAAGTGGCAGCCTCTGCAGCCACGTCGGTGACCAACTTGCGATCTGCTTCAGAGAGTTTTTTCCACGTGATGCCGCTCATTAAAAAAGGCATCGATTCGTACTTGTGCTGCGTCAGCGACAGGTACTTCTGGACTTCGTAAAGCTTGCTGGAATGGATGTTCGCGAGCGGGTTTTCTTGACCATCGACCACGCCTTGCTGAATGGCAACATACAGTTCTGAAAAGTTAATCTGTTGGGTGCTGGCACCCATGGCTTGAAACAGATCCACAGTGGCAGGGTCAGCAGGCGTGCGAATCTTCATGCCTTTCAAGTCTTCAGGCTTGTTGATCGGCCGCTTGTTGTTGGTGGTTTGGCGAATGCCGTTGTCCCACCACGCCAAGACGACAAGATTTTTGGCTTCAAATTTTTTCGCCAGTTCTTTGCCGATAGGGCCGTCCAACACTTTCCAAGCCTGCGGCAGTGTCGAAAACAAGAATGGCATCCCCAGCGCAGCCGTTTCAGGCACCACAGCCGACACCGGCCCTTGCGAATTCACGCTCATGTCCATGGTGCCGGTGCGCATAGCCGTCAACATGGTCTGGTCGTCGCCCAACTGAGCCGCGCCAGCCACCTGCACAGTGATGCGACCATTGCTGCGCTTGCTCATTTGCTCAGCAAAAAAAGTAGCGCCCAACGCCTTAGGGTTTCCAGGTGCAGCGTTGTGACCCAAAGTGAGCTTCATGGTGGCTTGCGAAAATGCCGCAGAGCTCAAACAAGCCAGCACGGCAACAAGTGCTGTACGGCGAACAATTTTGAAAGTTTTCATGTTGTCTCCTATCGTTTTTTAAGTATCAGAAATACAGCAACACCGCGCTGTCAACGGTCGTTTTATTTTGTTAAAAATAGAACTCAAATCAATGAATCAGCATGCCGCCATTCACATCCAGCGTGATGCCCGTGCAATAGCCCGACAAGTCGCTGGCCAGAAACACCACGCAACCCGCCACGTCATTTGGCGCGCCGATGTAGCCGAGTGGAATACCGTCCAGAATCGACTGCAGCTTGTCTTCAGGGATCAGACCCTTGTTGATGTCGGTGGCGATCAGACCTGGTGTGACGCAGTTGACGCGAATGCCATCACCACCGAATTCGCGCGCCATGGCACGCGCCAAGCCGAGCACACCGGCCTTGGCGGCTGAGTAGTGCGGGCCGCCCAGAATGCCGCCTCCGCGCTGCGCCGACACCGACGAAATACACACGATAGAACCGCGCTTTTGCAAACGCATGGTGGGCAACACCGCCTGAGATGCGACCAAGGTGCCGCGCAAGCTGACATCGAGCACCGCGTCATAGTCTTGCGGCAAGATGTCGAGCGTTTTGCGCGGCTGTGTGATACCGGCGTTGTTGACCAAGATGTCGATCCGACCTTTGGCTTTGAGCACCTCGGCTACCGCCGCATCACAGGATGCTTTGCTCGTCACGTCGGCCACCAGACCCATGTGCTGGGCACCGAGCTTGGCCGCTGCAGCGGCTGGATTGGCCTGTGCCAGATCGAAAATAATGACGGTGGCGCCCTGCGCCGCCATCATGCGTGCGGTGGCAAAACCCAACCCATTGGGGCCTGCTCCCCCAGTGACCACGGCCACCCTATCTTTTAGCAACATGCGCTGTCTCCTTGTTAAAACTGCCGCGATTCTGGCAACAAACAAGCAGCACGACAAACGATAAAATCTCAAGATCAAGTGAAAATCTGTCATGCTGCACTGCAATAATCACGTCCCACATCATGTTGCCTCCACTCCCTTCCCTGCTGGCTTTTGAGACCATTGCGCGCCGTCGCAGCTTTGCCTTGGCCGCTGTCGAGTTGCATCTGACGCCTTCTGCGGTCAGCCACCAAGTAGCCCGACTGGAAGATTTTCTGGGGGTCAAACTGTTTGAGCGCTCGTCACGCGGCGTCAAACTCAGCTTGGCGGGCGAAGCCTATTTGCAACGTGTAGGCGGTGCGTTGGGAGCCATCAGCGCCGCCACCGATGACATGCGCCAAGGTGTGCGCAACACCCTGTATGTGCATGCCAGCCCGAGCTTTGCCAGCCTCTGGCTGATGCCGCGCATTGGGCAGTTTGCAGAGGAGCACCCCGGCGTTTCGCTGTTTTTATCCGCCTCCCATCTGCATTCAGACTTTGAGCTCGGTCAGGTCGACATTGACATCCGCTACGGCGTTCCAGCTTGGCCCAACTTGGTGGTCAAACCAGTGCTGGTTGAGGAGATCCTGCCGCTGGCCAGCGCGGCCTTTATTGAGCGCCACCAGATCCGCTCGCCGGCCGACTTGCTGCAGGTGCCGCTGATCCAATCTACCGTCAGTGTGGTTCAGTGGAGTGACTGGTTTGCCAAATACCACCCCGGGCAAAAACCAGAGCGCTTTGCGCTGCGCTTCGACCGCGCGCTGATGGCCCTTGATGCTGCGGTGCAAGGTTTGGGTGTGGCACTCGAAAGCCGCGTCATTGGCGACGGGCACGTCACTGCCGGCAGGCTACAACCGGTCTTTGACCCGTCATGGTCCGTGCAAGTGCAACCGCACTATGTGGTGTACCCGGAGCGGCATGGATACCGTCCTGAAGTCAGCCTTTTTTTGGACTGGTTGGGCCGCCAGGCGAACCCAACCGCCAGCACTAAGCAGCCTTGACGTCTATGCGTCTCTGCGCCTAGACGCCGCTCAGACTGTCGCTCAGAGCGCCATCAAACGGGCCACAAAGGCCGCGCCGGTTTCACGCGTGCCGAGCTGACCGCCAACGTCGCGCGTGCATTCGTGAGCGGCAATCGCCGCCGCTGTGGCTTCTTCAATGGCGGTGCTGGCGGCGATGAAAGCCGGCTTGTCTGAACGCAGACCGTGCCAGCGCAGCAGCTGGCCGGCAGACAAGATCAACGAGAAAGGGTTGGCGATGTTCTGCCCTGCAATGTCGGGCGCAGAGCCGTGCGCGGCTTGGCCCATAGCGTGGTGGACGCCAGCATTGAGCGAAGCGCCCAAGCCGAGGCTGCCCGACAGTTCTGCCGTCAAGTCCGACAAAATGTCGCCGAACATATTGGTCGTGACAATCACGTCAAAGCGCTGCGGAGCGCGCACCACGTGGGCCATCATGGCGTCAACAATAAAGTCATCAACCGCCACTTCGGGGAACTCTTTGGCGACGCGCAAGCACTCTTCGATGAACATACCGTCGCCGATTTTCAGCACGTTGGCTTTGTGCACGATGGTGAGTTTTTTGCGCCGCGTCATGGCCAGCTCGAAAGCCGAGCGCGCAATGCGTTCGCAGCAAACGCGGGTGATACGGCGCAGCGACACCACCACGTCTGGTGTGATCAGCATTTCGCTGCCACCGGATTCGACATTGCGGTCGGCGTAAAAACCTTCGGTGTTCTCCCGCACCACAACAAGGTCAAACTCGCCAAGCCGCGCTGGCATGCCTTTGAAGGTCCGTGCTGGCCGGATGTTGGCGTATAGATCCAGCGTTTTGCGGAAAAACTTAGACGGATTGATCTCTCCCTTGGCTTCGTCCTTGAAGTCATAAGTAGCCATGGGGCCAAGCATCAGGCCATCGGCTGCCCGCACTTTTTCAAGCAGGGCCGGCGTCACGGTCGCACCGTGAAGCTTCAAGCTGTCATGGCCGGCGATGTCGTGCTGCAGCTCAAGCTGCAGGTGGAATTTTTGGGACACGGCTTCCAGAACATTGACCGTGACGGCCATGGTTTCAGGGCCAATACCGTCGCCGGGCAGAACAACAATTTTCATGGGGTCAATTCAAAAATAGAAAATCTAAAAATACGACTGTGCATATTATTCCGCGAACATTCAATTAGCCTGAGGGGCTCAGTTAGCTTTAAGACCGGCTGTCTTCGCCACCTCACGCCAAAGCACGGTCTCAGCGAGCAGCGCTTTGCGGAAGTCTGCTGGCGCGCCGCTGACAGCGTCGGCCCCTTCGTTGCTGAGACGGCTGCGCAGCGGATCGCGCGCTGCAGCTTCGTTGATAGCGAGGTTGAGTTTATCGATGATGGCTTGCGGCGTTTTAGCGGGTGCGAGCACGCCCCACCAAGTTGAAATTTCAAAGCCTTTGATGCCCGCTTCGGCCATGGTCGGCGTGTTCGGGAAAAGCGGCGAACGCTTGGCGCCCGTCACGGCCAACAGCTCCACACGGTTCTCTTGCACGTGAGGCAGGATGGTGGGTACGGTGGCAAAAAACAGTTGAATGCGGCCAGCCAACAAATCAACGGTGGCCGGACCACTGCCTTTGTAGGGCACGTGCGTCATGGCCAGCTGCGTTTTTTGACGGAATAATTCACCCGACAAGTGGTTGATGCTGCCGTTACCGGCCGAACAAAAATTAGTGCCATCAGGACGAGCGGCCATGGCGGTGCGCAGCTGCGCCATGGTTTTAACGCCCATCTCTTTGCTGGCCACCACCAGCAGTGGGCCGCGACCGATCATGGCAATCGGCGCGAAATCTTTCTCGATGTTGTAGGTCGGTGTGGCTTCTGCAGCCGCATTGGTGACGAAAGTCGAGGTCGCAAACAACAAGGTGTAGCCGTCTGCTGGCGCCTTGGCCACGGCGTTGGCGCCAATGCTGCCGCCAGCACCGCCTTTGTTTTCGATGATGACCACTTGGCCGAGCTTGTCGCCCAACGCTTTGCCCACATCGCGGGCAATGCTGTCGGTGCCGCCGCCGGGTGCGAACGGCACAACCAAGGTGATGGGTTTGAGTGGGTAGGTTTGCGCATGAACTGGCACAACTGAAAAGACTGTCAGTGCGGTGATGGCTATTGCCGTCAAGCGGAGGCAGCGATTGGTTAAAGGCAAAGTGGTCTTCATCTCAATGACCCGCCGCAGGTGCCACGGCAGCACCTTCAATGTGGTGCCGAGCCAAAGACTCAGCCACAAAACCGCTGATTTTCATCTCTTCAACGAAGGCCGCAACCTCAGCTTGAGCTGCCTCGCCGCGCGTCTTGGGCACGCCCATCGCTTGCTCGATGACCATGAAGCGGCCCGGCAACAGACGCAAACCCGGCAGGCGTTTGGCATCAGACTCCAACTGCTGCTTGACGCCTGCGGCAACATCATCACCATTGGCCAAGAAGGTGTCCACCACCGCAGGCGAGCTGACTGCACGGACAATTTGCGCGGCCTTCAAAGCCCGCGTCAAATAAAGGTCGTAGGCGCTACCCTTGCCGACGGTGACGCGATGCGCGGCAGTATCGACTTCTTCATTGTGCTGCAAGGGTGATGCGTCGCGCACCAAGTAGCTGCCTTCGATCAAGACATACGCGGCGGTGAACAAAATGCCTTGTCCGCGCACCGGGTCGATGGCAAAAAATCCGATGTCGGCTTGGTCTGCGTTGACGATGTCTACGGACTTGCCGGCTGACTCGGACACTACCAGTTCGGCCTCAACACCGAGTCTGCGTGCCAACTCACGCGCCAAGTCAATCGACACGCCCACTGGCAAGCCGGCGGCATCGCGGTTGGCGAGTATGGGATTGCCCAGATTGATAGATGCGCGCAAGCGTCCGGTGGGAGTCAAAGCGGTCTTCACAGCGGCACTGAAGGTCATACGTCGTCGTTTCTGTAGTTGACGCCAAAGCCTGCGTCACAGCACAGGTTGATGGTGGTCATGGTGTGGATGGATTCGGAAAACCAGGCTGCAATCGCAGCCTTGCGTTCTCCAATGTAGTCGGGTTGTCCGTCGGCACCTAGCCGCATGCTCAGGTCGTGACCGGGGATCAGCACGGTGCCGGGCACGGCGCGCCAGTGTGACCAGATCATGGCCAAGGTTTCGCGACTTTGTTGGGCGTCTGCGGTGGCGTCGACCTCGCCGGACAACAACTCAGCTCGGTTTTTAGCCGAGTCGCCGGTGAAAATGACGGGCGGCCTGTTGGCGGTCAGCACAAAAATCAGATGGCCTGGTGTGTGGCCGGGTGCCGCCACAGCTTGGAGGCCGGGCAGCGGTTCGTCACCCGGCAGCATGCGGCGCACGCGCTCACGCGTCAGCAGTTCACGCACATACAACTCGGGCAAGGGGTTGAAACCGGGCGGCTGACTGGCGGCCCAAGTGAGCTCCTCGTCACCAATCCAGACAGTGGCGTTCGGGAACAAGGTGAAGTTAACGGCGTGGTCGTAATGCGCGTGTGTGAGGATGACGTCGGTCACGTCTTCAGGCTTGACGCCTTGGGCTTGCAGTTGCTGCGACAGCTCGCGCCGAACGCCGAAAGCGCCCACGTCCACCAGCGCCACACGTCCTTGACCGCGCAACAGCGACACGGTGCTCCAACCGAGACCGCCGTGACAAACTGCGCGGCCCGGAAAACCTTGAATCAGCAGATCGAGTTGGTACATGAACTGATGCGTTTAGCCTGCTTACTGCGGCTTGATGTTGGCATCTTTGACCAGCTTGCTATAAAGCGCGAGGTCGCGTTGAATGTGCTCGGCGAATTCTGCCGGGCTGTTGCCCACCAGTTGGTTGCCGCCTTCGACTTCAAGACGTTGTATCACTTCAGGCGACTTGATGGCCTTGACCGCTTCTTGGTGCAAGCGGGCAATGATGGCCGGGTCGGTCTTGGCCGGGGCTAGCAAGCCGACAAACTGGGTGATGTCAAAACCCTTGTAACCCAGCTCCTGCATGGTCGGCACTTGTGGCAATGATTTAGCGCGCGTCGGACCCGAGACGGCGAACGGCCGCAATTGCTTGCCCTCGATTTGTGGCGTCGACGTGATGACCGTGTCATAAGTGAAAGCGAGGTGACCGCCGAGCAGGTCTGCCAACGCTGGGGCGCTGCCCTTGTAGGGCACGTGGATCAACTGAGTGCCACTCATCAACGACAACAACTCGCCCGCCAGATGGCCACCCCCGCCTATGCCGGTAGACCCGTAGCTGAGCTTACCGGGTTGGGCTTTGGCTTGGGCCAACAGCGCCGAGAGGCTGGTGATGGGAGAGCTGGCTGGAACCACCAGCACGTACTGAAAAGTCAGGATCTGGCTGATGGGTTGCAGATCCTTGATCGGGTCGTAGGGAATTTTGGTGTACAGCACCGGGTTGATCACCAGCGGGCCGCTGGCCACAGCCAACAGGGTGTAGCCATCGGCAGCTGCCTTGGCAACGATGTCGGTGCCAATGCCACCGTTGGCGCCGCCCTTGTTGTCCACCAGGATGGGCACGCCCATGTTCTCAGACATCTTCTTGGCGACCACCCGGGCCGTGATGTCTGCATTGCCACCGGCTGGGTAGGGAACCACCAAGCGGATCGGCTTGTTCGGATAACCCTGGGCCTGGGCCAACGTGGCGAGTGCCATGGCGGCAACCAGCAAAAGCGCGCGCGGTTTGAGTTGGGATGAAATCATGAAAGTCTCCAATTTTTATAGTCAGCTAGCAGAAAGGGGAATTTGAAGAGGGGACTGATGCAGGGCTCCTTTAGCCTTTACACAGGCGCGTTGGCCGCATGCTTGTGCAGCAAGGCCATCACGTCAGCCGGCATGTGGATCCCGTGCTCGCGTTGGTCTTTCATCTTGGCCAACTCAATCTCGCCAGGCACCAGCACCGGCTTGCCGTCTTCTGCGGCGGGGCTGCCATGCAAGATGGCAGCGAAGTCGTTCATACGCTCTGTGAGCCAAGCGGTAGAGCCCAGCAAGCGGGTGTTGATAAGGATGAAAAAGTGGCCGAGGTTCTGCGGCTCGTCTGGCGCGTCAACCCAGGACTTGACGTGCGTGAGGTAGGCCGCGTTCGACAGCAGACCGGCAAACAGATCGACCAGCAGCGCCAAGCCGTAACCCTTGTGGCCGCCGATCGGCAGTAAAAATCCATCGAGTGCTTGCGCCGGGTCGCTGGTCGGCAAACCTTGTTTGTCAGTCGCCCAGGTGGCGGGAATGCTCTCGCCACGCTTGAAGGCATTGCGAATCTTGGCGCGGGCCACCACGCTCATGGCCATGTCCAACAAGAATGGAGCGCCGCCCGGGTTGGGCACGCCAAAACCCAAGGGGCTGTTGCCCAGACGTGCATCGGTGCCGCCCCAAGGGGCAATGGTGGTGGTCGCGTTGCTGCCGATGATGGATGCAAAGCCTGCCTCAGCCGCCATCAGCGAATACGGTGAGATCGGTCCGAAGTGGTTGCTGCCGCGTGCAAACGCGATGCCGATGCCGCACTCACCGGCGACTTCCATCGCCGCTTCCAGTGCTCGCAAACCGACCAAGGGGCCGACGCCGTTGTCGCCATCAACCCTGACCATGGCGGGCGCCAAGCGCTCCACCTTGATCTGCGCATCGGGGTTGATGCCTTTGATCAGCAAGCGTTCACCGTAGGACTCGACGCGGCTCAGGCCGTGAGTCGACAAGCCAAACAAGTCGGCCATGACCAAAATTCGGCAAACGTCTTGGGCATCTGCCAGCGACAAACCGAGACCCTGAAAGGCTTTGACACCGAGTTGGGTGAGTTCAGATTCAGGCACGCGGATCGGGTCAGTGGCACGAGTGTTCAAAGCAGGTCTTTCTTTAAAACCGCGATTATGGAAAGCCAGCTCGTGCGTGTAAAGTGCAAATATTCCATCTATTGTTGTTGTTAACGCATGAATTTCGATTTAGCTGACCTCCGGGCCTTCCTCGCTGTGGCCGATCTGGGCAGCTTCAAGGCCGCCTCCGCCGCCATTCATTTGTCGCAATCCGCCCTGTCACGGCGCATCGACAAACTCGAAACAGCCCTCGGTGTGCGGCTCTTTGAACGAACCACACGCAAGGTCGAGCTGACCACAGTCGGGCGCAGTTTTGTGCCAAAAGCGCGCAGCGTTTTGAACGAGCTTGACAGCGCGCTGCTGGGCATCAGCGACGTCGCCGAACGCATCTCTGGCGAAGTGACCATCGCCTGCGTGCCTTCGGCCGTGGCCTATTTTTTACCGGACGTGATGCGCACGTATCACCGCAAATACCCCGGCATTCGCATCCGTGTGATCGACGAATCGTCTTTTGACATTCTGCTCAACGTGGTGCGCGGCGAAGCCGATTTTGGGCTCACCTACATCGGCGCGCAAGAAGCTGACATTGAGTTCGAGCCGGTGCTGCAAGACCCGTTTGTGGTGGCCTGCACCAAAGACCATCCGTTGGCCAAAAGGAAAAAAATCCGCTGGGACGAACTGGGTGCACACAGCTACATCACGCTGGCGCAAGGCAGCGGCAACCGACTGCTGATTGACTTGGCGCTGGCCCAAAGCAAGTCGCACCCGCGCTGGTTCTGCGAAGTGCATCACGTGCCCGCCATGGTCAGCCTGATCGAGGCCGGGCTCGGCGTGGGTGTGGTGCCACGCTTGGCGATGCCACGGCAAGGGCACCCGACGCTGGTCAGCATTCCACTGCACGAGCCGGACGTGGCGCGCACACTGGGACTGATCAAGCGCCGCGGACGGGAACTGACAGCGGCGGCACGCTACTTTTACGACCTGTTGATTCAGGCGATGAAGTAGGGCTAATCTACAGCGGGGCTCAGGCTTTGCGCCAGCAGCC
>Ga0208916_10000884_pt1 | contig 13376 bp, 21 predicted proteins | sample DEB19_08_DNA_5_FD_184523 | JGI IMG/M metagenome (GOLD analysis project Ga0208916, IMG submission 184523) | Aqueous microbial communities from the Delaware River and Bay under freshwater to marine salinity gradient to study organic matter... | ecosystem: Environmental > Aquatic > Marine >... | reverse complement strand
AGGTAGGCATAATTTTCATTACCATAGGTTGTTACGCCAACCCCAGTACCAGCAATTCCAGAAATAGCATTATAAAGTTGAGTGGTCGTTGCGTTAAAAGAAATGGCATTTGAAGTTACGCTATTAAGAACCAGCTTAAATTGTCCGTCCGTTGGGTCGGCATCAATCCCACCGATGCCCAGCTTAATTGAAGAACCAGTTAAATCTAAATCTCGAAGAAAGCCACCAGAATCTCTCTCTTGCAAGCGAACGCGAAGGTTGTAAGAGTCGTTGCGAGTAAGGGTTGGAAGCGTTCCATTCCTAGCTGACCCAGCGGCCACTAGGTTTCCATTGGTTGTGTCAATGTAGATGTCGAGAGATTGAGCCATTTAAGTGTCCTCTTGTGTCAATTACTCCTCCTCAACCGCATAACCAAGGACAAGAATTTGGGCTGGCACTCCATTGGAGCATACATTCAGAGTGATCGAAGAATACCCGGCAACGCCACCAGCATTTCCACTTGCAATTTCAAATCCGTTCTCTTGCTCTTTGATGGTTATTCCAGAACCAGCAAGGGGCTTGGTGCATTCAATCCTTCTAATCAGCTTATTAAAAAAAGACTTCGTGAGAATGGATGTTCCCTGAAGTTCGTTAAGTTGTTGCTCTTTCATTATAATTTCCAATTATGATATCGACGCAATTTGCTGAACCTCGTGGTAGGTATTTCTGGCAACCAAGAAAAGCCCTCGCCTCTCACAAGACATAGACAAAACGCAATAACCATCGTAATTAACTATAAGTCCTCCACCTATTCCGCTTGGAGGAGTTGAATAAAACGCTGATCTTGGGTCTCTCGGCATCGCAGTTCCATTGATAAATGCTGGCATTTTTATTGTTTGCGTGAATAGCGTGGCTATTCTTGCTCCATTGTTTTGTGCCAACTGCCCAGCCATAAACTCTGTCTCACTAACATCGGTAACATATTCTGCTTCGATAACTAATGGAGGGCCATAAACCCCCTCGCCAGCCGTAGGGATAAGCCTTATGATGGGTGGAGGCAAACCAGTTGAGGTAGTTAGCCCTACAAAGGTAACAAGCATTTGAGTAATTCCCCCATCTTGTTCCTCTGTGGTAACGGACTCTACCGCCATTCTTGTGTATTTCTTTGCAGAAGATGAGAACGCGGAATGTAGCGTGTCCTTCTCTGGAACAACTGTGTCTCTGTTTGCTGTTTGAATAGCGTAAGCCTCTATGATTGTTTCTAGCCCATTGGGTTCTTTAGAGAAGTTTTGCCTCTGCAAAACCTTTGTGCTGATTGCCGAGCCGATGACTAGACTTGCCATATTATTTTACCACCGTTCCAGACTTCATTAGGTCAACCAGTGTCTGTATTGCTTGCAGGGTTTCTTTGCTTAAAGTGCTTTGTTCTTGCCCTAGCTTTGCATCTGGGCTTGTCCCTCCTACCATACCACGGCCCGGAACGCCAACCATTCTATCCTTCTCAAACTTACTTGCGGCGGCTTGCATCGCAAGTTGTGCTGGGTCAATGCCAGATATCCCACCTTGAACTTGCTCGCCTAATGACGGCATCTCTCTGGCCGCTACTTGTGCCGCTAGTTTTTCTCTGTCCCTCTGGGTGGGTGCAATCTTTTCTGCGGTCTTAAAATTCTCTGTCTTTAGTTGTTGCTCTCTTTGTTTCCTTGCGGTTGCGAGGGCATTCCTTCCCCCTTGACTTGCCTCAAGAACCCCAGCTCCAGTATCGGCAGATGTTTGTTGCGTTCTTTTCTGTTGCTCCCTAGCTCTATTTGCATCACGAACAAGACGCTGAAATTTTCTATCATCAGCGTTGCTCTCCATCTTAATCTTTTCGTCTAGGTTATAGCGTTCCTCACGATAGATGCGGTTGTTGTTGTCTATCTTTCTTTGGACTCTCTCTTGCTCTGTCTTTTTCTCCCTTGCCTCTGATTGGTCAGCTAGCTTTTGTTCGGCATCAAAAACCATCTTGTCGAATTTGATTTGAGATTCTGCTCTGTCCTTTGCTTGCTTATCCAGAATGGCGTTGCGTTGTCTTGCCATTATCTCGCCACTTTCACGCTTGAATGTTTGCGACTCCTTTGGATTTGTGATTGACTCGGCCATTTTAGACCGCTTGCGATATTGAGCGTCAATCTCGTATAGCTTTTTAGACTCTGCATCTAGCCCATCTAGCAACTCATCATTTGCATTTTCACTTGTTATGCCTTCAGCAAGTTTTGCATCACGAAGTTTTTGGCTCACCTTAACCAAGTCATCCATCTCTTTTTTTGAACCCATCATACCAGCTATAAGCCTTTGAAATGGGCTTGCTTCTATCTTCGATAGCTGTGCATTTAGAGATTTTATATTAGAATCAAGTTCGCTTGTTTGAGCGATTGCATCAGAAAGGTTCGCCGCCTCCCCAAGTTTTTTAATGTTATCGGTTGCGAGTTTTGTTTTTTCTCTTGCCTCGTCTACCGCACCCTTCATTTTCATTATCTGGTCTGTAAATATCCCTATCGCACCTATGGCAATAGCCCCCGGTAGCGTTCTGCCCAGCACCATCGAAAGACTACCAGCGGCAGAAGAGGCGATGTCGCTCGCATCCCTAGCTTGAGCCAAGTCACGGCTAAAGCTCTTGAAAGCTCCTCTGGCTTTTTGGGCGGTTACACCGAGCCTTTCTACAGACCTCGTAGTCCCAGCCATAGCCTTATCTACTCCGCTATTATCCCCTCGGACTCGGAGCATTAATTCTTGTGTTGCGTCTGCCATATTACAATTTCAGCTTGTCACTTGCTTCTTTGTTTTTGCGAGCAAGATAAACATTCATATCTTTCATCACCTTATCAATAGCCATTTTAAGACCGGGAACTCCAACCTTAACTGCACCAGAAATAGGCCTTTTCCTTACTGGGTAATACCTTGTGTCAAGATCGCCAGCACGATTAAAAATAATGCCCTCCATTTGGCTTTTCTTGCTGTCGGCCTTTGTCCCACCGCCAAGTCTTTGAATTGCTTTTTGGCTATAATCACCCCTAGTAAGGCTTGCCCTTTTCCCAAACACGGAAGCCGCCGCCGCCCATCCATTCCTAATGTAGTTAATAGATCGCTTTCTTCCAGCCACTAGCCTTCTAGCCAATGCCCCAATCGTTCCGGGCGTGTTGCCCATACCAAGCCCACCGATTCCCTGCTTTGTCTTTCCTAGCGTTGCCAGCCCTCTATTTTTTAGCAACCAATTCACTAGCTTATATGTGCCAGCATAGCTTACTGATTTTGCCTTAAATCCAACCGCATACTCTCCAATCTTCCGCTTCTTAACCTTACCAGATTTTGTAAGGCCAAATGGCTTAAACACTTTCTTGGTCACAACTTGCCCCTCAACTCGTTGCAGTTCTGACGCTATCTGTGCGGCGTTAGTTCGGTAGGTAGTTCCTATGGCAGTAACGGCAACATCCCCCAGCTTTTGGTTTATCACATCGGCCATATTCTTTTTAGATACTTGCTGATATTGTTGGAGTTTGTGGACAAACTTGGCTTGGTTTAATAGCTCCACGGTAATCATATTCTTTGCCTTATGTTAAGCCCAATAGCCTCTCTAGGTTTGCCCTATCCTCGCCAATCTCTGTAAGCACCCTCCGACACTTCGCCCCATTTTGCCATAGGTAAGTATGGGTGGCTTGCGTGATTAGGGCTAAAGGAATGTCCCATAAGATATAGTCTATGCTCCACCCGGTTCGTTCAGCCAACGAGAACACAAAACTTGCTGTTCCCGCTGGCGTTAGGCGTTTCCCAAGTCGGGCTGATGAGGGGCTGGGATAACATCAACTTTACCCTTCTGGGCTTCGTCTAAAATGTTGGAAACGATGGTGGTGGCTACTTCACGATCTGCCTCGGTCTTGCCTTCAATGTATTCCATTATCTTTTCCCTAAATAAGTTCTTGTTCCACGCCAGTTTGATTGCGTCCTTCTTGTTCTTGGCTAGGAGGATGTGGACATAGATAAACGACCAGATAAAATAGAATGAGGAATCCTCATCGTCCCTTACTTGCAAGAGAAGCAAGCGAGAGCCTTCCGTGTAGGGTGCTAGTTTGTCGCCCATAAACTCCTTTTCTGGGGAGATAAAGGCCGAGTTTAGTTCTTCTTCTAGTGAGATGCTCATAGATGCTTTAGGATTGCCCTTCTTTGCTCCGAGGTTGCGTTTTCTGATATGAGTAAAGTCTGCCCGCCCCTTTGTATCACCCGAACTGGAACGGCTCTTTTAAGCAATCCTAGGAAGGTTTCTCGGTTCTCTAGGGCGGCACGGACATAGCGGATTGGGCTTTCTGGGTCGCTTTTCATTTCCGACCAAGGGCGTTCCATTTCTGCCCTAGCCTCTGCCCCAGCCCCCGCCTCGAACCAGAATGTCGCTTGGGTGCTTCCGTCCTCTTTGATTGTCCTTGTTACCGGGTCGAGTTGTCTTGGCTTTGCCCCAAACGAAGCAACGGCACTAGCCACTTTTATGTTAGTCGTTCCCCAATAGGCTTCGTTCATAAGTTTAGGATTTCATTAAGAGGTTTAGAACCTCTTTAACTTACATTCGGATAGCCAGTAGCCGAGATGTCGAGGGTAACAAACGCATCGTTAGACTTGTTTAGCGTGATGGAGTCGATGCGAGTTGTTCCGAGTGTGGTTGCATTCGCCAAGGCCGCAAGTGCCGCCCCTGCGGTCACATTGTACGAGCCAGTAATAGCAACCGATAGGGAGTAAGAGGTCGTGGCGTTGTAGTATCCGATGGCAACGATATCGCCAGCGTTGTTACGAACTTCGTTCTTCTCAACATTACGAGCCTCGGAGAAGCTCTGAACCAAGCCGATACCAGCTTCCGCAACCAAGCCGAAAGAAAGCCCTGCCGTGCCAATCGTGACGGCGGCCATTAGATTGAAACCTCGTTAGAAAGTGTGTTTTGCATAATCTCCTTCGCTTGTGTCAAATTATCGCGGGAACACCCGCACCTTTATGAGTTCCCAGATTGTAGAGAATACCGCCCCAGAAACTAGGGCAACGAGCCAGAGCTTCGTTTTGATGGTGTGGGCATCCCTCTCTAGGGTATCTACCTTTGTGTTAATCTTGTTAGACCATTGGGCTAGTTCGCTAGTGTGGCGTTCTAGGATTGAGATAATGTTGGTTTGCCGTTCCTCAATTCGGGCTAGTCGCTCCCGCAATTCCCCAATCTGGTCGGAACTCATAGCGTAGCCCTCTCCGCACCGGGGGCAATACGAACCATCTGCTCGCCCTTGTCGTTATAGAATATCTCTATATAGCCCTCGGCCTCTAGGAATTTCAGGCTTGCCATAAAGTCCCGCCAGCTTGGGGTGTTGGCATCTTCCGTTGCACTCATTCGCTTTTTACTCTGCCCGCATCAGAGGCCGCCCCCATATCAGAATATCGTGGTAGCACATTATTATGGTCTACTGGCTTGGGTGAACAAGAGCAGAACAATAGGGCTAGGACTAGGATGGGCATAATTATATTAGGTGTTAAATGCTTGAAAAGGAGGCTGTTTATTGAGGGGTGCAAATAAGGCTCATCTTCAAACCCCTCTGCCAAGCCCTTTTAGCTGTTCTAATCGTTGGGGTTTGCCCGGTAATTCGTGCCGTATAAACCTTTGTATCGACTATGTTGTTTTGAATCTTTGTAAAGAGGGGAGGAGTTTCAGAGTAGAAAGCCTCGAAGATCGAGCAGTATTCAGCGTCAAAATCGGCTTGGCTAACCTTGGCCGCCGTGTCGGAGTAGTCGATTGTGACGGCCACTTCATAAACCCCAGTATAGTTTCCAAGAACTTGCCCACCTACCGATGCCGAGATTGTGGCGAATGGGAATAGCTTTCCACCTACTCTATTAGTCTTATAGACATTCAGACCAGAGATTCCGACAAGCAAATCCTCTAGTGCATCCTCCACATTGATTTGAACGCTGTTGCTCATTTCTTTGCGGTTGCCGTGATGTCTAGGGTCATCGCCCTTGACCAAGTGCGGTTCTGGCTTATCACGGCGGGGCTATCCCCAGTCACCTTTGCCACATAGAAAGTAATGTTTGAATTGGTCGTTAAATAACTAGCAAGGTCTGGCGAGCGATAGAGTTGCTCTAGGATGTCGTAAAACTTGGCATCGAAAGCGGTTCGTGCGGTTGTGTCTGCCCTTGCCACATAAGTGATAGAGGCAGGGGTTTTGAAAACACCAGAAAAAGGCACAAGCTCCTCTGACCCAATTTGGGCTTGAACTGTTACGCTTGGCATCGTCCTAGCTGTGCCTCTTTCACTCGTAAAGAAGTTCACCCCAGTAACACCAGAAACTACATTAAGGAGGGCGTTCTCCACCTCCCTCTCAATCGAGGCCATTAGGTCGTAATCTCCGCAAGTTCGATGGTAAAGGAAAGGCCATCTGTGCTTTGCGAAAATCCTCCGATCATACGCTCCGCCCCGCTAACTGTGCAAAGAGAGCCGATAACTGGGGCAGAGATTCCAGAAGCCAAAACGACTAGGCTTTGCGTCACCCTAAATACCTCACCGCCTATCTCCAATTCGCTTGCCGTGGTTAGGTCGGTAACAGAAGCGGAAACAGAGGTAGAACCCAAGCCAGTCACGGATTGATATAGGTCTTGAATCATATTAGACAAGTCCGTTGCAAAGTAGGAGGTGGGGATACTGCCAGCCATAAAACCACTCCTTGTGTCAATCCATAGTTATCATACCTTCAAAGCTGAAAATGTTGTCTGTTTCCCACTCATCTTTCTGTGGGAAAAAGCCAGTTTGCTTGTCTCGTCTGGTTGCCGAAGCAAGGATAATCGGGGTGCTATTGATTGCCCAAAAGTCCGTAGCCCCCCGGATTGCCTTTGCCATCTGCTCAACTGATGGGGCGGTGTAGGTGTTTAACCCTTGAATCTTAATTTCGGCTGGGCATAGCACGAAGAAGTTATCTTTGCCCATAGTTTGCCTAGCCCTAACAATTAGTTCTAGTGGGTTTCGATAGTAGCCTTGGGATAGCCCAAAGGGAGCAACTAGGTTGTAAGTCTCTGGGAGTCCCTCGGCTGGTTTCTCGTCTAGCTTGTCTAGGACAATGCTGGTCTTGTCTGCATCCTTAATCTCTGGATGGCTATAAACAAAGTCAGTCCAGCTTCTTTTGCTTTTCCTATAAGCCTCGTACTGGTTCGGCCAAACTTCTAAATCAATAACATCGCCCATCCTATGCCCAGCCTTCACATAGCTGGTCAGTTCAAAAACTCCGTGATATTGGGCGAAGCAATCAAAGAAAACTTCGTGGCCTTGGTCGGCTAGATGCTTGGCGGCTGGTAGGCAACGAAGCACATCCCCAAGCCTCTGCGAGTATTTGATGGTTTTAGCACTCATCGGCAACGCTCTTGTCTGTTATGAAGGGGAAGTAATCCCTCAACCGAACTGGGCTGGTTGTTTGTTGTAGCTTTTCCCATCCTTCGACTAGCCCTTTATAGCCATAGAAATCTTCCTTGAATTGTGCTTGCTCCTTTGTGGCATAGGCGAAATGGTCAAAGGTTAGCCCCCAAGTTTCAGTCACTCCCCTAGGAATCATCATCGACTGGACATTCAGCTTGGGTGGTTCGTGGCTAACGAACTCAACTCCTCTGCCCCATTTCCAAGCCCTCAACCATTCGTACCAATGCGAAGCAAATCCTTCCCTAGTCACAACTTTTTTATTCTGCCCCACATAATAGTTACAATGGAATTGCATCGCTCGCCCCTCCTCACAACCCTTGAGATGCCCAAAGATTGCGTCTAGCTGGTCGGCTCTCCATATCTCATCGGAATCAATCTGCATCACAACCCCCTTCTCTACTCCTCGTAACGCCTCGCTAATCATCGCCAGCTTACCGGGGAAAGGCTTTGCTTGCCAATAGACAGAAACATTCTCGCCCCTAATGCTTTCAAGGTATTCGTGCGTTCCGTCCACGCTCACAAAGTTCTTGTGGTACTTTTCTGGAACTTGCTTGCACCAACGAGTGCATCCTAGAGGCTCGGCTACTCCCTCGACAATCCTCCACTCCCACGGAATCTTTAGCTTTTGAAACTCTGCTAGATGCCTCTGGATATAGGGCATTCCATTGAGGACGATGGTAAAGATGGTCAGCATTTCAAGCGACCATAGATAACACTAATCTCTGCACAAAAAGAGACCGAGTCGTGTCGATAGCACTCGAACCCAATCGAATCAAACCAAGCAATAAACTCTTTTAGCCAAGCGTCTGAATAGTGTAGCTCGATGGCAATTTCTTTTAGATTGTGAACATTCCCAATTTGTAGGAGTTGAGTCTCGTCTCCCTCGATGTCGCACTTAATATGGGTGATGGAGTTCTCTGTTATCCAAGTATCCATTTGGAACGCGGAGTCTGCCTTTTCGCACAAGAACTTTCCTTGTGGGTATTGTTGAGAAAGAGTGTTGATGTCTCCTTGGTTTATGTCCACCCCCATATAAAACTCTGGCTTTCGCGACAGAAAATACTTGGTTGTTCCGTTGGCCTCTTGCCTTTCTGTTTCCGTCCAGAACGCACACCCCAAGTCAAGCACCCTACCGCCGGCTACCTTGAGATGTTGCCAATGGATTTCGGGTGACTCCGATGTGATGACTCCTTTAGTCATAATTCAAATATGGCCGCACCATTACGAACAGACCAATCCTCCCAGAGCAGTTTTCCAAATCCCTTGAGCTTGTTATAGTTCGCCAAGTTCTTTATGTCGTTCACATCGTCCAATGCGATGATTGCCTTCTCTGCTAGGAATGGACGGACGCAACGCAACTCGGCCTCACCAGAGAAAGGCGAGCCATCAATCAACACAAAGTTAAAATCCACCTTTTGCTCAAAGTGAATGTCCTCGATTGCGTTGGTGCTGTAAGGTTGGGCAAATTCTACACATTCGTGATACCATCCAAGAACTTGATCTAGGGGATATTGATTAAGGGTGGTTTTATTTGTGCCGTAAAATTCCGCTACATCCAACTGGTTCATCCATAGCCTTGGGAGGGTTGCCGTTCCATTGATCGAAACGCCTCCCCTTGCAGATAGGTTCATTGAATGCCTACCGATGCGGTCTGGGTGGTTCTCTATGCTAAATAGCCTTTTTGTCCTAATACATTGAGTTGAGCCATCCCCAGTTCCTCCCCCGATCTCTATGCCAACATCCAGCCCCTCGCTATATTTTGCAAGGGCTTTCCCAAATGAATCGTTAATTGTTATTTCTTGCATTTTGCCATACTCGTTAATGCTTTTTTGATTGCGTACTCAATCACGGCTTCTGGGTCGTGCTTTAAGGCAAGCATCCCAGCCTCATACAATTCCTTCCCAGCCTTATCATCATAGGTAATATCCACTAGCACATACTTTGTTTTGTCTACGCTAGACTTGCCGAAGGTAATCATACCAAGCCCCTTCGTATTCTCTCCCTTTTTTGATTTCCTACATCCAATTATTTGCTTTGCGTTTTTCATAGATCGCTTTTCCTTTCTCGTAAAACTCTGGCTTGTTGTGGTTCTTTAATTGTTCGTCTGGTTGGCCGCCATTAAACATAGGGTTATCGTGCTTGAATTGGATATGTCTAGCCTCAACCACCACTTGTTCTGCATAGGCTCTATCTGTGAACTCGTTGTCCGAATAGATGCCGTCCGAGTCTTGGTAGTCGGGGTGGAATAGATGCCCTTGCTTCTTGAGTCTAGATTGCGTCAGAATCGCCATACAAAGCAGTTTATCTGTGCGTAGGCCATCTGATACTGCCAGCACTTTCTCTTGCGTTGTATCCCCAATAGCGTTCGAAATTAGGGCATCCCAATGGCGGGGCGGTGTCCAATCATCGCTCATTTGAATAACAATATCCCCTTTGGCTATTTTTGCCCCTGCGTTCCAAGCGTTAATCATCCCGCCCGGATTACACCTAATAGCTTGGTGGGGGGTGTAGTCGGTGGGGTCGTTGTGATCTACCATAAACAACCACTCAATTTCTAGGGGCTTCTCGGCTAAAGAAAGCCACATCCACCGCCTCTGCCAAGCGATCTGTGGTCTGCCCCTTGTAGCGTGAACGATTGAGATTTTAGGGGCTGGTCGCATCTTCTTAATCTTTTCAGCTTCGGCAGTTTCTCCTACGCACACCGAAGCCGTCTCGTATAAGTCCATCGCTTGCCAGTTGTAAATCGCTTCGACCAGATTCCAGTAGTGGGCTTTTGGGCGATGCAAGGTCAGACAAGAACGAACTGCCCCATAAGCCTTAATCCAACTTCCCTTACCAGACCAATGATTTGCGATATAGAAATAAGCCTCTCGCCTATCGGGTTGCAGGGCTACGGCTTGTCCGAGGTAAGAAAGCCTCTCGTTTTCTGGAACTACTCTCCCCAAGTTGCAAAGCACATCATAGCGAAGCGTGTCCTCTAGTTCTGGGAAGGCTAACGCTCGCATACTTGAATCAATGCACTTTTCGATTTGCCCAGATAGAAAATACTCTTGGGCTTGGTAGTAAAGGGAGTTGGCGGCTGGGGCAAGCGTGTCGGCCAAGATGTTCAAGTTCCTTTCGGCACTTCTTGGCTTGTATCCGTGAGGCTTGTGGATTCGGAAAATCTTATCCACGCCAATCGTCTTGTTTGGCTCTTTGCAAACCAGCATTTCGTGAACTCGGTTCTTCCAACTACAAGTGCCTTTCTTGGAGATTTCTTCTCGCAGGGGAATGAGTCCAGCGTTGTCCACATTGTACTTTAACGCCACTAGGTGAGCGTCTTTTTGAATGGCAAGGTCAATAGCCTCCTCGACAACCTTCGCCCCATCCTCGGCCATCACATCGTCAGCATCTACCCATAAGCACCATTCACTTGAGCAAGCCTCAAGAGCCGTGTTCCTAGCCGTGGCAAAATCGTCTATGTGATTCCAATCAGTTCTTTTATTCTGGTAATGAACGATCTTCGCCTCAAGCCCACTCGCAATCTCCTCGGTCTTGTCGGGCGTAGCTGACCCCCTAGAAATACAAACAACCATTTCTTTTGCGATGGGGGCAAACGACTTGAGGCAACGCTCAATGTATTCTTCTTCATTACCAGCTATGAGATAGAGTGAGATTTCGTGTTTCATTTAGGATTTCAGTAGGATTTCTAGTTTTTAATTATGGCAATCCAAGCCCAGTTCCCATAGTGGTTTTGTAGAGAGTATAAACGCTAGAAGAAAGTGAGGCTGTTTTGAAATAGGCCAAGAAGGGCATTTTTCCTCCAAGAGAGGCAGAGGTATCAGTAGGACGCTGACTGCCTATTGTAAAATTTTCGCCTGCTGTGTATGTCTGCACTGAACTTGCGGTAGATTCCGCACCAGTATTAAGTTTTATTCCAGCGGTTTTTGTTGCGCTTGAAACTGCAATTCTGTGTGTATATGCATTAAATGATCCGTCAGTTTTTCGTGTTGTAATTGCTTCGGTAGGTCCAACTGGAAGCCAAATCAATGTTTCAGCACCTTGGTCGTACCAATTTTGGGCACAAGTAAATCCAGCACTAGAACCACCAGGCCCACCTCTTGTTCCGCAAATAGAATTCGCCTCACTAACGTAAGGATTACACTCAACTACTGAAAATATATTTATATCATCTGATGAACCTTGAGCTAGGGATGTGGTTATTTTTGCTGCTGTGTCGTTTGTAAAATTAACGCCATCTGCATTCCAAGTTGGAAGCGTTGCCCCAGCAAAAGTTCCGTTAAAAGTTCCTAACCCACCCAAGCTATACGCAGTCGTTCCAGTTCCAGCGTTTTGAGCAGAGCGGAGAGGCCAAGAAACCATATCATTGTAAAGCCCCAAATCCTTTATCCCCACTACAAATGCATTGATTTGAGATTTTGCCGTGGCATCCGTCACCCCCGCCCTATCAAAATAGGCGGCGGCATCTCCATCGAATCCAGATATTCTCGATAGCCCACCAATCCGAATGCCACCCTTAATCATCATAAGGATTTACCTTACCGACTTTTAGTCACCGATGCCAAGAACAATTCCGCTATGAATAGAGAATGCTGTGCAAGTGCCAGCAAGATAAATCCCTGCGTTGATGGTGGAAGCAGAGGCCGCAGTAGCGTTAGCAAGGCTCGAAAAGCCAGTCACGGCAGAGGAGATGCTTGCAAACTTTGTATCTGTAACAACATAAATCCCAGCGAACTCGTTAGGAGTTGTGATTGCTGTTCCAGTTGTGACCACATACCTTGTGCCGGGTCTAGCGGCGTGGGAAATCTGGTCGTAATAAGGTTCGGAATTTGTAAGGTCTGCCATAGTTTTATTATCCTAATGTCAAAAAGAAAAAGGAGGAGCAAGGTTTCCCCTGCTCCCCCTTCTTCGGAGGAAACAACCAACCAATCTTTAGCTGTAGGTCGTGGTGATACGGACGGCGGCGTTCGCATCAATGACTTTCTCGGCTGTGTTCATACGAACACGGAGAACATTGGAGCGACGAGCTTCGTCACGATAGCTCTCGGAGACAAAACCACCGGGAGCATCTTCCGACCAGACCAAGGTGCGACCTAATCCACCAGCGGTGAACTGACCGCCAGCAACATTAGCAACAACGATCTTGGTGTCGGGAACAATGAACGAGCCGGAGTAGCTCTTGTTCTTGTTCGCTGTGTTGTAAGCCGCACGGCCAACATACACATTCTGAACGCCAAACGCTTGTGCGATCTGTGCTTCATCGAGGAGACGGCCACCAGTATTAGAAACAACTCCGTAGAATTGATTCTGCAATAGAGTGGTACGGCGAACTCTCTCGTACACATTGGCAGACATAATAACCGCATTGGCTTCGTAACCGAGCTTGTTCAAGGCGAGCTTGCCAGCCGCAACATCCGCAGGGGCGTTGATGGTTGCCAAGTTAGCTTCGGTGTAGTTAGCCGTAGGGGTTAAGTCAGCCGTAGTGAATGGGGTCGTTGTCGCCCAGAGCAAGTCAGCCACCCGCTTTTCGTGGGAGAGCTTAACTTGGCGGAGCAAGAACTTGGCAGTTTCGCTTTCCAGCGAAAAAAACCTGTTTGCATCTTGCTTGAAACTATCGTCAATTAGTTCTTCCAAGCCGGTTTCGATACAATCGTAGGTATCACTCGTGAATTTCCGAATCGCACGAGCGTATTCAGAACCAGCAGTACGCTTGGCCGCATCAGCATTGAGGAGGTCAGCATCAGCCGTCTGCACTTTGAGATACACACCACTCTTTGCTGTTACTGGCAAGAGAGGAAGAATGTCTGCACCGATCAAGCCAATCTCTGCGGGGGCTTCGATTAGGGCTTGGTTAATATCAGCACGAATGGTCGTGCCACCAGAAATAAAGCTCATTTTATATTATTCTTTCTTTTGTTTATTGTTTCATTGTTTA
>Ga0208916_10000883_pt1 | contig 13381 bp, 18 predicted proteins | sample DEB19_08_DNA_5_FD_184523 | JGI IMG/M metagenome (GOLD analysis project Ga0208916, IMG submission 184523) | Aqueous microbial communities from the Delaware River and Bay under freshwater to marine salinity gradient to study organic matter... | ecosystem: Environmental > Aquatic > Marine >... | reverse complement strand
AGGATCAGAAATCATATCGACAATATCATCACCGTACTTAACTCTGAACCTATCAATACCACTAGGAGTACGAGTAACCGTACGCTTCTTGCCATTTATAGTAAGCTGTTTAGTCCAGCCTTTAAGTGCTGCTGCTTCATCAGCTTTAGATCTGCCAAAAATACGTTGATCTTTACTTACATTATAAGATTTACGAAGTTGATCTAAAGACTTCTGAAAAGCGTTCTTACCTCGACCAATAACATCATTAGGTTGTTTTACTTCCTTACCGCCGTAATACTGTCGTAGATTATTAGGATTAACGAAGTTCTTGCCAGTGTTGACTACACGCTGTGGTTGACTCGCAATAGTTGTAAGAGCGTTCCATGAAGTGCCAGCAACACCAGCAACAACATTCTTAACGGCGCGGCCAGCAGTGGCAAACTTACCTTTGAGGGCGGTTTGAGCGTATGCAGCGAGTTCTTTTTGCGTCTTAGTGAAGTCGGCAATATCAGCATTGATAGCCTTGTATTCACGATCAAGCCAAGCATTGGCTTCCTGAGCGCGTTTGTTATATTCAGCCTCGTTACTAGATTGCATAACCCAGTCTTTGAGTTCAGCACCTTTGTTTTCGTAATTACGTTGACGAGCCAGGAGCTGTTTACCCCATCGTTCGTCGTTCTCTTTCCAGTACTTAACGGCTAGTTCTCGGCCACCACGTTGACGGCGTAAAGCACCAAAACTAGCTTTATCACCTAACTTGCCAAGCCAGTTACCAGATCTAACTTTAAGTTCAGCAGCCTTAGCATCAACAAGACGTTTCTTTTTAGCAGCAGCCTCGGCAATAACGCGGTCGCGTTGTATCTGTGCAGCCCTCTGATTAGCAGCAAACTGCGCCCTTGTAGTAGCGGCAATCTGTGCAGCAGTAGCAGTCTGTTGCGGATTATAAGTCTGCTGTGGGTTATAGTTCCTACCCTGCGGGTTATACGTTACCTGAGGACTTACTGTCTGTTGTGGATTATACGTCGATTGACCAAGACCACCATTAGCCTGTACAACTCGAAGCCCGCTTGTCGAGGGTTTGCTCGATACGACTTTAAGAGCCATGTTACGCTCCGTTCAATACTTCTTCGGGTGTTGGTACTGGGGCTTCACCGCCAGCAGGGAAAGGACTAGCTCCTGATTCGTCCTGTAGTTGAGCCTGTGGATCAAACTGTGCAACAGCACTAGCACCCTCAGGGTTAAGCATCGGATCAGATTGTTCCTCTTGTAATTGCTTGAACTCATCCTCTGGTGAGATGATACCAATTTCATCAAGGCCAGTACGACGAGAGATAAACTTAGCACTAACTGAATCGAGGATGAAGCGCTTGTACTGAATATCGTCTTTAGGAGTTACCGCAGCAGGAGTAACAATACTAACGTAATTCCCGCCAATAATCGCTTTAGTAATTGACTCATTGTAACCCTCGGATTTCATGTATTTGGTCTTACCATCAGCAGTAGCGCGGAGCGTACCGTTAGGCATATAGCCAGTAAGCGACACTTTTTCATCAACTTTCAAGAACTGCTCATACGATCGTAGGATCTTAGCATTGATACCAGTAAGTAATGATTTATACGCCTTGTTGTAGTGATTGATCATCTTCTGTGTCGGAGTAAAGTACATACCAAGTGCATCACCAGAAGTATTAGCACCAACCGCTTCACCAAACGTAGCCGTAGGGAAGCCAGATGCATCTTTCATTCTTTGGAAGCAATCCATTATCGCGCTGTCAATCATCTTAGTTTCAGGGATTGTAAGTAATGCAAGTTCGCCATTCTCTTTCAGTGGTACAAAGCCACCATCCATAGCAAGTTGCTGTTTGATTGTTTGTTCAGTTTGCTTATAAATACCTCGGCCATAAACAAGAGGGTTACCAAGTTTACGCACGACGTTACCGCGCCTACGCCATAGCTCATTAAACTCGGCTTGTAGTTCGCGGAGCTTTTCGAGATAGAAGTACGGCATATTATTAAAGCTTGCGACCTTAATCGGCATAGCCACATCAATCGGTACTGCACCTTGTAAGTGCTTATACGGCTTGATTAGATATTCGCTACCAACAAAGACAGTACTGGTTTCGCTATCATCACGCGTAACAACTAAGAAATAATCCTTGCCATCAATCGGCACTTCGCCGTAATCAGCAAGTAAATCGTAAACCATACCATCACCGCCTTTTACGTCTTTGCCGTACTTAAGCTTGATAGCTTCTTTTGTCATAGGGGTAGCAGTCCAAAATGTAAGTATCTCGCCACTTCCAGCGTCGGACTTCTGCCAGTAACAACGGCGGGGATCATGTCGGCTTATCTCAACACAGCGCGTTTTCGTATTAAATACAGTCCTAGCAACAGCCGCCGCAAGTACGCCACCATCAAAGGTAAACTCGCCCCATAATTGATCCATATTATTCTTAGCGTGAGTCGATAACAATAACTTCTCGCGCTTATCAGCGTTATCCTTATCCTCAGGGGTAGACGGTACGTTTATCTTAGGAAACTCAGAAGTATGAAACCATAACTTGTCAGCAAACATCTGCACCAAGTTGACACCGATTTTAGTATTCTGCGGGGAATTGGCTTTAGGAGCATAAAAGAAGTTATACAAATATCCATCAAGCATTGTTTGCATCTGATCATGTAAACTATTAAAACCTAACTGAGTATCTTCGAACTCTTTCTTGAGTTGCCCTATATCATTCACATTTGTTTTCATAATTACCCCTGTAAGTAACTGAATTGACTGTCAACCGTAGGCATATCGCCTGATGGCTCAAAGAACTTATCGACTGCCCCGCCTATAGCCATCACACAATCCTGAACAATGTCCTTATCAGCATATTTATAGCTTTTGAACTCTTTGTGGATTTGAGTGATTTTGGGTAACATAATAGCCTTAGTATCGCAAGCCAGCTTCAATTTTTCAACCATATTCGTCTTTTGCCTGTTTCCTACGGTGTTACCCATTACAACTGGACTACTCCAGCCCTCTAAAAATGCCGTCAGTACGTCACCATTTCCAGTACCATCATGATAAGCATCCGAGCCGTAACCCTGAATAGTCCGAAGCAGCGTTGCTTTTACTTCCTCAAAGTCAAAAATACTAGGCCTGATCCGCTTATATTCAACCAGTTTTGCTGGATATTCAGTAATATCAAAAGTCATAGCCACTAACGGATCGCGCTTGCGCCCATAATCCGTATAGGTTACAAAGTCATGCTTAGTATCAATATCAGGCATACGCCATACTTCACCGTATTCATCAAAGTCTTGCTTCAAATAGTTCGCAACAAAGATATTAGCCAGTTGCCTTGTGTTAAATACTGATCCCTCGGCTGCATCAAAGTCACACTCGTATTCCTGCAGGAAGTCCAGTTCGCCAAGTGCAGCCATAGTCTGCTTATACCAAGTACCAGTCCGAGCCTTATCGATCCAATACTTGATTTGCTTCTTATCCTTGGCCAGATATGCCTTGATAAACTCCTTGTAATACTCGTTATAAAACGGCACAAACCACCATTCAAACTGATGGGCGCTATAGCCATTCTCCTGATAATTATCGAATATATCAAAGAACTTACCACTCTTACCATTAGGTGAACTAAAGAGCGTAACATTACCGCCAGTACGGTTAATAGTAGGGAAACTAGACTTATAAATATCACTAGCGTACTGCGTATGCGCCATCTCATCGAAGTAAATATCAGTACCAGAGAAAGACCTGCCTGAGCCTTTGGAGCTTGTAAGTACCTTTACAGACCTACCATCCTTACCAATAGCACTCTTAGTATTCCTTTTCTCTAGCTTCTGCCAATTAGGATCTTTATCTTCAATAGAATCATAGGCCAGATAAAACTTATCAATAAAGTTAATAGCTTCATCTTCTGATTTGCTTAAACAAATAATACTAGGTGAGTTGCCGTATATAAACTTATGTACTGCCTCAACAACAGCATGAGCCGTAGTAAAACCACCTTGACGCATCTTATTCTCTATCCGAAAACGACTTTTATCGGCAAGCACTAACTGCTGCGCATAATACGGTTCAAACTCGATAATACCTGTATTAGGTAAGAGGATTGACGGGCGGTATTCCAGCGCCCACGCCAGACGATCCGTTGTCGCTAGATGTTGCCTGATTGTCCTCGGATTGGTCTTGATCCAGTCCTTGCTTGTCCATTCTCGCTGGAGCATACGGCTTCCCCTTATATTCATGACCTAACTTCTTTAATTCTTTCATAGAATCAGTATAAGCAATAACAATAGCCTGATAATCTTTCATATTAACAGAGGTAATATCCTTAGCCATCTTCTTTTCCATCTGTAGCATAGCCCAATAAAAGCGTTTAGTACGCGTCTTTAATGGATCTTTTAATATAGCCATCCGTACTTCATGAGGCCGTATAGCTTTAGGCCGACCAGCTTTAGCCACGATAAACCCCTAGAAAAACAGCCCGCTTACCCAATATGCAAGTTCCATATACTTGTCGCTTAATATCGGATAAGTCCACATCAGTCCTAAACTCAACAACCCAACCATCCCAACCATGACGATGAGCGCTTGTAACAAAGACCTCAGTAGGTGAACAACCGCTAAGCTTCCTACAGAGCGCCTTAACGTCATGCCATTCTGCACGTGGTAATATTCGTTTCTTCTCAACATAATCTAAATAATCAGGGTGCATTTAAGCGATCCCAATCCTTTATCTGACCAGCCCGCTTGGCCATACGCCTACGCTGCCCCCTATTAACTGGTGCAGATTCCCGCAACTGCTTATCCTTAACCATTAATCTGCTCTCGCAATGCAGATAATGATTTATAAAAGATTTTTTCTTACTAAACCTCTTAGGACAATACTTACACCAATACGGAGTAGCCTTAGCTACGACCTTACCTATATATTTTTTTATTACTCGTAACATAATAGTTACCCTTATTAACATCTAAATAATATCATAATATTTTAGTAGTACAAGTAGTATGGATATATTAATTCTTAGAGACACTAAATGTGAGTGGTAATAAGGTAAAAGGGTAGGTGGGGTAAACCTAGACCAATAGTCTTATGGGTAGAGGTAATAGAATATCTATGGTTGTGTAGTACTTATGGTACTAGAGTATCACCTAGTAGTAAGTAGTATCTATATCTATCTACCTACCTACCATGTATGTATTGTATGTATGCTTTCGCTTTAGCTCTAGCTCTAAGCTCTTGTACTCCCGCACCCCTTACCCCTCGTATGGGTAATATACCTTACCAGTAACAGGGTATGTCAATACTTAATTGACTATTCTACTACAAACACTCATGCCGCGACTGGGGTGGAGGAAGTCAAAGATTCTGTGTGTAAATAAGTCAACGACTGTGGTAATAACAAATCAATATACCTGTGTTGTCAATAGCTAGTGCAGTGCGGGCAAGCTACGCTTGCGTATGTTTAATAAGGAATAAAGTAAGGCCAGTAGCAGGAGCATGACATCACTGACTACTGACCTTGTGTGGGTGGTTGTGCTGCACATAAAAGCAATAAAGATACAGCAAGATTATAGTATCATACTGGTAGAAACTTGGTAGAAATATAGTTGTATATTCTACCTTGTATTACTAGTACATTACTAGTATACTACTAGTAGGTAACAACGGTAAAAGGAGCATGAACTCTATGAATCAAGATCAAATAATAGCAGAAATAAAAAAGGAAATATTTACAGTATGAAATGCAATACATGTGGCAAACTAGTGCCATTAAATTATGGCACTTGGAACGAGCGAAATAATAATAAGTGGGATTGCATGGACTGCTACAAAAAGTCAGCTCAACCCCAAACAATACAAGGTAGAGGAAAAATAGTATGATCGTAATCACACACCATCATGCAGACTACTCAACAATAAATATAAATGGTTCTGTCTTTGAGGTTGCTATTGCTTTAGCTAGAGCCTTAGAGAGAGAATTAACAATAAACAATAACTAAAGATCAGACTCGACTTTTAATATGGAAAGCAAACACTTCAATGAAAGATTCACAGAATACCTTAAAGACAAAAATATCAAAGATCAAGCCAGGCACACGTCGAGCGGGCTTATCAGTCCTAGTAAACTTGCCAAACCGACGCTTGAGGCAGTCTTGCAACTGTTGGGCCTGCAAGCAGACCCGCCGAGTGATCAACAACTTCGATTCTTCCTACGAGGACAATCGTTCGAAGACATCGTTACGTCGGCAATTGCGTTCGGACGGCCGACCAATAAACTGCAAGTTAAAGCGTCCTACAGAGGTGGCATCGGGTATATCGATCAATTTGATGGAGTACCGCACGAAATTAAATCTGCTGGCTTCTGGACTTGGAAGTCTATTACAGCGGAGAGTAAGCCTAAGTTATCCCACGCTTGTCAGGGAACTTTCTATGCGCTGGGTACGGGTACAGAGTACGCATGGATACATTACATCAATACCGACACATTCGTTATCAAGTCGTTTAAGATTACGACGAAAGAGTATCAGCCTGAGCTGGATCGTAGGATTGACGCTATACATGATGTTCTGGTACGCGGTGTTTTACCTGCATTTGAACCGCTAGAAACTATACATAACAACATTCTGTATAGTGACTACGCATTGTTTTTTAATAAAGGAAAGGATGAGGTAAATAGACTTCTAAAAGAATACTATCCAGAGCAATATAAACTGCTCAAATCAAAGAAACTTGTAAAACAATTGAAAGGATAAATATGGCTACAGTAAACGTAGCATTAAAAAAAGCTACCGAAGTACAATCAGAGATTATTAAGCTTGAACGATCAATATCGGAAAAGATCCGAGATGAACAAAATCAGCTTAATACGCTCAAAGAGCAAGACAAAGATATGCGGGAGCAATTAATGCTCGCCATGCAAAAGAACAATGTTAAAACTATCGAAAACGATCTAATAAAAGTCACATTTGTAAGTGAACAAACACGCTCGACTGTCGATATAGTTGCATTGAAACAAGCAAAACCAGAAATAGCAGAGATGTTTAAAAAAGAATCGAAAGTAAAACCGAGTATTAGGATTAAGGTAAAAGATGCAGACAACAATAACTAGCATAAGAACTCTTGAGGCAAAAGCCGAGCGTATGCTTGAAAAATACCCTGAGGCCAGAAATAGCGATATAGTTTTGCAAGCACTTATATGTGCAAACTTCTATCCCCCGCTAGAACGGCCAATAAATAACTGGGAAGATTTTGTGCATACCATGCAGCGTGTACCGAGCATGGATCATGTCGCTAGAGTTCGCAGAAAGATCATTGAGAAGCATGGTCAAAAGAAATACTTGCCTACGATTGAGTCAGTAGCAAAAGCTCGTAAATTGAATATGGAAGTATGGAAAACATACGCTGTAGCAGATAAGCAACGCAATCATAATGCTGGCCGAGGCAATATGCCACCTAACATGAATGAAGATCGCGAGCCACTATCATGACTCAGCTATCAGGCCTAGCAGATGATCTAAAAAGCACCGAGGGTGAATATATCAGGCTCATCGAAAACGAGTTAGCAAAGTTTTTACTAAGAGCTAAGAACAGACGAGAGCCTGTAACACCAGAGTTTAGGGCCAGAATACGGCAGTCAGCAGTAGAAATCTATGCGATCTTAAATGCAGACTTCGGTGAAAACTATAATCCTCATCATGGTGACCAAAGATGAGTAAAAGAAATATCCAAGACGATCAAAAGATCGTGCTACAAACATTCTTTAAAAACTTTGTAGAACAACTAGCCGATCTAAATGGTTGGATTCAGAAATACGAACTTGATGGTTTACTAACCGAAAATCAAGTATGGTTTAGAGATGAGCTTAATTTACTAGCTCAAGAATATATCGATAAAGTGGCTATTGAAGCCAGGAAGAAGAAATAATATGTCAGATACATGGGATGCAAGCAATCTACCAGAAAATCACGAACTCTTAGAGAATATCGAGTTCGTAGCCATGACCGAAAGCACATGGAAGCGCAAAGATAAAGACGGTAACGACGAAGTAGCTCCTAAATGGAACTACATCAGTAAAGCCGATGAATCAGGCGCAAGCAATGAAGTATCGGTTTATAGCGCTACAGACCGCGAAAACCTAGAGCTAAACAAGCCTTACGATCTGATCGTTAAGCGAGCTGTAGGAAAAGATGGCACATTTTATGGCCACACACTAAAAGGCTTCGGTGAAGCTGGAAAACCAATACCACGAAAAGAACCTCAATCGAGGTTTCAGAAAGGGCAAAGACTAAATGCGAAAGCAGAAGCACTCAAAGTCGCGGCACAAATCCATCAAGGAAGTGGAAAGAATCCCGACGAAATCGTTATGGAGGCGGAAATCTATGAAGCTTTCATCGAGGGCAAGTACACGTCAGGAATTGAGAAGCCTGATAGCAAAAAATAAAAGTGAGCTGTAGTTTACAGCGGTGTTTAGGGGTCGCGTTAGCGGCCTCTATTCTTTTTTATCTTCGGTATGTTCAACAAGGGGCATAGGAGCGGGTTTACCAGTCTCGACTTTTGATGTGTCTACCTCGTAATCATCAGCATTATCAGACAAAGCTTGAATGTCAGAGGCTTTAAGTGTACCGCCCTTATACTTAGATACTATGTCAGCACCTCCCTCAATACCCACATAACCAAGGAGCAGTATAACTACCTGATCGTACGCTCCGACGCTAAAAAGCGCTACAGCGCCTCCTACAGTGATCAAAAGCTTACGTGAAGTGTATCGTTGTAGTAATTCTTTCATAATTAGGCCTTTCGTTTATACATCTTAACACCATCTATAACACCAGCTTCGATATAAGCTTGCTGGGATTCGAGATCTTTAATGCGGGCTTCTAAAGCGGGTACGCGGGAGCGTTGACTCCAAAAAGTGATGAAATTATCTAAAATATACTGCTCAGCAGGTTTATTAATGTACTGCTTTTCTTCGGAAGTACTGGGTTGTTTACCTGTTGTGGCTATAGAAATTGCAACGTTAGCTTCTAAAGTTAAAATAGCTGGATTAGACATAGATGCCTCCTTTTTTAAAATAATGTACTCATTAACAGATTCACCCCAACCGACGTATTTTGGAGCATAACGATCAGTATAGTCTTTAATAGTATTATAAACTTTACCATCACTCCAAAACTTACCGCTAGATAGACGAACACCAATATGCCCCCAGTTCTTATACTGGCCGTCGATAGTAGCAAAATAAGAAAAGAACACAGGAACATCAAGGCCAGTAGGCGGTTGATCAGTATGCTGTTCAGTTTCCTGCCACGCTTTCCAAGCATCACCATATCTATTGCTAATGCTATAACCCTTAACTACATTAGCAAGACACCAATTAGGAGCTGTACCGCCTTTTGCTTGATCAAATGGTTTAACTTGTGCAAATGTCATTTTTGAATCTCGCGATAAAGTTTATAAGCATCAACACCATTTAACCCCCCAATCATCATATATACAATAGTTGGAATAGTTTCACCCTTGATAATTAAATCAGCTACAGCCAATATAACAAGAGAAATTAAAGAAGCTAAAAACCGATAATAAGCAAAGCTACTATCTCTGGTATTGACGGCGGCGGGCTGTTTTGGTAACTCTGTCATAATAAGAGTTTATATTATTATCTACCCTTTTGGATACCAAAAAGCCTAAAATAAATGAAGCTATATAACCAATAATAATTGTTTCCACAGTTGGTATTGTAAACATGTTGTTATTTTAGCACAGTTAATTATCGTGCAGCTATGGGGCAATCACAGATAAACGGCGATCAGCAAAACTTGCTGTTCCAGTAACTTCGGACTTGTACTTGAGTTTAAAAGTAGTAGAGCCAGGAGCTAAACCAACATACAAAAGGGGTAAGCCGAGGTTATAAGTATAGTTACCACTCACCTCTTGAATAGCGAGAGCGCGAGAAGTGTCAGCGGATTGACTATTTGCACCAGAAAGTTCAACAGCAATATTAGCGTGGCCAGTGCCAGTGTTGTTATAAAGTTTTGCAGAAATGAATACAATTGCTACGCCAGTGGCACTAATAGTGACAGTTACAGTATCGGTAGTGGTAGTTAAATCACCGTAAGAAGTAGAAGATCGAGTTTCAAGAGTAGATACGTAAGCAGAAGCAAACTTAGCAGCACCAAAGTTATTATTGATCGCTTGAGCGACTGAAAGTATAGCTTGTTCGACGTTAGGGCTACTGGGTGACTGCATAACTAGATTTTACCTTTCTTACAGATCTTTTACCAGCACCAACAAAAGTACGGTAAGGCTTTCGTTTGTTAGCGTTCATCGTGCGAATACCTTTAGAAGTATCTGTTTTAGTTCGTTTCATAGGGGTTAATTCTGCTGTTTCACCGCCAGAATGAGAAGAAAGTCCGAAAGCAGAGGTTAATAAAGGTTGTAGTAAAATAAGATCGTCAATACCTTGCTCAATCTCATAATCCCACCAAGCAATAGCCGTATAACCAAAAGATTCATAAACTGCGAGCTTATAACTATCAGATTCAATTGCTGCGGGTTTAGAGTGCCAATAAGCACCTTGTACCTCAATAATAACTTTGGTAGAGGGAATAATAAAATCTGCTTGGTATTCTTTAAAAAAGTCTATCTCAGGCAAAGAAAAAGAAATATCGTTAAGGTAATAAAAAGGGATGCCAAACTTAGTAAGAGCGTAATAGACCATTTTTTCAGGCCGAGTACCAAAACCTAAAGGAAAAGGATCAATAAACTTGTAAGCGTTTTGTATGCGTTTGCGGGAAGCAGTATCAATCCGCTGCTTTGCAGTTGTTCGAGTAGTTTTCAACCGAGGCATGTTAAATCTCTTGTATTAGAACAGTAATCTCGGTGTCTCGGCTCTTGTCCTCTTGAGTGTCAATAGTAGGATCAGCAAGTTGAATGCGCTCATTGTCGAGTGATCGAATGATAGTGCGGTAAATAGGAAAGACTTTCGAATTATCGGCGTGAGAAGCAGCGGTTGTGCCAAGCTGAGCGCGAACACAGCCAGTGAGAGTTGTAGAAGTCTTGGCAGAGTAATAAATAATTTCGTCATCGATTTGAATGAAACCATAGTCTTTTAAGAGATATGTAGAGTTTAAGTTGATAGTAGTAACAGAATTACTATGTGAACCAGACAAATCAAGTTGATCGACATCTATAAACTTAATAGGTACGTCACTCATCCGAGCATTGTACAAATTGCCCCGCAATAATCTAACGGCCTGAGTAGATTCAGTATTATCAGCAAGTAATAAAGGCGCGTAAGGACTATCGCCATAACACAAAGCAGTAAACCGCCACTGCCAGCGTACATCAGGAGTAATCATATAACGCATAACAAACTTCTTAATCCCATAGCCAGCAGTCATTGAACCAGTGGCTCTAAACTGTATATCGCGCCAAACTATGCCAGCAGGGAGTGTACTGAAAACATATATTTTCTTAGCAGATTGAGTTTTTATAACGCCGAGAGTAGACCAACCAGAAGAAGTGTCATAACCAGAAGTTCTATATTGAATAGTAATATTGTCATCTGCAGGTACAGTACCGTCTAAAACTACTTCGACGTTTTCGAGATTCTTATCAACCATAGGAAACTCAGCATCGTAAATTGAAGTATGTAAAACAATGCTTTTAGTACCAGAAAGAACAAGTTCGTTAGTAGAAATAGAATAAGATTGATTACCGTTTATGTTTTCGTAAAGAGTGGTGACGTAGATTGTATCATTAAACCAGAAAATACGGTCAAGTTCGCCCTGCCCTTGTAAATCAGGTGATACTGGTACGTTGGTTGTAGTAGTTCGCCGATAGGTATACATACCCTTACCATTGAAAGTAACTATACGGCCATCAATAGAATTGTTAGAAGAAAAATCGTAGCCGAGAGATTTATCATAGCGACTAGAAGAAGAATACTGAGAGTTAGCGTAGATAATCCATAGCCTATTTTTGCCGACCACCATATCTTTAGGAATACCAACCTCTGAAATATCATAAAGCTTCTCAATTATCGAACCGTTAAATCTGTACATACCATCAGGCATAAAATAATACATGTAACCGCGCATTACAGTAGGCAAATAATAATTCAAGGAGTTTGTGTTAGAACTAGCATCGTCAACAGTAACCATACGTATACCATCATAAGCGTAAAGCCCATCCACGCGCGATAAAAACAAACGGTTATTGTAAACGAGAAGCCTAGCTTTTGGTGAATCAGTCTTGTAGCCAACGGTAGCCAAAAGTGCAAAAGCACGAGTAGAGTAATCACCAGTATAGCGATAAAGTACCCAGTTAGCAGAGCCGCTGTTAGCATTAGTACCGTATAGTTGATCATTCCAAACACATAGTAATTCTAAAGCAGCAGCGCCTCCTGTAATTTCAGTAACAGAAGATCCAGTTAGAGGCATATAATACATTTTGCCGCCAATACCTGTAGTAATCCAAAGATTACTATCCCAAACCGCCATAGATGTTACTGATATAGAATTGAGACTAGCAGGTAAAGTTAGTTGTGTAATAGTGCCTGCTGTGTCAATTTTACGAATATAAGTAGTAGGAGAATTAAAAGTTTGATAAGCCCAAAAAGCATATTGATTATTCTTAGTATGCGCTAATAGTCGTGCTTTAGATGTATTTATAATACTGCTTGCGCCCGCTAAAGATGTAGGTTCTTCAATAGGATATAAAGTACCATCATCGTAAATAGGATACATACCCTCAGAAGCAAAAACACTTTCATCATCTTTCCAATAACGCTGTAGTTGGCCACCAGCAAAGCCTTGAACGGTTTTAGATTTCAACAAATCAAACTCGGATTCTGTTTGATCACCAGACCCAAGCCTACCAATAAAAGGAGAAAACTCAGATTTTTGGTAGCCAGTTATCTGATAAGGAACGCCGTTGATCTCGACGTGATTTTTGGTATTATCAAAGGACATCTATTGACCCTCTGCGCTTATCTCATCCTCAAGAATACGAACAGCACGATTTTCATAAAACTCAACGAGGTCTTTCATCTCGTCAAGTGAGCGAGAGCCGTTACTTTGCTGATAAATATTAAACTTACGCTTATTGCCTACGAGAACACTAGCAAACTCTGAACAAGCAAAAAGATAAAGCGGTAGCATAGCAGCAGGATAATCAGAAGCTAAAAGTGCATAATCTGCATCGGATTGAGTGAAAGGTCGGTGTGCAATAACCTTAACTTCCATAGCAGAGCCAAAGGTTTCATTCAAATACACCTTGTTGCGTACCTGTTGCCAAAGATCAATCAAGCGCCATTGATCGCTAGAAGATGATCGAACGTAAACACGTTCAAGGTTAGAAGCAGCTACGGGCATTGTAAAGTT